>Ga0172372_10009411_pt1 | contig 12715 bp, 8 predicted proteins | sample LakKiv5m_2_FD_114544 | JGI IMG/M metagenome (GOLD analysis project Ga0172372, IMG submission 114544) | Freshwater microbial communities from Kabuno Bay, South-Kivu, Congo - kab_092012_9.5m | ecosystem: Environmental > Aquatic > Freshwater > Lake | place: Democratic Republic of the Congo...
GGAACGCGTCGAGCGTGGCGAACCCGGCCTTCGACTCGTCGCCCTTCATCTCAAGCGCGCGGATCTCGCCCACGATGGCGTCGCGCCGCGCGATGAACGCCGCGATCTCGACCTCGGGATCGGCGTGGCCGAAGTCGCGCCGCACCATGCGCAGCACGTTGTCGGCCTCGATCGAGTTGAACGGGCTCTCCTTGTACGGCGCGACCCCCGCGAAGTACGCGGCAAACTGGTAGTACTCGCGTGCGCGAATCGGATCACCCTTGTGATCGTGGCAGCGCGCGCAGCCCATGCTGATCGCAAGAAACGTGCGCGCGGTCGTGTCGATCATGCCGTCGAGATCGTCGGCAAGCGCCTGCTTGAGATCGGGGACCTCGTCGTCCCAGAGGCCAAGGCGGAAGAAACCGGTCGCGACCAGCGTGTCGAAGTCGCGGTCGGCGAGCTCGTCGCCCGCGACGTGCGCCTTCACGAAGCGCTGGTACGGCATGTCGGCGTTCAGGGCGCGCACGACGAAATCGCGGTACTTCCACGCGGCTTCCTTGTCGCTATCACGCTCGAATCCGTTGGTGTCGGCGTAGCGGACGAGGTCGAGCCAGTGACGGCCCCACTTCTCGCCGTAGTGCGGGCTTGCCAAGAGGCGATCAAGAAGCCGCTCGTAGGCGTCGGGCGAGCCGTCCGCGACGAAGGCGTCTATCTCCTCTGGCGTCGGCGGGAGCCCGGTGAGGTCAAGCGAGGCGCGGCGGATGAGGGTGACGCGGTCGGCCTCCGGTGCCGGGCGAAGGCCCTTCGCCTCCATGCGGGCCAAGAGGAACCGATCGATGTCGCCGCGGCTCCAGCGGGTGTCGCGCACCTCGGGAGCCACCGGCGCCGTGAGCGGCTTGTACGCCCACCAGGTCTCGCGCGCGGTCTCGGCGCGCTTCCGCATGATCTCTTCCGGGAGGCCCGTGGCGTGCGACTTGTTGCCAGGCTTGTCGTCGTCCAGGGTTGGGGCGCTGACGGGTGTCGGACCGGGGCCCGCCGCCACACCGGCGAGGAGCACGGCACCGACGAGAAGCGAGGAGATCACCGGTCGGCGTCCGACTCTGCACAAGGTTCCGGCGGGGCAAACACGCATGCGAGAGTCGATGTCCCGAAGGCCCATGCCCCGAAGATAGCCGACGCCTGTGCCACTCCAACGCGCGCCCCCCCTGAACGGGTGAAATCGCACGCTCCCGGGTTCGGGCAAAGTCCGCCGACCGCTTGTCCCGATATCCCGGCATGGACCCCCTCGTCGCCACGGCCGCAGATGCCGCATTCCTCCCCGAATGGCTCTTCGAGTTCCTCGGTTGGGTGCCCGCGATCGTGTTTCCCACGGCCTGCGGCATCCAGCTCTTGACGATCCTGCGCACGAAAAACGCCTCGGGCGTGTCGATTCCAGCCTGGTCGCTCTTCGCGTTTGCGAACATCTCCCTCTTCATCTACATGGAGAAGTACGGCGAGTTCGAATCGATCCTCGGGTCGGTCGGAACCGCCTGCCTCAATCTCTGCATCGTGGCGGCGGCAATCCGGTATCGATCTCCCGCATCGGCGCAGCCGGGCGCCAGTTCGCCAGCGCCCTGATCGGTTGGAGATCAAAAGACGACCGCGCGAACGCGGGATCAAGCGGACGCCCGATTTCGCCAACGCGCGTTCCGGAATACGACATCCCGGGACGCGTCCCTCCGACTTCCCATCGGGGCCGCACGATGCTGCGCACCCGATGCCTGCGTCCACGCCACCCCACGACCCCCGCTCCGCCATGACGATCCAAAAACTCCACTCCCTCGCTTCGTTCCCCTGCTCGCTCGTACTCGCGGCCGCGCGCCGTCGCGACGCACTGCTGCGCGGTCGCACGCGGAAGTTCTCGCGCATCCCATCGCTGGCTACGCTCGGTGCGATCGCAAGCCTCTCCGGAGGCTGCTTGGCGGTCGGCGGCGCGCGTCACTTCGAGCAGCCGACCCTCGGCAAGCAGCTGGTCGATCTCAAGAGCGCGCTCGACACTGGCGCGATCAGCGAAGCCGAGTATGCGGCGGCGAAGTCGCGCATACTCGCAGGCGATTCGCAGGGCTAACGACGCGTGCGTTCAGCGCGCGCGTGTTCCCGACGACGCAAGCGCGTCGTTGAGCACGCTTCGCAGGTGATCCCAGTCCACCGGCTTGCGTACGAAGGCGCGCATGCCCGCGGCGAGACCGGCCCGCTCGGTCGACTCTTCAACGAACCCCGTGCAGCAGACGATCGGCGTGGCGTGACCACGACGGCGGAGTTCGCTCGTGAGCTCGATGCCGTTCATCCCCGGCATCGTGAGATCGGTCAGCACCAGATCCGGCGAGAGCCCATTCTCGTACTGCGCGAGCGCGGCCGCCGCATCCGGACAGGCAATCGCGTGGTAGCCGAAGGCTTCGAGGACCTCGCGCAGCATCGCGAGAACGGCGCTGTCATCATCGACGACGAGCACCTTGGGCGCCTCGGCCGTCGCGGGGGCCATGTCGGAGATGGGCGTGTGTTCAGCGGCCGGCATCGCACCACCACGCGGAAGCAGCACTTCGATCAAACCGCCACCTTGCGCACGCGGCGCGATGCGCACGCTGCCACCGGAGTCCGCAACGGTGCGCTGGAGTACGACGAGGCCGAGCATCGAATCCTCTTGCGCGCTCTTGGCGCCCGCAGACCGCGGCTCGAGCACGCGCCCGTGCTCGTCAAAGCGCGGCGGGGCACCGTCATGCTCGAGCGACACACGCACATGATCGCGACCGTCGTGCTCGGCATGCGCCACCGTCAGACGCACACTTCCGGCCAGTTCGCCGACGGATGCGATCCCGTGCTGACCGAGTTCAAGCAGCGATTGACGCAGCGCGACGGTCTCGCCGAGTACACAGCCAACATCGGCGTCGATGTTGGTCTCGATCTCGATGCCGCGACCGGCCTGAATACGGAGGAGGTGCGATACCTCGATCGCAAGTTCAGCGATGTCGATGAGCTCGACCACGCGATCGGTGCTCTGCGCCACAGCGAGCAGCTGCTCGACGAGCTTGCTGGAACGCCGCGCCGCGGCGCGCATCTCCGCGATCTGCTGGCGCGCGCGGACATCGATGCCCTCCGAGCGGTCGAGCATCTCGGTGTAGAGGAGGATCGGCCAGAGCTCGGTGTTGAAGTCCTGCGCGAATCGCGAGGCGAGACGCGTGACGACCTCGGCCTTCTCACGCGTATTGTGTTCGAGCATGCTGCGATCGCGCACAATCGCGGCGCCGAACGCCCGTGCGAGCGTGCGGATCGCGGAGCGCTCGGTGCGATCAATCGCACGCGCGCCGCCGGACCTCGACTCGGCCGCGAGCACACCCCATAGTCCGTCGTCGCCGAAGACCGGCTTCAGCACCAGCGGCGGACCGCCGTCGCCAGGATCGAAGTCCATGCCCTCGTCGCTCTCAAGCGTCGCGCGCGTGGCGGCGGGAATCCCCCGCACCCCCTCGGCGCGCAGCCACGGGAGACCGAAATTCGGCTGCCACACATACTCGGCGGGCATGCGTCCATCGGCGGGAAGTTCAAGAAGCGCCATCGCGCCCGACCGAAGCGCGCCTCCGAGAAGCGCCAGCGACGCGTAGGCCGCCGTCTGCCACTCGAGAGCACCGAGCACGCGCTCAATCGCCGAGTTGGTCGCTTCCAGCAGCTCGCCGCGCCTCGCGAGCGCCCTCTGCGCGGCGAAGCGCGCGTAGGCGAGACCCGCGAAATCGGCGAGATAGGAGAGCACCTGCCGATGTCGTGCGGTGTAGGCGTGCGGGTGGGTGTTCGCGAAACCGATCGCGCCGACGATCCGACCGTCCGCGGAGACAGGGATGTAGAGACGCGACCCCACCGGACGACCGTGCCCCTGCGGTACGCCGACATCGGACTCGAGAGCAACGTCAGGGGAGTCCACCACGACGCCCGTGCGCAGCACGAGGCCGGGATGCCGGAGTAAGGCCGTCGATTCGGCCGCACGAATCTCGTCGGCGCTGAGGCCACGACCGACATACATGCGGAAGGCGCCCGTGTCGGGGTCGACGAAGTAGAGTCCCGAGTACTCGGTGGGAGTGAGTTCCTCGGAGAACGCATCGATCGCGTTCGCGATCTCCTCAAGCGTCTGCACGCGGGCGAATGCCCGCGCCACGCGGCGATCGATCTCGCCACGCATACGCAGCCACTGCTGAAACGACTCGATCTCGTCCTCGGGAAACCGGCCGTGGATCTCCTCGCGAAGTGCCGCAACGAGGAGCCGGGCCTGGTCGAAGGCTGCGGCGTCGATCGCCGCACCCGCGCGGAGCGCCGCTAGGAACCCGACGATGCCGAGCGAGAAGCGCGCCTCGGAGCCTCCATCGGCGAGGGCCTCGATCGCGCCGGCCGCGGAAAGCGACGCATGCGTCAGATCGGGATCGACGCGAGGCGCATCGGGCGTCGGCCACTCGGGTGCATGCGGCGCCGCACCGACCGGCCCGCCGCAGGACGCGGCCAGACGGAACCCGTGGGTCGCGCGCGCGGTGCTGTCGATCACCCAGACCTCGCAACTGTCGGCCGAGAGAATCTCGGTCACGGCGCGGGCGAGGCGGTCGAGCAGATGAGACAAGCCCTCTCTGCCCGGAGGCAGGTCCCGGAGGATGCTCGAGGTGTCTGCGAAACCCATATCGGAAGAGCGCAGCCTACGCGCTCGCCCGCCGACATACAACGGAGGCGCTTGACTTCCGTCGCACGACGAACGAACCTTCGCGCATGCACGATGGTTATCCGCGCTCCGGCGCCTCGAATCCCGTACGCCGGGCGCTCACGAGCCTCGGCTTTCTGATGCTCGGTATCGGGGGTCTCGCGATGGTGAACGCCGACTCTCCCCCGCCCGAACCTGCGCCGCAGGCCCCACGCGAGCCCGCGCCCACGAAGCGCCTCCTCGTCTTCTCGAAGACCGCGGGGTTCCGCCACGACTCGATTCCGGATGGGATCGCGTGCGTGCGCGAACTGCTCGGCGATCGATTCCAGATCGACGCCACTGAGGATGCGAGCGTTTTCAACGCGGAGAACCTCAAGCGCTACGAGGCGATCGTGTTCGTCTCGACAACCGGCGACATCCTCGATGCAACGCAGCAGCAGGCCTTCGAGCAGTTCATCCGAGCCGGCGGCGGTTTCGCCGGCATTCACGCAGCGGCCGATACCGAGCACACCTGGCCGTGGTACGGCAAGCTTGTCGGTGCGTACTTCAAGACGCATCCGCCCGTGCAGGAGTCGACCGTGGTGGTCGAGGATCGCACGCATCCATCGACGCGCATGCTGCCCGAGCGATGGACGCGCACCGACGAGTGGTACGTCTACGACCACAATCCGCGGAAGCACGTGCGCGTGCTCGCGAGCCTCGACGACTCGACCGTGAGCGGCGTCAACATGGGCGGCGATCATCCGATCGCGTGGTATCAGGAGTTCGAGGGCGGTCGCTCGTGGTACACGGGCGGCGGACACACCAAGGAGAGCTTCCGAGAGCCGCTTTTCCGCCAGCACATCGAGGGTGGCATTCTCTGGGTCGCAGGCGAGGCCGATACTCCACCGGCACCCGTTGCTCCGAAGCCGGAAGAGACGCGCGCATCTTCCGCAACGCGGCCGGCAGGCGCGACCGGAGAACAACCGTAAGTACCTCAAGGGTTTGGTTTGCAGATTTCGTATGCGGCAAGGCTCGGCGCGGGCTCGGCTTGCGCAGATGGAGCGGAGACGGCGGAACGCGCTTGGGGTCAATCCGCCCTTGCGCGCCGTGCAGAATGCCGCGGCTTAGCGCGGAAACTACGGGGAAACGCGCCGTGTCCGCACAGAGCGTCACGTGCGGCGCCTCGAGGAGGCGACGATCGACGCGCATTCGAGCAACTCGGCTCGACAGACGCGGATCCGTCGATATACTTCCGGCGTGTGAGCGGGAGGCCGCTTGCCCTCAACCAGATCTTTTCCCCCATGGGGCTACTGCGAAGCCGATCTCGCAGTGGCCCTTTTCTTTGGCGGTCGCCGCTGCGGCGGCTTCCCTCTGGTGTGACCAGACGACCGGCGCTCCTTCGGAGCGCCGTCCCTCGTGGCTTGGGTCACGAGGCGACCACGAGCCCTCGACTGTTGGAATCACTCAAGCACGCGGCGCGAGAAACTCGATCGGCAACGCCGTGCGGCCATCGATCGCAAGATCCGCGAGCGCCTCGCCCATCACCGGCGCGAACTTGAATCCGTGCCCGCTGAAGCCTCCGGCGACCACGACGTTCGCGCGCTCGGGATGAAGCCCCACCACAAAGTTCGTGTCTGGCGACATCGTGTACATGCAGTGACACGCATGCGCCACGCGCCGCCCGCGCGCCACAGGAATCCGCTCCGACGTCGCCGCGACCGTCTCGTCGACGATCACCGAGTCGACCGCTTCTCCGATCGTCTCGGGAGGTAGCGACGGACCCCTGCCATGCAGGCCGACCTTGAGTCCGCGCGGCGCCCCCATCCCGTCGAATGCCGGAATCCCGTAAATCGCGGCGCGCTCGCCCCGATCGAAGAGCCACACCGGCATGCGGCCTGCACGCCAGTCCGTGTCGCCTGCGTCGTCGATCCACACCAGCGTCTCACGCGTCGGCCAGAGTGCGAACGGGTTCGTACCCTCCGCGCCCGCGACGCCCGTCAGTCCGGGCATCCACGCACCCGACGCCAGCACGATCGTCGCCGCCTCGAATCGCCCCGCCGCGCACTCGACCCACGCGCGGCGCCCGTCGCTCCCCCAGGCCGATACGGCGCTGTTGCGCACGATGCACGCGCCGTAGCGCGCCGCAACGTTGAGTGCCGCACGCACGGTCACCTCCGGCCGCACGAAGCCACCGCGTTCCTCAAGCACGATCTCCCAGTCGCGCGGCACGCTGAACTGAGCGAAACGCCGCATCAGCTCGCGACCATCGAAATGCTCGACCTTCAATCCATGCTCACGTGCACTTCGAAGCATCCCCGCGGACGCCGGGTTTCCCGCGGCGCCACCCATGACCACGCCGCACTCCGTTTTCAACACGACGCCCGCATCTCGCTCAAGTCGCTCGAAACCCTCGTAGGCGCGCTGAAGGAGCGGTACGTAATCGGAGTGCTCGAAATACGCGATACGAATGACGCGTGATCCGCCGTGCGACGAGCCGCGGTCGTGCGGCGGATCGAAGCGGTCGATACCGACCACGCGCTTTCCGCGCCGCGCCAGTTCGGCGAGCGCCGCAGAGCCCATCGCGCCCAGTCCGACGACGATCGCGTCCGGTCGTTCCATCGCGGTGTTGTCAGCCCCAGAACGAGAGCAGCGCCGCGAGATCCTCGGATCCCACGATGCCGTCGGCGTTGATGTCGGCGATTCCGTTGCCGCCCCACGAGGAGAGCAGGATCGTCATGTCGGACGCATCGACGGTGCCGTCGCCGTTGCAGTCTCCGTTGTTGAACGTGCGCGCCGTGACCGTGATCGCGATCGTGCGCTCCGCAAAGAGGGAGCCCGAGTCGGTGCCGCGCAGCGTGATCGTGTGCGCGCCGACCGACAGGTCACGAATCGGCAGGAGCCGTCCGCTCCCGAGCGCGCCGTCGCGGCTTGAGGTCCACGTGAGGCCCGACTCAGGCAGCAATTGGTCGTCGATATCCCACGCGGAGCCGTGCAGGAGCACGGTCGCACCTTGCGGGAAGGTGGTCGTCGTGTTGGGCGCGATGATGTGCACATCTGGCGGCGCGCTGTTGCCGAAGGAGTACGAGTTGCCCTCGACGAAGTCGTCAGACGAGAGCCCGTCGCTTGCGCGCAGACGGAACTGCGCGTTGCGGCCGCGGCTTGCGGGGAAATCGGAGGAATCGAACTCAAACGAAGACTCGCGCAGACCGACCGCCATCGGCAACCACGCATCGCCGCCGTTCGGGCTGTAGAGAAGGTCGGCGACCGTCGCGTCGCCGTCCGCATCGGAGATCGACCAATCGAGCCGCACGCGGCCCGCAAGCTGGTCGGTCGACGGATCGAAGGCGATCGGGCCCGGTTGTGCGGGACCAACGGTGAACGCGTCGATCGACGGCGCGTTCGCCGAGCGCGTCATGCCGCCGAGCGGACGCCCTGCGAGGCCCTTCGCAGACTCGCGCAGCGCGACGCGCGCGATCTCGCGGCCGTTCGTCCAGCGTGGGAGATTCACGAAGAGCGGCGTCGAGCGGTGCTGGTGTCGCGGATCGGCACAGCTTTCGCGGCACGCACGCGTGTCGATGCGCAGCGAGGCGACGAGCACTCCACGGTCGTCGAACGCCTCGACGAGCACGTTGCCCGCAGGATTGTCCTTCGTCGGCACGACCAGTTCGTTTGGCATCGCAGGGTCGAGATCGATGCGGCGCAGCACGTGGTCGTGCACGCCGGTCACACGCAGCACGGGAATCGCGCCGTCGAGCGCGTCGCTCGCACCGCCGGCATCGCCACCGTTGGTTGCATCGGCGGCGCCGCACTGCGAACGCGCGTCGTTGATGCAATCGAGGTACGAGCCCGACTCGACCCAGGCCTCGTTGGTGAGCAGGCCCGCGTACATGATGTCCTTCTTCGTCGTCGGCATCACCTGCGCGATATTGAGCGGGTCGCGCAGCTGGTGCTCGACGTCGACCGAGATGATGCCGATCGCCAGCGTGTTGTGGCTGAGGCCCCAGCAGTGGCCGATCTCGTGCGCGAACGTGCGCTGAAAGCGGCTGTTCTCGGTGTTGCCGAACGCCGCGTCGCCCGGAATGCCGCTCGCCTGTCCGTTGCCGCTAAAGGGGTTGCCTGGGAGCCATCCGTAGATGAACTCGGGCCGCTGGTAGCCGGCCGCGGGAATCGTGTTCTGCCGGATCGAGCTGAGCGTGTTCAGGAGCGTGGAGCTCGACGAGTTGATGTCGGTGGTGAACACCGGCGGCGAGAGCGGCGAGCGGTGGTAGTTCCAGTCGCCGGTCTTGAAGATGCCGCGCAGGAACGCGTCGCCATTCCCTGGCTCGATGACCGTGCCGCTCGGCAGTCCGCCGCCCGGCGTGTAGTTGATCGGCGTGTAGGCGATGTCGACCATCTTCCGGCAGAGGAAGGCCTTGTTGAGCACACTCGAGGAGTTGTTCGCGTAACTCGTCTCCGCGATCGTGCGGAACGGATTCACCGTCACCACGAAGTCGACGTCGTTCGACTGCGGCGGCAGGCAGATGAAGTTGAGCGTGTCGTTGAGGTTCGCGCTGTTCGGGGCGACCGGGGCGTTGATCGGTCCGTTTGACGAGTAGACCGGCGAGCCCGCGATCTCGACGCCGTTCGAATAGATGCGCAGCATCGCGTCGACGCCGGGCTGCGCGGTTGTCTGCCCGTTGAGCGAAACGCGCACGCGCACCATCGTGGCGTTCTTCGCGATCAGCGGTGTGGCGCCTGTGGTCGCCTGAAACCCCTGCGTGATCTCGATGGCGGAAACCGACACGTCGACCGCCATGGCCGACGTGGTGGCGGCGAGGGCGAGGGCGAAGCCTGCGACGGTTGGCGCGAGCGATGTGGCGAGCGATGTCACGGAAGCGGCCAGCGTTCCGCGAGCCTTTGAGGAGGCGATCAGGGGCATCGCCCCACTGTACTTCCACGGGGGCGGGATCCAACCACGATCGGGGAAATGCCCGCGCTACAGTGCCTTGATGCCGGATGCGGACACGACCCAAGAACCCTCGCAAGACCGGTCTGAGCACGGGCTCCTGCCGATATTCCTCGCGTTTCTCGCCTTCGGAGCGCGCGCGTTCGGCGGCCCGGTGGTGCAGATCCATGGACTGCTCGAGGAGTTCGTCGCGCGCCGGAAATGGACCGACGAGGACAGGTTTCGCCGCGCACTCGGCGTCTATCAGGTGCTGCCGGGGCCCGAGGCGCATGAGATGTGCTGCTACCTCGGCACCGTGCGCGGCGGCCGCTGGGGCGGCGTCGCGGCAGGCCTCGGCTTCATGCTGCCGGGGCTTCTGCTGATGCTCGTCGCGAGTGCGCTCTATGGCGTGCTCGACCTCACCTCGCCACCCGTCGCCGGCGCCATGGCGGCGATGCAGATCGTGGCGTGTGCACTCATCGTGCGCGCGGTGTTCAAGCTGGTGACACCCATATGGACTGCGGCGTCCGACACGAATAAGCTCCCCATGCTCGTAGTCGTCGTCTCGTCGTTCATCTCGGTTTCTCTATTGACTGCGGGCGAACGCGCTGCCATCGAGGGCGCCACGTCGATCGACCCACGCGGCGTGGGTGAACTCTTCGGACACGGGCTCGTCGCGGGGCTCGTCACCTTCGGTGGCGCGTACACAGCGCTTCCCTACGTCAGTTCCGTCGCAGCGGGTGACGGTGGGTGGATGACGCAGCAAGCATGCCTTGACGGCATCGCGATCGCGAGCGTGCTGCCCGCGCCGCTTGTGATCTTCGGAACCTTCGTCGGTTACCAAGGTGGTGGGCTTGCGGGCGCACTCGCGTTCACCGCGGGGATCTTTCTACCCGCATTCAGTTTCACGTTCCTCGGGTTCGGCTTCTTCGAGAGGCTCGTCTCGTGGAAACCCGCGCGAAAGACACTCGATTTCTTGAGCGCGATCGCGGTCGGCCTGATTGCGGGCGCCGCGATCCTCTTCATGATCGAGACAAGTGGCGGATGGCCAAAGCGGCCCGTCTTCTTCGGCGGATGGACATCGCCCTTGATCGGACTTGCGATCGGCCTCGTCTTTCGTGTGAAGCACCCGCTCGTCGCGCCGGTCCTTGTGATCGGAGCGGGCGCAGCGGGCGCGATCGCCGGGCTTGTCGCGTGATCCGTACACTGCGCGCGTGCCCAAGCCCTTCCGCGAGAATCCTGACCGTCCAAGCCGAAAGCCACATGCCGCGCGTGGCGGAGAGCCGCGCGATGCGGCGCCGCGACGGCGCGAGGAGCGCCCGCCCCTACGGATTTTCCCGACCACGCTCTGGGAGTATCCGAGCCAGCACTACGACAGCCCCGCCATGCGCGAGGCGCAGAAGAAACAGCGGCTTCAGCGCGGCGAGGCGCCGCGCGAGATCGAGATCCAGGGCGACGAGGTCGTCGGCTCCGGCTCGATGCAGGGCGACAAGGATTACGTCGGTGCGACGCCATCGTGGGTGATCTGGCAGTTGCTCTCGCGCTACACGAGGGAAGGCGACGTGGTCGTCGACCCGATGTGCGGTTCGGGCACCACGCTCGACGTGTGTCGCGATCTCAAGCGGAAGGGCGTCGGATTCGATCTCAATCCGCAGCGAGACGAGATCCAGCGAAATGACTCGCGCAAGTTGCCGCTTGAGAAGGAGAGCGTCGATTTCGTCTTCATCGATCCGCCGTACTCAACCCATGTCGATTACTCCGACGATCCACGCTGTATCGGCAAACTCGATTCGGGTGGCGACGACAGCGGCCGGGCGTATTACCGCGCGATGGAGGACGTGATCCGCGAGATCCACCGCGTGCTGAAGCCCGGCCGCTACATGGGGCTCTATGTGAGCGACTCGTGGCGCAAGAAGCGCGACCGCGAGGGCAAGGCCGTGAAGGGCAGCGAGTTCATGCCGATCGGGTTCGAACTCTTCGCGATCATGCGCAAGTACCTCGCGCCAGTCGACATCATCTGTGTGGTGCGCCACAACAAGAAGTTGGCCTACGGGAACTGGCGCAAAGCCGCCGAGGAAGGAAACTTCTTCCTGCGCGGCTTCAACTACTGCTTCATCATGCGGAAAGTGTGATGGGTGCGAGGTTTACGGCGATTTCCGGAATCGCACGGCTTTGGCATGCGCCTCGGGCGGCGTCTGTCGCATGAACCAAGTGCGGCCGGGCAATACCGAACCGCACAAGAGGAGCACCGTCATGAACAGATCGGAAAATCGTCGGCGCCGCCCCGGGCGCGCGCTCAGGGTCGTTGCATCGTCGCTGATCGCCCCGTTCTTCGCCCTCATCTCGGCGCAGTCGCTGGCGGTCGCGGTCCAGCCGTCCTCGGCTCTCGCACTGGCGAGCGGCGCACTCGCGCTCCCCGGTGCCGACAGTGATGGCGACGGCGTGGACGACAGCGTCGACAACTGCCCCACCGTCCCGAATCCGGGTCAGGCGAATGCCGACGGCGACACGCGCGGCGACGCCTGCGACAACTGCCCGAACAACGCCAACAACGCGCAGACCGACTCGGATGCCGACGGCGTGGGAAACGCTTGCGACAACTGCTCGACGGTCGCAAACCCGAGCCAGGCCAACGCCGACGGTGACACCCGCGGCGACGCCTGCGATAACTGCCCGAACAACGCCAACAACGCGCAGACCGACTCGGATGCAGACGGCGTGGGAAACGCCTGCGACAACTGTCCGAATGCCGCCAACGCGAATCAGTCCAACGGGGACGGCGACACCGTCGGCGATGCATGCGACAACTGTCCGACCGTCGCGAACAGCGACCAGCAGGACTCCGATGCCGACGGCCGAGGAAACGTCTGTGACAACTGTCCAACCGTTTCGAACGCAAGTCAGACCAACAGCGACGCCGACTCCTTCGGTGACGCCTGCGACAACTGCCCGAGCATCACCAACGGCGATCAAGCCGACGCGGATGGCGATGGTCGAGGAACCGTCTGCGACAACTGCCCCACCGTTTCGAACGCGAGCCAGGCGAACAGCGACGCGGATCCCCGCGGCGACGCCTGCGACAACTGCCCGACCGTCACGAACGCCGATCAGGCGAACTCCGA
>Ga0172372_10009412_pt1 | contig 12714 bp, 13 predicted proteins | sample LakKiv5m_2_FD_114544 | JGI IMG/M metagenome (GOLD analysis project Ga0172372, IMG submission 114544) | Freshwater microbial communities from Kabuno Bay, South-Kivu, Congo - kab_092012_9.5m | ecosystem: Environmental > Aquatic > Freshwater > Lake | place: Democratic Republic of the Congo...
CAGACCAGCAGCGGTCGATCCCAGGAGTTCCCGCCGGCGCCGCCCTGACACGGCGCAAGCCTAGGGACGGCGAGTTGGCACGCGATCGCCACCGGCACGAAGAACCCGGCCGCCGAAGGCTTCCCCTCCCGCGACGACCGGGTAGGGCGAAGATAGGGCCCACGGCCCGGGTCGCCCGCCGCGACACGCCGCAGGCAGGCTGATCGGCCGGCATCGATCGGTCATGTTCGATTCATGCCCGTGCACCTGCATGACCGATCATTCGGACCGGTTCGTCGGTGACCCGGTCCGCTACGCCCTCGCGCTGCTGGCGGCCGACGTGGATGCGAGCATGCTGCCCGCTCGTCGGTACCAGGAGACCAGTGCGATGATTCCGATGATGATCTGCGGGACGTAACTCGACGCCCGCCAGACCAGGTCCGCGGCCGTGGCAGTGCCGGAGTCGACGCCGAAGCTGGCGAGCAGGGCGATCATGATGGCGTCCACCGTGCCCAGTCCGCCGGGTGTGATCGGAACCATCAGTCCGAGTTGGCTGATCGCGAAGGCTCCGAAGACCACCAGGATCGAACTGCCAGGCTTGTCCCAGCCCTCGATCCCGCGCAGTGCGACATAGAGGATGAGGAACTGGGCCACCGAGACCCCCACCTGGGCGGCGGTGATGGCGGCCCAACGCCGCTTGAGCAGGTCGTACATGCTGCTGCGGAAGGACGTGATCGGCCCGATCAGGTCGACTCCCTGCAGTCGCCGGACCCGGTGGGAGAGCGGGGCGATCAGGCGGTTTCCGAGCCGGCCGATCCGCTCCGCGAGCGACTGCGAGCGCATCACCAGGACGAAGATGACCACGGCCGCGATCAGGACGCCCAGTCCGATCACCGCGGTCGCCAGGTGAGCGTTGCCGGTGCCGCTGGCACCGGCGATCGCAACCGCGGCAACCCCCAGAATCGGAAATCCGAGGCTGACGAAGGTGCTCCAGATCCCCACGGCCGTGATCGCCGAGGTCGCGGCCGCCGGCGCGATACCGTGCGAACTGAGCATCCCGTACTGCACGGCCAGGCCCAGGGCACCTCCGGCCGGCACCCCGTTGCTGATGGCGAAGGCCGCCTGGTTCACCTGCTGCGACGGCCAGTAGCCAAGTCCCGGGGTCGCCGCCTTGAACGGCAGGCCGTAGACCCCGAGGTAGGTCAGCACGGTGGCCAGCACCAGGGCCATGGCGAAGCCGCCCATACCCTGCAGCGCATTCCAGGCTTCGGAGTAGCTGCCGATCTGCGGGATGACCTTCCAGAAGATCAACACGATCACCGCCAGGCCAACGATCCCCAGAATGATCGACTTGCGCTTGTCCAGGGTCGGGCTGGCGGCTTGCTCGGTCATGGGACGGAGCCTGCCACATCCGGTGACGGGGGGGCCCTGATCGCGGCAATCGCGCTATTGGCAGGATGCCTCCATGCGGCTCGATCACATCTCGTACGCCTGCACGCCGGCAGCGCTGCCGGACGTCGTCCAGCGCATCGGATCCGATCTCGGGGCTGCCTTCGTGGACGGAGGACGGCACCCGCAGTTCGGCACGCGGAACTTCGTGCTGCCCCTGCAGGGTGGGTGCTACGTGGAGGTGGTCTGCGCACTGGAGCATCCATCGGTGGAGAAGGCTCCGTTCCGACAGGCCGTGTGTCAGCGAGCCCAGCAGGGCGGCGGGTGGATGGCCTGGGTCCTCGGCACCGACGACCTCTCGCCGATGGAAGCCAGACTCGGGCGCCAGGCGGTGCCGGCCCATCGGGTCAAGCCGGACGGCACGAAACTGCACTGGCGCCAACTCGGCGTCCTGGACCTGATGCAGGATCCGCAACTGCCCTTCTTCGTCCAGTGGGATGTCTCGGACAGCCTCCACCCATCCCAGGGAGCCGGGCCGATCCGGATGGAGCGCATCGAACTCGCCGGTGAGGCCCAGGTGGTCGCCGACTGGCTCCAGGCGCCGGCGGAGGACCTCGTGGACGGTGTCGAGGTTTCCTGGACGGATGCCGATGACGTTGGCATCATCGCCGCCTGGTTCAGCACAGCGCACGGATCCGTTCGGATCGACTAGGCACCCAACCGGGCAGCGAGGAGGAATCGATGGGGGGATTCACCGCCAAACACGCATCCGACATGCACTGGGAACGCAACGTCCTGGGTTCCACGGTGACCCGACTGCGAACCGACGGGGCGATGCTGACCATCGTCAACGGCCGCGCCGGAGACGTCGTTCCGGCCCACGGCTACAGCAAGGGCTCGGTCACCTACGTCGTCACCGGTCGGATCAGCGTCGACGGCGAGGTCCTGCGGGCCGGTGATGCCGGTACCTACGTGGCCCCGGGCGGGTACTTCACGGTGCGCTTCCTGGAGGACTCAACCTACGTGGTGGCACGGGCCTCCGCGGACGAGATCACGGTGCCGGACATCGGCGAGCGAGCCGCGCACCACCTGGACGCCTGAGCGCTTTGCCCTTGGCGGGCCCGCTGCTGCCCTAAGGTGCGTCCATGCCCGACAACGATCCCGTACCGCAGACCCTGAAGACCGTTGCCGGCATCACCTGGCGACTACTGGTCGCCTTCGCTGGCCTGGCACTGCTGCTCACGGGGATGAACACGATCTTCCCGGTCGTGTTCGCACTGTTCTTCGCCATGCTGGTGACGGCCTGGACCTCCCCGCTGATGAACCTCCTGGCCAGGATCATGCCCAAGATCATCGCGATGATCCTGGCCCTGCTGGTGATCGCCACCGGGATCGTGGTGATCCTCGGCAGTGTCATCCGGTCCTCGATCAGCGAAGGCCCGAAGCTGCTGGAATCCATCAAGAGCGGCCTGGCGGACATCGAGACCTGGGTCAAGGGCCCCCCGCTGCAGATGTCCAGCGACCAGTTCACCAACCTGCTCGGCCAGGCGCAGAAGTTCGGCGAAGGCGCCTTGCGCGGGCTCGCGGGCGACGCCCTGAGCGCCCTCGGCTCCATCGGCACCCTGATCATCGCCGGATCGGTCTTCCTGTATGCCGTGGTCTTCTTCCTGCTGGCACCCCAGTCGATCTGGAGTTGGCTGCTTGGCTGGATTCCGGGGCGAGCCCGGGAGCATGTCGATGTCTCCGGCCGCATCGCCTGGGACTCGATCGCGGGCTACACCCGGGGCATCGTGATCGTCGCATTCTGCGATGCGGTCCTGGTCTTCATCGGCCTGAGCCTGATGCAGGTGCCGCTGGCGCCGGCCCTGGCGGCGGTGGTGTTCCTTGGCGCCTTCATCCCGGTGGTCGGTGCCCCGGTGGCGACCTTCTTCGCCGCCGTCGTCGCCCTGGCCGAACGCGGACCGCTGATCGCACTTCTGGTGGTCGCGCTGACCGTGGTGGTGGGATCCTTCGACGGAGACGTCCTGCAACCCCTGGTCATGGGCAAGGCGGTGAACCTGCATCCCCTCGGCATCGTCTTCGCCATCGCGGCCGGCAGCATCGCCCTGGGGATCGTCGGTGCACTGATTGCGGTGCCGATCGCCGGAGCCTTCTACGGGGTGACCAAGTACCTGACGAATCGCGATCCAACTCGGCCGTTCCGTCCCAGCAGTCCACTGCCGACACCTCCCCCACCCTCGGCCACCGCGGCCGGCTGAGGCTGGCTTCGCTTCGGCTGCCGGCTACCGCAGATGGCAGTCGATGAGGTGGTCGTCCACCACACCGCAGGCCTGCATGGCGGCGTAACAGGTGGTCGGCCCGACGAAGCGGAACCCGCGAGCGCGTAGCTCGCGACTGAGCGCAGCCGAGGAGTCGGTCCAGGCCGGAACATCTGCCAAGGTCGCAGGCCGAGATCCTGGCCGCGAGTGGTTCCAGATCAGGCGATCGAGCGCGTCCGGCCCGTCACTGCCCCACATCCGCAGCAGGGCCTGGGCATTGCCGATGGTGGCCTGGATCTTCCCTCGATGTCTGACGATGCGCACATCACCGAGCAGTCGTTCGACATCGCGCTCATCGAAGGCTGCCACGACGGTCGGATCGAAGTCCGCGAAGAGCTCACGGAATGCCGGGCGCCTGCGCAGGATGGTGATCCAGGACAGGCCGGACTGGAATCCCTCCAGGCACAGCCGCTCGAAGAGGGCCACGTCCCCGTGCACGGGTCGACCCCACTCCAGATCGTGGTACGCGCGGTAGTCATCCGAGCCCAGTGCCCAGGGGCAGCGTGGCACCCCATCGGGTCCCGGGGTTGCGTCCCCTGCGGCCCGGCTGCCCACGTGATCGACCGGATCCAGGTCAACACGCCACGACACGACGAACTCCATCGCGATCGTAGGCATAGATGGCGAACTGCCCGAACTGCCGACCGATCTGGCAGGCGAGCTCCACGTCCATTTCCCAGGCGAGGAAGCCCTCCTCGCTCATGCTCATCTGCGGGTCGAAGCCGTCCGCACGCCACAGGTCGCAGCCGTGTTCGTCCAGGGTCCGCCGCAATCGATCATTGGCGGATCGATTGACCTCGATCGACGGGCGTTCGAAGCCTGGATTCCACGCGGTCATCACCACGGCCGACCGCCCCCGCTCCAGGCAGGCCAAGGCCGGGTCCACCCGACCGTGATCGGGATCCAGCGCGCTGACGATCGCCGCCTCGTACGCCCGGAACAGGTCCTCGATGGTCTCCTCAGACGGGCTCATCCGCCACTGGCCTCCCTTCGGTCATCGGAGTCTGACAGACTGCTGTGCCCCAAAGCGCCATGGGAGGTGATCGGTGGAAGGCGCAGTACCCGAGGAGCAGGCCCACCTGGACACCTGCTACGCACTCCTGGACGATCTGGAGAACTCCCTGGATGCTCGCATCCAGGCCACGATCGCAGCTCCTGCCACCGGTACCGGTCAGGACGATCTGGAGCGCGAAGCCCTGATCGGTGGATTGGTCCAGCAACGACGAGCCGCCCGGGCAGCACGCGATCGGCTGTGCTTCGGCCGGATCACCTCGGCCGATGACGCCGAGGACCACTACGTCGGACGGATCGGACTGCGATCGACCGACGGCGAACGAGTCCTGCTCGACTGGCGTGCACCCAATGCCGCACCCTTCTATCAGGCCACCAGCGCGCAACCGCTTGGACTTCGGCGGCGGCGACGGATCCTCAGCCGCGATCAACAGGTCACCCACGTGGAGGATGAGGACTTCATCGGGCTCTCGGCGGCTGCGTCCCCGGCCGCCCTGGAGGCGATGCAGGCGCCGCGGGCCGGGCGGATGGCCGACATCGTGTCGACCATCGCCGCCGACCAGGATGCGATCATCCGCAGCCCGCTGGGCCAGCTGACCGTCGTCGAAGGCGGCCCCGGAACCGGCAAGACCGTGGTCGCCCTGCACCGCGCCGCTTGGCTGCTCTACACCCACCGGGAGCGACTGGCCAGGGACGGTGTCCTGGTCATCGGTCCCTCACCGACCTTCCTGCACTACATCGACCAGGTGCTGCCGAGCCTCGGCGAGACCGACGTGGTGCTGCTCACTCCAGGGCAGCTCTATCCAGGCATCGATGCACGGACCCAGGATGACCCGCAGGTCGCCGCGATCAAGGGGGACCTGCGCATGACCCGGGTCATCGCACAGGCCGTCCGCAACAGGATTCAGGTACCTGATCAGGATCTGCTCATCACCCTTGAGGACGGCTCCAGGGTGACCGCGACCGCCCGGCAACTCACCCAGGCGCGCAACGGCGTCCCTCGCAGTGCGAGCTTCCACGCAGGCCGTGAACCCTTCCTGGTCGCCGTGCTCCGGGCCCTGGCCGCCGATCGCGCCCGTGCCAGGAAGGAGGACCCGAGCGACCCCGACATCAGGGCGGATCACGTCGCCGACCTGGCAGTCGACGCGAACGTGCGGCGGACCCTGAATCTGATGTGGCTGCCGATCGCACCTGCGCACCTGGTGCGTCGCCTGCTCAGCGAGCCGGAGCTGTTGGCTGCCGCTGCCCGCGGGATCCTGGAGCCGGCGGAGCAATCCGCCCTGCTGCGCGAGGTTGATGCGCCGTGGACGGTTGATGACGTCCCCCTGATCGACGAAGCCGCCGAGCGCCTGGGGCCCTGGGACCCCGGAGCCCAGGCCAGGAACGCGCGCGAGCGCGCCGAGCGAAACCGCGAACTCGCCCATGCCCAGCAGGCTCTGGCCGACACCGGCATGGGCGCCTGGATCGACGCCGCAGGACTGGTCGATCGCATGTCCTCGCAGGCCGTGGCCTGCACGGTCGCCGAGCGAGCTGCCCAGGATCGCGAATGGGTCTTCGGTCATATCGTGGTAGACGAAGCCCAGGAACTCTCGCGGATGGCCTGGCAGGTCCTGGCCCGACGAGCAGGGCGCAAGTCCATGACGGTCGTCGGCGACCTGCAGCAGGGTCGGCATCCCGCATCCGCCCGAGACTGGTCCCAGGCTCTGGCTCCGGTGAACGGGGTCATCGACCTGCACCAACTCACGATCACCTACCGGATCACCCGGCAGGTCGCCCAGGAGGCAAGTCGACTGCTCATCGAGGCAGGTGGCCAGGCGCCGCTGCTGCACCCGGTTCGGGACGGCGACCCGGTGGTGCACGCCCGCATCCCGTTGGGCGAGTTGGCCACCTACGTCCTGGGCACGTGGACCGAGCACGAAGGTCGAGCCGCGGTCATCGTCCCGGACCGATCACGGCAGCTCTTGCAGGACGTCCTCTGCTCCGGCAGCGACCGCTTCGGTCAGGGTGAGCGGGCACTTGATGCCCCGATCGCGATCCTGGGCGCCAACGACACCAAGGGCCTGGAGTTCGACCAGGTCTACGTCGTGGATCCCGACCTGATCGCCACCCAGGGCCGACGGGGCTCGGACATCTACGTGGCGGCTACCCGAGCGACCAAGGTGCTGTACCTGGTGCACCTCATCGAGGCGTAGCCGGTCCGCACATCACGTTGACGAGCCCAAGGTCCATCTGTCCTAGGCTGCCCCGCGCCCGGACGCGTCGACCAGCAGGTGCTGCCTGAGGAACTCGAATCGCTCCCGCCAGGCCCGGCGAGCGATCCACGATGCGGGCGCGATGACGTCGTAGCCGTGCGGCACGCCCTTGCGTACTCGCCACACCACCTCGACTCCCGCCTGGGCCAGCCGATGTGCGTAGGCCTCATCCTCGGCCATGAACAGATCCAGGGTGCAGCCCTCGATGAAGGCAGCCGGTAGGCCGTGCAGGTCAGTTGCCCGTGCCGGGGCCGCGTAGGCCGGCACATCGGGACCGCCGGCCGCCTCTCCGAGCAGGCATCCCCAGCCGGTGGCGTTGTCCTCAGCCGTCCAGGTGAGCATCCGTGACGGCCGAACCGGTGCCGGAGTTCGATCATCCAGCATCGGGTACACCAGCACCTGGCAGGCCAACCGGGGTCCGCCCTCGTCACGCAGTCGAAGGGTGACACCAGCAGCGATCCCACCGCCCGCGCTGTCGCCAGCGATCGCGATGCGATCGGGGTCGATACCGAACTCCTCCGCATGCGAGGCGACCCAGGTGACCGCATCGGTCACATCGTCGACCGCTGCCGGATATGGATGCTCCGGCGCCAGTCGGTAGTCCACGGCGATCACCGGTACACCCGTCTGGGCCGCGTAGGTCGAACAGCGTCGGTCGTACCCGTCCAGGGAGCCCATGATCATGCCACCGCCGTGCACGTAGACGATGCAGGCGCGGTCGGAGGCCGAAGGGGTCCGGTAGATCCGCGCCGGGATCCGCCGGCCCGCGGTACCGATCATGTTGATCGGCACCGCCCGAACCCCGTCCGGCTTCGGCATTCCGGCCAGGTCCTCCACGTTGATCGAATCCGCGGCGACTCGGCGGCCTTGCCAGTCCCCGACCGGCAGTCGCTCCAAGGGGCGACTGCGGGACAGTCGCAGGGCGGATATGAGTACCTGCAGGTTCATGTACGACGCTCCCCCACCACTCGATGCGCGCAACCCATGGTGAGATGATGCCACCACTGCTCGGGCGCCATGCTCCCTCACCCGCCGAAGGTATGCACATGACCCTGCCGAACGATCAGGCCGCCGGGGATCCGGGATCAGAGCGCATCGTTTGGCGAGCGCTGAGCCCGACGGGTGCGGTGTTCGCGTCCCTGGGCTTCGCCGCCGCCCTGACTCCCTCGATGCTGCCTCGTCCCTTGACCTTCCTGGTGCTGCTGACAGTGCTGGGTTCGCTCATCGGTTACGCCGTTGGGGCGACGACTGGTTGGCTGCTGCGCAAGACACCCTGGGCGCGTCAACTGCCGCGCTGGGTGGCCGTTGGTCTGCCCGTCCTGGCCTGGCTGCCGAGCCTGGTCTTCACGCCGATCGCGATCGGTTGGCAGGCCGAGCAGCAGTCGGCGCTCAGCATGCCGAGCACCCTGCCGTCGACCGTGGTGCTGCTGCTCCTGACCACCATCCTGGCCTGCCTGTTGCTGCTCCTGGGTCGTTCGATGCGGTTGGCGACCAACCGCATCGCTGCCGCACTGCTGCGGGTGGGCCCGATTGCCAGGCGGGTCGACCAAGCCCCTGACCGTGCGCACCTGGCCATCCGCCTGACCCGCCTCGGCGTGGCGTTGGTCGCGGTCCTCATCGCCTTCGGCCTGCTGCAAGGGGGGTTTGCCCTCCTGGTCAACTCCTATGACCAGGTCAACGCCGACACCAGCGACCAGTCGCCGGCCGATCTGGGCAGCAACAGTGGCAGCGACTCATCGCTCGCCGCCTGGCAGACGTTGGGTCGCGAGGGCAGGTACTTCGTGGGCAACACCATGCCTCCAGTCGAGATCAGCGAGATCACCGGCAGGCCAGCTGGCACCCCGCTTCGCCTCTACGTCGGCATGCAGCAGGGGGCCACGGCGCAGGCCCGAACCGACCTCGCCCTCGCCGAACTGGACCGCTCGGGAGCCTGGGAGCGGGACTACCTGGCGATCATCGCGGTGACCGGCACCGGATGGGTCGACCCCGATGCGATCAACAGCCTGGAGATCGTCACGAACGGTGAGCTGGCCAGTGTCGCGGTCCAGTACTCGGCCGTCCCCAGCTGGATCGGCTTCGTCATCGACCCGGCGACGACCCAGGAGCAGAACGCGAACACCATCCAGGCGATCCTTGCGGCCTGGCGAGCCCGGCCCGCCGACAGCAGACCCACCTTGATCCTGTTCGGGGAGTCCCTGGGCTCCTTCGGATCCCAGGCCGCATGGCCGATCGGTTCGACGCCGACCACGGTCACCCAGGAGATCCAGCACGTCATCTGGATCGGGCCGCCGTCCCAGTCACGACTGTGGAAGCAGTGGCAGGCCGACCGCGCATCGGGACCGGCCTGGCAACCGCGCATCGGGGACGGCCAGATCGCTCGCGTGTTCATCGATGACACCGAACTGGTCGATGCGGCTCCCCTGGACGGTCCGGCGATCACCTTCGCCGCCCACCCCAATGACCCGGTGGTGTACTGGAGCCCGGATCTGCTGCTCAGCAAGCCGGACTGGATGGATCCGCTGGGACCGGGAGTGGATCCGCATCTGGCCTACTACCCCATCATCACCTTCCTGTCCCTGGGCATGGACCTGATCAGCGGCGGCGGTCCCCCCGAGGTGGGACACAACTACAGCGGTGACATCGGGCCTGCGGTGGCATTGACCATCGCCCCGTCGTGGTGGACTCCGGCGATGACGGGACAGTTGCAGCAGGCCCTTCCCGGACTGCGCTACGTGACCGGCTGATCAGGCCGGAGCCGACGGGAGTTCCTCATCGCGCGACAGGCCGTGTCCTGCCGTCCAGTCGCGGTAGGAACGAGGGTCCTCGCGGGGCTCAAGATGCGTGTGCACCTGGGCTCCCGGCAGCACCGCAACCAGGGCTTCCTCGATATCCTCCAGCAGGTCATGACCCCGCTGGATGCTCCAGGCCCCGGGCACCAGGACGTGCAGGGAGACGAAGCGCTCCCGACCGGCTTCCCGAGTCTGGATCGCGTGGAACTCCACCTCGGCATGCGAGTCCAGGAACCCGTGCAGGACACGGTGGACCGCGGCCTCGTCCGTGGAGCTGAGCGCATGGTCCATCAATCCGCGCAGGCAGTGTCGGATCAGTCCGATTCCCGTCCACGTGATGTTCACACCGACGGCGATGGCGACCACGGAATCCAATGCCAGCCAGCCGGTCACGGCCACCAGACCCACACCCAGCAGGACACCAGCGGAGGTCCACACGTCGGTCATCAGGTGCTTGCCATCGGCGACGAGGGCAACCGAACGATGGGCCCGCCCGGCTCGAAGCAGGGACAAGCCGACTCCGGCATTCACCGCCGTGGCTGCCAAGGTGATCGCCAGGCCGACCCCGAGATCCTCCAGCGGGCTTGAGTGCAACAGTCGATGAACCGCCGTCACCATGATCGCCACGGCCGCCAACAGGATCATCAGCCCTTCGGCACCGGCGGCGAAGTACTCAGCCTTGCCGTGCCCGTAGGGATGGTTGCGGTCAGCCGGCTTGGCGGCGATGCTCAGCGCGATCAGGGCCAGGATCGCGGCCACCAGATTGACCACCGACTCCAGGGCGTCGGAGAGCAAACCGACCGAACCGGTGAGCAGATACGCCGCACCTTTCATCGCGATCGTCGCCAGAGCCGCGGCGATGGACAGCCAGGCCCAGCGCAGCAGTGACGTCGGCCGTTGGGCCGGCTCCACGAAGTCCGGGAGGATCACCTGCGGCACTGGACAAGGATGGCATGCAGACGCGCACGCTCGCGTGACGGGGCAGTGACCTCAACCCGCAGCGGCCAGGCTGGCCGGCTCGCTGCGCGGGATGAGGCTCACCACTCGGTCCGAGCCTTCCTGCTTGGCTCGGTACATCGCGATGTCCGCACGGGCGATCACATCACCGGCATGCACGACATCCACCGCATCGTCGATGAGGACGACTCCGATGCTGAGCGTGACTGCGAGCGAATCATCTGCGTCTGGACACAGCGACATCCGTGGCTGACTCACCAGCAGGTCCATCGGCATCTTCGCGGCGATCCGGATCTTCTCGGCAATATCGACCGCATCCCAGAGCCCGTGCACGCCGTCCAGGATCACCAGAATCTCGTCACCGCCGAATCGAGCCGCCATGTCTCCCCGGCGGATGCAGTTCGCGATCCGATCGGACAACACCTTCAGCACGTGGTCCCCCACGTCATGGCCGTACGTGTCTTCACCTGCTTGAAGCGGTCCGCATCGCACAGCAGTATCGCAACCCCATCCCCCGTTCGTCGTGCATGACGATCCAGGCCCGCGATGCGAGTCAGTACCTCACGTCGACTCAGCAGGCCGGTGAGCTCGTCGGTGCGAACCTGCCGGTCGAGCTCGTCCAGCGCGGCGATATGGGAGTCGACCACCCGCAGGGAGGCCGCCACCCCATCCACGCCATCATCGGCTATCGATCGAGCATGCCCCAGCACCCAGTGGTACCGAAGGTCCTTGTCGCGCAGACGAAACTGACTGGTGACGGTGGCACCTGACTGTCCGTGGCGCGAGTGTGCATCGACAGTGAGCGACCCGAAGGCATCCATATCGTCTCGATGGACGAAATCGTCAAGGTACCGGCCGACCCACTCGGACGGAAGCCAACCAAGGACCGACGCGCTGGACTCCGACACCCATTGAATCCTCCCGGCACGTAGCCAGGCCACCGCTTCGCTGGCAGACCCATGCAACAGCGCTGAGGTTCGGTCGCACCGGTCGGAGCCGTCGAGTTGTCGGCTGACCTGATCCATGCCGGTCGTGTCACTGAGGAGCTGGCGAAGAATCCCCTCGGAGACGAAGTCGGCAACCAGGGCGTCCACGCTGGATCCTCGGGCCAGCAGGGCAGGTGGGAACGGCATGAGCTCCAAGGCTCGATCCAGGAGCGATGACCGCTCACCATCTGGCTGCCAGGATCGAACCTCGCTGTCAACATCGGTGAAGGTCTCGATCGACTCCCCCCCACCGCTATCGCTCCTGGATCGACGCATCCAGCGATAGGCGCCGTCCTTGGATCGAATGCGCAACGGGCGCTCGGCACCGTGGGGTGCCTGCGGGTCAGCGAGCCTTCCGACCACCTCGACCGGTACCTGCTGCAGATCCTGGGGATGAATCAGGTGGGCCAGGACGGTGCCGATGAGTTCCCCCGCTGCTCGGCCTGGATCGACAACGTGATGTCGGCCAGGAGCAGCCAGGTCTGCGCATCCGGGCCGCAGCAGACCTCCAGGTCGACCCACCGAGTGTCGCCCTGCCTGGTACGGACCCGAACCTCGGACGTCGAACTCGGACCCGGCCTGGCCTGCTCGACCTGCGCGACCACGCGGTCGCGGTCCTCGGGGTCCCACAACACGCTGGGCGTCCCGCCCTGCAGCACGCTGGTCGGCCAGCCGAAGACCTCGTCCCGACTCACCCATGACACCTGACCATCTCGCAGCAGGATGGCGATGGACGGCATTCGAGCCAGGATGGCATGCAGGATGGCGGTGTCCACGAGGTCACGCTGGCATCAATGCGCCACAGGCGTCTCACCCCTGTTCACGTGTCCTCGGTCACTGCTCGATCAAGGTCGGTCCGAGGACTGTCGTGGTGCCGAAGGTGCTCGAGCACCTTCGGCACCAGGGTCTGGCCCGCCCGCTCAGCCAGCCAATGCCCGTGACCTACCAGGACGACGAACTCGTAGCGACCTCGCACCAGTTCACCGCTGCGCTGCGCCGCCTGCACTCCAAGGGCTGGATCCCGCCTCCCCCA
>Ga0172372_10009413_pt1 | contig 12714 bp, 11 predicted proteins | sample LakKiv5m_2_FD_114544 | JGI IMG/M metagenome (GOLD analysis project Ga0172372, IMG submission 114544) | Freshwater microbial communities from Kabuno Bay, South-Kivu, Congo - kab_092012_9.5m | ecosystem: Environmental > Aquatic > Freshwater > Lake | place: Democratic Republic of the Congo...
GCCAGTGGGCGTAGAAGGTCGAGCGGGTCACCCCGGCGGTGCGAGCCACCTCGGTGACCGACAGACCGGCGAACAGGTCGGCCGTGCTCGCCTCCCCCCAGATCGTCTGGGCCGCATCGAGCATCCGCTGTCTCGCCGACGTCACGGATTCGCCCATCGGACCCCCCTACCCGACACCTGTGTCGGGTGTGATGAGCACGACTGTACGTTGACGTCGGAAGTCCCAGCGACAAGTCTCCGTTGCGAATCGAGCGGGACGGTGGCTGGCCATGTGGGCGATCCAGCAACAACTGCAGGATGTCGGGCTGGGCCACCTGTGGGGTGAGGTCGACCTCGACGACATGGCCGCCGAGATCGAGCGTCGACGTTCGGTGCTCTCCTCGGCGGGCTCGACATCCGGCCCGGAACCCGAGCTCGACCAGGACGCCCGTTCCGAGGGCTGGGATCTGCTGGTGGCCGCCGCTCTGGTCGACAACTGGAGGGGGGAGTTCGATCGGGCCCTCCAGGGATTCGACCGCATCATCGACAGCGCTGGCGAGCGCGGCGAGCACCAGTTCGTGCTGCAGGCGCTGGGGGTGAGCGGGATGATCTGGCGGCTGCGAGGCGACGACGGCCGAGCCCTCGCCGACTTCGAAGCGGCCCTTGCTCTCGCCGCCGCGCACGGCTCGTTGGCCGACGAGGTGTACCTGCGCATGCTGCGCATCGCCGGTGGCGATTTCCCCGATGGTGACACCGTCGAGGCCGACCTCGTGTGGTGCCGGCGCGTCCTGGCCGAGGTCGACGACGATCGGCTCCGCGTCCATGTCCGATTGGCCGAGGGGTGGGGCCTGGCGGCGATGGGCCGATCGGAGGAGGCCATCGCCCGCATCGACGCCGCCGCGCCGATCCTCGATTCGCCCATCGAACGCGCCGTGAACGAGCTGCGGGCCGCGGAGATCCTGGCCGCCGATGGCCGTGTCGACGAGGCGCGGGACCGGGCGGCGGCCGCCCACGAGATCTTCGCCGCATGGCGGGCCCGCTACTGGTCGGCTCGGGCCATGGTGCTCATGGCCGGACTGGACGGTGATCGCTCCGCCCGTCGGATCCGTGGTCTGCTGTCCGACCTTCCGTCCGACGTCGCCTATGTGCGGCTCGTCGATCCTGTCGGCAGTCTGGTGATCGATCTCGATGGTCCGGGTGTGGCTTCACGCGACGGTCACCCCCTCGAGTTCCTCACCCGTCACGCCGAGTCCGCACTGCGACTGGTGGTGGCCGCCGGTGACGAGGGGATCACGGTCGACGAACTGGCGGCGATCCTGTGGCCCGGGGCCGATCCGGCCCGCATCGGCCAACGAGTGCGCACCATGCTGTGGCAGGTGCGCAGCGCATTGGGGACCGATGCATGGCGACTGCAACGTCGCCGCAGCACCGTCACGTTCACCACCGTCGGGTGCGAGGTGAACGGCGCCATCGACCGTTCATCGATCGTGGCTCTGTTCTCAAGGTGACGACTCAGACGTCCTCGGGGTCGTACTCGCCTCGCTCGTAGCGTCGACGACGGCTGATCTGGGTGCCGAAGGCGACGATGCACACGATAGCGAAGATGGCGAAGATGGCGACGAGGATCATGGGTCGACACTAGGTGGCGGAGATGAACGACACGATGATGTCGGCCAGGCGCGCTCCGGCATCCTCCTGGAGGAAGTGACCGGCCCCCTCGATGGTCACGTGGTCGCGACCGGCCGCTCCGGGGATCCGACGCTGGAAGGCCTTCTCGCCTCCGGCGGTGACCGGATCGCGATCGGAGAACGCGGTGAGCACGGGCGTCTCCAGATGTTCGAGCACTTCCCATGCCCGACGGTTGGCCGGTGACGCGGGATCGTCCGGGGTCGACGGGACCAGCGCGGGCATGGCCCGCGGACCCTCCTTGTAGGACTCGTCGGGGAAGGGGGCGTCGTAGGCCGCCACCTCGGCGTCGGTGAGTGTGCGCGTCGTGGCGCCGGCGATGATCCGACCCACCGGGAACTCGGGCACGGTCTGGGAGAACTCCTGCCAGGCAAGGAATCCCTCGGTCTGGCGCCCGTCGCCGGTGCCGAGGCCGGTGTTGGCCACCACGATCCGGGCGAACCGTTCGGGGTGCTCGGCCACCAGCCGCAGACCCACCAACCCACCCCAGTCCTGGGCGAACACGGTGATGTCGTGCAGGTCCAGTCGATCGAACAGGGCCTCGCGCCACCATTCGACGTGACGGGCGTAGGTGTGGTCGTGGCGCGAGGCCGGTTTGTCGGAACGACCGAAGCCGACGAGATCGGGAGCCACGACTCGATGACCGGCGGCGACCAACGGTCCGATCATCGACCGGTACAGGTAGCACCAGCTCGGTTCACCGTGCAGCAACAGCACGACGTCGGCGTCGGGCGGTCCCTCGTCGAGATGATGAAGGCGGATCGACTGACTGTCGTCGGTGGGATCGGCCACCTCCACGTAGTGGGGGGCGAAGTCGAAATCCGGCAGATCGGCGAATCGTTCCTCGGGTGTCCGCAGCAGTTCCATGTCCCTCTCCCTCCGACGCGGGCAGTCTTCCATCACGACGAGGCGCTCATCGCTGCTGCGTGTACCGTGACCCCAGAACACGGGAGTCCTTCGGGGCTGAGAGGGAGGCGTGCCTCCGACCGTCGAACCTGATCCGGGTCATGCCGGCGAAGGGAGTCTCGACCGACGCTCCGGCGCTCTCGTGTGATCTGCGAACAGGAGAGCAGTGGTGGTCGGACCGGGAATGCACGACGAGCGGGGCGCGCCGCACGGCGGGGCATCCACCGTCGCGTCCACCGTCGCGGTTGTGGTGGCCGGCGGTGCCGCCCCCGATCTCGGGGCGCTCGGCCGACTCGGCGGACCCGGCACGATCGTGGTGGCCGCCGACTCCGGTGCCGATCATGCCCTCGCCGCCGGGCTGACCATCGATGTCGTGGTCGGCGACCTCGATTCCATCGACCCCTCGGTGCTGGCCGAGCTCGAACGGCGTGCCACCCGCATCGAACGACATCCGATCGACAAGGACGCCACCGATCTCGAACTGGCCATCGACGTGGCCGTGCGCGCCGGCGCGACGTCGGTGATCGTCGTCGCCGGTCACGGCGGACGTGTCGATCAATCGGTGGCCAACGCCTTCGTCCTCGCCTCGCCCCGCTGGGCGGGTGTGTCGATGCACGCGGTGCTCGACTCGGCCCGCGTCTCGGTCGTGCACGGACCCGGGGCCGTGACCTTCGACGGCGCACCGGGCGACGTCGTCACTCTGTTGCCGGTCCACGGCCACGCCTCCGGTGTGCGATGTGTCGGTCTCGAGTACCCGCTGCACGGCGAAGATCTCGACGCCGGGACGACCCGCGGTGTCAGCAACGTCCTGCTCGATCGGTCGGCCACGGTCTCGATCGACGGCGGGACACTCCTCGTGATCCGACCCGGCCCCGAGTTCCCTGATGGAGGCGACACATGAGCACCAACCGACGAGGAACCGTCAGTGCCGCAGCGATCGTCGCCCTGACCCTCGCCCTGGCCCTGATGGTCGCCGCGTGCTCGTCGTCGGCGCCATCGAAAGGTGCCGCCGTGCCGCCGGGAATGGTCGACGGCGCACTGGTGCGGTTCGACGAGCCGGTGACGCTGCGCGTGCTGGCCCACGATTCGTTCGCCGTGAGCGCCGAGGTGCTCGAGGAGTTCGAGCGGGAGACGAATGTCCGCGTCGAACTCGTCCAGGCCGGTGACGCCGTGACCATGACCAACGCCGCCATCCTCACCGCCGGCAATCCCGTGGCCGATGTGATCTTCGGCATCGACGAGAACCTGCTCGGCGCAGTGGGCGCAGCTCGGTTGGTGGTGCCCTATGCGGCGGTGCGACTGGCCGATGTCGACCCGGCCTACGCCAGCGTCGTCGAAGGGGGCCTGGTCACCCCGATCGACCACGCCGAGGTGTGCGTGAACTTCGATCGCGACGCCTTCACCGGTGCGGGCCGAGCGCTGCCGCGCACCTTCGAGGACCTCACCGCCCGCGAGCACGCCGGTCAGCTGGTGGTGCAGGACCCGGCATCGTCGACACCCGGGCTGGCCTTCATGCTGGCCACCATCGCCCGGTTCGGTGGTGGCGACGACACCTCCGCCGACGCAGCGTGGTTGCGCTACTGGAAGGCGCTGAAGGCCAACGGGGTGAAGGTGGTCGACGGCTGGGAGACCGCCTACTACAGCGAATTCTCCGGGGGCAGCGGCGAGGGCACACGACCGTTGGTGGTGTCGTACGCGTCCAGCCCGCCCGCCGAGGTCGCCGACACCAGCGTGGCGGTCGACGCCACCCCCACCGGGGTCATGACGGCGACCTGTTATCGACAGATCGAGTTCGCCGGCATCCTGCGCGGCGCCCGCCACCCGGAGGCCGCGGCCGCCTTCATCGAGTTCATGCTGGGCCGCTCGTTCCAGGCGGACATGCCATTGCAGATGTACGTCTACCCGGTGGTGTCGGGCACGCCACTGCCCGACACCTTCGCCAAGTACACCGCCGTGGTCGCCGAACCGCTGTCGTTGCCCTACGCACAGGTGGCCGCGAACCGCGACCGGTGGGTCGGCCAGTGGTCGGAACTGTTCCGCTGACGCACACCACTGCGGCCCGTCGGTGGCGGATGGTCGCTGCCGCGCCACCGCTGCTCTTCCTCGCCGTGTTCTTCGTGTGGCCGGTGGCCACGATCATCGAGCGCGGCCTCCACCCCGACGGCGCATGGGACCTCTCCGTGTTCGCTGACGTGGCCACCGACCCGTCGATCCGACGTGTGCTGTGGTTCACGGTCTGGCAGGCGGTGGCGTCGACGGTCGTGTGCGTGCTGATCGGGCTTCCCGGTGCGGCGATGTTCGCTCGCTTCCGGTTCCGGGGCCGCGCCGTGCTGTGGTCGGCGTTGCTCGTGCCCTTCGTGCTGCCCACGGTGGTGGTGGGCGTGGCGTTGCTCGGCTTGATCGGTCCCGGCGGAGTGCTCGGTGTCGACCTGTCGGGAACGGTGTGGGCGATCCTCATCGGTCACGTCTTCTTCAACTACGCCGTGGTGGTGCGAACGGTCGGCGCCACGTGGATGACCGTCGACCCGCGGGTCGAGGAGGCCGCTCGCACCCTCGGGGCCTCGACATGGACGACGTTCCGACGGGTCACGCTTCCGCTCCTGCGACCAGCGTTGGCGGCTGCGTCGTCGATCGTGTTCCTGTTCAGCTTCACGTCGTTCGGCATCGTCCTGTTGCTCGGAGGCACGGCCCATCGCACCGTCGAGGTCGAGATCTACCAACAGACGGCGCGCCTGCTGAACCTCGACGTGGCCGCCGTGCTGGCCCTGCTGCAACTCGTGCTGGTGGTGGCGGTGCTGTGGTGGTTCGGACGCAGCCAGCACCGTCGCGCCGTGGCCCTCGAACAGCGGCGGGCCGAGGAGTCACAGCGACCCGCCGTCGGCTGGCAGGCCCGCACCTTCGTGGCCGGCAACCTCGTGGTGATCGGCGCGCTCCTCGGTGCCCCACTGGTGGTGCTGGCCGTGCGCGCCTTCTCCACACCCGATGGCTGGGGTCTGGGCGCGTTCCGGTCTCTGGGTGACACGCGGCGCGGATCGACGGCCTACGTGCCGCCGGTCGACGCCGTTCGCAACTCACTCCAGTTCGCAGCGATGGCCACGGTGCTGGCCCTCGTGCTCGGCGCCTGTGCGGCATGGGCCATCGCCGGGGGTGGAGGACGCGTGCCGCGGTGGTCCCGCTTCGCCGACACCGCGCTGATGGTGCCACTCGGCACGTCGGCGGTGACCGTGGGCTTCGGGTTCCTGCTCACCTTCGATCGGGCGCCGTTCGATCTGCGCTCGTCGGTGTGGATCGTGCCCATCGCCCACGCCGTGGTGGCCCTGCCCTTCGTGGTGCGACTGCTGGTGCCGGCCGTGCGGGCCATCGACCCGCGCCTCCACGAGGCGGCGGCGGTCCTCGGCGCGTCGCCGGGCCGGGTGCGGCGCAGCATCGACGCGCCCATCCTCGGTCGCGCCATCGCCGGTGCCGCCGGCTTCGCCTTCGCCGTCTCGCTCGGCGAGTTCGGGGCCACGGCGTTCCTCGCTCGGCCGGCGCGACCCACGCTGCCCATCGCCGTCTATCGGGCGCTGGGTCGACCGGGGGAGTGGTCGTTCGCACAGGCCATGGCCCTGTCGGTCATCCTGATGGTGCTCACCGTCGCGGTGATGCTGCTGATCGATCGACTGCGCCCGCCGGGCGTGGCGGAGTTCTGACATGACACCACGACTCGAACTCGACGAGGTGACCGTGCGCTTCGGTGACTCGGCCGGCGGCCGTGATGCGATCGGCGCCGCGTTGCAGGACGTGTCGGTGACGGTGGAGGCCGGCGCAGTGATGGCCGTGCTGGGCAGCAGTGGCAGTGGGAAGTCCACGATGCTGCGCGTCATCGCCGGGCTCACCGTGCCCACCACCGGTCGAGTGCTGCTCGACGGAGTCGATGTGGTGTCGGTGCCGACCCATCGACGCGGGGTGGGGATGATGTTCCAGGATCACGTGCTGTTCCCGCACCTCGACGTCATGGGGAACGTCACCTTCGGTCTGCGGGTGCGCGGCGACGACCGACGGGCGGCGGCGTCCCGAGGTGAGGAGATGCTCGAATCGGTCGGACTCGGAGGGTTCGGCGTCCGGGCCGTGTCCTCACTGTCGGGTGGTGAACGACAGCGGGTGGCCTTGGCTCGGGCCTTGGCCCCCTCGCCGCGTGTGCTGCTGCTCGACGAACCGATGGGATCGCTCGATCGGGTCCTGCGCGAGCAGTTGGTCGACGAGTTGTCCGACACGCTGACGTCGTTGTCGATGACGGCGGTGTACGTCACCCACGATCACACCGAGGCCGAGCGGATCGCCCACGATCTCGTCGTGCTCGATCGGGGTCGTGTCGTGCAGCAAGGTGCGCCGGCCGCCGTCGCCGCTGCTCCCGTCGACGACCACGTGGCCCGACTCATGGGGGTGGCCCGTCACCGCTGATGGGTGCCGCAGGGCCTCTCCCGGCGATGTCGTCGGACGTTCGAGCATGCGACAGACTCGGACCGTGGATGTCACCGCCGACCTCGACGCCCGCTGTCAGCCCGCCGATCTGACCGCGGTGCTGCGCGACCTCGATCGCTATCCCGAATGGTTGTCGATCCTGCCGCGGACCGAGGCGGAGCGGGGTGCCGAGCCGGCGGCGTGGTCGGTGGAACTGCGCGCCACCATCGGCCCCCTGGCCCGTTCGAAGCGCCTGCGCATGGTCCGGGTGGTCGACGAGCCCGGCCATGTCCGTTTCGAACGGGCCGAGACCGACGGTCGCCGACATTCGCCGTGGGTGCTCGACGCCGTCGTCACGCCCACGTCCGACGGCGCTCACCTCGTGATGTCGCTCCATTACGGCGGGGCCTTCGGCGGGGGGATCGTGGAGCGTCTGCTGCGTGACGAGATCGATTCGTCTCGGGCGCGACTGAAGGAGCTGGTGGAACGAGGGGTCGACCGTCCCTAGCGTGGGGGTATGACCACCGCCGACGCCCGTCCGACCGACACCGATCTCACCGCTGCCGACATCGCCTGGGATCTCGATCCGCTGGTGGAGGGCGAAGGGGAGGCCGGGGTCGACCGTCTCCTCGCCGCCGCCGAGGCCGCCGTCGATGCTCTCGAGCGCCATCGCGGCCACATCGGCCAACTCGATCCCGCCGGTCTGGCCGAGGTCATGGCGCTGGCCGCCACCATCAACGACGCGCTCGGTCGCGCCGGGTCGTGGGTGTCACTGCGGTTCGCCACCGACACCTCCGATCCGTCCCGGGGTGCGGCCATGCAACGGTTCTCCGAGCGCGCTGCGCAGCTGTCGACCCGGCTGGTGTTCCTCGAACTGGAGTGGGCCGAGGTCCCCGACGAGCGGGCCGAGCTGTTGCTGGCCGATCCGGCCCTCGACTTCTGCCGGTGGTACCTCGACTCGGCCCGCCGCTACCGGCCGTACCTGCTCACCGAACCCGAGGAGATGATCCTGTCGGAGAAGCAGGTGACGGGAGCGTCGGCCTGGAGTCGACTGTTCGACGAACTGACCTCGGCCATCGTCGTCGAGTTGCCCGACGGCGCCACCAGTCTCGAACAGGCGCTGTCGCGACTGGCCTCGCCCGAACGCAACGAGCGGGCTGCCACCGCCGCGGCGGTGACCGCGGCACTCGAACCCGGGCTGCGCACGCGCGCCTATGTGTTCAACACGCTGATGGGTGACAAGGCCATCGATGATCGACTGCGGTCCTATCCGTCGTGGGTGGCCAGTCGGAACCTCTCCAACGAGGCCAGTGACGAGTCGGTGCAGGCTCTCGTCGACGCGGTCGTCGCCCGCTACGACATCCCCCAACGGTGGTACCGACTCAAGGCGCAACTGTTGGGCGTCGATCGTCTGGCCGACTTCGACCGCATGGCGTCGGTGGCCGAGGTCGACGAGGAGTTCTCGTGGTCGCGGGCCACCGGCATCGTGCTCGACTCCTACGGGTCGTTCTCGGCCGAACTGGCCGACGGTGTGCGTCGGTTCCTCGACGAAGGATGGATCGACGCGCCGGTGCGGCCCGGCAAACGCCCAGGGGCGTTCTGTGCCTACACCGTGCCCAGTGCCCATCCGTTCCTGTTGCTCAACTGGACGAGTCGTCGTCGCGACGTGCTGACGCTGGCTCACGAACTCGGCCACGGCCTGCACGCCTACCTGGCCCGCCAGCAGGGGATCTTCCACCAGACCACGCCGCTCACGTTGGCCGAGACGGCCTCGGTGTTCGGCGAGACGGTCACCTTCGGTCGCCTGTTGGCCGACACCACCGATCCCGATGCCCGACTGTCGCTGCTGGCCGAGAGCCTCGAGGGTCAGATCGCCACCGTGTTCCGACAGATCGCCATGAACCGGTTCGAGGACGCCGTGCACACGCACCGACGCGACATCGGGGAACTGTCGACCGAGGACTTCGCCGACGCCTGGGCCGCCACCCAGACGGCCATGTTGGGTGATGCCGTCGAGATCACACCGGGCTACCGGTCGTGGTGGAGCTACATCCCGCACTTCATCGGCTCACCCGGGTACGTCTACGCCTACGCCTACGGTCAGTTGCTGGCGCTCGCCGTCTACGCCCGTTACGAGGTGGAGGGCGATGCCTTCGTGCCCGCCTATCTCGACCTGTTGCGGGCCGGAGGTTCGCGATCGCCCGAGCAACTGGGCCGCATCGTCGGTGTCGACCTCTCCGACCCGCGGTTCTGGGACGGGGGACTGGCCATCATCGACGCGCAACTGGCCGCGGCCGAGGCCGCCGCCCGCGACGCCGGCCGGCTCTGACCGACCGACCTCAGGCCTCGACCCGGCCGAGTTCGAAGTCGTCGAGCGTCGGGTTCGCCACCGAGTCGCGGTAGTGGAACATCGAGAACGGGTACTGGGTGACGATCTTGCCCGACGGACTCTCGTAGTAGTGCCCGCAGCCCGCGTGCCACACCTCGACCCCGGCGATGGCTGACTGCAACTCGGCGTTGTAGGCGTCCATGGCCTCACGACGCACGTCGATCCAGTCGACACCGGCCTCGTCCATGGCCAGCAGCAGGTCGCGCACGTAGCCCACTTCGTACTCGGCCATCACCACCAGCGAGCCGGCGTTGTTGTTGGGTCCGTAGAGCATGAACAGGTTGGGGAACCCGGTGGTGGTGACACCCAGATGGGCCTCGGCGCCGTCGGCCCACGCGTGGTCGAGGCTACGACCGTCACGGCCGGTGATGGGGATGCGCGACGCGAACTTGTCGACCACGTAGCCGGTGGCGCACACGATCACGTCGACCTCGCGTTCGGTGCCGTCGACGGTGAGGATGCCGTTGGGCGTGATGCGCTCGATGCCGCTGGTGACCAGTTCGACATTGTCGCGATTGAACGCCGGGTAGTAGTCGTTCGAGAACAATGGACGGAAACAACCCCACGGGATGTGCGGCGTGAGTCCTTCGCGGGTGACCGGATCCTCCACCACCGAGATGGCCACCGCCCCGGCCCATTCGGCACCGAGGAGGATGTCGCGGTTGCTGAACGGCGCATTGGTGCCGATCCACATCATGATGCCGTCGCGGTGCGCCTGCAGCGCGTCGTGATCATTGAGGAACAGTTCGATCTGCTCCGGCGGGTGCGGGTAGTCCTCCTTGGGCAGCACCCACTGCGGTGAGCGTTGATAGGAGTAGACCTGCCCGGCCACCTTGGCGATCTCGGGCAACGACTGCACCGCGCTGGCCGCGGAGCCGATCACGGCGACCCGCTTGCCCGTGGGATCGAGATCTCGGGGCCAGTCGCCGGTGTGGACCAGTTGGCCACCGAACGTGTCGCGCCCGGCGATGTCGGGCCACTTGATCTCGCCGAACATGCCTTGGCCGCTGATGAGCACGTCGCCGACCAGGGTCTCGCCCGTGGTGGTGGTGACCGTCCACTCCCCGGTGGAGTCGTTCCAGGCGGCCCCGCAGGCGCCGGTGCCGAGGCGGATCATCGGCCACAGATCGAGCGTGTCGACCGTCTGGCGCATGTAGTCGAGGATCTCGGGCTGCGACGCGTACGACCGCGGCCAGTCGGGCTTGAGGTTGAACGAGAACTGGTAGGCGTGAACCATCACGTCGCACGAAAGTCCCGGATAGCGACTGCGTTGCCACGTGCCTCCGACGTCGTCGTCCCGCTCGATCACGGTGACGTCGGTGTAGCCGGCCTCGCGCAACAGGTGCGACGAGGCGATCCCTCCCGGTCCGGCCCCGATCACGATGATGCGTCGGTCGTTCGCTCCCACTGGTCCCCCTCGCTCAGGGCCCCATTCTGCCCCGTCGCCGGGGTCGGGGCGGCACGGCGTCACCTACCATCGGTCGGCGTCGTCGCATCGGCCGGCGAGCACCAACGGGGGAGCCATGAGGTCGAGGGCCGCAGTCCTGCTCGAGAGTCCCGGTCGGTACGAGGTCGTCGACGTCGAGGTCGACGAGCCCCGGGACAACGAGGTGCTCGTTCGTTACGTGGCCAGCGGCCTGTGCCACAGCGATGTGCACTTCCTCACCGGCGACCACCACGGCCCGTTGCCGTTCTGTGCCGGCCACGAGGGCGCCGGCGTGGTCGAGGCCGTCGGTCGGGGAGTGACCGCGCTGCGCCCCGGTGATCACGTCGTGGCCTCGTTCATCCCCAGTTGCGGGCGGTGCCGCTATTGCGCGTCCGGGCGCATGAACCTGTGCCAACTGGGCGCCCACCTCCAGGTCGGCCCGATGCCCGACGGCACCTATCGCATGCACCTCGACGGGCGTGACCTCCACCAGTTCCTTCTGATCTCGACGTTCTCGCAGTTCGCCGTGGTATCGGAGAACTCGTTGGTGAAGGTGGCCGACGACCTGCCGCTGGAGACGCTGTGCCTGCTCGGTTGCGGGGTGGGCACCGGGCTCGGTTCGTCGACCAACGCCGCCGGGGTTCGCCCGGGTGACCATGTGCTCGTCGTCGGCGTCGGAGGAGTAGGGACCAGTGCGGTGCAGGGCGCGGCGTTGGCCGGCGCTGCCGTGGTGATCGCCGTCGACCCGGTGCCGTTCAAGCGGGAGATGGCCCAGAAGTTGGGCGCCACCCACGCCTTCGCCTCGATGGCAGAGGCCACCGAGTTCGTGCGGTCGGTCACCGATGGCCAGGGTGCCGACGCGGCGGTGCTGGCCATGGGTTCGCCCACCAACACCGACGTGGCCGAGGCCTTCGCCGCCGTCGGCAAGGGCGGCACCGTCGTCGTCACCGGCATGGCGGCCGCCACCGAACCCATGGGCATCCCTGTGCACCTGCTGGAGTTGGGCGGCATGCAGAAGACGATCCGGGGCGCGCTGTTCGGCATGTGCAATCCGCCGGCCGACATCCTGCGTCAGATCGATCTCTACCGGGCCGGGAGGTTGAAGCTCGACGAGATGATCACCCGACGGTACCGCCTCGACGACATCAACGTCGCCGTCGACGATCTGCTCGAGGGTCGCAACATCCGCGGCGTCGTCGTCCACGACACGGTCTGACCCGCCGATCGCTGCGACGCAGCTCCCACTGGGTTCATCACTTGTTCGAACAGGAGGGCCGGAGGTGCCGAGACTCGTCGAACCCGGTCAGGTGGATCCGGTGGTGGGTGGACTGCTGGGCGCGATCGACGTCGACGGTGGCCCCACCGACGAGCAGGTTCGGTTGCTGCGCGCCCTCACGACCCACGTGTGGGGACGGCCCGATCTCGATCTCGATTCGACCCGGCCCCTGTCGCCGCACGAGGTGGCCGCCGCCATCGGGGGACCGACGCGGTGCGCCGGTACCACTACCTGCTCGTCGTGCTCGAACTGTGTCGCCACCCGCTCACCGCCGCGCAGGACGCACGGGTGGAGGAGTACGCCGTCGCACTCTCGTTGGACGGTATGGGTCTCGAGTTCTGCCGGGACCTCGTGGTCAAGGGGGCCGAGGTCGCCCGGGCCGACCACGATCGGTTCGAGGCCGAGCTGGGTCGGGAGCAGAGGGAGCCACAGTTGCGCGATCGCGTGCCACGAGACGACCTCACCGATCCCGAACTCGTCGAGCGGATCATGGCCATGGAACGGCTGCCCGAGGGAACGCTCGGTCATTCGCTCACGCGCTTCTATGCCGAGTTCGGCTTCGACGTGCCCGGCGCGACCTCGGACTCCTTCAGCTACGAGTTCGTGGCCCAC
>Ga0172372_10009414_pt1 | contig 12713 bp, 10 predicted proteins | sample LakKiv5m_2_FD_114544 | JGI IMG/M metagenome (GOLD analysis project Ga0172372, IMG submission 114544) | Freshwater microbial communities from Kabuno Bay, South-Kivu, Congo - kab_092012_9.5m | ecosystem: Environmental > Aquatic > Freshwater > Lake | place: Democratic Republic of the Congo...
GGCTTCATTGCGCGCCCTTGCCCGCCGCGCGGCGCGGAATGAAGGCTCGGTCGCGGCCCGCCGTGCTCACGCCATCGCCTCCGGTGCCGTGCCGGCCGTTGCCGGCCGCCAACCGGCCATGCGCGCCTGCGCGGCATGGAATTCATCGGCGATGCGATCGACCACCGTGGCCACGGGCTCGACCGCGTGCACCAGCCCCACGCCCTGACCGGCGCCCCAGGCGCTGACCCAGCGCTTGGCGGCGTCGATCGAGCGGTTGCTGTTGTAGTTGCGCCCCGGGGCCTCGGGCAGGTTGTCGGGGTCCAGGCCGCTGGCGCGCAGCGAGGGTTTGAGCCAGCTCGCCGTGGTGCCGGTGATGCGGTCGCTGAGCATCAGGTCGTCGACCGTGGCGTCCACCAGCATCTGCTTGTAGGTGGGCGAGGCCATGCTCTCGCTCGTGGCGATGAAGCGCGTGCCCATGTAGACGTAGTCGGCGCCGCAGGCGATGGCGCCGGCCACGCCCCAGCCGTCGCAGACGCCGCCGCCCACGACGATGGTGCCGTCGAAGAACTCGCGCACCGCACTGACGAAGGCGAAGGGGTTGATCGAGCCGGTATGCCCGCCCGCGCCGCTGCACACGCAGGCCAGGCCGTCGGCCCCGGCCTCGGCCGCCTTGCGCGCCAGCGTCAGGTTGACGACGTCGGCGAAGACCTGCCCGCCGTAGCTGTGCACCACGTCGATCGCCGGCTTGGGGCTGCCGAGCGCGGTGACGACCACCGGCGGGCGGTAGCGCTCGATCAGCTTCAGGTCCTCGGGCAGGCGCTCGTTCGAGCGGTGGGTCACCAGGTTGGCGCACCAGTCGGCCACCGTGCCCGGGGGCTGCTCGGCGCGGGCCTGGGCCAGCTCCTCGGTGATGCGGCGCATCCACTCGTCGAGCACGCCGATCGGGCGCGCGTTGGGCGTGGGGAAGGCGCCGACGATGCCGGCCTTGCAGGCGGCGACGACGAGTTCCGGGCCCGAGACCAGGAACATCGGCGCCGCGAAGACCGGCAGGCGACAGTGCAGCGGCCGGCGTGTGGCAGCGGCGCTGTTCATGCGACGAGCCTCCGAGCCGCACGCGCCGGGTCTGATGCTCCGCAGCAGTCGGCCCCGTTCATTCGCTGACCTTGAAGCCGGAGATCCGCACCGCCTCGCCCCAGCGTGCCGACTCTGCGCGGATGAAGCGCGTCACCTCGTCCGGACTGGCGGGCAGGGGCGTGAAGTCGATGCGGCTCCACTTCTCCCGGATCTCTGCGGTGCTCAGCGCCTTGACGAACTGGGCATTGAGTTGTGCAACGATGGCGTCCGGAGTCGCCGCCGGTACCGCCAATGAGGACCAGATGAAGATCTCCATCTCTGGCAGCCCCAGTTCGGTGAAGGTCGGCACGTTCGGCATCAAGGGCGAGCGCTGCGGGCTCGTGACGGCCAGCACCTTGACCTTGCCGCTTTCCACATGTGGCTTGACGGCCAGCAGCGGCAGGATGGCCGCATGCACCTGTCCGCCCACGAGATTCTGCACGGCGGGAGGTGTGCCGTTGAAGGGAATATGGGTCAGATCGGTGCCGGTGCGCTTGTTCAGGATGACGCCGGCGAAATGCGACGAGTTCCCTGCCGTGAAGGACGCATAGGAGATCTTCCCGCCCTGGGGGCGTGCCCATTCGATGAATTCCGTCATCGTGTTCGGCGCGACGTTGGCGGCATTGACCGCGAACACCATCGTCGCCCCGAGGTAGTTGGTGACGTGCTTGAAGCTCTTCTCCGGGTCGTAGGGCAGCTTGCTGAAGGTGTGCGGGTTGATCGTCAACATGCTGGTGTTGGTCAGCAGCAGCGTGTGGCCGTCCGGTGGTGACTGCAGCAACGCCTGCACCGCGACCAGGCCGGCCCCGCCAGGGCGGTTGTCGATCAGCAGGGGATGCCCGGTGTTGCGCTGGAACACCTCGCTGACCTGGCGCAGGGACGCATCCAGCGTGTTACCCGGGGCGAAGGGCACGATCACCCTCACGGGCTTGGAAGGGAATGCGGGCGTCTGCGCCTGCGCGACCCCTACGGTGGTCAAGGCGCCGGAGAGCGCGAGCAGCGATGCGATCGCGAAGGCCCTGCCGGGCCGTGTCAACCAGAGTCGTCTGTTCATGTCATGTCTCCTGTGGGTTGGAAGTTGCGCAGGTCAGGGGTTCGAGCCACTCATCGATCGCGTGCGCCAGCGTGGCCGGTTGCTCCCAGGGCAGCAGATGCCCCACCCCCGCCACTTCCAGCCATCGGGCGCCGGGGACCGCATCGGCAATTTCACGAGACTGCGCGGGAGGGATCAGCGGGTCGAGCGCGCCTGCGATCACGAGGGCGCTCAGGCGCAGGCTGGGCAACATCGATCGGTGATCAGGTCTGGCCGCGACGGCCCGATGCTGTGCGATGGTGGGGGCCATGCCAGCCTCGCGCAGGTCGGCGCGGATGGTTTCCATCAAGGCGCTGTCCGACTGCGCATGTGGTGTGGTCAGATAGTTGGCGATGCCGGTGATGTAACGCTCCCAGTCGCGCTGGGCCGCCGCAATCGCCCGTTCGCGCATCGGCGCGGAGGCCGGGTCGTCCGGCCGCGCCGACGAACACACCATGGCCAGCGCCTGGACCGGCCGAGGCGCGGTGGCGATCATGTGCAGTGCCACGTAGCCGCCCATCGAGAAGCCCGCCAGCGCCAGCGGGCGGGACGGCTCGATGTCGGCCAGGTCCTTCCAGGCACGCACCGCCATCGACGGGATGTCGGCGCTGGAACGCACGTCGGTCACCCGGACCTCGACGTCGCTGCGCAGGCAGGCCCGCACCGGCTCCCACACCTTCGGCGTGTTGTTCATCCCGGGGATCAGCAGCAGGACAGGGCGCATCGACGTTCCTTCGGGTCGTTCAGCATGGCAGGGTCGCTGGCTTGTCGGGCGACGGCTCGGCGGCCGACAGACGGGCTCGGAGTTCGCGTTTGAGCACCTTGCCCACCGGGTTGCGCGGCAGCGCGTCCAGCAACAGCAGTCGCTCGGGCAGCTTGTAGACGGCGACGTGGCGATCGTCGCGCAGCCATCGGACCAGGGCGGGCAGCGTGATCTCGGCATCCGGGGCCGGCACGACGCAAGCGCACACGCGCTCGCCCAGCACCGGGTCCGGCGCGCCCACGACGGCGGCGTCGCGTACCCCGGGATGGGCCAGCAGCAGGGTTTCGATCTCGACCTCGGAGATTTTCATGCCGCCGCGCACCACGATGTCCTTCCAGCGCCCCACGTAAAGCAGGTACTGCCCGCGGTCGCCGGCGATCTCGAACAGGTCGCCCGAGCGATAGCAGCCCTGGGCGTCGAAGGCGCGCGCCGTCGCTTCGGGGTTGCGGAAGTAGCCGCTGAAGATGGTGGGGCCCGAGACGCGCAGTTCGCCAGGCACGCCCGCGACGGTGATCTCCTCTTCCGTCTCGGGGTCTACGAGTCGCGTGCGGATCTTGTTCGCGGTGGAGATCTTCGAGAACCGCTCTGGCGTGCCGCCGCGGGAGAAGTAGCGCGCCCGTCGCGCCGCCTCGGGGATGTCCACGGGCGCTCCGGTGAGTGCCGCCCCCTCGTTCGAGCCGAAGTAGTTGACGATGGCCACCCCGCGGTCGGCCCAGCCCTGGACCATCCACTCCGACAACGGCGCGGAGCCCGAGCCGATGCGCGACAGGCGCTGGAAGTCGATGCCCTCGAGCAGCTCGGGGCGCTGAAGCAACTGCGTGAGGATCGCCGGCGGCGAGACGGTGTAGTCGATGCGCTCGCGACGCAGCTGGCCGAGGAAGACGTCCAGGTCGAATGGGTGGTGCTGCACCACCGTGGCCTCCAGCCCGATCCAGGTGGCGAAGCAACTCGACAGCCCGGCCATGTTGATCAGCGGGAAGGGATTGAGCAGCCGCATCCCGGGCGTCAAATCGGCCGCCTCGATCAGCGACGGCACGACGATCCACCACTCGTTGTGGCTGCGCGGTACACCCTTGGGCGCGGCTTCGGTACCCGAGGTCCAGCACAGTGTGGCAATGTCGTTGGCCGTGACGCCCGCGGCATGTGCCGCTGCCTTCGATGCGGCGGGGTCTGGCGCGGTGGCGAGCAGGTCGTCGAGCGATGTCGCCCCGGGCGGAGCGTCGCGGCCGTAGGCCAGCACCTCGCGCAGGCTCGGGTGGCGCGAGGAGAGCTGCTGCCACATCGCCGCCGTGCCGTGGCGCCCGATGCGCGTGGCGGTGATGGCCGCGCGGGCGCCGGTGAGCCCCGTGATGTGGTCGAGCTCGTGTTCGCGGTATTGCACCGGCACGGGCGAGACGATCAGTCCCAGGCGCATGCACGCCAGGTAGACGATGAACTGCTCGACCGAGTTGACGAGTTGGACGATGACGATGTCGTCGCGCCGCAGTCCGCGAGCGTGCAGCACGGCGGCCATGCGCTCGACCTCGACGGCGAGTTCTGCATAGGTCAGGCGCCGCGGAGCGCCGTCGGTCAGCAGTTCGCGGTTGGGTGCGTCCACCACGGCTTCGCGCTGCGGGTGGCGCGCCACCACCTCGAGGAAGCCCTCGTCCAGCGTGCGCGTTCCCCACCAGCCGCGGGCGCTGTACTCGGCGATGCGTTGCGGGGAGGCGAGGATCATCGTTGCCTTCCTGGTGGCAGGACTGCGGTGGCCGCGAGGCGGTGTCCGCGGCCCTTCATGCGGGCACCGGCCAGCGCCGCATCACCGAATCGCTGACATAGGTGGCATGAAACCCGTTGGGAACCCGCCGTGGCAGCGGAATGCGGGCGACAGGGCCCCGTCCGAACTCGGTGCCGCGGGCATCGAACACCTGCACCTCCGAGCGCAACCTGTGCGGATCCCACGCGAAGGTGACGACATAGCCATCGTCCTCGTCCATGGCGCCGTCGCGCGGCGCGAAACCAGGCTCGTTGTAGAACCAGTCCGGGCCCTCGCTCCAGGCCTGGTAACCCCCGGTGCGATGGTTCACCTTGGCCAGGCCGGTGAAGCGCACCTCCTCGCGCCCGCCTTTGGGGAACACCAGGTGATACGAGTGCCTCGTCGGCAGTCCCTGCCACGCGCTGTTGATCACCGGGAATTCGGTGTTGAGCACATCGTCGATGACACGCTCGTGGGTGCGGCCGGTCTTCAGGTCGAAGCGCCACTCGTAGAGCCAGAAGTCGCGCTGCCGATTGTGGATGGTGTGTTCCAGGCGCCGCGCGTCCACGCGGCCCTGCGCGTCCTCGTAGGTGCGGTAGGGCGTGCCCACCATGACGACCTCATCACCTTCCTCCCAGGCGTTGACCACGTGCAGCAGGTAGCAGGGCCGGGCCGCGAACCAGCGGATCTGGTCTGCACGGCCATGCCTTGGCAGCACCGCGAAACGTGTGGGCAGGTCGGGGCGGAAGTTCAGCTTGTAGCGGCCGAGCTTCCAGGCCTCTTCGTCCAGCAGCAGCGGGAAGTCGTGCAGGATGCTGTAGCGCGGCGTGATCGCCATGTCGTGCGGCAAGCGCGGGCCGGGCAGAGGCACGTCGATCTGGTGTCTTGCATGACCGTCCGGTCCGATGACCCCGTATCGCATGTAGGGCGCTTCGGTCCCGTAGTCGAACCAGATGAGTTCGCCCGTCGCCTCGTCGGGGCGGGAGTGCGCAGAGATGCGGCTGAGGGCCCCGCCGTAGTCGGCGCGGCCGACGGTCTGAAGTGTCAGCGGGTCCAACGCGTACGGCATGCCCGAGCGGTACCACATCGTCACGAGCCGACCGGCGTGATATTTCACGTCTGTGTTGCTGGTGTTCTTCATCGGCTCGTCCGGGCGGTCCAGTCGCTGCTTCTCCTTGATGCCCTTCCACAGCGGGTGGCCGGCCGTCATCTCCTCTGCCAGCGCGCTGGTGCGCACCCAGCGGTTGCGGTAGCTCGCCCGTCCCTGTTCGAACTGCACGGCGTGCACCATGCCGTCGCCGTCGAAGGCGTGGTACCGCCAGTCGGGCGGGAAGTAGGGATTGGGCCCGTTGCGCACGTACAGGCCGTTGAAGTCAGCGGGAAGTTGGCCCTCGACCGGGAGGTCGTCGACGTCGAGTTCGTCGGCGATCGGGGCGTTGTTGCCCGACAGCGCCGGGATGTCGTGCAGCGGCAGGTCGTCGCGCTTCATCTTCGGTCTCCTCTTGCGTGCCAGCCCGTCGGACGTCGAGCGGCCTTCTCGATGCATCCCGTGCCAAGCGGACATCGGCCGGCTCGGCCCTGCCGGATGTCTGGCGTCGAATCACTGCGAGCATAGATCCCAGTGGCGCACGCCCGTATCCGAGATTTCGATATACCGATCACTATTTCGATATGCTGACAATTGAGACCTCTGACCGATGTGCAGCCGCCAGATGAACGACCGCGAGCGCTACTTCCTCAACCAGCCCAGGCGTGTGCCCCTGGGGTTCGAGGACCATGCCGGTGACCGGCAGTTCTCGACCACGCTGGCACGCGGGCTGGAACTGCTGCGCTGCTTCAGTGCTGCCGAGGTGCAGTTGTCCAACGCCGAACTGGCTGCGCGCACCGGTCTGCCCAGACCGACGATCTCGCGCCTGACCTACACGCTTGTGATCCTGGGCTATCTCCGCCACAGCCCGAAATACGGCAAGTACCAACTCGGCAGCGCCCTGATCTCGGCCACCTACCCCTTGATGGCCTCGATCGGCCTGCGGCAGCACGCGCGGCCGTTGATGAACGCCCTGGCCGATGACACCGGAGGTGACGTCTCGATGGGCATCCGCGACCGGCTCAACATCGTGCTCGTCGAGACCAGTCGCAGCCGGAATCGGGTAAGGGCTTCGGGCGCGTTGGCCGACACCGGTTTGTCCCTTCCTTTGGCGGGTTCGGCGATCGGGCGCGCATGGCTTGCGGGTTGCGACCGGGTCTTGCGCGAGGCCGTGCTCAACGAGATCCGGGTCAAGACGCCCGAGGATTGGTCCCGCTTCGAGCCCGCCATCCGTCAGGCCATCGAGGACGTGGCCGCGCAGGGCTTCTGCGCAGTCGACGGTGACCTGGTCCACCAGATCCGGGCGGTCGGCGTGCCCTATGGCGTGACGCCCTCCGGCGAGTTCGTCGTGTTCAACTGCGCTTTCGCCGCGCCGGTTGCGGCCGAACGCGGAACGCAGTGGTTGCGCAACGAGGTCGGCCCCCGCTTGCTGGAGATGGTGAGGCAGTTGAGGGAGCACAGATCATGATGAAAACAGGCCGCCCACCGCGGATCGCCGGCGTGGGCCACGTCGCCCTCGACATGGTCTTCGAGCTCGACACGATCCCGCAGCAGCCGGTGAAGGTGGCCGCGCGCGCGCTGCGCCGTGTCGTCGGGGGCATGACGGCCAATGCCTGCGTGGCCGCCGCGCGGCTCGGCGCGCAGGTGCGTTTCGGCAGCCCGGTGGGCGACGACGACGCGTCGGCGGATTTCGTGCAGCACTTCGCGCGGGAGGGGGTCGACCCCTGCGGCCTGCAGCGTGTGGCAGGTGCGCAGAGTTCGCAGTCGGCGGTGCTGGTCGATGCGCAGGGTCGGCGGCTGGTGGTCAGTCACCACGGGCAGGCGCTGCGTGATCCGCCGCCGCTGGACGAGGCGTGGCTGGCGCAGGCCGACGTCGTGATCGCCGATCCGCGCTGCCCGGCCTGGGCCGAAGCTGCGCTGCGGCTCGCGCGTGCGCGCGGCGTGCCCGGTGTGCTGGACGGTGACGTGGCCCCGCTGACCGATCTGCGCCGGCTGGCGGGCCTGGCGGCCTGGACGGTGTGCTCCGAGCCCGGCGCGGCCGCGTTGCTGGGGCAGCCCTTCGAGGGCACGCTGGACGATGCGGCCGTGCATCGCGCGCTGGCCGAGGTGCTCGTGCTGGGCGCCGATGTCGCGGTGGTGACGCTGGGCGAGCGCGGGCTTTGGTGGCAGCGTCGCGGGGGCGCCGCATCGCACCTGGCGGCCTTCGACCTGGGGGCGGTAGTCGACACCCTGGGCGCGGGCGATGCCTTCCACGGCGCGTTGGCGGTGGCGCTGGCCGAGGGCCGGAGCGATCTCGAGGCGCTGCGCTTCGCCTCGGCCACGGCGGCCCTGAAGTGCCTGCGCCCCGGCGGGATTGCCGGCGCACCGCGGCGCGCCGAGGTGGATGCGTGCCTGGCGTCGTTCGCATAGGCCCTTTGCGCCGGGCGGGCGACAGCCTGCATCGACGGCCTGTGTCGACGGGTGGCAATCCAGGCGAAGGCTTGGGGCAGGGACGCACGGTCGCCGCTCGGAGGCGGCCGGAAGCGGTGGCCCCCGCCCGATGGTGCCTGGACGCGCGCAGGCAGACGGACTGTCGCCAGATCGGCCAGCCCCGCGAACGGGGTGGGCGCGTGCCGGCGCAGGAAACTTTGCCGGGTCTGCGATCGCGGCGCAAGGGCCGTGCTGCGACGGGGCGTGAGCCCGGCGCGGTCGTTGGCTGGGCGATGCGTCTGCGCAACCCGGCCGACGGAGCGCACGACAGGATGTGGGCTGTCCTGCCAGTGCGGGGTGATGCCCGCCACCCCATCCCATGCCTGCCAAGCAACTGCTCTTCCACGACACCGCCCGCCAGAGGATCTGGCGCGGGGCCGACCAACTGGCCCGGGCCGTGCGCGTGACGCTGGGCCCGCGCGGGCGCACCGTGATCCTGGAGCGCGAGTTCGGCGCACCCCCACAGATCGTCAACTCGGGCGTGCTCGTGGCGCGGTCGATCGAGCTCGAGGACCCGTTCGAGAACCTGGGCGCGCAACTGCTGCGCGAGGTCGCCGCGCGCACCAGCGAGCAGGCCGGCGACGGCACCACCACCGCTACCGTGCTGGCGCACGCGATGATCGACGAGGGCCGGCGCTTTCTGGCCGGGGGCCTGAACCCGGTGCAGTTGCGCCTGGGCATCGAGCGTGCCGTCGCCACCGTGGTCGACGAATTGAAGCGCATCGCCCGACCCTGCGCCACCTCGCAGGAGATCGCGCATGTCGCCTCGATCTCGGCCAACAACGACCGCTCGATCGGCGAGTTGCTGGCGCAGGCCATGGACCGGGTCGGCCGCGAGGGCGCAGTCACCATTGAGGACGGCTCCGGCATGGTCAGCGAGTTGTCGGTGGTCGAGGGCTTGCAGTTCGACCGCGGCTACCTCTCGCCCTATTTCATCAACGACGCCGAGCGCCAGTCGGCGGTGCTGGAGGACGCGGCCGTGCTGCTGGTCGACCGACGCCTGTCGTCGGTGCAGGACCTGCTGCCGCTGCTCGAGGAGGCGGTCAAGGCCTCCAGGCCCTTGCTCGTCATCGCCGAGGACATCGACGGCGACGCCCTGGCCACCCTCGTCGTCAACGTCCTGCGCGGCACGGTCAAGGCCTGCGCCGTCAAGGCGCCGGGGTTCGGCGACCGCCGCAAGGCGCTGCTGCAGGACATGGCCGTGCTGACCGGAGGTGCGGTGGTCAGCGACGAAGCCGGTCTGTCGCTGGCCAAGGCCACCCTGGCTGACCTGGGTCGCGCGCGCCGCGTCGAGATCGGCAAGGACGAGACCACGCTCATCGGCGGTGGCGGGCAGGCGCAGGCCATCGCCGAGCGGCTGGGCCGCCTGCGTCGGCAGCGAGAGACCGCCACGACCGACTTCGACCGCGAGCAGTTCGACCAGCGCATCGCCCGGCTGTCCGGTGGCGTGGCCGTGGTCAAGGTCGGCGCCGCCACCGAGACCGAGCTGAAGGAGCGGCGCATCCGCGTCGACGACGCGCTGCACGCCACGCGCGCCGCGGTCGAGGAGGGCATCGTGCCGGGCGGCGGCGTGGCCTTGCTGCGCGCGCGCCGGGCGCTGCAGCCCGACGCCGAGATGTCGTTGGACGAGGCGTCCGGCATGCGCACCGTGCACCGCGCGCTGGAAGAGCCGCTGCGGCGCATCGTCGCCAACGCCGGCCTCGAGCCCTCGGTCGTGGTGGCACGGCTCGAGCAGGCGGGCGACGACGTCGGGGCCCTGCTGGGCTACAACGCCGCCACTGGCGAGTACGGCGATCTGCTCGCCATGGGCGTGATCGACCCGGCCAAGGTCACCCGGCTGGCGCTGCAGAACGCGGCCTCGATCGCCGCCCTGGTGCTGATGACGGATTGCGTCATCGCCGGCGTGCGCCCGACCCCGGCGCTGCCCCTGTCCGCCGGCCCGTCGGGCCTGCCCGGGATGCCCGAGGAAGCGGAATTCTGAACTTGGATCCAGCTGTCGACCGCCGCACGGCGCGGATCGACGCCGCAGGCCGCGGACGACTCGAGCGGCGATCTGCTGCGTCGGCGGGGTGAGTCCGCTGCGCGGACGTCGGGTTGGCGGGCAGCTGGCTGGTCAGGCAGTCGGGTAGTTGGGCAGCCGGGTAACTTGGCAGTCGGGCAGCCGGGCAGTAGCGCAGCCGGGCCGTCAAGCAGCTGGTCAGCCGGGTGGCTGGGCCGTAGCGCAGCCGGGCAGACCGACGGCCTCCTGGTCCGCCCGATCAGGCGCCGTCGCGTTGCTCTGCAGATCGGTCAGTCGCTGCCGCTCGGCATTCAGCAGGTGCCGGCGCATCGCCTGCCGCGCCTGCGCGGCGAGCCCGCCCACCACCGCCTGCAGCACGGCGCGGTGCTCCTCGATGTTGTCGCGCCGTCGCTCGGGCGTGACGTAAAGCGCCTCCATGCGCTGGCCCAGCGGGCTGTGGAACTCCAGCCACAGCCGCTCGACGATCAGGGCCAGCGCGGCGTTGCCGCTGGCCCGCGCGATCCGCACATGGAAGTCACGGTCGGCCTGCGGCAGCGGCGCGTTGTCGGCCATCTCGCGCTCCAGCCGGGCGAAGGCCTGGGCGATCTCCATGCGCTGGGCCGGCGTGGCTTGACGTGCGGCCAGCGCGGCCGCCTCGGGCTCGACGATGCGCCGCGCGTGCAGCAGGTCGAAGGGCGGGATGCCGGCCGGGAAGGCCGCTGGCGCAGGCGCCTGCGCCGCGCCCTCGGGCGGCTTGCGCACCCAGGCGCCCGAGCCGACCTTGATCTCCAGCACCCCCTGCAGCTCCAACGCGCTCAGCGCCTCGCGCAGCGAGCTGCGTGAGACCCGCAGCGACTGCGCGAGCTGCCGCTCCGCCGGCAGCCGCGTGCCCGGCGGGAAGCTGCCGGCGGCGATCAACTGCTCGATCTCCTGCGCGATGCGCTGGTGCAGGCGAGGGGATTTCAGGGGTTGGATGGACATGGGGGCGGGATGGCCAGGTCGCGCACACGACCACGTCTTCAGCAGCCTTGCCGCACCCCGCAGCCGGCCCGGCGGGACCGTCGGGCCCGCACGGTTGGCGCTGGCGGCGGGTGCATCACGTTGTCGTCATGACGGATTGTTTCATCGTCGGCACGGCGCTTGACAGGCATCATCGATGGTGTTCAGATTGGTCTGAATTTCAGACCACGATCGTCCCGCAGGCGCGCCATCCTCCGGCCGCGCCGCTCGCAGGCCACCCCGAAGGAGACCGCGATGAGTACCTTGTCCCGCCTTGCCGCCGTCCTGTGCGCGGCGCTTGTCAGCCACGCTGCGCCTGCGTTGGCCCAGACCTACCCCTCCAAGCCCGTGCGTTTCGTCGTGCCCTTCGCGCCCGGCGGGCAGTCGGACGTGGTGGCGCGCATCGTCGGCCAGAAGCTGGCCGAGCGCTGGGGCCAGCCGGTGCTGGTGGACAACAAGCCCGGTGCGGCCACGACCATTGGCAATGCGCTGGTGGCGCAGGCGCCGGCCGATGGCCACACGATGCTGCTGTCGCCAGCGCCCTTCGTGATCACTCAGTACGCCTATCCCAAGTTGCCGTACGACGGGCGGGCCGACTTCAGCCCGGTGGCGCTGATGGTCACCAACCCGATGGTGCTGGTGGTCAATCCCAGCCGCGTGGCCGCGCGCAACGTGGCCGATTTCATCGCCGAAGCCCGGCGCAAGCCCGGTGAGATGGCCTACGGCACGCCGGGCAACGGCAGCCTGCCGCACCTGGCGGTGGAGTTGTTCAAGACGCAGGCGGGGTTCGACGCCCTGCACGTGCCCTACAAGGGCGGTGGTCCGGCGGTGATCGATCTGGTGGCCGGCCAGGTGGCCTTCATGTTCGCCAGCCCGTTGGAGGTGATGCAGCAGGTCAAGGCCGGCAAGCTGGCGGTCCTCGGCGTGACGTCATCCCAGCGCCTGTCCTACTGGCCCGATGTGGCGACCTTCAAGGAATCGGGGGCCGGCGACTACGAGGCCTATGCCTGGTTCGGTGTCGTCGTGCGCGCGGGCACGCCGAAGGACATGGTCGAGCGGCTGAACGCCGACATCGTCTCTGTGCTGCGCTCGCCCGAGGTCTCGCAGCGCCTGACGGCCATGGGCACCGATGTGGCCGCCGGCAGCACGCAGGACTTCGCCCGCTTCCTCGAGGCCGAGCACCAGCGCTGGTCGGCGGCGGTCAAGGCGGCGAAGCTGACGATGAATTGAGAAGTCGGCCGCCGTCAAGGCCCCGAAATGAAGACCTATCCCGAAGGCGGCCGCTTCAGCGGCCGGATCGAACGCACCGCTGGCCAGTCCGAGCCGTCCTGGCCGCAGCCGCCGAAGGCGCGGCCGGGCGCGCCCAACGTTGTCGTCATCCTGCTCGACGACGTGGGCTTCGCGCAACTGGGCTGCTACGGCTCGGACATCCGCACCCCGCACATGGACCGCCTGGCCGCCGGCGGCCTGCGCTACCGCGACTTCCACACCACC
>Ga0172372_10009415_pt1 | contig 12713 bp, 11 predicted proteins | sample LakKiv5m_2_FD_114544 | JGI IMG/M metagenome (GOLD analysis project Ga0172372, IMG submission 114544) | Freshwater microbial communities from Kabuno Bay, South-Kivu, Congo - kab_092012_9.5m | ecosystem: Environmental > Aquatic > Freshwater > Lake | place: Democratic Republic of the Congo...
GAGGGTTACGACACCGCTCCGGTCTCGTCCGGTCCCTACAAGATCGAGAAGTACGAAGTCGGCAACGAGTTGGTGCTGGTGCGCAACGAGAACTGGAGCAAGGACTCCGATCCGGTGCGCAACGCCTATCCCGATTCGATCGTGTACAAGTTCGCCCTCGACCCCGCGGTCGTCGACGAGCGCATGATCGCCGACGCCGGTGACGACCAGTTCGCCGTGGCCGCCGACGGCATCCAGCCGGAGAACCTGCAGACGATCTTCGAGGACGAGCGGTTCGCCGATCGTCGTCAGGACGGCTACGACCCGTACGTCACCTACACCGCGTTCAACGTGAAGGCCGTGCCCTGCCTCGAGATCCGCCAGGCGATCTGGCTCGGACTCGACCGCGAGGCGCTCCGCACCGCGGCTGGTGGACCGTACACCGGTGACTTCGCCGACGGCTTCGTGAAGCCGGCGCTGGCCCTCGACTACGCCAAGAGCACAGTCGTGGAGGGTCTGAACGAGGACGGCACCCCGAACGTCGAGGCCGGTCAGGCCAAGATGGCCGAGGCCGAAACCGCCTGCCCCGAGGTCTACGAGAAGGTGACCACCGATGGTCTGAAGTTCGACCACCCGGACACTCCGACGTGGCAGAAGAACGTCTCGATCTGGATCGAGTCGCTGGGTGAGATCGGAGTGGTCATCAACTCCAACCCGATCGAGCCGAGCGCCTACTACCCGACGGTGATGGATCCGGCCACCCAGGGCGATCTGTCGCGCGCCGGTTGGGGTCCGGACTGGGCCAACGCTTCCACGGTCATCCCCGAGTTGTTCGCCGACGGTGGCTTCAACATCTCGCAGAACCAGGACGACCCGGCGTACGCCGAGTTCCAGACCAAGGTCGACGAGGCCCGCGCCGAGACCGACCGCGAGGCCCAGGGCAAGATGTGGCAGGAGTTGAACCAGTACGTGGTCGACCAGGTGTGGGCGATCCCGAGCTCGTTCACCAAGGCCCAGGACATCTGGGGCTCCAAGGTGGGCAACACCTACCGCTGGGGTCCCTTCGGGTCGTTCAACTTCGGCGACCTCTACGTCAAGCAGTGACGACTCGGCCTCCCTCCGTGGAGGGTGGCTGAATCGAGGTTGGTTGGGGACGCGGCTCAGGCCGCGTCCCCAACGACCGAACCGGACCCCGGCCCCTCGCCTCGGTCCCTTGCTCCGTCGGCGTCGCCGGGGCTCGATGAATTCGACGCATTCGTGTTCGACCGGGATCCCCGCCGGGATCCCCCGTGGAGGGATGGGGCGTGCTGGCTTTCGCGGTTCGGCGACTCATGTTCGCCGGCGTGTTGTTGCTGGTGGTCTCTCTCTTCACGTTCCTGCTGTTCTCGCTCCTGCCCACCGATCCGGCCGCGCTGACCTGTGGCAAGGCCTGTACACCCGAGCGCATCGAGGCCAACCGCGAGCGACTCGGCTACGACAAACCGGTTCCCGAGCAGTACTGGCTCTTCCTGAAGGGCATCTTCGCTGGTCGCACCTACGGCGAGGGCGAGGCCGAGTTCAGTTGTCCGGCGCCTTCTCTCGGCTACTCCTTCAGCGAGAAGGACTGCGTGACGTCGTTGATCGCCAAGACCTTCCCGGTCACGGCGTCGATCGCGATCGGCGCGTTCGTTCTCTGGATGTTCATCGGTCTCGGCCTCGGTTCGATCGCGGCCCTCAAGCGCGGTCGCTGGCCCGACCGCTTGGCGACCGGTTTCTCGGTTCTCGGCGTCAGCCTGCCCACCTTCTACATCGGACTCCTGATTCTCTTCACGTTCGTGATCTGGCTGAGGCTCCTGCCCTTCCCCTCGTACGTCTCGCCCTTCGAGGATTTCGGACGGTGGTTCACCTCGCTGATCCTGCCGTGGTTCACCCTGGCGATGCTCTCGTCGGCCACCTACACCCGTCTCACGCGCAACGGCATGCTCGAGGTGATGAACGAGGACTTCGTGCGACTCGGAGTGGCGAAAGGTCTGCCCCGGCGAACGGTTCTCCGGCGCTACGTCCTCCGAGGAGCGATGATTCCGATCGTCACGGTCGCGGGACTCGATCTGGCCGCCCTCCTCGGAGGCGCGGTGATCACCGAAAGCGTGTTCACCCTTCCAGGAATGGGGCGGCTGGCGATTCGCGCGGTCACCGACAGTGACCTCCCGGTTCTGGTGGGCACCACCCTCGTGTCGGCGGTCCTGATCGTCGTCGCCAACGCGGTGGTCGACATCCTGTACGCGAGTCTCGATCCGCGGGTGAGGGTCAAGTGAGCGCCCAACCATTGCTGGTCGTCGACGATCTGCGAGTCTCGTTCGCGACGCCCGACGGGGTGGTGAAGGCCGTCGACGGTGTGTCGTTCACCCTCGAGCGTGGTCGAACCCTCGGCATCGTGGGGGAGTCCGGATCCGGCAAGTCGGTGACGGCCTCGACCATCATGGGTCTGACCAACTCCGCCACGGCGTCCATCCAGGGTTCCATCAGACTCGGCGGCAACGAGATCCGTGGAGCGTCCGACGAGGACGTGCGTCGCATGCGTGGACGAGACATGGCGATGGTGTTCCAGGACCCCATGTCGGCTCTGAACCCGTACTACACGGTGGGCCGTCAGATCGCCGAGGCCTACAAGGTGCATCACCCGACGGCGAAGAAGGCCGAACTGCGCGAAGTGGCCCTGTCGATGATGCAGAAGGTCGGCATCCCGAACCCGATCGGTCGCGCCGACGAGTATCCGCACCAGTTCTCCGGCGGTATGCGCCAGCGCATCGTGATCGCCATCGCACTCGTCAACAACCCGTCGCTCCTCATCGCCGACGAGCCCACCACCGCCCTCGACGTCACGGTGCAGGCCCAGATTCTCGAGCTGATGAAGTCGATCCAGGACGAATTCGGGTCGGCGATCATCCTGATCACCCACGATCTCGGGGTCATCGCCGAGGTGGCCGACGATGTCGCCGTCATGTACGCGGGACGAATGGTGGAGAGGGCGTCCGCGGTCGACCTGTTCGAGACGCCCGCCCACCCCTACACGTGGGGACTGATGGGGGCCGTGCGCAGCCTCGATGGCTCGGGTCGGGGTTCGCTGCGCACCATCCCGGGTTCACCGCCGTCGTTGATCGCGGTGCCGTCCGGTTGCCCGTTCCATCCGCGTTGCCAGTTCGCCGATCGCGTCGGTGAGCGTTGTTCGTCCGAACGTCCCTCACTGCACGGAGTGGGTGGCACGTCGTCGTTGTCGGCCTGCCACCTTCCGTCGGAGACGGTCGTCGAGTTGCTGCGATCGGGGGTGTCGGCGTGAGCAGTAGCGACACGGGAGGCGTCGCGTCGGCGCCGGTTCCCCCGCCCGCCCCGGTTCCCGACGCCGAGTCCGACGTCGAGTCCGACGTCGTCGTCGAGACCCGCGACGTGGTGAAGCACTTCCCGATGCGCGCCAACGGTTTGTTCTCCCGATCGCCTGGCACCGTCCAGGCGGTCGATGGTGTCTCGGTGAAGGTGCGCGCAGGTCGAACCCTCGGAGTGGTGGGCGAGTCCGGCTGCGGAAAGTCGACGCTCGCGCGGTTGATGATGCGTCTACTCGAGCCCACCGCCGGCCAGGTCCTGCTCGAGGGAGTCGACATCACCCACGCCCAAGGCGCCGAGTTGCGGCGCACCCGGAAGCACATGCAGATGGTGTTCCAGGATCCGTACTCGTCGTTGAACCCCCGTCACTCGGTTGGTCAGATCATCTCCACGCCGCTGCGTTTTCAGGAGGGACACGACAAGGCCGCCGACAAGGCTCGGGTGCAGGAGTTGATGCGGCTGGTCGGTCTCAATCCGGAGCACTACAACCGGTACCCGCACGAGTTCTCCGGAGGTCAGCGCCAGAGAATCGGTATCGCCCGTGCCCTGGCGCTCGGGCCGCGCGTGGTGGTGGCCGACGAGCCGGTGTCCGCCCTCGACGTGTCGATCCAGGCCCAGATCCTGAACCTGCTCGAGACCCTGCAGGCGAACCTCGGTCTGTCGTACGTCTTCATCGCCCACGATCTGTCGGTGGTGCGTCACATCGCCGACGAGGTCGCGGTCATGTATCTCGGCAAGGTGGTGGAGATCGGTTCGCCGGCGGCGGTCTACGGGTCGACGGCCCACCCGTACACCAGGGCCCTGCTCTCGGCGGTACCCGTGGCCGACCCCAAGGTGGCGTCCGAGCGTCGCCGCATCGTGCTGACGGGAGACGTGCCGAGCCCCGTGAATCCACCCTCGGGATGTCGCTTCCGGACCCGTTGCCCGAAGGCCGAGGCCCGTTGTGCCGAGGAGGTGCCGGCCCTGATCGATCGGGGTCACGGACATCCCGTGGCCTGCCATTTCCCGGACTGACACCGTTAGGATTCCGACCCGTGCGTGACATCGTGATGTACGTGATGGTCGTGGTGAACGTGGTTTCCACCATCGGAATGGTCGCCGGAATCCTGATGCACAGCGGCAAGGGTGGCGGGCTCTCCGACATGTTCGGTGGTGGTGGCGGCGCGGCACTCGGTTCGGCGGCCGCCGAACGCAACCTCAACCGCATCACGTTCGTCATCGCACTCGTCTGGGTCGTGTCGATTCTGAGTCTCGGCTTCCTCATGGTTCGCTGAGCACCGAAATCTCCCGGCGATACAATCGAGAACCACGTCGAAGTGGCGGAATAGGCAGACGCGCTAGCTTGAGGGGCTAGTGATCGTAAGATCGTGGGGGTTCAAGTCCCCCCTTCGACACCACCAACCCGGGATCGTGACGACACGACCCGGGTTCTTCTTTTCTCGCCACGGTCAGGTCGAAGCATCCCCGCCGTCGCGAGTCGACTCCGACGGCGAGCCATCGTTCGCTCGTCGGCTGCGGGGGTTCCGTCGTGGAACGTTCCGAACCACCTGTCGAGCGGGATCACGCCGTCGGCGTAGTTGACCTCGAACAGGGTGTGATGAAGGTAGTGGGCGTGGACTCGTCGATACACCGCCGGGTGATGGATGGCCCGATGCACCACGTAGAAGTGGATCTCACGGAAGATCGGAATCAGGAAGACGAGCACCACGAACCACACCGGATGCGTCGCCCAGGCGTGGGTGGGTAGACGTCCGTTGGACGCCATCCACAGGGTGAGACATTCCCACGCGGTCCGGATCGGGACACCGGAGCCGAGGCTCCAGAAGAGGTTGTCGCGCAACTGCGACCCGAAGGTGTGTCGACGACTGGAGGTCCCGGGCCATCGTTGGTCGTACTTGAAGTCGGTTCGCTGGGTGCATCGCACGTAGAGAGCGACATTGACGACGCCGCACCAGGCGAGGGCGAGCACGAGATTGCGCACCAGGATCGCCCCGACCCAACCGGCCGACCACGATCGCATCGACTCCAGCCCCGGAGTGGCGAACCTCCAGACCACGATGGCGAGCGCGATGTACGCGACGGTCCACGGGGCGAGGAAGCCTGGGACGCCGAACAGCCATCGGGCGACGCCTCGCGCATCGGGTGGCCACACGAACACGCGTGGGTACTCGATGGCTCTCTCGGGTCTCCAGCGTTCGCCACCACGATCCGAAACTATTTCCGTCGAGCGGTGGCGATCCGTTCTCCGATGTGGTCGAACGATCGGACCTCGGCCTCGGCGCGTCCCGCGTCGTAAGCCTGAAGTGCGATGTCGCGATCGAAGAGTTGATCGGGGCGGCGGGCCAAGTCGGCCAAGCGATCGTCGGGTGAGAAGACCAGCCATTCGCCGCCACCGGTGCGTCTCCACGACTCCAGTTCGCGACCGAGGCGGCGATGAATGGCGCCGCCGAAAGGCCCGAACATGGCACCGGCGAGGGGCGCCACCACCACCAGCAAATCGGCGGGGGACGCCAGATCGGCGCTCACCGCGGACCGAACCCCACCGTCGACGTACCGGACGCCGTTGATGCGGTGCGGAGCGAGCAGTCCGGGAACCGCCGAGGAAGCGGCGCAGAGGTCGGCCAAAGGGATGGTGCGACCGGACAGGGTCGTGCGTTGGAGGCGGGGAATGGTCGTGACGACGACGTCGACGCCGGCGTGGGTGGCCTCACCGAAGATCTCGCGGGCGTGACGGGCGAGTACTCCCGAGCGGGGGTCGGGGAACCGGGGAACCGGACGGTCGGCGATCTCGTCGTGCGAGATCCCGAGAGCCGTGGCCGAGGCCGCCCACGAGCCGGCGGAGGTGCCGAGCATCGGGGTGTCCGACAGATCCAGACCGCGATCGCGCAACGCGTCGATCACTCCGAGGGCGTACCCGATCCCGAACAGGCCGCCTCCGCCGAAGACTCCGGCGAGGGGCGGACGACCACGGGTCAGGATTCGCTGCTCAGCCATTCGTCGATGCGCGCGAGGAGGGTGTCGTAATCGTCGAGGGCCGGGAATTCGGGGAACTCGTTCCTCACGTTGTCGGGGGCATGGAAGAGGAAGCCGGCGTCGGCCTCGGTCAGCATGGCCGTGTCGTTGTAGCTGTCGCCGGCGGCCGCGATCCGATAGTTGAGTCCGCGGAGGGCGAGGACGGCATGGCGCTTCTGGTCGGCCATCCGGAGTCGATAGTCGACGATCCGATCGTCGCGCACGATCAAACGGTGGCAGAGGAGGGTCGGCATTCCGAGGTGGCGCATGAGGGGCCGACCGAACTGCTCGAAGGTGTCCGAGAGGATCAACACCTGGGTGCGCTCGCGGAGGGCGTCGAGGAACGCGCGGGCTCCCTCCAGCGGCGAGAGTCCGGCGATCACCTTCTCGATACGTGACATGGTGAGCTCGTGACGAGCGAGGATCTCCAGTCGGCCCCGCATCAACGTGTCGTAGTCGGGCTCGTCCCGGGTCGTCCGCCGGAGTTCGGGAATTCCGACGGACTCGGCGACGGCGATCCAGATCTCGGGTACGAGCACGCCCTCGAGATCGAGGGTCACGATGGATTGGCGGCCGCTCACGAGATCTCCGCTCGCAGACGACCCTGGAACCAGGCGACCGCTCCCTCGTGGCGCGGACTCAGGCGACCGGTCCGATAGAGGCCGGCGTCGAGGTTGCGCTGCACCGATTCGCAGATCGCCTGATCCTCGTCGAGCACGACGTTGGACATCTCGACCATCGAGGCGATGTTGCGCTGGTCGACGGCGAAGTAGTCGTAGACGACCTTGGTGCGACGATGGTCGACCGGAACGATTCGCTCGACGTTCATGCCGTCGGCGTACACGTTGATCGCCAGATTCGGGTAGCGGAAGAGCCACGCTCCGCCGGACGGCGAACCCTCGGTCGTGTCGCAGAGGTGGACGCAGTGGTCGTGACCGGGCACCTCCACGCGGTAGGTCGACATGTCGAGCGCTCGGGTGAGCGTCGGGTGGAGCAACGGCACGTGGTAGCCCTCGAGATAGTTGTCGGCGTAGGTCTTCCAGTTGCAATCGAGATGCCGCACGAGACGATGGCCGTAGACGAACGAGTCCATCGGGAATTCGGCGGTGCGGGCCGCGAAGTCGGACAATTCGGAGGCGAGACCTTCTCCACCCGTTCGGAGCCGGACGAACACCAGGTGACCCCACACGTCGACGTCGATCGGCGTCAATCCCGATTCGGCCGGGCAGAGATCGGGGTCGTCGCCGAAGTCGCGAGCCGACTTCAGTTGTCCGTCCCATCCGAAGGCCCAGCCGTGGTACCGGCACACGAGATTTCCGGTGGTACCCGTGCCCGGCCAGGCGATCGGTCCGGCCCGGTGCGGGCACACGTTGTGATGCGCCCGCAGGACTCCGTCGGGGGACCGGACCACCAGGATCGGCCAACCAGCGAGCGATTCGGCCACGTACGAACCCGGCTCGGCGACCTCAGCCGAGGTGCAGAACATCGTCCACTGGTCGTGCCAGACGGTGCGTCGTTCGCGTTCGTAGATGTCGGGCGAGACGTACCACTGGGAATCGAGGGTCGCCGGCACGAGTCGGAAGTCTACGAGGATGGCGAGGCGGTGACCGTGAGAGGGGTCGGCGTGGTGGTCGGGTCGACGAGCCGGTGTTCGGTGCGAGTCCGGTTCGCGGTCAGAGACCCATGTCCTTGGCCACTATTCCCTTCATCACCTCGGTGGTCCCTCCGTAGATGGTGGTGATTCGTGCGTCGGCATAGGTGCGGGCGATGGGGTATTCGGCCATGTAGCCGTATCCGCCGAAGAGTTGCAGGCAGCGGTCGGCGACGTTCTTCTGCAACTCGGTGCACCAGTACTTGGCGGCGGCCGCCTCGGCGGCGGTGAGTTGGCCGGCGTTCAACGCCAGGATGCACTGGTCGACGTAGGCCTGCGCCACGTCGACGGCGGTGCGCTGCTCGGCGAGCACGAACTTGGTGTTCTGGAACGACGAGATCGACTGTCCGAAGGCTCGCCGTTCCTTCACGTAATCGACGGTCCACCGGACGGCGGCCCGCGCGGTGGCCACGCCGGTGACGGCGATGGAGAGTCGCTCCTGGGCCAGATTCGACGTGAGATAGTGGAAGGCCCGCCCCTCCTCGCCGAGCAGATTCCCGACCGGGACCCGGACATTGTCGAAGAAGAGCTCGGCGGTGTCCTGGCTGTGCATTCCGATCTTGTCGAGGTTGCGACCGCGCTGGAATCCTTCCATTCCCCGTTCCACGACCAACAACGACATGCCCGTGTGACGCTGGGACGGGTCGGTCTTGGCGGCGACGATGACGAGGTCGGAGTTGATGCCGTTGGTGATGAAGGTCTTCGAGCCGTTCAGCACGTAGACGTCTCCGTCACGAATCGCCGTGGAGGAGATTCCGGCGAGATCCGACCCGGTGCCCGGCTCGGTCATCGCGATCGCCGTGATCGACTCGCCCGTGGCGATGCCGGGAAGCCAGCGCGCCTTCTGGTCGGCCGAGCAGATGTCGGTGTAGTAGGGCGTGGTGATGTCGTTGTGCAGCGTCAATCCGGCGCCCGCACCACCGATCCCGGCCGCGGCGAGCTCTTCCGCGATGACGGCATTGAAGCGGAAGTCCGCGATGCCACCGCCGCCGTACTCCTCGGGGATGGCCATTCCGATGAACCCGTGGCGCCCGGCCTCGCGATACAACGAGCGTGGAGCGATGCCGTCCTTTTCCCACTGCAGGTAGTGGGGTGTGATCTCCCGGGCGATGAACTGACGGAAACTCTCGGCGAAGGCGAGGTGCTCGTCGTCGTAGATGGCGCGCTCCATGGAACGAGTCTCGCATTCGGCCCTCCGCACGGACGGGTCAGGCCCAACCTCCGGCGTAGGCCACGAATTGACCGGTGGTGAAACCGCTGCGTCCGTCGAGGAAGGTCATGCAGAAGTGTGCGAACTCCTCCATGGTGCCGAGCCGTCGCATCGGCACTTGCGACTCGATCCGGGCTCGGACCTCCGGATCGGAGGCGCCGCTGGCCTCCAGGAAGGCCGGGAAGTCCATGAAGTTCGTGCCGACGGCGTTCACCTGCACGCCGGTCGCGGCGATTTCCCCGGCCACGTTTCTCACCAGCATCGTGGCGGCGGCACGGGCGGCCGAATAGAGAGGAGCGCCGGGAGTCGGACGTGCTCCGGCGGCGCTGGTGATCACGAGAATCTGGCCCGAACGTCGGGAGGTCATCTCCGGAACGACGGCACGCAGGAAGTTGTAGGGCTCCTCGAGGCATCCCGCAACGACCCGACGGAGTTGATCGAGGGAACTGTCGGCGAACCGACCGGTGATGATCCGGCCCGAGAACATGACGGCCGAGTCGATGCGCCCGTGACGGGAGAGGCACGCGTCGACCAGACGCGTCGCTGCCGAGGGGTCGGAGAGATCGGCCGCACCGCGCACCGAGACGCATTCGACCCCGAGGGCCTCGATCTCGCCCACCAATTCGTCCGATGCATCGCCGGCCACGATCCGGTACCCGCGTCGAGCGAAGGATCTCACGAGGTCGGGCCCAACGTAGAAGCGGGCATCGGACACGAGGGCCACCGGTGTTTCGGACATGAGCGTAGGGTAGGTAGTGGCAGGATTATTGTCAAAAGAACGGAGCGAGGGTTCTCCGGACGAGGGGGTCGGTCATGTCGGGTGCCAATGCCGAGCACGGGGTGGTGAGGCTGGGTTCGGGGTTCGCCGGTCGCATCGGGCGAACGGTGCCCGAGTCCGAACCGTCGTGGCCGGAGCGACCGCACCCCGGTCGCGACAAGCCGAACATCGTCGTGATGCTGTTCGACGACATGGGTTTCTCGCATCTCGGTTGCTTCGGTTCCAGCATCGAGACTCCCCACATCGACCGTCTGGCCGCCGACGGTCTTCGATACACGAACTTCCACGTGACGCCGTTGTGTTCGCCGACGCGAGCGGCGCTCCTGACCGGGCGCAACCACCATGCGGTGGGAATGCGATCGATCTCGAACTTCAACACCGGCTTCCCCCACATGCTCGGCCACATCTCCAATCATGCGGCGACGGTGGCCGAGGTGCTGCGCGACCGTGGCTATGCGACGTTCGCGCTCGGCAAGTGGCATCTGTGTCCGATGACCGACGCCTCGCAGGCCGGTCCGTTCGACCAGTGGCCGCTGCAGCGCGGGTTCGACCGGTTCTACGGCTTTCTCGACGGCGAGACCGATCAGTTCCATCCGGAGCTGGTGTACGACAACCACTGGATCGATCCGCCCGGACGTCCGGAGGATGGATATCACCTCACCGAGGATCTCGTCGACCAGGGAATCCGCTTCGTTCACGATTCGATCGGCGTCCGACCGGATCGGCCCTTCTTCATGTACCTCGCCTTCGGTGCCACGCACGCACCGCACCAGGCACCTGAGGAGTATGTCGTCAAGTACCGGGGTCGATTCGACGAGGGATGGGACGTCGAACGGGAACGCTGGTTCGTCCGACAGAAGGAACTGGGGGTGATTCCGGCCGATACCGAACTCGCCCCCCGCAACCCGGGTGTCGAACCCTGGGAGTCGTTGTCCGACAATCAGAAACGATTGGCTTGTCGACTCCAGGAGGCCTACGCGGCCTTTCTCGACCACACCGATGCCCAGATCGGGCGGTTGGTTGCGGCGTTGGACGAACTCGGCGTCTCCGACGACACGATGATTCTCCTCCTCGCCGACAACGGTGCCAGTCAGGAGGGCGGTCCCTTCGGAGTGCTCCACGAGATGAAGTTCTTCAACTTCGTGATGGAGACTCCGGACGAGGCGATCTCGAGAATCGACGAGATCGGCGGACCGCACAGTCACAGCAACTATCCGTGGGGCTGGTCGCAGGTCGGCAACACCCCCTTCAAGTGGTACAAGCAGAACACTCACGAGGGCGGTATCCACGTTCCGTTGATCGTCCGGTGGCCGCGCGGGATCGGCGACCGTGGCGGCGTTCGGGACCAGTTCCATCACGTCAACGACATCGTTCCCACCATCTACGAGACGCTCGGGGTCGAGCCCCCGGAGTTTCATCGTGGTTGGGAGCAGATGCCGGTGTCGGGCACTTCGATGCGCTACACCTTCGCCGACCCGAACGCGCCCACCCGCAAGACGACCCAGTACTACGAGATGGTCGGGCATCGGGCCATTCATCACGAGGGATGGAAGGCCGTCACTCGGCATCAGCCGGGAACGTCGTTCGACGACGACGTGTGGGAGCTCTACCACGTCGAGTCGGATCGATCCGAGACACACGATTTGGCGGCCGATGAGCCCGAACGTTTGTCGATGATGATCGACCTCTGGTGGCGGGAAGCCGAGCGAGAGGGGGTCCTGCCGCTCGACGACCGCGGAGTGGAGTTGATGGGTGCGCGCTTCGCCGACGACACCGTTCACCCGATCTCTCGTCGTTACGTGTACCGACCTCCGATGTCACCCTTGCCGGCGCAGGCCGCGGCGGCCATCGGCGGACGCAGTTGGGACATGGAGGCGGTCGTTTCCCGGACGAAAGGGGACGATGGAGTTCTGTTCGCCACCGGAACCGAGAACTCCGGGCTGAGTTTCCACGTGCGCGACGAGCATCTGGTGTTCGACTACAACATCTTCGGCGAACACCACGTGGTGACCTCGACGGTGACGCTCCCGGAGGGTCGCTGCAACCTCGGCGTTCGCTTCCGTCGTCGCGGTCGCTCGGGCGACGCCGAGTTGACGGTGGACGGAGCCGTCGTCGGTCGCCTGGAGGTGCCGTTCGTGATGCGGGTGTTGTCGAGCGTCGGTCCGTCGATCGGGTACGACCACGGGTCGCCGGTCGCCGAGACGCATCGAGGTCGGACGGACGGAGTTCCGTTCACCGGTGTGCTGCACGAGCTCGTGGTCCAACTGGTGAATCCGAGAACCGACGGCGACGTGGCGACCGCCGAGGGTCGCGCCGCGATGGGTCGGCAATGAGCGTCGGCGATCATCGATGACGACCGAGCGTCGCGGAGGTTCGACCGAACCTCAGGTGGCGTGGCTCGTGTCGACCATCACGTGCAACAGGCGCGTCGGAGCGACGGCGGTGAAGGTCGCGTCGCGCCCGGGGGGCACGACCACGGACGAGCCCTCGACGAGGTCGATCGCGGCGGCCGAACCAACGGTCATCGACAGGCGACCCTCGTCGACGAACCAGAAGTCGAAGGTTCCCGCGGATCGTTTCGGTGTCGCCATCCGGGATCCGGGGGTCAACTCGACGGTTTCGGCTTGGGCCAGGCCGTCGGTGGCCGACCCGACTCCCGTGTCGATGGAACCCGGACCCGACCGAACCGCTCGCTCGTGATGACGAACGAATCGCTGACCACCCCA
>Ga0172372_10009416_pt1 | contig 12710 bp, 9 predicted proteins | sample LakKiv5m_2_FD_114544 | JGI IMG/M metagenome (GOLD analysis project Ga0172372, IMG submission 114544) | Freshwater microbial communities from Kabuno Bay, South-Kivu, Congo - kab_092012_9.5m | ecosystem: Environmental > Aquatic > Freshwater > Lake | place: Democratic Republic of the Congo...
AATTCGGGCTCGGCGTACACCTCCAGCAGCGATTTTCGAAAGAGCGGTTTAGGCGTGACGCGGGTCATCAGGTGCTTGACGACCGGTGTTTTGGCCATCCGAAAACCCAAACTGGGCGGGCCGTTCAGGGGAAAACCCGCAGCGTCGAGCAGCACCAGCCGCCGCACGCGGTCCGGTCGGTCCAGCGCGTAGTGCCAGGCAATAGCGCCGCCCAGCGAATTGCCCGCCACCGCGCAGGAGTCGATGTCCAGGGCGTCCAGAAAGGCGTCCAAAAATCTGCTGTAAGCCGCCATGCTGTAATCGCGGTCGGGCGAAGGGCCGCTGAGCCCGAATGCCGGCAGGTCCATCCTCACCACCCGGTAGCGCTTCTGCAGGGTGTCCGTCCAGGCCTGCCAGGTATGCAGGTTGGAGCCGGTTCCGTGCAACAGCAGCAGCACCGCACCCTGGCCTTCATCGCGGTAGTGGATGTCTTGCCCGCCAATGCGGATGAATTGCGATGGCGCTGCACCCAGCAAAGGTTTCAGGCTTTCCACCGGGCGCTCCGGCTCCCAATACCAGGCCACCAGCCCTGCAGGCAATCCCAGCAAAAGCACAAGCATGCCCAGCAGCAGGCGTTTCCAACGTTTGTTCATGATGGGGAGGGCTTTCCGGAAAACAAATGCGGGTAGTACTCCTTGAGCGCCGCTTCAAACTCTTCGACCGGCCATTCCGCATACGTTCCCCTATCCATAACATAAGTCATGAATTGGGTGCCGCCCGGAACATAGGCCTGGAACAGGGAGTCGTTTACGCCGTCAAACTCCAGCGGGGGCACCCCGGTTTTCTCGCAGAGTTCGCGATTGAAGGCCGGCGTGGCTTTAACCCAGCGGCCGTCCAGGTACAATTCTGCATACCCGTGAAAAACCATGCGGTCGGTACCCAGCCAGCGCGCAATTTTTTCCGTGCCGATGTGGTTAACCACGTCGCCGAAACCCAGCCGGGCGGGGATGCCCAGCGCTTTGGCCGCAGCGGCCAGCAGGTTGGCTTTTTCGATGCAATAGCCTTTGCTGCGGTGCAGGAAGGCGCTTGCTCGCATCTGGTCCTGATCCAAACTGACGCTGTAGGGATCATAGCGGTACCCGTCGCGGACGGCGTAGTAGAGCGAAACGGCGGCCTCGCGTGCATTCGCGGCGCCGCGCCCATGCGGTTCGGCAAAAGCGAGAATGTCCGGATGCAGGCTGTCCATGAGCGGACCGGGCTGCAGGAAGGGCCGTAAGGCCTCCGTTAAAGGAGCATGCGGATCCATAGAATCACTATCCAAATGCTGATGCCCAATTTGAGCAGGGTGCCGGCCACAAACCCGGCCAGCGATCCGATGCCCGAGCGAATGGCCGCCGGCACTGCGCGTCCCGCGGCAATTTCAAAGCTGAAGGCTCCCAAAAAGGGACCGATCAAAATACCGAGCGGACCCATAAAGAGCAGGCCCACCAGCAAACCCACAAACGCACCCCAGGTGCCGGCTTTGCTGCCTCCGGTCAGTTTGGTGCCCCAGATGGCCAACAGGTTGTCCATGAAGGTTGATGCAATGGCGATGACCAGCCACAGCACCAGAAAACCCGTCCATCCGTACGCAGGCTCGGGCACGTCCGGGTGCCAGCGCAACAGCAGCAGGGCTCCCCACGCAAGCGGAGGGCCGGGGAGGGGGGGGCAGAATGCTGAACACCAACCCGGTCAGCAACAGCAGGATAGCTCCGGCTATTAAGGCAATCTCCATACGCGCAAAGCTAGGGGGATTTTAGAAGCACCTCCGGGATTTTAGACAGACCCTGAGGTTTTAAAGTGCCTACGCTTTTTCGGGACAGAGCGTGTTCAAAAGAAGAGGGCTCCCGAAAGGGAGCCCTCTTAAATGGATTGGGTGTTAGCGATTGGTTCAGCGAACGATCTGGAGCACTTCGCGGTGCTCGGTAGCGCCAGCCGTAGCCGTAAAGAAGTACTGGCCGTTGTTCAGGTGGCTCAGGTCCATTTGGAGCAGGTTGTTGCCGGCGACCACGTCAGCATTTTGCTCAAACACCACGCGACCGGTGAGGTCATAAACGCTCAGCATGACCTGGCCATCCATGTCGCTGGTGTAGCGCACACTGGCTACCGAACCGGTGGGGTTAGGGAACAGGCTTACTTGTCCTTCCGCCATGGCCAGACGACCACCCGGTGCGTCCGGTGTGGTAAACGTAGCAATCGGGCCGAATGGGGAAACTTCGAGCGGAGAAATGGAGCAGGCACAACGGGCGCGGAGGCTGTACGACGTAGCGGGGTCCAGGTTGTTGGCGATGTTCACGGCGAAATCACCGGGAGGGCGGCGAGCCTTCTTCCAGCTGGTGGTGCCGGCTGCCTGCACCTGGTATTCGCACTGCAACCAGGCGGAGTCTGGCGTGCCCAACGAAATGTTGAGCAGGAAGTTTGCTGTGTCAATGGAGGTGGACACAGAAAGGGGTGGGGGGCAGGATTGTGCGTTTAGTCCCTGACTGGCGAAGATGCTGAAGACCAGCATGAGGGGCAGTAAATAGATCTTTTTCATAACAGAAAGTTAAAGTTGGTAAGGGGTTGGTTATCGTAATTCCTGAATCTCAGAAAACCACAAAAGCATGGTTTCGGAACCCAATATAGGGGAATTGCGGCCTTCTCTAAAGCATTTGTGGAACAAAAGCGCACGCGAAAGGTCTATACTTTCAATTGCTCATAACCCTGCATTTGTAAGCCGTACGTTATCAAGGTAGATACACATGAACAGGAACGGCGATAGGATTTCCGTTCCTTTCGAACATCACATAGACGATTCCGTTCATTCCTCCGGGCAACGGCAGGTTTCCTGCCGCAGTCTCCCCGGCAGGAACTGCAACCACCGGCGTGAGGATGCGCCCCAGCAGGTCCATGACCAGGACCCTTCCCCCGGAAACAGGGCAATTGGAGCAAGTCCAGGACAGTTCGGATCCGTTCTGCCAGGCCTTAAGCTCTGGTTCGGTTGAAGGGGCCAGCGGCTCCTGGCGCAAGCTCAGCGTACTGAACGTGGCTAGCGGCGACCAGATGGTGATCTCATCGGTGCCCACGCAAAGGGCACGGACCTGCCATTCGTAGGTGCTGGCTGGCAACAATCCGGTAATGTTCACGCTGGTGGCTGTTGTGGTCCGTTTGCGGAAGGGGCCTGTACCGGCCGGACGGCCTTGCAGCTGGTACAATTGGGTGTTGGGCAGGAAATTCCAGGAAACGACCGCACTGGTGGTGGCGGGCACGGAACTGAGCCCGGTGGGCGGGCTTGTTGCACTGCAGGGAGGCGTGGTGCTCACCACCGTGAACGAGCCCACCATGCCCAGCCCGCTGTGGATGGTGCAGATGTAGGGATAGTTTCCGGCTGCCGTCGGGATGAAATCGTAGCTGGTCAAGGTGCTGTTCAGGGTAAAGGTCGGCCAGGCCCCTGTGGAGGATTCCGTGGGATGGGTTCCGGCAATTCGAACAAAACGGACCGTGTCGCCCAGGTCAATGGTCAACGTGGCCGGTGCGTAGAAAAAATTTCGCGCCTCGATGATGTGCACCGTGGCGTATGCGGTGGTCCCGGCCATGAATTGCCCGACGAGAAAACACAGAGCAAGCAGATTTTTCATAGGTCTTGAATCAGTGGGATAGGAATCAGCAGGGCTCTGCGTACAGCCGAAAGGGTAGTTATACCGAAAAATAGTCATTTAACTCCGGATGCAGAAATGAGGAGCTAAAATTGACGTAACTTCAAGCATCCTTTCCACCCATAATCTTTTTTTGGCATGAGTCGCTTTACTTTCCTGCGCGGAGTTTCAGGCAGTCTTTGCGTTCAGGTATTTGCTCTGGTTATGCTCAGCCATGCTGGTCTCTTGAAGGCGCAGACCTCCTTCATTGGCATGAACCAGTACGCCTTCCAGTATCAGCCAACATCATCCCCCACGCTGGTGGGTTTGTTTTTCAATTCCACGGACAGCCGCTTTGAGTTTCGCGATCTGGCCGGTGCTGCAGAGTTTTCCGTAAATCCCATCAACCAATTGTCCAATTTCCGGGGAAAACTGGGCGTCAATGCGCCCAACCCCGCCTCTTCCTTTCAGGTCATCGGCAATGCGCGGATTGGCACCGCCGCCAACTACGCCGAAGTGGACGCCAACGGCAACCTCCGCTTTTTTGGCACATCGCGTTACATCGTACCAGGCAACACCTACGCCTTTCAGGCTTTCGGAAGCAGCATTGGCCTGTTCTTCAACCAGACCCTCAACCGGTTTGAATTCCTCAACAGCAGCGGCACCGCAGCCTGGACGCTGGGTGCCACGGGTTCTGGCGTGGGCAACATGACGGTAGCCGGCGAGATTGCCGCCGGGGGCACTACCGGCCAGGCCCGCATCAACGGGGTGGCTACGGCTACCTCGCAACAGGCTGCCGTCCGTGGCAGGGGCATCAACGATTTTACCGGCGGTTATCTGGGCGTGCTGGGCAGCGCGGCCTTTGACGGCTCAGCCCTGAGCATCGGCAACAACGAGATCGGCGCCCTGGGCATTTCCACCGGGAGCACGTCTGGGTTAACGGACAACTACGGGCTCTATGGCTATTCGGATAACGTCGCGGTGCGGGGTGTGCACACCGGAGGAAACTTCGCTGATCTGGGCCGCGCTGATTTTGGATTGTTCGTCATGGGCCCCAGCCGCCTGATGGGGGCGCTCACGGCCGACGCGGTCAGTGCAGCTTCGGCTACCATCAACAACGGGCTGGATCCCTCGCCCGGTGTGGACGGCCCGCTGCTTGTGGGCGTTCCGGGTGGTTTCCGGATGTCGGTTTTTGAGAGCGCCATCCAGACGGCCAATGCCAGCGGCCCCTCGGCCCTGGAAATCAACCCCTTCGGCGGCAACGTCAGCATCGGCCAGGGGGGCGGCGTGGTCAACATTGCCACGCTCGGCAGCGGCAATGTGGCCATTGCCACGGGGGGGGGCAACACCAACCTGGGCAACCTTTTTTACACCGATAACGCCAGCAGTCGGGTAGGGGTGCGCGACATCACGCCGGAATACACGCTGACCGTGCGGCACCCGACCGGCACGTTGACCCGCAACGGCATCGCCGTGGTCAACGAACTGAACAACACCACCTGGCACCTGTACAGCTTCATTGACGGCGACTTCGGCCTGTTCAACGCCGATTCGCTCAAAGGCAAATTCGACAACGTATCCGGTCTTTACCTGGCCACGTCTGACCTGCGGCTCAAGGCCAATATCCGCTCGGTCGAAGGGCTGAGCGCGCGCCTCGCCAGATTGCAGCCGCGCCAATACGTGTACCGTAACGATCCCGGGCAGCATACTTACTACGGCTTTATTGCGCAGGAACTGGAACAGGTGTTCCCGGAGCTGGTGCACCAGGATCAGGAAACCGGCCTCAGAACGGTATCCTACACCGAATTCATCCCGATGCTCGTAGCCGCCTGGCAGGAAGACCAGGTCTTGGTGCGCCAAAGCGCCAGTGAAGTGGACGAACTGCGGAGCAACCTGGACGAGGCCCTTCGCCGGATAGAAACCTTGGAATCTGCCATGAGTGCCTGCTGCCAGTCCTCTACCGGTTTCCAAGAGAAAGCGCCGGAGTATCCGGCTTCTGCCGCCACGCTCGGCCAGAACATTCCCAATCCTTTCCAGGCCAGCACCACCATTCCCTACTTCATTCCCGTCGCTGCCGGCAAAGCCGAAATCCGCATCATGGACCTCGAAGGCCGGGTGCGCGAGCGCTTCCCGCTTGCGCAGGACGGAGCCGGGAGCGTCGTCTTCCAGCACCAGGGCTGGGCTCCGGGCACCTACTTCTACGGGCTGTTCCTCCAGGGCAAGCCTGTCCAGGTCCGCGAGATGCTTCTGCAATAGGGTACTTTTAAAACCCCATATACGGCGTTATGCCAAATTTTTAACATCCTCATTTACAGCAGTAAACTCTGGTGTTAAAAATTTGGCATGCCTTGTCTCTGGGGTTTTTAGAAGTACCCAATGGTCCTTGGAGCAGAAGTACTCCCCAAAAGGAAAACCCCGGGCCAGAATAAGAGGCCCGGGGTTTTCGCGCTATCTAGAGGGAAGAAGGTTGGTCTGCCTGACCTGCTTTGGCCGGCGGGATTATCGCATAACCGTGAGTTTTCCTGTGGAGCTTTGGCTGCCGGCATCCAGTCGGAACACGTAAGCACCGTTAGGCAGGTCAGCCAGTGAGGCTTGCATGTCGTGGGTGCCCGCAGACAATTCGCCCGGTGCCCACTCGCGGACCATGCGACCCACGGGATCAAACAAGCGTAGCTGGGCGCTGGCCGTCTCCGGCAGGTAGAAGCGGAAGGTGGTCGCATCCTGCGCTACGTTGGGCATAGCCGTGGCAAAGGCCTCCTGCAGCGGGCTGTCCGCATCGCGGAGGAATACGCCAACGGGCACTTGCAGCAAACTCAGTTTCTGGCGGAAATTGTTGGCCTCGTTCAGGTGCATGACCACGTACAGAGACTGGCTTGCCGCATCCAGGTAGTAGTTGGTCTGATCCATGCGCAGTTCGGCAGCACTGGTTACCGAGGGAATGAAGTTGTCGTTTTGGTCCAGCAGGTAGGCACCGTTGCCCGGGTCCAGCACGATGCGCATGGCGATGAATCCCTCGGCGATGCCGTTTGCTTCCAGGTAGAAAAGCCCGGGCAGCTGTCCCAGCGGCGGGGCCAGGAAGTTGATGCGGTAGCGGCTGTTTACGGGCAGGTATTGGTATTGCTCGTAGAATTCCGGGCTCTCGTAGGTGTAGAACATATTGCGCTGCCCACCGCTGCGCACCGCTTCGATTTCACCCAGAGGTCGCGCTGCGCCGTATTCGGAGAAAATGCGCACAAACGCGTAGTCCTCCATCGGGCAAATGGTCGTGGCATTGGCCTCATCGGTATTGCAGCTCAAGCTCTTCAAGCCGTAGGTGTCGTGGAACACCAGGCTTGGTACGCCCGTGCCGGTCAGGCTACCGTCCTCATCGCGGATGGCCCCTTCCATAATCGGCTTGGCCGTCATCTTAACCCGAGGACCGCTGGAGCCGAAGACCCCGACATTGCGGACCACCACGTTCGGGCCGGCCACAGAGTCATCGTAGCTGTAGATGGCGTCCGGGAAGCCGTAGAAGTTGACGTTCTCCAGCAGGTGGTCCTTTTTGCGGCCAAAGGTGGGAATGGTGTTGAACGCTCCGTAGCGCTTGGCTGGCGCAGGCGTTGTGTTGTTGCTTTGGTAGATGACCGTACTGTTGGTCAGGGCAGCCCGCATGAGCATGGCGCCCGAGCCGTTGTCGGCCAGCATGGCGTTGTTGGCCACTTGTCCGTACTCTTCCAACCAAACCCCGCTGACCGAGTTTTTGTAAGCGGTCAGGCCCTCAAAGTTGAAGGTATGCCCGGGAATGGCATCGGTGCGCATGAACAGGCCATGGCCGCGGCTCAGGGGCGGGTAGCGCTCGTTTACCGTGACGATAAAGTACGAGAAATTGGAGTGCGCCACGTTATCCTGGAAGAAATCCGGGCGAATGGAAGTGGCGGTACCTACGCCATCGTAGAAAAATCCGATGCCGTCCACGCTCCCTGCGGCGTGATTGCCCTGAATGACCTGGTTGGGATTCTTCATCCAGAATACCCCCGGCCGGGACTCGCTCTGCGAGGAATTTCCGACAAACGAGTAGTTGATGAACGCGTAGTCTTCCTGGCGAACAATCTGGCGCACCAGCATGCCCAGGTTGTTGAGGATGATGTTGTCCTCCTCGTCGCCGTCTTCGGCAATCACGTAGGCGTGCGAGCGAATGTCGTAGGCCACGTTGCCCTGCAGCGTTACCCCGTCGGTGCCGTGGATGACCATGGCGCGGTGAAAAGAATGGTGTACGCTGTTGTAGCGGGCGTAGTTGTCGTAACGCTGGCCGCTCAGGTGCCAGTGACAAGGGTAACGTCCTTGTTTGGTGAACTGTCCCATGCGGAAAAACTCCACCCCTTCGATGTAGCCGTTGCCGCCGTCCATGATCATGAGATGCCCGCCAAAGGCCGTGGTTTCCGACGCAGCGTCGCCTTCAATGACGATGTTGCGCGTCAGCAGGCCCACTTCGGCCCGCATGTCCAGTTCCTTGCCGTCCACCATCTGGATCTGGCCGTAATGCGCGAACTGCAGGGGAGGGGTGAACGTGACGGTGCGGCCAACGGACGAAACCACCGTCAGCTCCTCGGCCTCCAACGGGTTAACCCCCGATGGAGCGAGTACAATCTTGTCGCCCGCATTCCAGGTGCTGTTTTCGGCCAGCGTGAGGCTGGTTGCCCCCGGAGAAACGCTTCCATCCAGCACGGTCCAGGACAGCTCGTCGCGGCTGGCTCCGTGTAATTCCAGGGTGCCGCCGGCCATAATGGACAAAAACTTTCCCCCCATGCCCAGGCCCATAACATCCACAGCGGCTCCGGTTAGCGTAATGCGCGCCGGGTTGATGTGCGGGGCCGTCTCCGTGCCGATTTCCAGCACGCCGCCCATCATGACCATGATCCAATCCGTGGTCAGGTGAAGGGGCACTTCGGCAAAGCGCAGGGTTCCGCGAATCCGCAGGCCGGACAGCGCAGGAGGATTGACATCCAGGATAATGGTGCGGCCAGCGGGAATCGTAACCTGTGTACCGGCCTGGGGAACTACCCCCCCCGGCCAGGTGGCCGGATTGCTCCAGAGCTCGTTCGCTCGCAGCGTTTGGGCGGACAAACCAAAGAACAACAAGGCAATCAGGAGGCTGTGCCGCTGTATGGCGGAGGGAACCATCGATTTTACCATACCGGGAAATGTTGGAATAAGCAGGTGAGCGGGAAAAAACGTTTGGGGAAGGCGGACAAGACTTTTCATACGCTCCATCAAGGTAACCTCGTTAGCAGACCACTTCGATTGCAGAAGGAAGGGGCTCCACAACGGCCAGGAAGCATTGCGCCGAAAGGGAATACCATGCATTCTGCGGTCTGCTGAAATCAGTTACCCATAACAAGAATAGGGAATACCCGGCAGAAAGTGCAAGGCTTTGCAATTTTTGTGACTGATGCTGGAAAATAGTTTCCGCCCAAAATAAGCGGATACTGCGAATAATGTGACATCAAAAAATTTAAGGTGAAAGGAGGTTAAACATTGATCTTGCCTTAAAATCAGCATTCCTTGGCCTTAAGTCTTCGGCCTATTATTTATTTTGTGACACAGATTTCTCTACCCCCATAACCTTCGTTATGTGGGTAAGCCTGTGGACAAAGATTTTATCGGGGCGCTTAGCGCTTGGGGCTTTCCTGCGGCGTGGCCATAATGCCCTGCTGATCAATCAGGTAGATCAGCGAACTTAACGCGGCCGCTCCAAGCTCCAGTTCGCGCTTGTTCACAGCGTCAAAGCGGTCATTGGCAGCGTGGTGGTAATCAAAATAACGCTGCGAATCGGGTACGAACCCGAACAAAGCCGTCTGTTGGGGCTTCAAGTGTGAAATGTCCACCCCGCCGCTGCCGTAATCCGCAAAGTGGATGCCGTAGGGAGCCAGCAAGCCCAGCCAGTCGCGCAGGCGAGCCAGGGCGGTCTCCCGGATGCCATCCAGGCCATCGACCGAAAACCCGCGCGGGGTAAAGCCGCCTCGGTCGGATTCTATGGCCGCTACGTGCCGCTCGCCCCTTTCCCCCGCTACCCGGGCGTACTCGATGGCGCCCTTCTGACCGTTTTCTTCGTTCATGAACAGCACACAGCGAACCGTCAGATCCGGCCGCAGGCCCGCCTGGCGATACGCCTCCAGCACCGCCATGGACTGCACGCAGCCCGCGCCGTCGTCGTGTGCCCCTTCGCCCAGGTCCCAGCTGTCCAGGTGGCCGCCCACCAAGATGATCTCTTCAGGATGGCGGCTGCCCGTGATCTGCCCGATCACATTGTGCGAAAGGGCATCCGGGTAATTGCGGCAGGACAGCTCCAGCGTCACCTCCAGGTTGGGATCTTCGCGCAGCGCGCGGCTCAACGCCGCCGCGGCATTGGTGCTGATGGCCGCAGCGGGAATGCTGTCCAGCCCAGCCCGGTAGCCCATGACGCCCGTATGCGGCAGGTCATCCATGCGCAGGTTCATGGAGCGCACCAGGACGGCCACGGCACCGTAGGCCGCCGCCTCGGCCGCCCCGGAAGAACGCTGGTCCACGCAGCCGCTGTAGGCCTCAAACGTGTTGATCAGCACCGGCTCCATCGGACGGTTGTACAGCACGATTTTGCCTGCAATTTTCTCGCGCCCCAACTTAGCCAGATCCGTGAGCCGGAAAACCTCGATCACCTCCGCGCGGATGCCACCTTGTGGCGTGCCCACCGAGCCGCCCAGGGCGCAGACCGGCAGCTTGGTATCGGCCTGGCCGCGGCGGTGCAACAGACTGCGTTCCGTGTTGCCCCGCACCCAGTGGGGCACCATGACCGGTTGCAGCCAGACCGAGTCGGCCCCCATGGTGCGCAGCTTTTGATCCGCCCAGCGAACCGCCTGTTCCGCCCCCGCGCTGCCGCTGAGCCGGGGTCCAACGCCCTGGCACAGTTCGCGCAAATTTTCATAGGTCCCGGACTGCGTCAGCGCCAGGTCAAACAGCCGGCGAATCTGCACAGAATCGGCCAGCTGGGCTGTAGCTGCCTGCGCCGCAGCAGCCTGTCCGGTGGCTGACTTCGCCCCCGCCAGGAGCCAGCCCACCAAACCAAGATAACAAAAAATTATGTAAATTATTCTTGTTTTCAAGTCAGGGTTATGCTGTACCATACCATAAGAAATCTTTACCGGGCGAAGGGGAAGAGCGCTCCGGGCACCGGCCAGGCTGGACAAATTAACAGAACTTTTAAAATACCGGCCGAATTCGGCTAAAAATCTCCGGCCAATGTTTGCTGTGTTGTACTTTCGGAGGCTGACAGGGGTGAATCGGCCAAGCATCGTCCTCCGGGGTTCGGCACAGCACCCACAAGATTTGCGCTGTGGAACAGACTTTAGACTTACGCCCATTTTTCAACACCGCAGTCTCCGGTAACTGCGTCGTGTTCGGTTTTGACGGGCACAACCTCAACGTGCTGGTCATTGACCGGGTACGCGAACCGCACAAGGGGGCCAAGGCCCTTCCCGGGCGCCTCATGCTCCCCGATGAAGATGTCGAAGAGGTGGCCATCGGGGCCGTCAAGGCCATCACCGGACTGGACCGAATTTACCACAAGCAGGTGCGCGCCTTTGGCAGCACGGCTCGTCACCCGGCAGGCCGCGTCATCTCCATTGCTTACTATGCCCTGGTGCGCATGGAAAACCTGGAGCTGAGCGAAGCCACCTTCGCCCATAGCCCACAATGGTACCGCTTGGACGACCTGCCCAAACTGGCTTTTGACCACAACGACATCGTTTCGTCGGCCCTTCGCCGCCTGCGGAAACGCCTGCAACAGAAACCCGTGGCGCTGGAAATGCTGCCGGAGAAGTTCACCCTGCCGCAACTGCACCGGCTCTACGAAGACCTCTTCCGCACCAGCTTTGACAAGCGCAACTTCCGCCGCAAGATTCTGGCGTCCGGCCTGTTCATTCCGCTCGAAGAATTTCAGGAGAACGGCCAGAATCGCCCTCCGCGGCTCTATCGGGCCGATGAAGCCCGCTACCTGGAACTTCGCGCCAACGGCAACCAATTCGCCCCGGATCTCTGAGCGTGAGCACCTATCATCCGGCGCGTATCGCCCAGCAAATCGCTCAATCTATTGCCCGGCCGGTTGCGCCCCCCGCCGACCTGAACCGCCTGCTTCAGGGCCTCTTCCCCGAACTCAACACCGGGGCGTTGTTCTGGTACCACGGCCTTCCCTGGTTCATGGGGCCCTTCAAATGGGTCAGCGGCATCACGCTGCCGGGCGCGTTTTCCCGCCACGAAGTGTGGATTTACCTGCGCATTTGGGAGCCCTCCGACCCCGACTGGGTGGCGCTGGCCGTGCACGAAGCCTACCACGCGCTGCAAATGCAGGAAGCCGCGCAGCACTTTCGCTGGCGGTTCGGCACCTGGCACCCCTTTCTCTGGCATTACCTGGCCTCCTGGATGAAACACGGCTATCGGCGGCACCCGCTCGAAATGCCGGCCTTTCTGTATGAAGCCGACTTTCGCGATGCCTTCGAGGACCGAGAGAACCCTGACGCCTGGGAAGACCCCGAGCAGTTGGCCGTCCTCGCCAGCCCGGTTCCCAGGCGCCTCGTGCGCCGTCAGGCCGGCTACGTCTACCGCGATCCCCTTTGGTTGTTGGTGCCCGCGGCTTTGGTGTTGATTCCCGCTGGTGTAGTCCGCACACTGGGCGAAGGGCTGCTGCGCCTATGGCCAGCGAAGTAAGGGCATCCAGTCTCTGTTCCTTCCGGAACTATCCTCTGGCACATCGGGTTATCTTCGCGCCGTGCAAGACACAACGCGCAGAGACGCCATCCTGACCGACTCTCCCTGGAAGCTCTTCTTCAAGCTGTCCATGCCCGGCATTCTGGGCATGCTGGTCATCAGCCTCAACAACTTCATCGACGCGCTCTTCGTCGGGCAGTTGGTGGGTCCCAATGCGCTCGCGGGTGTTTCGCTGGCCTTTCCCCTGACCTTGCTCACGGCGGCCTTCACCTCGCTGATTTCAGTCGGCTCATCTTCCCTGCTCAGCCGCGCCCTGGGCGAAGGCGATTCCGAAAAGCCCGGATTCATCGCCGCCAACGT
>Ga0172372_10009418_pt1 | contig 12709 bp, 11 predicted proteins | sample LakKiv5m_2_FD_114544 | JGI IMG/M metagenome (GOLD analysis project Ga0172372, IMG submission 114544) | Freshwater microbial communities from Kabuno Bay, South-Kivu, Congo - kab_092012_9.5m | ecosystem: Environmental > Aquatic > Freshwater > Lake | place: Democratic Republic of the Congo...
GCATCTTGCCTCATATTTTCCGTATGAAGACCTTTGCCCCAAACAGATTTTCATATGGCACGAACCAGTACAGGAGGCACTCCGAGGATCTCCAAATCTGCGCTGATGCAGCAGCACCTGCAGGCGTGGAAACACAGCGACCTGAGTCAGCGGGCTTATCTTGACACCACGGGTGTATCCAAAACACTTTGCTTGGCTGTAAGTGCGTTTGCGTTCTCTTAACCGCAGCGTTACGCAAAGTTCGACGCAGAGTTACGCAGAGAAAGATAACTCTGCGCAACGCTGCGGTTAAACAATCCTGCTTTTGTTCACAAAATCCGGGACATTGAATTGATTGACCCACACTTTGTTGTAAATTTGACACTGGTTTTCGGTAAGGAATGAGTTCTGTCAATTTCACAATCTGCTGAAAACCAGCTTTATGTGAAATAAAAAAACGGCCATTTCCTTCACACCATGAAATCTTTCAAACACGTATCATACCTCTGGGATGAAAATCGGGCAGCAGAACTGGCAGGAAACGAGGTGGATTTGTTCATCTATCGCTCCAACCTGCTTGGCGCGGACCTCCGGCTGACGAACTTCGCCGGTGGCAATACCTCGGTCAAGCTCACTGAAACCGATCCGGTTACCGGCAAGGCATCGGAGGTGATGTGGGTGAAGGGCAGCGGCGGGGATATTGGTACGCTCACCCGGAAGGGTTGCGCCAATTTATACACCGAAAGGCTGAGAGCACTCAAACACCGTTACCGCGGACTGGCCTTTGAAGATGACATGGTGGCGCTGTTTGATCACTGTCTGTTTGATCCCAAATGCGCCGCGCCTTCCATTGATACCCCCCTGCACGGACTGCTCCCGTTCAAACACATTGACCACCTGCACCCGGATGCCATTATTTCCATTGCAGCCAGCAAAGACGGAGAGCAGTTGATGCGCGACCTCTGGGGCAACAGCATGGCCTGGCTGCCGTGGCAGCGCCCGGGTTTCGATCTGGGACTGAAACTGGAAGCGGTGGTGAATGACAACCCCGGACTAAGGGGTGTTATTCTGGGCGGTCACGGACTTTTTACCTGGGGAGAAAACAGTTACGACTGCTACCTGAATACACTGGAAGTAATTGAAACAGCCTCTCTGTATCTCGGGGAAAACTACGGAAAGAGACGCCCTGTTTTTGGCGGTGTTCGAATTGAAAGTACACTGTCTAAAGAACAGCGCAGAGAGAAGGCCACAGCCATTGCACCTGTACTCCGCGGACTGGCGGGCAGCCGGCGCAGCATGATCGGGCATTTCACCGAAGATGAACGGGTACTGGAATTTGTCAATTCAAATGATCTGGAGCGGCTCGCGCGCATGGGAACCTCCTGTCCCGACCACTTCCTGCGCACCAAGATCCGGCCGCTGGTGCTTGACTTGCCCGAAGGACTGGACGAGACCGCACAGTTTGAGCTTGTACGCCAGCAATTTGAAGCATATCGAGCTGATTATCAGTCATATTATGACCGTTGCAAGCATCCGGACTCTCCGGCCGTGCGCGATCCGAATCCGGTGGTGATTTTGTATCCCGGTGTGGGCATGTTCACTTTTGCCAAAGACAAACAGACCGCCCGGGTGGCTTCCGAATTCTATATCAACGCTATCAATGTCATGCGCGGAGCAGAGGCGGTGAGCGAATATACGGGTTTGTCCGAGCAGGAAGCATTCAACATCGAATACTGGCTGCTGGAGGAAGCCAAACTGCAGCGCATGCCCAAACCGAAGCCTTTGTCGGGGAAAATCGCCCTGATTACCGGGAGTGGGGGAGGGATAGGCAAGGCCGTTGCCCGAAAATTTGCCGAAGAGGGTGCCTGTGTCATGTTGAGTGATATCAATGAGGAGCGGCTCGCAGGTGCGCGGGAGGAATTCCTCCGTCTGTTCGGAAAAGATGCGGTTGCTGCCACCCTGATGAACGTAACCGACCCGGCGTCTGTTGAGCGGGCCATAAAGGAAACAGTGCTGGCATTCGGCGGAGTGGATATGATTGTCAATAACGCCGGTATCAGTCTGTCGAAAACAATCACTGATCATACCGTTGAGGACTGGGACAAACTGTACGACATACTGGTGAAAGGGCAGTTTCTCGTGTCCAAAGCCGGCGTCGGCATATTGAAAAAACAGCGTGCAGGCGGTGATATCATCAATATTGTATCTAAAAACGCCGTGGTGGCAGGTCCGAACAACGCTGGCTACGGTTCTGCCAAAGCCGCGCAGGCGCACCTTTCGCGGCTGATGGCCGCCGAACTCGGTCCTGACGGCATCAGGGTGAATACTGTAAACCCGGATGCCGTGATTGCTGATTCCAATATCTGGGCTGGTGGCTGGGCCGAGGGCCGCGCGAAGGCTTACGGCATTACAGTGGATGAGTTGCCGGCCTATTACGCCAAAAGAACCCTGCTGAACCAGATTATTTTGCCGGAAGATATTGCGAATGCCTGCTTTGCACTGACGGGCGGACTGCTCTCCAAATCAACCGGCAATGCCCTGAATGTGGACGGGGGAGTGGCTATGGCTTTTCTCCGTTGATAAAAGTATGTTCCATGATACAACCGACACAATTTATTGAAGAGAGCAACGGCAAACTGGAGGCCCGCCATCGGGAAGATCTCGCCTGCATTTCTGCGAGAATAGCGAGAGACGGTGCAGATGCAGCGGAGATTATCCGGAAAATCCGCGCATTTCAGATTGCCATTCCGTCCTGGGCACTTGGCACGGGAGGTACCCGTTTCGGCCGTTTCCCGATCGGCGGAGAACCGCGCAACCTCGAGGAGAAAATCGAGGATGTCGGGTTGTTGCATGCCCTGAACCGGTCGTCCAACTCCATTTCCCTGCATATACCCTGGGATATTCCCCGCGATCCGGCAGCCCTCCTTCAGTTGTTGAAAGAACACGAACTCGGTATAGATTCCGTTAACTCCAACACTTTTCAGGATCAGCCCGGTCAGCCGCAATCATACAAATTCGGTTCGCTCGCGCACACGGACGCAGGTACGCGACGCCAGGCCATTGAGCACAACATTGACTGTATCAGGCATGGCGCGGAACTGGGTGCAAAGGTGCTCACGGTATGGCTGGCCGACGGATCCAGCTTCCCGGGGCAGCAGCATTTCAGGCGGGCCTGGCAGCGCACGGCTGATGCGCTGAGTGATATTTACCGTGAAATGCCCTCGGACTGGACCATGCTCATCGAGTACAAGCCCTATGAGCCCAATTTCTACTCCATGGTTATACCCGACTGGGGTACTTCCCTGTCGCTGTGTCAGCACCTGGGTAAACAGGCGCAGGTACTGGTGGATCTGGGGCACCACCTCCCCAATACCAATATTGAGCAGATTGTGGCCCGGCTGATGCATTTTGGTCGCCTCGGGGGCTTCCATTTCAACGGATCCATGTACGGCGACGATGACCTGACTACCGGAAGTACACGCCCCTTTCAGTTTTTCCTGATTTTCAATGAACTGGTGGATGCCATGCAGGACCCCGCAGTGAAAAATCCGCCGCTCGCCTGGATGATTGATGCCAGTCACAATATCAAAGATCCACTCGAAGACTTGCTTCAGAGTGTTCAGAACATACTTTGCACGTACGCCAAAGCACTGCTGGTTGACCGCGCGGGCCTTCAGCAGGCACAGGAGCAGAATGATGTGGTGGCAGCGGAGGAAATACTCCGGAACGCATTTTCTCATGATATCAGGCCGCTGGTAGCAGAGGCCATGAGGCAGGATGGCGGCGCCCTGGATCCGGCAAGCGTATTCAGGACCATGAAAATACGCGAAAAACTCATACAAAAACGCGGCCGCTCGGTGGCTACCGGCCTGTAGTTATGAACCATTGTCTGGTATTCGACATCGGCAAAACCAACAAGAAGGCGCTGGTATTTGATGAACAGTACCGGGTGGTACATGAGTTGTCGGTCAGGCTCCCTGAAACTACCGATGAGGAGGGGTATCCCTGTGAGGACATTCAGTTGTTGGAGAAATGGATACTCGTGACGAAAGAGCAGTTGCTGAAAGATACCCGATTCCGGATCAGGACGATAAACTGCACTGCTTACGGCGCGAGTTTCGTCCATCTGGATGAAAATATGAACCCGGTCGGGCCGCTGGTTAACTACCTGAAGCCTTACCCGGAGGACCTGCTGGAAGAATTTCTGCGCAGGTATGGTCCGGCAGATCGTCTTGCCGTCGAAACGGCCTCGCCTTTGCTGGGAAACCTCAATTCGGGGCTGCAGCTTTACTGGCTGAAATATCACAAACCGCAGATATTCAACAAGATACATTGCTCGCTTCATCTGCCGCAGTGGGTAGCCATGCTGCTGGGCGGAGAAACAGTCAGTGAAATGACCAGTATCGGCTGTCACACCATGCTCTGGAATTTCAGGGAGAACAGGTACCATGACTGGGTCAGAGAGGAGGGTATTGACGTCCTGTTTCCGCCTGTTTCATCCGACCGCGTGGCACTTTCGGGGCTTCACGACAGTTCTTCGGCCCTTTTACCTTATTTAATTTCAGTTAAGGAGCCGTTTATATTGCTTTCCACGGGTACCTGGTGTATCGCCCTGAACCCGTTCAACAGCGAACCGCTTACGACCGGGGAGCTCGCTTCCGACTGTCTTTGTTATCTGACACCTGAAGGCAAACCCGTCAAGGCGGCGCGCTACTTTGGAGGTAACGAGCACGAACAGGCCGTTAGTGAAATAACAGCCAGACACGGGCTCAGTCAGGAAGAGTTGTTTAGCGCTGAAAGCGGCCCGGCCCGGCGCGAATATGAATCACTTATGGAAGAACTGGTGGAAAAACAGGCAGCATCGCTGCGTCTGGCGCTTGGGCGTACGGGCGTGCGTACGCTGTATGTGGATGGCGGATTTTCAAAAAACAGACTGTACATATCGGGATTAGCCCGTAAATTCCCGGAAATGAGCGTAATTCCGGCTGAAGTGGGGCAGGCTACGGCACTGGGTGCGGCACTTTCACGTCATGATATCTGGAACAGGGGTACGGTTCCGGGTCATCTGATACAGCCTGTTGAAGAGGAAACAGCCTGACCGGGTTATACAAATCATAAAAATGAGAAAAACACATCAATCATCACTTACCTTTGCCCCCCTTGATTAAACAATAGAGCGGTTGAGCCGTTATGTTTGTCCGCTGAACTAATTGCACAAAGAGACTATGTCACAACAAAAATCCGATGTAGAAAGCGTTGACGCGCTTGCGAAAGCGTATAAAGACCTTTCATCAGAAATAGGCAAAGTGATTGTCGGTCAGGACGATGTTGTCCGCGCCGTTATCATCTCATTGTTTTCCAATGGCCATGCCCTGCTGGTGGGTGTACCGGGTCTGGCGAAAACCCTGCTGGTGAGTACCATCTCAGAGGTACTGGATCTCGATTTCAAGCGTATCCAGTTCACGCCCGACCTGATGCCGTCGGACATTTCGGGTTCCGAGATTCTCGATGAAAGTCGCCAGTTCCGCTTCATCCGCGGACCGATTTTCGCGAATATCGTTCTGGCCGACGAGATCAACCGTACGCCTCCCAAGACACAGGCTGCCCTGCTGGAGGCCATGCAGGAGCGCGTGGTAACCGTTGGCGGTCAGCGTCACCTGCTGCCTTCTCCCTTTTTCGTGCTGGCAACCCAGAACCCGATTGAGCAGGAGGGAACCTATCCGCTTCCAGAGGCACAGCTCGACCGTTTCATGTTCAATATTCCGCTCACCTATCCTACGTATGAGCAGGAGGTTGAAGTGGTGAAAAATACCACCACATCCCGCGATGTGCAGTTAAAACACATCCTGACTGCGGCTGATATCATTGAATTTCAGAAACTGATCCGCAAAATACCGGTCAGCGACAACGTACTGGAGTATGCAGTGGGTCTGGTTGCGAAAACCCGTCCGGGTACAGCACGGGCTACCAAAGAGGCAAACAACTATCTCGCCTGGGGCGCGGGCCCGCGTGCGAGTCAGTACCTGGCGCTGGGAGCCAAGTGTTATGCGGCGCTAAGGGGCAAGTATTCACCCGATATAGAGGATGTTCAGGCTATAGCGAATCTGGTACTGAGGCACCGTATTGTACGAAACTACAAAGCGGAGGCCGAGGGTGTGACGGAAGAAAACATCATCGAGGCACTGTTGTGATCACAACGACCGGGTAATATCAAGCGGCGCATCTGAAGATTATCGGATGCGCCGCTTGCTCATAGGAGCTTGTAAATAATCTCCGCCAATGCGTTGTGTAACATTCATCACTAATTTCCTTTTGTTTACAGGGCCATCTTTGTATCAACAACTGCATTAGGGCAGTTCTCACATGATGATATTAGGTTTTATCGCTTCTGTACTCATCGGGATATCCCTTGGCCTTATTGGCGGGGGAGGCAGTATCCTGACTGTTCCCGTGCTGGTTTATCTCTTCGGAGTAGATCCTGTGCTGGCAACAGCCTACTCCTTGTTTATTGTAGGTGCGACCAGTCTGGCGGGTGTATGGCCGAAATATCGCGACGGACTGGTGGATATTAAAACAGCCATTATTTTCGGAATTCCCTCTATCGCAGCTGTATATGCCACGAGAGCCTGGATAGTACCAGCTATTCCTGCTACCGTTTTTACTTTGGGCAGTTTCAGTCTGACGAAACCTTCCTTGCTGATGGGGCTCTTTGCTATCCTGATGATATTCGCTTCGTATTCCATGATCCGGGACAAGGCTGACAGGGTTGGGCAAGAGGAAATCGGACCGCGTTCATATAACATTCCGATGATACTGCTCGAGGGCCTGCTGGTGGGGGTACTGACCGGACTGGTGGGTGCGGGCGGCGGATTCCTGATTATCCCTGCACTGGTTCTCTTCAGCAAACTGCCCATGAAACAGGCGATTGGCACCTCACTCCTGATTATTGCGGCCAAATCACTGTTTGGGTTCACAGGTGATCCCGGACACCATTCCATGGACTGGTTATTTTTGGGAGAAGTAACAATCCTCGCAATTTCAGGTATATTTGTGGGAAATTGGCTAAGCCGGCTTGTTGATGGCACTAAGCTGAAAAAGGGATTCGGATGGTTTGTTCTGTTGATGGGAATCTATATCATTGCAAAAGAATTCCTGATAAAATAAATGGCCGCTCCCGGGAGCGTAGTCACTTGAAAAAAATATTTGTCAAACATGAAACTTGAACAAATTTACACCGGTTGCCTTGCTCAGGGCGCTTATTACATTGAAAGCGAAGGCGAGGCAGTGGTAATTGACCCGCTTCGCGAGGTGAATGCATACATGGAAAGGGCTTCCAGAGACGGTGCACAAATAAAATACGTGTTTGAAACGCACTTTCACGCTGATTTTGTGAGTGGTCACCTCGATTTGAGTAAAAAATCAGGTGCACCGATTGTTTACGGCCCCATGGCAAATCCCACCTTTGATGCGCACATAGCCAAAGACGGGGAAGAGTTCAAAGTGGGCAAGCTCACGTTCAGGGTATTGCATACTCCCGGACATACCATGGAAAGCACCTGCTACCTGCTGCTCGACGAAAACGGTGCAGAAAAGGCGCTTTTTTCCGGCGATACACTCTTTATCGGCGATGTTGGTCGTCCCGATCTGGCGCAAAAGGCTGCGAACCTGACACAAGACCAGCTGGCCGGGTATCTGTTCGATTCTCTCCGGAACAAAGTGATGACCCTCCCCGATGATGTGACTGTATATCCCGCACACGGAGCAGGATCGGCCTGCGGCAAAAACATGTCGAAAGAAACCTATGACTCACTGGGGCATCAGAAGGCTGTCAACTATGCACTCCGCGCCGATATGACCAGAGAGGAGTTCATCAGGGAAGTAACAAACGGGCTGATGCCACCCCCGGCCTATTTTCCGCTGAACGTGGCGCTGAACAAGCATGGTTACGACAGTATTGACACTGTACTCGAAAGAGGTACCAAAGCGTTGTCTCCCCGCGCTTTTGAAGCCGCCGCCAACGAAACCGGAGCGCTGATACTCGATACAAGAAACGCGGAGACCTTCTCCAAAGGGTTTGTTCCCAATTCCATCAACATTGGTATTGATGGCAGTTTTGCTCCGTGGGTTGGCGCGCTCATTCCGGATGTAAAGCAGGAAATCCTGCTGGTAACTGATCCGGGCCGCGAACAGGAAACTGTCACCAGACTTGCCCGAGTGGGGTACGATTACTGTCTCGGGTACCTCGAAGGAGGAATGGAGGCCTGGAAGGCTGCAGGCATGGAAACCGATCAGATTCAGCGCGTTTCCGTATCTGAACTGGCAGAATTGGTTAAAAATCAGCCTGAAACTCCGGTGTACGATGTGCGAAAGAGCAGCGAGTATCTCAGCGAGCACTATGCCAAAGCTGCCAGCGCACCGCTTGATACAGTAAACGAGTCCATGCTGGAGATCCCGCGCGACAAAACGGTGTACATCCACTGTGCCGGCGGTTATCGCTCCATGATTTTCGCGAGCATCCTGCGCGCACGCGGCTACGACAACCTCATAGACGTGAGAGAGGGATTCAAGGGCCTCAAGGACTCCGGGCAGTTTGAACTGACCGACTACGTTTGTCCTACGACACTGCTCTGAACAATCACTCTCTGACAAATGTCACATAATCATGAAAAAACTGTTCTATTCCGTATTTACGCTCATTCTTTTGAGCGGTATTGCCTGCACTGGCAATGCTCAATCAACACTGACAGCAGATCAGACCGAGGCTATGCTTAAAAAAGATGCTACAGTTCAGTTGATTGACCTGCGTACACCGGAGGAAATCAATAGAACTGGCATGATTCAGGGCGCCCGGGCTATCAACTTCTATGCGCCCGACTTTGATGCACAGATCGCCCGGCTCGACAAAAGCAAACCGGTAGTCGTTTACTGTGCCGCCGGCGGTCGCAGTCCGCAGGCAGCTGCCAAAATGAGCAAAATGGGTTTTGCCAAAGTTTACGACTATTCAGGCGGTATGAACGACTGGAAGTCGAAGGGCAAAAAAACTGTTCAGTAAAACAATGGATTCTCTGTTCGTTTATTCAGTGGTCTGGCTTGCTCTGGCAGCTGTTTTGGCCGGACTGATCGTCATGAGCAGCAATCTGGACGGTTTCACTGCAGTTCTTCGATCCAATGAATCATTGAAGAGCCAGATTTCACACCTGAACTTGTTACGGAAAAGCCTGTGGTTCGGAATTTTACTGCTGGTCACTTTATCGGTTGTGACCGCTGGCCGGATGCTAAATGAACGCAACAGGGAGTCTGAGGCAATCAGGGCTGCAGTCTGGCCGGTATATAATCCGGAAACAGTCTGGAACGCCCCTCATATTTCTCTCGCAGAAACAGACGAGGATGCCGGTCTGATTGCTTACGGGCGTGATCTGATAGCCCACACACAGGACTATTTCGGTCCTTCAGGCCTTGTCAGACCCGATGCGATTAACGGCCTGAATTGTCAGAGTTGCCACCTGGATGCAGGGAGCCGGCCTTTTGGCAATAATTATTTCGCAGTAGCCAGTACCTACCCGCAGCTCAGGGCGCGTTCAGGTTCACTCGAAACCATACCCAAACGAGTCAATGACTGCTTTCAGCGAAGCCTGAACGGACAGCCGCTCGACAGCACCAGTCGGGAAATGAAAGCAATTATCGCTTATATGCGCTGGCTCGGAACCGGTGTGCCCAAAGATGCAAAACCCCGGGGGACCGGTCTGCCGGAGGTGCCGTTTCTGGAGCGTCCGGCGAGTCCGGAGCTTGGCCGCGAGGTATATGTAAACAAGTGCGCCTCCTGTCATGGCGCCGACGGACAGGGATTGCCGATACCTCCAGAAGGGACACGCCATTATCCACCACTCTGGGGTGAAATGAGTTATAACCAGGGTGCCGGTTTGTTCAGACTGTCGCGACTGGCGGGCTATGTAAAGGCCAATATGCCCTTTGGAGCCACCTATGACAACCCGCAGCTCACCGATGAGGAGGCCTGGGACGTAGCTGCCTATATCAACGCCCAGCCGAGGCCGGAGCATCCTTTTCTCGCTACCGACTGGCCGGATATCAGCAAAAAACCTTACGACCATCCATTTGGTACCTACCGCGATTCCTTCCCGGAGGTACAGCACAAGTACGGTCCGTTCAGGCCCATTGTGGCTTTTTACAAGAAGAAATAACACTCCTGAAACTTCAACTTCCATTTTATGAAAAATTCAAACAGGCGTAAGTTCCTGCGCAACAGTCTGCTTGCGGGTCTGGGTGCCGGTGTAGGTCCAATTGCTCTTAATGCCTCGGAGGGCGCAGGTACGGTGGCCGGCAAGGTGACCGGGGATCCCGCCGCTATTGAAGCCGGTTCACCTGAAAAGGGCGTTCTCACCCTGCTCCAGACAACCGATGTACATTGCCAGATTCATCCGCATGACGAATTGTTTTGGGAAAATGACAAGGCGGTATTCAGAAAAACTGCAGGCTACGCCTGGATAGCCTCTCTTTTCAAAAAGATCAAAAAGGATAACCCGAACACTTTCATCGTTGATACCGGTGATATGTTTCAGGGCAGCGAATTGTCTATCAAAACCACCGGCAAGGCCATGATGCCTATTCTGGACAGTCTGGGATATGACCTGTACACCCCCGGCAACTGGGAGGTGGTGTATTACAAGGATAATATGCAGAAGCTGCTGGGTGGACTGCAGGCACCCAAAGTGTGTGCCAATATGTATCACGATTCCGGCGATGGCAAAAAAGGGGAACTCATATTCCCGCCGTATCAGGTATGGTCGAAGCTCGGTGTCAAGATCGGCTTTCTGGGCTATACAGATCCGCTGGTCCCTCTGCGACAGTCGCCCAACTACTCCAAAGGTATTATCTATACCAAGCCGGAGGAGAACCTGAAATACTATGTCAGCGTCCTCAAAGAACAGGAGCAGTGCGATTTTATCATCATTTTGTCGCATCTCGGACTTTCTCAGCAGATAGCGCTGGCCAATATGCCAGAATGTGAAGGTGTCAATTACATCTTTGGCGGTGATACACACGAGCGCGTGCGCGAGCCTATACAGTGCAAGTATGCCAAGGTGGTTGAACCAGGGGCATTCGGTTCGTTCGTCGGTCGCCTTGACCTGACGGTGGAGAATGGGAAAATCACCGGCGAGAAATATGAATTGCTGGAGGTGAGTCCGGCCTCGATAAAGCCGGACAAGGAAATTTCAGCCATGATAACAGCGCTGGAGGCACCTTTCAAGGCTGATATCGAGCGGGTGATTGGCTACAGTAAAACACCATTATATAGGTATTTCGTAGTGGAAAACACCATTGACACCATGATTCTCGATGCACTGGCATGGAAAACGGGACAGGAAATAGTACTTTCCAACGGTTTCAGGTTTTGTCCGCCGCGCAGTACGCCTGATCACACGGGCAATATTCCGATCACCGAATCGTATCTCTACGATATGTTGCCGGTTGATTCCAATATTCGTACTGCCAGAGTGAGTGGAGATGAAATCATGAAATGGCTGGAGAAAGAGCTGAATAACGTTTTTGCCAAAGACGCCTCCAAACGCTTCGGCGGCTGGCTCGTCAAGTTCAAGGGTATGGAAGTAACTTTTAACGCTTTTGGTGAACCCGGACAGCGGGTGAAGTCAGTGAAAATCGGAGGCACACCGCTTGATCCGGCGCGGGTGTACTCGGTTGCCGCCTGCGAGCGAGATGGAGATCCGCCCACCATGCTCTGCAGAATTCCGAAGGTGACCGATGGTGTAACGCAGCATTACACCCTTCACCAGATGATGAAGGAATATCTGGCTGTGCACTCACCGGTGAATCCTGTACCTGAGGGGAATGCCGTTGCGCTGGATGCTCCGCCAACCCTGCTCACGCAAGTGACGGGAGTACCCTATCAATTCAGATAAATTTCAGAACATGTCGGCTAATCCTTTTTCAAGAATTTTAAACGACTGGGGTACGGTGGCGATTGCGTGTGCCACCATGGGACTGGCGCCCTTTACTCCCGAGCCACATATACTTGGCAAACTGCGCTGGGTGGCCGGTGGCGCCATTGGAATGCAGCCGCTCGACTGGTTTGATCTGTTCCTGCACGGAACACCGTGGCTGCTGTTACTCCGGCTTGTTATCATTCAGATTATTCGTAAAATCAAAACGCAATGAATATGCGACATCTTTTTCTCCTTTTCGGACTCCTTCTTTCGTTCAGCGCCACCGCTCAGGTGGTAACCGACGAGAAGCTGAAAGTAGTTTTTCAGCTCACCTCCAACGACACACTGGTACACAAGGCACTGGTAAAACAGTTGAACAACCTGCTGACAGCTGCACCCAACGCCAGAGTGGAAGTGGTATGTCACAACAACGGCATCACCTTTTTGCAGTCGGCTGTGACAAAACAGTCGGCAGGCATCCGCGAACTCGCCTCGAAAGGCATTGATTTTGTTGCCTGCGAGAATACCCTGCGCGAGCGGAAGATAAAGAAGGAAGACCTGGTTGACGACATCCGTACTGTTCCGGCCGGACTGGTGGAAATCATTCTGAAGCAGAAGGACAACTGGGCCTATATCAAGGCAGGTTTTTAGAGCTTGTTCAGGATTCTCTGCCGTTGGCAAAAACAGGCTGATTTTTTGTCAGTTTTTGCGTTTTTGAAGGCGCATAGTCGGTGCTACGCAACTGAAAAAAGGTGAAAAATGGCGAAAAA
>Ga0172372_10009421_pt1 | contig 12705 bp, 13 predicted proteins | sample LakKiv5m_2_FD_114544 | JGI IMG/M metagenome (GOLD analysis project Ga0172372, IMG submission 114544) | Freshwater microbial communities from Kabuno Bay, South-Kivu, Congo - kab_092012_9.5m | ecosystem: Environmental > Aquatic > Freshwater > Lake | place: Democratic Republic of the Congo...
ATATTCTTTGCCTTTATAACAATTCTGTTGTATGCTATCATTTCTGCATCATCCTTATCCTTGCCCCTATTTACTTCGAATCTGATTATTCTTGAGAATTTAACGGCTAAATCTTTGACTATTTTTGAGGAGTCCAATATTTCTGAAAAATATATCTTTTGACATAATTTATTAAATTCATTAACGTAATCTGTTTTTTTCATAATCGCAGATGAAAATTTTTCAATTAAAAAATCTGAAAAACTTGCTTCTTCATATAGCTCACATTCATCAAGGTCATCGCCTAGACATAAGAGCTTTTGTAATAACGACTCATCTATCTCAAAATCAGTGGATGGGATATCATCAGCCGCATATATTTTGCTATCTACACCATCTGCATCATATGACATTTCCTGTGCAACAAATCCATTTCGACCTGCTGGCTCTGTGCTGTAATCCTTATTTTGGCGAAACACAAAATCTGCCGGACGAATATGCTCTATTTTTTTGTTTTCATATGATGTTTTTTTCACTTTACTTCTTCTTTTTATTATCGCCAAAATCTCTAACTTTTCCAAAATCCTTATCCGTTATTTTTTTAGATAAAGATTTTGCCTTATACTTTCTACCCTTCAGTTTTACTTTGCCATTAATAATATCAGATGGCGTAAATTCCTCACCATCTTGTGTAACATAAAATGGCGTGGTAGATGATGTTGCTCCATCTGCTGTTTTCTTCATAACGCCCCCGCTTGAAATTACATAATATTTTGATATTTAATTATTAGATATTAAATCATTACGTTATAATGGTGGTGTTTCCATTCCCGGAAGAGGCGGCGGCGCGCCCCCTGCATCACCCCCCATATCTCCGCCCGACATATCAGACATACCTATATCGCCACCACCAAGGTCTGTTTGTGGCGTTTCTTCTGGAGGCTCAACAATAGCCTTGTCGGGATCGAGATTATGCAACTCTGAAAGTCTAAGTTTAGATAATATCTCTATTTCCTTTTCTCTTATAGCATTTTCAATGGCTTCTTCTCGTAGGCGACGACCCTCTTCTTCTTTGTTTAGCCCGAGCGAGCGATATAGTGTCTGTAGCGATATCTGCTTGTTGGATACATAATTTCCAATTGCAGAGATGTAGCTATCTATATCATAAAGATTCATATGATTAAAGTCAACAACAGGAACCACTAATTTCTTTTGGCCGTTCTCATATTTAAAGAAATCATTCATTTCACAGATTGGGGCAAATATTTTTTGCTCCAACCACTTTTTTACCATATTTCTAAATATATCATATCTTTGGCGTAAGACTTCGAGCCCAACGGACGATGACGCATAAGAAGCGCCCTCTTGGTCCATTAACGATTTTGGAACCATTAGACCCGTATATATGTTCTGATTTATTAAATCTAAATCCGTACCAACCTCTAGCGTTGCCCCACTAAACCCAAGCCGCTCTATTGTAACGCCGGAGTGCGTAACAAGCTTAAAGTCTTTATCAAACTGAGCCTCTTCCATTACTTGTCGAAACTCCTCAAGCTCCGACTGGGTTGGCCTATAATCTGCCCCATCGCCAAGCTTCACTAGCGTTAGTGGGTTAATCATCCCATCTGCTTGCGCCAACTTTGCTTCTCGGATTTTATCATAAAGCATCAAGTCTTTAAATATAGAAACGATAATTGATGTCCCACGGGAATCATATGGCGAGCTTAATAACTTAAGATGAGAAATGTTAAACTTATCTAATGGGATGTTGTGACCTTTCTTTATTAGATCTATAATATACTGCGGAATCTTTTTCTTTAGGCTCATGTCTGTGGGGCTGGAGGATGCAACAAGTCTTTTTAATCCGGCATCAGGAACCATTGATATGATAGATGAGTTACCAATCACAGCACTGCTTACATTTATAAAATCTGGATTTAATATTGTAATTCTTTTCCATACTCTATTTTCTCTGTCAAGCTCCGCATATGGAAAAACTTCTCCCAACTTCCAGAACTCGATAGCAAGACCATAAACAACGGAATACAAGTCTATATTCTCGGCCATCTCCAAAAAGAAGTCTTGGATTCTTTTGTCCTGACACGTTATGTTTATCTTGCTAATGGGGTAAGATGCATGAAGATTTATCGCATTTCTAACAATTGGATGCGTGTCATAGAAAACACGGCACCATGCATTCATAGTGACGCGATCTCTTGGCAAATTCAGGTTTGCAAGCTGAAATAATGGAGAATAGACCTCTGGACCAAGATTTGCAGTTTGCCCACTGGTGGACGGCAGTGTGACAGGGCCAGGCATAGCAGTTTTTACAAACGATGAGCTTCTAACAACAGAGGCAGTTGGTCGAGAGACTTCTTTTGCCTCTAATTCATTCATCTCATTATTTGCTGCATTCCTTATTTCACCTCGTCTAATCTCTGATAGCTTGCCAAGCGCAGATTTTGACATAGATGAAGGTCCAACTGCGTTTGCGCCTCTTTTCTTCATAAAAACCCCTTATCTCAACTTTGGTGCATATGCTAAAACTGGTTTGGGCAATTTACCAGAAGATTTATCCCCAGGTTTGGTTGTGAAACCATTCGTCTGCTCAAATTTATACGCCATATATGCATACATTAGAGCCATCAATCCGTCGTTAGGTGTTGTGCCTTTTTTGTAAGTTTTTACAGGTTGCCCGCCAACAACCCTCGTTCCTGACTCCATGGAAGTGCAATGGTCTATTAACCACTCAATATGCTCAAAACTTTTCCATGGAAATCGAATCAAACCTCGCCTCAATTTATCAAAAATTTCCTCAATTAAGAGGTCTTTATTATACCCAATAATTAATTCATCAGGACGATATTTCATATTCACAAGAAGGTTTCCGCTACCTTGTGCAGCAAGAAATTTATCCATATATACTGCCTGAATATCCTTAACTACATCCTGTCCATAAAAATAGTCAGATACTCCTCGTCTTATGGAAAACCTTCTGAACATTTCCTTTATCGTTTCTTTTTTGTAATTAAAGCTTGTATCCCTCAGCTTGTGCGCATGCTCAACGAGCAATGTTCCATCATGCTGCAGAGAAAGTACAACGGCACAGGAAAAAGATTGACCACGATCAATCTCGTCATTATCAACTTTTCCGCCCCAATCTATTCCAAGAAAAGTTTGTTTTTCATCCGGAAATATTCTCTTTGAAAATGAACGCTCTTGGTCCCTACAGTTATTATAAATATCCTCCTTAGTTAACGGTAAGCCTGCACCAGAATAGAACTCGCCAACAACCTCATTATTCCATTCCCGTTCCGAGTGCTCTGGGTTTAATTCTGGCATTAAATCCAATACCTTTTCCTTTGGGATGTAAGGTATGTAAAGCTGGTTAATATGAAATCCTATATACTTACAATCTTCTTCCGGGAAAGAAGATACCCACTTGCCAAGCTCAACCGCATCAACTTTTGGCTGCTCCGTACCACACAAGGGGCATTTAACCACATAAGTATGTATCCATATCTTCTGCCAGGAATCATCACCAGGAGTATAAAACGGATAGGTCTGATTACAGTTTTTGCAGCCAAGATGGTAGTATTGCTTTGTCGAAAGCTCCCATACCGTATGAAAAAAAGATCCCTTTTGCTTTGGCGTCCCAAAGAAAACTTGAACACCATTACCTATAGGACCATACTTTGCCGCAGTAAGCGTCTTGGTTGCGTTACCAATACCCTGACCAACCATATCTTGAACTTCGTCAAAAAATATGACATCGAGAGTCATACCTCTAACTCGGTCGCCATCATTACCAACGGACTCAATCCATATTGTGCCATTTTTAAACTGCTTCATGGCCATATTATCGACTGAGTTTTCGTCACTAAGCTTATTATGATTTATAAAATCATCCTTCGAGGTCCTTATCAATCCTTCTAGTTTATCCTGCGAAAACCTCTGAGCCAGTTTTATTGCTGGAAAAAAATGCCCTACTCTAATGGGAGGCTTTGAAAATAATCCAGAATTTGTGAAATACAAATCAAGTGCGGCAGCCATCATGGTTGCACCAACCTGTCTTCCCTTGCAGATAACCACAGGCTTGCCGTTCTTTTTCGTAGCCTGTAGGGCTATATATCTATATATATCAGACATGAATTTCCATCCATTATCTAAGATGGAAAATGTCTCACCGTCTAGTGTAAGATTGTTTTGGATAAAATGTGCGGGATCGTAATCAAGAAAGGATGACTTTACCTGACTAAATAGTTCACGTTCTTTTTTTTCATCTCGTTTTGCAGCCATAACATATCATTTTATGTTATTACCTGTTTCCCAATGCATGCCTATAATATTCAGCAAGATTATCAGAGAGATCAATCTCGTTCACAATGACATCTGGATTTACATAACTTACAGAGTCTGAATTCTTTTTTGGCAGTTGTGAGTCAATATATTTCATAAGTTTATCTATATCTACGGGTAATTTTCGAAAATCAAGACCGTCCTCCTCTCTACATCTATGGACAATAATTGCAGCATCAAGATGAGGCTCCGATGATATTATTTTATTTATATAATCTAAAACCGCTTCCATCTTGCGAATGTGTTTGTTATCACTCTCCACCTTACATTCACACTTGTTGCCACATTTGCATTCACCCTGGCAATTACAAGGTTTACATTCGCACATTTTCTCCGATGCACTTTTTTGGTTACCAGATGCAGTTAGCGACCCCTCATCCATGATTCCGAGCAAACTAAACCCAACCCTCTCTTTTATATCTGCGAGTTTTTCCTCTATTGTGTTCCATTTTTTTTGCGCAACTACTGGTTGAATCACGCTATTTGATTCAAGAATTCCGGTCAATTCTTTTAGCCAAGCCGGATTGGTCGATGCTGCTATCTCAAAATCATCTGCGTCTAATCTTCTAAACATAATTTCTCCAGTTATTATGAAAAGTAATTTTTCGCAAAATCTACAGCCTTACTATCATCACCTAGTGTTCCGCGATCTTTATATATGGGGAATCCCATATCCATTAGCAACTGCAAAATGGATAATTCCTCTCTATCCGTAAGTTTGTACTTATCCTTTAATGCATCAAAAACATCATCAATTGGATGACCAGCGGATACAACTGCATTAATTATCATTCCGGATATAGCCCTCTCAAATGGTGTCATGACCATTTGAATTTTTGGCGTGGTTGCTTCTTTTTTAAGCTCAGCCTCTTTGCTTAAAAACTCGACAGACTCACTAGATTGTTTTTTTAATTTTTCTTCCATTTTCTTTATATGTTGCTTTAGAAGATTGACATCTTTATAAATATTCTTTCTGATATCTTCTAGTTTATCAACATCCAGACATCCTTCTGTATCTTTTCTAACTGCCTCTGAAATTTCCTTATTAATTCTATTTAAAAAACTAATGGCTCTTTCTATCGCAACAATAGATTTTCCATCATGCTTAGGTATTTTTGAAGGATAAGTATCTAGTATATAAACCATAAACTTCTTTACATTTCTATCTTTCGGCCAATCCGTATTGTCCTCCTCTTCCCCCTCATCCTCCATGTCATCAGCAAAGCTTTCGGAACCAGGGAGTTTTACTCTACTATCCTCATGTGACCCGAGTTCATTTTCGCTAAACGAAACAATATCATCTTCATTGTCAAGTTCAGATACTGGCTCGACATAGATCATTTCGCCGGGCTCATCTAGATTATTTTCAGAATAAGTTACTGTGTCGTTCCCAATGGCCTCTACGGAATTAGGAAACTCCTCGGTATATTGAGAAATCACAAACTCACCTTCATTATTATCTAGCATAAAAACTCCTAACCATAAAAACTTAATAAACCAAGATATGTTCTACTTATATTGTCATCTACATATTCCGAATCATGAAATGTATTCATTAATGGTTTAGCAGATTCCCCTATAAAAATCCTTGGATAAAGAGGGCTACCATTTAAAGGAATATTATCAGATATTTCCGACTCGTCATCATTTTCACTATCTTCTTCTAAAAAAACAATGTCTTCTTCGTCTTCGGAAAAGATAGTGTCTAAGAAGTCGGGATTTAACTGTTCAAAATACTCTATTTCATCTTTCTCTTTCATATTATGAAACCTGTATATGGGCGTGATCAGATTCTTTGACCAACTTAAACGGTATATATCCGTTCTGCATCACATGACCTATAATATCATAAATATTTTCAGTTAGCCTAAAATCTAGCCCGCGACCAGACAAATGCGGTGATGCATTTGGTTTTTTTGTTTTTATATAGTCCTCAGCCTTATCTATTCCTGCCAAACTAACGTTACCCTTTTGATCGGAATGCGCACGAAATATATTATCTATATTAGACGCCATATCATCATCGCCATATAGATTAAGCAGATATTGTCTTGATTTTTCCGTGCCAGAGCCGAGCTTCTTCCAGTTTCGAGCCATTGCAATAACTTGTCGCTTTGGGTTTCTTACGCCGGATGTTATTATTGGCTTAGGAAAATTCATTTTTTCAGCATATTGCCCCATCATATTTGCTATATTTACCAACCTTTTATCAATACCCTTAAGACTAGCCCCAGGCTTGACTCCAATTAGTTTTTGATTCAACCTTCCCGCAGAGTCATTGCTTTTACCAAGACTATCCACCGAGCTTAATGGTTTATCTTCAAAAATCGTAGGCCCACTAATTGCGGACCTCATCTCATTCAACACCTCAACCGGTCCCTTGTGTTTTCCACCCCAACTATTTCTTTTTTTATCCACATACCATGATTGCCACGAAGAATATGAATTATTAGGTGCGCCTAGCTTATTAAAGTTATTTAACCAAAACTGATGAATTTTTTCATAATCATCACCTTGAGAAATGTAATCATTCCAGTTTTTTGCTATGAACGAATATTTGTTTAAACTCATGATGGATTTCCCTCAAGATACTTGCTCAGTAGCTTTCTGTTTATTAGTAATGTTTTGAACTCGCTTGATAGCGGAATATGGTAGAATAATCCTGTATCCATAAGTATAGATATAGCTCTATCTGGGTCATTTTGAATGCTTTTATTTATACGCTGGGTTATGAATGCCTCTTTTACCTGCCCTTGCGTAAATTTATCTGTATTATCTTTTATATACTTCGTTAGCTCATCGGCAAAAGAAAACCCATACCTTGTCGCAAAATCTATACCTCTATAAACTCGCTTTGGATCATCACCCAATGTAATCTCAGGAGGCATGGGCGTTCTTATTATTTTATTTTCTAAATCATCTTTGGCCATACCGATTGGATCCGAAATTTCTAGAGAATTTATATCCATGTGCAAAGTATTTATTGTGAAATCTCTGCTGTAAATTTCATATAAATCCTGGAGTTTTCCAGATAAAAACTCTTCCACGCTTGATGATATAAAATTACTTGAGAAATCAATATCAAAATTTTCAAAAAACAATGTTATGTGACCATCATCAGATATATTAAATGCCGCATGCATGCTTTCTGCGGCAATCAATCCCAATCTTAATATATCAGAAGAATTTGTAGTTAAATCAACATCGGTTGTCTTTATTTCTTTTTTCAGAAAAATATCACGAGGCAATCCACCGACAATATAAGGTTTATCGATATAGTAATCTATCGATATTTTACTTATTACATCTAGTGCTTGCCTTATTTTCATTTATGGACACTACTTCACTGGTGCGGCGGGCGCGGGTGCGACCGGCTGCGCCGGAGTGGTTGATGCAGGTTGCTCTGCAGGCTGGCCTTGAAACTCTTGCTGTATCTGATTCTGTGCGCCATCAGCAGGCTCCGGACTCAATGTCTTATTGACCTCTTTGGTTATTTGGTTTTGGATTTTTTGATTTTGAGCACTTGCTATTTCATTTATAGATTTTCCGGAAGATAGCATTCCCATCATTTTTGAAACACGAACCAGTGAATATGAAAATGCATCTATAAGTCTTGATTGCGCTTCTGATAATTCGGGGAACATACTAGCTACACCCATCTTATCTAAGATGATATCAAATTCCGCAAGAGTTCTTATTATTTTTCTTTCTGCAAGAATTCCTGCTACTTCTTCTATTTTTTGAATTGCCATCGCCAAGTCAACCCCGCCGGGGAACGGATCTGCGCTGGGCGATTCCTGTTGCTGCTCTACCACGGGCTGTGGTGCGCCCTCCTCAATAGGAGACATCTGCTCTGGCGGAGTTACCGCTTGCTCAACAGGAGGAGCTTCTTGGGCAAACTTTGATAAAATATCCGCACCCTGATAAAATCCAAGCTTCCTAAACTCACCCGCAGTTTTGTGGGCATAATCCGCTGCAGTTACGTGAAATCGTATCGTTCTAACAGCCTTGTTTAAATCATAATAAAGCTCCAGAAGACGATCTTGTTCTTCTGCGGAAATATGATCATCCGCATCTCTAAGTAGTCTGTCTATACTCCTTAATGCCTTATCCAGCTTCTTTTTCCACGCAGTATCTGAAAGATTTTTATCAGCAAGGTCTTTTGCGTCATTAAAAGACTTTGGCGCATTAGCACCATAACTTGGTTGGTATTGACCAGAACCCATGAGAGGAAATTGGTAGGCTTCTTTTTTCATTATATTTTCCACTTCTGCATATTTTTTATTCTCACCGGACTGGTAAAAACTAAACCACTTTTTGAACTTTAATCTCTCATCGTGCTCTTCCGGTAGATGATTTGAATGATAATCGAGTGCGCTTGCCAAACTTCTCTTTCCAGTTGCCACATCGTCATAAATCTTATAAACCAACTTTGTCCAGAACGGCAAGTCAAACTGCTCCGCAGGACGACTATTATTCATTGCCGGATAGGATTTTTTTATAATAGGATTTTTAAAATCAATAACGGATGAAGTTATTACATATAATAATTCATTTTTATTCACAGGGTTATTAACGGAAATTGCTCTATCGATAAGCGATAGTAGCTCTTCGGAAGCATCTATGCTTGCTCTCTTAAGAAAGGATAGTACAAATTCATTTGTATTGTTATTTTTTTTCAAATCATTACTCATGGTTTATTTTTCTTAATTAATATTTATTAGTCGGTCGCAATGATGTCAATCATATTGTTTTTATAATGCTTATACGTATCATCATCTTTATCCGCAATATTCATCTTTTTATTTATTTTATCTATAAAAACGGGAATAAGTCTTGGGTCAAGCTCCTGTAGCGTCTCAAATACGATATTTTTTAATATAAGTATCTGATCATTAACAACCTGAATATTTACATTATGCTCAATCTTAGTGTCCGCTACGCCTTCAACATATTTTTTCCAATCTTGAATAATCGCCCTATAGCTATTCAAATAATCTAAAAACATTTTATCATAGGAAATGTTTTCACCGGCACTTATTTTGTTAAAATAAAACTCCATTCTTGCGGAAATTAGCTTTTCAAGCTCCAGAATCTTCCTGGTTGTGTCCAACTCATTCGAAACAATCTCGTTTAATTTTTCCTGATAAGCAGATGTGTTTGATACAAACTCTACAATTTGCCTATCGTTTTCCGATTTCTTAGCCTCCTCTCGTGCTTGCTTTATATTATCTAAAACATCACCCTCAAGTTTTAAATATTCTTTTCTAAAATTTTGCAATGTAACATATGATATTTGATATTTCTTACTCTTTAAGTATTTTTTTCTGAGCCAAGCCTCAACTTCCTTTACGGATTGTCCCTCCAGAAGCCTCTGGACTAATTCTTCTTTGTCCGGATGCCTCAATATTTTTCCAAATAGACCATCTGATTCCATCTTTTCTCCAAAACAAAATAGGTGCCTTAAGCACCTATTTTACTATAAAACAATGCCTTAAACTACCTGTGATTAAGCTCTGTTTGTAGCGATACTGAACCACCAGGAAACTCATCTCCTGATTCTGTTTTGAATCCCTCCAACCAGTTATAGACCTTGTTTGTATACGGATCTTGAACAATACCATCCGCGAGCCTAGAAACCATTACCCCTGGTCGGTCTGGAGAATACCTCGTTGATAAACTTCTAGGGACCTTTCTCATGGATAGCTCTACATCTTTATGCTCTGGTAACCCTACACCATATAGCAAAGAAGAGTCATCTTTGCCGCCACGCTCTTGCAGAACTCGTTCCCTGGTTAGGTTATAAATGTCGGAATTGCCCTGGGTACTTTCAGTTAGTGTAGCTAACTTATTTAATCTTTTATATCTTTCCATTGCTCTAGAGCTAAAATCAGAATCATCATCAATATCTAATGATGCCTCATATGCATATTGTGCATCTTTATCATCATAGGTCCATGCACTTTTAAGTTCTTCATAAAGGTCCCTTGCGGCAGCAAATCCATCCTCCATTATTAGACCAAATGAAGCGGACTCTTCGTGTGTCATTGTATCTGAATCCAATAGAGATAACAACTTTTTACACATAGCCTCTATCTTCTCGACATCATCCATCCCCTTTGGGGATTTAATTTTATCAAGTGTGTTTAGCCCCTTAAAAAATGGCTGAACTTCTTTTTCCAACATACAAACCTCCTTACAATCCTGCTAAAATTAAGAAAACTTTATCTTATGAATGCCAGTCTCAACCGCCTCTTGCTGCTGATTTGCTAATTTCGTTGCCCTACCCTTTGGCCTGAAATTTCCAAACTCATCCACTTCAATTTTGCTTAATGGCAGCTTTAGTGCTGGGTGATACCACTCTATAGTCGTAGGTATTTTTACAAGTTCCCCTGTGGCAATCGCATTTTTAACTATATCACTTGAATCATTAGATACAGAAGCCGCCGTTTTTAATATCTTGGAATAATTATCAAATGCCTGCTTAAACTTATCATTACCGAACTTGGCCTGAATCATTATAAGAGCATCTTCAGATTCACCAAGGTCTTGGTTAGCAATACCATTCAGCATTCTATCTACTAGCTGATGATAATTCATATTTTTTAGTTCGCCATTGTCACGGGCAAATGATGCGGCGGATATAATTCTGTCTGTACTTGATAAGAATCTACTGAAATCTTGCGGATTTAAGTCATAAACCTCACTATCATTTGCTGGAGAGAAGCTGCTTGGGCAAATTGGATTACCATTATGTATCTCAACAGGAACATGCAAAGCTACTTTTCCAATCGGAGTCTGAACAGATGCATTCAAGACTAGGCCCTTCTCGCTAGAATCAAAAACCTTTACCTGCGGATTTACAGCGCCAACGCGCTTAAGCTCATCTGCAACAACTGATATTGCAGAGGAAACCTCTCTGGCGGAATAATATTTTGAAGCCAAAAGTTTTGCTTCTAAGTCATCAATATCGGCTTTTAACTCTTTTGGCACCTCGGTCTTTAATGATAATGCTGAATCACCAAGACTTGAGAATTTGTATCTAGAATCATAATTTTTATCATCTTCCTTCTGTCTCAAATGAGCGCGAAGGTTTGATTCGCTCAAAGAAACCAATTCACCATCCTCAATAAATGACTGTGGGAACTGTGGCTGTGAATTCTTAACCTCAACCGGTATGTGTACGGAAATTTTCTTAAATGTTGGCGTAATAAAAACTGCAGTAGTGAGAACGAAATGTTCATTGTTTTCATTTACGAAAATTTCGTGAGGAGTAACATCAAGCTCTTGAAGTTGTAATGCTACAGCTTTTTTCACTTTTGAGTCATCGGCAATCTTTGCCTTTGCCTCATGAGAGCTAAGATTTAGCACCTGTGAAAATGCCTTTGATAACTCAGTTTCTTTGCCGAGATCAATATATGTATCGGAATCAGTTCTTAGCGCAGATTCCTTTCTTATTATGTCACTAGGAGCCTGCAATGACTCAGGCAATAAATCACTCAAAATTGTTCTAAATTTCGAAGATTGTCCGCCAAACCCGAGCATGTGATTGTATAGATTCCCGATCTCGCTTTGAGTAAATGCGTATTGTACATTTGCTCTTTTTCTTAAGACATCACGCATATTGCAAATCAACTGGTCTGTGGAGTGTAAATCCGCCGCCTTTTCAAACCTATCTACAACATACGAAGAAGTATACGTCTTTCCAGACTCAATTTTTTCTAGCGCGCCCTTTAACTCGTTTATAAGAGAATTAAGTTCCTTGCTCATAAAATACCTATTTCCTTTTTAAATAAACTTCTTTAGCTCTGGAAATGCTGTCGAAATATGTTGTCTCTTTGATGATGGTTGTTCTGCAATAATTTGCTTTACAAAATCATCATCACCCTTAACTCTCTCCAGTATGGAAGATTTAAACAAAATAATATCGTCTCTTGTAAAGCCAAACTCAGATGATGAAAATCTCGCTATAGGAAGGGTCTTGTATGATAATGTTACGTTCTGCTTATCATAATCTGACGTAACAACCCATGCTCCATCTACTTCACGTTCTGTTTTAGGATCAGACGCCCTGACTAAGTGCGGTGTGCCATCAACTTCTTCCAATACCCATAAATCGCAATATGGATCATTATCAACCCTATATACGTCGAAAGCGACCTTTACAATATCTCCCTGCTCCAACAGCCTGTCTGAAAACTTTATAATGTTTTTGTCAGCTAGGTTTTTGGAAGTCTTTTTTTCTAAAGAAATAAGAAGTTTATCTATGTTAGGCATGCTTTCTCTTGACATATAAGGCCCTCTTCTTGAAATTTTTCTTAATTAATAGATATGTTTATAATTCATCAAAAGAAAGCAGCGCATCGA
>Ga0172372_10009422_pt1 | contig 12705 bp, 7 predicted proteins | sample LakKiv5m_2_FD_114544 | JGI IMG/M metagenome (GOLD analysis project Ga0172372, IMG submission 114544) | Freshwater microbial communities from Kabuno Bay, South-Kivu, Congo - kab_092012_9.5m | ecosystem: Environmental > Aquatic > Freshwater > Lake | place: Democratic Republic of the Congo...
ATGAACCCTAGCGCCCCAAGATGAACGGAAGGTGAACAGAAGGTAAACAACAGATGAACAATAGATGAACAACAGGTAAACGGACATATCGGGATAAAACGGACATTTTGGATTATCTCATATTTTCCCCGATAAATCAAAATATGGGAGTGTCTAGACATATAGGATATATGGGGCGAAACGGACATGGGTAGGGGGGATAGTCACCCACTCAGGAAACCCTCAGACAATTCCCAGGAAACTTTCAGTTTATTATTAGAACATATGTTCGAGAGGGTAGGCAGTTCCCAGGAAACTCACAGGAAGCCCCCACCCCCACCCCACTCAGGAAACTCACAGGAATCTCTCAGGAATCTTTGAGGGCACATTGTTTATATTCGCGGTTGGTAATATGTTATGTATCCCCCAAAAAATATCTGTTATAAGCCCCCCTATAAATATGGCTCTGAACAGGGCTTTTGCCCTGGAAGGAGCCTCCCCTAAAAATATATTAGGAAAATCTGTTCGGTTTTCCGAAATGAACAGGTTATCTATATATGTAATATATTTTATATATAGAGCGAAGTCGCTCCGTTTAAGACTTCGCGACTTCTTATATAATATATAATAATATATAATATATATGGGGGAACTATGCCCGTTTTCTGACGGGCGTTATAACTGTGATTTTCTGTTATGGAGGCCGAGATGGGACGCAAGCCGGGCAAGGTAGATATACCTATGGCCGAGGCTAAGGAGAGGGTACTTCTCCAACTGGCCCAGGGGGCGACTATTGGGCAGGCTATGCTCTCAGTTAACCGTAACGAGGTAACTTTCCGTCAATGGACGATGAAGGATGCTGACTTTAAACAGAGGGCCGATGAGGCCCGCCTTGAGGGTAAAGGCGTTAAGGCTGACTTAAAGAACCTAAAGGATATTTCCTTTGAGGAGTTTAGCGAGCAGTTTCTAGATACAAAACTCTTCTCCCACCACCTCGACTGGATTGACTTAATCGAGGGGCGCGAGCCGCGGTGGACGCACCCATCTATGACTTATGAGCAGGGTGCAGCCAACCGGGTACTTATAAACGTTCCACCTGAGCATGCCAAGTCTACCGTAATTACGATTAACTACGTAACCTACCGACTGGCTGTGGACCCAAACGTCCGTATCATCATAGTCTCTAAAACCCAGGGCATGGCCCGCAAGTTTCTCTCAGCAATCAAGACTCGGCTATCTCATCCGAATTGGGTTAAGTTACAGACGGCCTTCGGTCCGCAGGGCGGATATAAGGCCGATAGCCAAACTTGGAGTGCTGATATGATTTACCTAGGCACAGGACGTGACTCAGGAGAGAAAGACCCAACTGTACAAGCCTTAGGCTTTGGTAGTCAAATCTATGGCGCTCGCGCTGACTTGATTATCCTCGACGATGTTGTGATGAACTCAAATGCCCATGAATGGGAGAAGCAAATTGAATGGCTTCAAAAAGAAGTTATCACACGCTTAGGACGACACGGGAAACTACTTATCGTAGGGACCCGTGTTGCTCCAGTAGATTTATATAAGATGATTCGGGACGGTCAACAATGGACGGGTGGCAAGTCACCTTTTACCTACTTTGCCCAGCCCGCCGTCCTGGAGTTTGATGAGAAACCAAAGAACTGGAAAACTCTCTGGCCATATACAGACAGGCCTGAAGGCGATAAAGATGAGGCTAACACCGAAGGATTCTACCCGAAGTGGGATGGCCCTTCGCTTTTTACTCGCCGCAGCGAAGTGGCACCTTCCGTATGGGCGATGGTCTACCAGCAAGAAGATGTCACCGAAGACGCTATATTCGCGCCAGCAGCAGTTGCAGGATGTGTTAACGGTATGCGAAAGCGCGGAGTCCTTAAACCGGGTGCTCCAGGCCACCCAAGGCACATCGAGTCGGCCTATACAATAATCGGCCTTGACCCGGCGATGACAGGCAATACTGCCGCCGTGGTAGCAACATATAACCGCACAGACTCAATGATTTATATTTTAGATGCGGTCAACATGGTGGACCCTAATCCCATGAAGATTAGACAGTTGATTGAAGAGTGGGTTCAAAAGTATCACCCACAAGAACTACGTATTGAAATTAACGCACACCAGAAGGCCTACGCTTTAGATGACGAATTACGAAACTGGCTCGCAATGCACGGATGCCAACTCAATTCGCACTTTACTGGTAAGAACAAGTGGGATACTTCTTTTGGTGTGGCTTCTATGGCACCTCTTTTTGGCTCTCTTAGAGACGGAAGATTCCAAGACAACAACATGATTGAACTGCCAAGCAATGAAGGCAGTGAAGGCTTAAAGGCTTTGGTACAGCAGTTGATTACCTGGAAGCCTGAGACAAGAAATCCAACAGACTGTGTAATGGCACTCTGGTTTGCTATCATTCGCATCCGCGAGATAATGCAACAGAGTTCAACCAGCCAACGTTGGATGAGAAACCGATGGGCAACTAGAGCCCAGACGGAACGAAGAATGGCTATTAACTTAGATGAGGCCTTTGCAGAGCAATGGTCTGAAACATACGGATAGGAAACTATGGCACTATCAATCGAACAGGTTGTAGCACGAGTAGAGTCTTTACGCTACCGCGCTGTAGACAGGGATTCACGTCAGCAGGATGTACTTGCCGTACGCCGTGGCGAGATTGCAAGTGTCTATCCAGACTTCTTTCCAGACGGGGTAGATGCGAATGTCGTTGCAAATTTTGTTGATATTGTTGCAAGAGACCTTTCAGAAGTTATGGCACCCCTCCCGGCTGTCAACTGCTCGGCGGCAAATCAAGTTTCGGATAGGGCTCGTAGTTTCGCTGATAAGCGTACTCGTATCGCTTCAAATTATTTCGCTCATTCGGACTTATCGGTCCAAATGTACGCAGTAGCCGACTGGTATTTAACTTACGGCTTCTTGCCATTTATTATTGAATTAGATACTGAGGCTAAACTCCCACGCATTCGTCTTGAGAATCCTATTGGCTCATATCCAGACTTTGATAGATATGGCCATTGCACAGCATTTGCTAAGCGCTATCAGACAACCCTGGCAGAACTTGTATCAATGTTCCCTGAGTATGAGCGTGCGCTTCTTGGTGGCCTTGGTTACAAGCAAGATATGAACTCCATAGTTGAGATGGTTCGCTATTATGATGCTGACCAATCTATAATTTATTTACCAGATAAGAACAACCTAGTTCTATCTAAGGCCAAGAACCCTCTTGGCAAGATGATGATTGTTGTAGCCACAAAGCCATCTATCGATGGACAGATGCGTGGTCAGTTTGATGACATTATTGGTATTCAGTTGCTACGTAACCGCTTTGCTTTGCTCGCTATGGAAGCAGCAGAGAAGTCGGTACAGTCGCCTATCGTACTTCCACAAGATGTACAGGAACTACAACTTGGTGGCGATGCTGTTATCCGCACCTCAAACCCAGCAGGTGTACGCCGCGTAGAACTTACACTACCACAAGGTGCATTCACGGAGCAGACTTTACTAAATCAGGAATTGCGCGTTGGTGCTCGTTATCCTGAAGGACGTACGGGCAATATCGACGCCTCGATTGTCACGGGCCAGGGCGTTCAGGCTCTCATGGGCGCATTCGATACCCAGGTCAAATCTGCACAGGCTGTCTTTGCCAGCGCCCTCCGTGACGTAATTCAGATTTGTTTCCAGGTAGATGAAGAACTTTTTCCCCAAGAAAAGACAATTCGTGGTGTTGATGCAGGTAGCCCATATGAAATTACCTATAGCCCACGTAAAGATATCAAGGGTGATTATAGCGCTGATGTAAGATACGGTATGCTTGCTGGATTAAACCCAGCACAAGGACTTATCTTCATGCTACAAGCACTTGGTGGTGGACTTATCTCCAAGGACATGGCTATGCGTGAATTACCATTCACAGTTAATGTTAGCCAAGAGATTGAAAAGATTGAGATTGAGAATATGCGTCAAGCGCTTCTTGCGTCTCTACAGGCTTACACCCAGGCAATTCCACAGATTGCAGCACAGGGTGGGGACCCAAGCGATATCGTACAAAAGATTGCTGCGGTTATCAAGGCTCGACAAAAGGGACGAAGCATTGAAGATGCTGTCGAAGCAATATTCCCTGAGCCAGAGCCACAGCCACAGGTTCCTCCTGCTGGGGCTCCTCAAGCGGTTGAGCAACCGTCCCCTGCTCCTGCCGGCGCTCCAGTAGGAGGCGGACTTGCTCCAGAGCAACAAGCCGCTCCAACAGTAGAACAAGCGCGTCCAGATATTATGAGTTTGCTATCTAGCATTACAGGTAGTGGACAAGCAAACGCAAGCGTAAGAACAATTCGTAGAAGATAGTTTAGGAGGGGACGATGACAACCATAATTGGTGTCGAGTATCAAGACAAATCTGTCATCGTGGCAGATAGCAGGATAACTGACGAAAGTGGTAAAGTTTATTCACATCCAGTAATGCGAAAGATTACACAACGAGGAGCCCTGCTTATTGCAGGAGCGGGAGAGGTGGCTCCCTGTGATATAGCCCAGAATATCTGGGTACCACCAGCATTCTCAGCGAAGGATAAGAAAGATGCCTATCGCTATATGATAGTCAAGGCTATGCCATCATTGCGTAAATGTCTCATTGATAATGGTTATAACTTTGATGAATCTCATGACAAAGATAAAGATGGACTTAGGTTCCAGTTTCTAATCGCAGTTGGTGGCGAACTCTTTGATGTCGACCAAGACTTGGCGGTGATGAAAAGTGCAGAAGGATTCTATGCCATCGGAAGCGGCGGCTCTTACGCACTTGGCGCTCTTTATGCAGGGGCTGATGCCCTCGCAGCAATGGAAGTTGCCGCAAGAGTCAGCGCCTACACAGCCGCCCCTTACCAAGTAGAAGAACAAATTAAGTGAGTGAGTTCACAGAAGCCATAGACAAGGCTATGAGAATCCTGGCAAAAGACTTAGAAGATTCTGAGAGTCAGATATGTACAGGCTGGGTACTTGTTAGTGAGTGGAGTGACTTTGAAGGTACTCGATATTTAATGACAGATGTTAGCGGAAACATGAACCCCTGGTTAGCCAAGGGCATGTTGTTATCAGCAGAAGAATATTCTTATAATCCTGAGGAGGGTGTAAATGGCGGTCAATGAAAATCGTGGAGGATATCGCCCAACTGCACCACAGAACAATCCAATGAATATCAACCCTATGGGTGGCGATGGACAGAGTGGTATGAATACAGACTATACAGGCTTTGCATATGGACAAAATAAGGCAGTAAATGAGCAGCGTAAGGCAGCACCTATTAGCGCCCCTGCTCCTACATCAGGGCGTGCTGAAGCCGCTGCTGCTACATTCCAACCTCTTACAACGCTTGATATGCCAACTCAGTATCCTAATATGCCTGATACTGCTGGTGCTAATGCAGGTGCTGGTCCAGATGAATCAGTTTTAATGTTACCACAAGGTGTCGGTATGGGCCCCAATGTTGATAGCGGAATCCAGGCTGTCCGCGCAATGTACCTTCGCGACCCACGCAATCAAGACTTGCGTCGTATCCTGGAGATTGTAGACCAACAGATAGGCCCAATGTGAGTCAGCCATCAATCAAAAAGAATCCAGATGGCACTTGGAGCATTGAAGGCGTCCAGGAACGTAACATCTCACAGTTGCAGTCTGACTATCAAGAGATAGTAAAGGCTTCCCAGTTAGTTACTGGCCCACAAGGTGAGGCTGCTCGTCGTCTGATTGTAAATAATCCAGAGATGTCTGGTGGCGTACTTGCAAGTTTATCATCATATGGTGCTGCTCCTGATAATGATTTAGTGAGAACCCTAGTTGATATTGATAAGCAAACACGCGCTCAGCGCGAATTGAATGATTTCGAAGAAGCACAACGCATATCCAATGAGAAGTTTAATAGAACTCCTTTTGGTAGGGCTTGGACGGTTGTAAAAGGTGCTGTTCGTGGTATAGCATTACTTGGCCAGGCTCCGTTTGAAGCCGGTGTAGGTCTAGCGCGTACATATAGAAGCGATTTTAGTAAAGCGGTAAAAGGCGAAAAGGTAGAACCTATTGCAACCCCAGGAAGAATTGGGGATATACTAGAACAAACCACCCTTTATCAAGTAGGGAAAGAACTTGTTGATACAGGTAAAATAGATTTAGGTGCAGGATTCTTCCCATCAGAATCGACTGGTGCTGGATTTGCTGCTCGCCGCGCCAAGTTAGATATGCAGGCTGTAAACGTAAAGATTGGAAATAGGACGTACCAACGCCCTTGGTCTATAATGGACCCAGTTGTTACTGCGATTACATCTATAGCGGACCCAAGCAACCCTTCGGATGGCGTTTTTAGAGAAGTTGTTGTCGCATTAGGCGATTTGTATTATGGAGTTAAGACTGATACATTTGTATTATACGGTAACCTTCGAGAGGCAATCAAAGAAGCGGACAGAGTTGCCCGCGTTTCCACTGGAATGAAGGCTGCTAAGGCGGCGCAAGAGCGTGCCTTGCTATCTGCTCAACTAGATGAGGGTATGGCTAGAGTTAAAAAGGCTAAAGAGGAAATGGAAAAATCCATTGGCCTTGCTTACTCTGGTAAAAAAGAAGAATTCATCAAGGCTCTTGACGAGCAAATGAAAAAATCAGACGAATACGACAACCTCGTCTATGACCCAGAGAAAATTGCTGGATTTATAAGCAGTGAAATGGGTTCTCCAGTAATCAATGCGCTAGCAGAAATTAAAGACTGGAAACAAATCTGGAGATTAGGTAAAGAGCGTGGTGGCCGTGGTGGTTTTAACGTTGAACAGTCCAAGGCACTGGCTGCAGCGACTAGCCGTGAAGAAGTATTAGAGGCCCTTGCCCCATACATTGCAAAAGGTCAAGTAGTTCAAGATGTATTAGATGCCGGAACTGCAGCAGGCAAGGCAGTGAGGCAAATTCTCAACTCTAAAGTTGTACCTGGCAAGGCTGTTCAAGTTGTTCAGTCTGTTAAAGGCCTGGGTGCTAGAGGCTTACGCAAACTTCCATTCTATGATAAGGTTGTCAGGGGCTATAATACGTTTGTACCCCAGGGTAAAGCGATTCATTCATCTGACAAGGATGCTTTAATTGATGCTATATACTCATATGGCAGAAGTACAAATGTTGCCAATTCTAAACTAGATGAATTAGCAGACTTTGTAGCAAATACCGACGACGCCTCTAATGCAGGCTATGCCGCTACCGGTCGTTTGTTTGACGAAATACTTGCTGCTAATATAAACAAAAAAGGTGTAAACCCAGAAGTACTTAAAAGCGTAACTCGCTTATTCGAAAATGGTCAATCTAAAATGGCTATGTACTGGGCGGAACGCCATGCCGCTGGCGCCAAGTTAGATTATGTATTTACCAATGGTAAAAAAGTTACCCTAACTGGACCACATTTAGACTCCGAGTACTTAAATTCTGTAGTGTATTTACCTGACGCTAGACAGATATTGAATGCAATATCCTTTATAAATAAGTTTAATTTTACTGGTCTTCCTGTTGAGAGAATTAAGGAAGCGCTAGATGTCGGTACAAATGTAATCTGGAAGCGACTGGTTCTAGTGCGTCCAGCGTACATTATGCGTAACATTGCCGAAGAGCAGATTCGCGTACTTGGAACTGGGCATATATCATTCTTTAATAACCCATTTATGGCTATGGCTATGTGGATTGGTCGAGATGGAAGTAATCCATTCAGGGCTTTGCTAAATAAATTTGACCGGTATAGAAATACCCTTATGGGTACATCGTTCAAACTTGATTCAGCCAAACAAGAATTTATAGCAGAACAGTTGGCTCACGAAGGTGCGTTTTCCTACATAGGATATATGAGCAACCTTGCTGCTTCAGGCGTTGATAATGATGCCAGGACGGTTATGACATTCGCTGGCTACATACCGCGTAAGTATGCGCCAGATTTCCCACGTTGGTGGGAGGGTCTAGCCAACGAAATACGCATATTAAACAGTTCAATTGCTGGTAGAGTGGTGGCTAGAACTGGTCCGACAGAACAGAATCGTCTTGCTGCGGTAGAATATTTACTTAAAGGTGAGGGTAAAAAAGAGTGGAGAGCCTTTGCTCAGGGACAAAAACCCGAGAACAGAGACTGGTTATTATCTCCTGAAGGCGCAATGGCGTATCTATTTACCGGTGTAAATTCTAAAAGACAGGCAGTATCTCTTGCCGCTCGTATTGAAGAAGCAACTGGCCGCGGCGGTGAAGGCAGTCAGGCTTTGAAAAACTTGATAGCCTATGGTAAAATAGAAGCACCAGGATTTAAAGTAGAAGTTCCTAACACTAAGATTTCAGCAGAGAACTCTATCCGAAATGCCTTAAATGTATCTGAAAATAAGAAGGCACTAAAGGATGCAAATCAAGAATTTGCAGAAGTACTTAGACAGAACTTCGAAACAAAAGGTAACTGGGAAGACTTGTTGATGTCCGTACCCGAGACATCCTTCAAGAAAGCCAAAGAAGATAGAGGCTTTTTTGCTGACGTATCTAACTCGTTCTTTGATATCTCTGTCAAGTTAGAGAAAGTTACCACTATGAGTCCCGAGTGGCGTCAGAGTTACTGGGATACAATATATGATATTTCAGGTTCCTTGGATGCTCAGGCCGTTGAAAGTTTAACTAAGGTTGCTAAAGCATCTTTAACTCCCATTGAAAGTTGGAGAGGCGAACCAATTGGTAAACTTCATCCAGTCTGGAAGGCATTTAAAAATGCTGAAGAGACTGCGGCTAAGACTTCAAAGGAAGAATTGGCCAGGGTACAAGTTTATACTAATAAGTTTCCTGGACTTCAAGAATACAAAGACGGCGGCAGTGGCGGACTAGTAGGCAGTCGTAGTGTTGTAGGATTCGTGAAGACTTCGGCCCTTAAAGACATGTCTGGAAATATTGCTGGCAATAAAGAGGCTATAGAATTCTATCGTAAATCTTTGCGTGAAGGCAAGGGTTTCAGTAAAGAGTTTGATGGCAAAGTTTACAATGAACCAATTATGGTTGTTTATAACAACGACACAGGTTTAGCATATGTCGGCGAAGGAAATCATAGACTGCAGGCGGCTCTTGCTGAAGGTATAGAATATGTACCTGTAAGAGTTGTTAGAGGTAGCAAAAATGAAATGGTTGCTAATGCTGAAACTGGAAGATTCCCTAAGCAAATAAAAAATGATAAGAAGCCAGAGTTTCCAGAAACATATGGACCAAATGCTGGACAAGTTAGAGACCCTAATTATGTGCCACCAGAAATGCACCCAAGCCGTGTATTTGATAAACAATATGTGCTGAGTGAAGTAACCAAGAAATTTGGAAACATCACAGCGGCCGAGGCTCATGAGTATGCCTCGATGGTAGCAAGTAAGCGTACAGCAGAACTATTCTATGATGCTTCACGCAAACGCTTATTGTTCCATCAGTTACGTCTTATTGCCCCATTCGCAAACGCATGGGAAGATACTATTCGTAAATGGAGCACTATTGCTCTTGATAACCCGATGGAAGTTTATAAGGTTCAAAAGAGTCTACAATGGTTGACAAAGCCAGAGTCATCTGCCTTATATTCACTAACAGATGCCAAAGATTACTATGACCCGAACCAAGGATTCTTCTTTAATGACCCATTAGATGGTCAAAGAAAGTTCTTTATTCCATTCTTGGGCACAGGGCTTAACTTCATGAGTAACCTGTTAACTGGTCAAGGTGCTACGACTCGTGGCCCATATGCTATATCTGCAACTCCACAGTCATTGAACTTCGCATTTGCATCAGGTAGCATTATGCCAGGAGTTGGCCCAGGTATTCAGGTTGGTCTAAAAGTTCTAGATAACCTAGGCGTCAACCCAATTAGCGTGCTCCCGATTGGCATGAGAGATTTTGTTAGTAAGATTATCTTCCCATTTGGTGAGCCAGACTTAAGACAAGGCGTAGTTGAGGGATTCCTTCCAGGTAACTGGCGTCGTATTATTGCTGGTATAGGCATGCAAGAAGAGGCTTATGCTGCCGCATTTGCCCCCGTCATGAACTATCTTGCTAGCGGTGGTAACTATAATCTAAATGATATAGAAGACCAGGCTCAGTTAATGAGAGATACTAATAAGTTCTCCCAGTGGTTTACTATATTCCGTGGTGTATTTGGGTTGGCTTCACCATTCCCACTAAATCCTCAAGGACTAACAACCTTAGATGACGGGAATGTAGTTCTATCTACAGCCTTATATAATGACTTTAAAGAACTTGAACTTGCCGCAGGCGGTAATTCAAACAAAGCATATGCTGACTTCTTAGACACATATGGACCAGAGGCAATCTTTGCTATCATCAATACATCCTCTGGCGCTCCTACGAATCTATATACATATGAGTTGATTCAGCGTAACCCAGAAGTTATGGACTTATATTCAGATACCTATGGATATGCTTATCCAAACGGTGGTTTCTCTCAAGAGTTATACCGTTGGCAACGACGTGCCGGAGAGAAGGAAAAGTTTACTTCTAAGCAACTTATTCAACGAGCAACGAGCCTTCGCTACTATGCTGCTAATGACAGACTAATGACTCGCCTAGTTTCAGGCGATTTATCTGAAGAAGAATACAAAGAGGCGCGTAAGTTCCTCAAGGAGTCCTACATCAAGGCCGGATTAACTATTGAGTCTGACCCATTTAAGAAGGCTAAAACCAGAGAACAACTACGCCGTATGGCGGCAGATGAACGATTTGCTGATTCAGATGCAGTTGCTGGACTTCGTGATTATCTATACCTAAGAGACAAAGCCCTAGAGGCTGCTGGTGTAACTAATGACAGCCTAGCAAAGCAAGGTACAATTGCTCAGCGTCAATGGCTGGCAGGAGAAGCAAAGAAGATTCTACAAAGAAACCCAGAGTTCTATAAGTTTTACTATACATTCTTTAAAGAGGAGTTAGAAGGCTAATGTCGACACAGAATATTCAGCCGCGAGTAGGCTTAGATAAGGGCTTCAAGGGTGGAGAGATAACCTATGCTCCAGTCAAAGACGAAAAGCAGCCCACTTTAAGTCCCTCTGAAGAGGCTAAAACGGCAACCCCTCCGACTGATACAGAATCTTCTAGACCTAAAGAGGGTTTAACTGGAGTTCCTCTCGGGACAAAAATTGTTAAAGGCGTGAGGACTACCCCAGGACCTAAGGGAAGACTTAAAAGAACCAGAACTATATATGGCGAAACTCAATATGCCGAGGGTTCTGGAGCAGCAATTTTTGCTACTAAAAATAATGATGGAAAACTAGAATTACTTCTTCGCCTTTCTAAAATTCCTGGCTTATACAAAGAAGAAGACTTACTTACTGAACAGCAAATATTAGGCCTTGCAACTAATAAGATAGTACCTATTAGGCAAGAGGATTACGATGCTCTTGAAAAAGTAATGTTCGTAGCCGACACCACTGGTGATGACTATGAAACAACCATTACATATCTGCAGACAAATCCTCAGGTAGCACTTGCAGCGTTCGGCGCCCCTAAGGGTAAGAAGACTAAACTAACCCCGGCTGCCGCTTTAGGGCTGGAACTAGAACAAAACATTATGGATTTTCTAGACCAGAAGGTAAGCGAAGATGACAAAAAGGCATATGCCAAGAGAGTTAATCAGGCTGAAGCCAAACGCGGTGGAGCCCTTACAGAATTAGAGCGTAAAGAGATTCTGAATGATACTATTCAGGATAAGGCTCGCCTGGCATTTAAGGCGACAGGCGAAGATGCTTCAGCGCTTATGCGTCGTGGCGCACTAGGTGAAACCTATGATACACTACGTCAAGCCTACAGAGATTATGGCCAGATGGCTGATGACAATACTATCTACAAGCAGGCTATTCAGTCTATTCGCAGCAAGCAAGCCTTTGATAATATCATCAATAAAGTTAAACTTCAGGCTGAAGTATCAATGCCGGCGATTAAGTCTTACATTCAACAAGGACTTACTCCTCGTGAAGCAATAGGCAGTTATATCGACTATTACTCTAAGGCTATAGGTACCCCTAAGGACCAGGTAGATTTAAACAAACTTATGCCTGTAGTTTCTGGAGATAAGATTCTACCATATCAAGACTGGCAGAAGTATGTCCAGAAACTTCCAGAGTTTAAAACTGGCCCACTATTTAGAGAACAACAGTTCAGCGACGCACAAGCCCTGCGTAGAAACTTCCTAGGATAGGAACGCGATGCCACCAAAAGTAAAGAATCAAGCAGAGATGGATGCAGCGAATCGTGCACTTGCTGCTGCACAATCAAAGGTAACTGCGGCGAAGGCAGCGCAAACACAGTTTGTAGGAACAAATGCTCCTAGCGTTCTAGAGGAACTACGTGCAACTACAGCCAATATCAAAGAGGCAACAAAAGCATTACAGGCTGGACCTGGCAAGGCAACTAATAAAATTGTATCAGGTGCCGCTAAGGCAGTAGCGGAACGAAATGTTGGAATGGCTCCTCTTTTAAGCGAATGGCAGGGAGTTCAATCAACTCTTGCTGGCGCTGAAGCAGAACTTGCGGGTATAAAAGTACCGGCTCCACAGTATGAAGCCGCCGCAACAGCGGCACTAGATGCTATTATGGCTTCTCTTGCAGCAGTTGGGGTTGAAGGACTTGCTGGAGTGATGAATCAAATCAGAGAAGAGTATCCTGATATTTCATC
>Ga0172372_10009424_pt1 | contig 12703 bp, 9 predicted proteins | sample LakKiv5m_2_FD_114544 | JGI IMG/M metagenome (GOLD analysis project Ga0172372, IMG submission 114544) | Freshwater microbial communities from Kabuno Bay, South-Kivu, Congo - kab_092012_9.5m | ecosystem: Environmental > Aquatic > Freshwater > Lake | place: Democratic Republic of the Congo...
CCGCCAGCGAGGCCGGCCTGCGGGGGTTGTACAGCGATTCGCTGCCATCGCCTCCCGCCTGATCTCCTGCCGTCGGCCGGATTGGGTTCCGGGGCTGTGGTCACCTGTTCAGTCCCTGCCCGCCCGGTGTCAACTGCGGTTTCTGATCAGCTTCTGATCAGCCGATCCAGTTGGTGCCAGGGCTGATTGAGACTCTGCGCACGAGCCGCGGCCGACGCGCAGGTGGCAATCCGCTGCTTGTCGTGTCTGGGGTGCTGAGGTCAGTCCGCTCCCAGCGGCAGGCTCAGCCGGGCCCGGAAGTGGGCCGAGGTGAGGGTTGCCAGCGCCGCTGCGCCATCACTGACACAGAACTGGCTGCCCAGCCGCACCCAGCGGCAATCGCCTTCGGCCGCCACCCGCGCCACCACCGGCACGCGCCCACCGACCTCCTCCTGAGCGGCACGGTGACGGGTGAGGCATTCGCGCAGGCGGTGCTGGATGGTGATGTCGCCGGCCTCCTGCACGGCCAGTTCCACCTGCAGCAGCTGCAGATCCTCAATGCTGCGGCAGTCGTCGACGATCAGCTGCACCCGCTCATCGCGGCGATCGACGCTGGCCCAGACCAGCAGGCGGGCATCGACCAGCAGATGTTCCGACAGGCGGGCATAACTCTTGGGGAACACCACCGCTTCGCTGGCGCCGCTGAGATCCTCCAGCAGCAGCACCGCCATTCGATCGCCTTTGCGGGTGGTCACCAGCCGGCATTCCGTCACCATCGCCACACAGCTGATCCGGGACTTATCGGCGAGTTCCTCCAGGGTGGCCAGGCTCACCGGTGCCAGCAGGCGCACCCGGGCGGCGATCTGGCGCAACGGATGATCGGAGATGTAGAAGCCGAGCAGCTCCTTCTCCAGCCGCAACTTCTCGGTGGCGGGATAGTCGCTGACGGCGGCCGCCTTCGGCTTGGGCATGGCGGCTGTTGCGGTCTTGTCGTTGGCGCTGCCTCCGATCAGATCGAACAGGCTGCCCTGGCCGCTGGCGCGATCACGGGCGCGACCGCTGGCCCAGTCAAGTACCAGATCGAGATCGGCCATCAGCTGGGCGCGGTTGCCGTTGGCCTCCAGGGCATCGAGGGCGCCGCAGTGGATCAGCGATTCAAGCGCACGGCGGTTCAGCGTCGGGCCCGGCAGGCGGTCGCACAGATCGGCCAGATCCTGGAATGGACCGCCCCCATGGCGCTGCTCGATCAGGGCGCGGATCGCCCCGTCACCGAGGTTGCGTACGGCCGAAAGACCGAACAGGATGCGATCCCCCACCGGGGTGAAATCGGTGCCGGAGGCATTCACGTCCGGTGGCAGCACCTCGATGCCCATCGCCAGGCAATTGGCGATGTAGCGCTGCACCCGATCACTCTGGCCGGCGTTGACCGTGAGCAGGGCCGCCATGTAGGCGACCGGGTAATGGGCCTTGAGGTAGGCCGTCTGATAGGTGACGGCGCCATAGGCTGTGGAATGGCTCTTGTTGAAGCAGTACTCTGCGAACAGCACCATCTGTTCAAACAGGGCCTCGGCGATCTTGGTGTCGACACCGCGTTGGCTGGCACCCTGAACAAACAGGCTTTGATGCTTCTCCATTTCGCTCTTCTTTTTCTTACCCATTGCCCGGCGCAGCAGATCCGCTTCGCCGAGGGAATAGCCGGCTAGATCCTGAGCGATCTTCATGATCTGCTCCTGGTACACCATGATCCCGTAGGTTTCCCGCAGGATCGGCTCCAGTTTCTCGTGGGCCACATCAATCGCTTCACGACCATGCTTGCGGTTGATGAACTTGGGAATCAGACCCGCATCCAGCGGACCGGGCCGATAGAGGGCAAGGATCGAGGAGATATCCTCCAGGGAAGAGGGCTTGAGATCGCGCACGATCTGGCGCATCCCGCTCGACTCCAGCTGGAAGATGCCCTCCAGATCACCGCGGGCCAGCAGCGCGAAGGTGTCTGGATCGGTCTCGGGCAGCTGGTCGGGATCGAGCGTTTCGCCGCTGCTTCGGGCGATCAGATCGATTGTCTTGTCGATCATGGTCAGGTTCTTGAGGCCGAGGAAGTCCATCTTCAGCAGCCCCATCGACTCCACATCTTCCATGAAGTACTGGGTGATTACCTGGCCATCGTTGTTGCGTTGCAGGGGCACCAGTTCATTGAGCGGATCAGCGGCGATCACCACACCGGCCGCATGGACGCCAAAGGTTTTGTTGGTGCCCTCAATCCGCATCGCCAGATCCACCCAGTGGCGCACCTTGGCATCCGCCTCATATTTTTCACGAAATTCCGGCGTCGGAGATTCCGGCCCGATCATCTCCCTGAGCTTCGCCGGCTTGCCGCGCACCACGGGGATCAGCTTGGCCAGCCGATCGGCTTCGCCATAGGGAATGTCGAGCACCCGCGCCACATCCTTGAGCACCGCCTTCGATGTCATGCGGTTGAAGGTGATGATCTGAGCCACCTTGTCCTCGCCATAGCGCTCGGTCACATAGGCGATCACCTCGGAGCGGCGCTCGATGCAGAAGTCGGTGTCAATATCCGGCATCGACTTGCGCTCGGGGTTCAGGAAGCGCTCGAACAGCAGTCCGTGCTTGACCGGATCGATGTTGGTGATACCCAGGGCATAGGCGACCAGCGAACCGGCGGCCGAACCGCGACCCGGCCCCACCGGGATGCCGTTCTCGCGTGCGAAGCGGATGTAATCCCATACCACCAGGAAGTAGGTGGGAAATCCCATCTGCTCCATCACCTGCAGCTCAAAGCGCAAGCGCTCGCCATACTCATCAGCGATCAGATCAGCAGCACTCAAGCGCAGCCGATCGCGCAGGCCGCTCTCACTGACGGCGGCCAGATAGCTCACCGCCGTATGGCCTTCCGGGATCGGGAATCGCGGCATCTGATAGCGCCCAAGAATATCATAGTCCTCCACCTTGTCCGCTACTTTCTGGGTGTTGCTGATCGCGCTGGCAATCACCTCCGCCTCCAGATGGTCGGCGAACAGACGCCCCATCTCCGCTTCGCTCTTGATGTATTCCGTGCCTGTGTAGCGCAGCCGCTTCTGATCGGTGATCAACTTACCGGTGAGCACGCACAGCAGGGCATCGTGGGCCTCCACATCGCCGCTGCTGAGGTAGTGGGCATCATTGGTGGCGATCAGCTCAATTCCGAGCTCGGCACCGATGCGGGCGATCTCCACATTCACGAGGCGATCCTCGATGCCGCCGTGATCCTGGATCTCCAGATAGAAATCGGCACCGAACAGCTCCTGATACCAGCGCGCCACATCGCGCGCCACATCCGCTCGGCCGCGCAGGATCGCCTGGGGGATCTCGCCGCCCAGGCAGGCGGTGGCCACGATCAAACCCTCGCTGTATTGATGCAGCAGCTGCTTGTCGATGCAGGCACGGGCAAAAATGCCGCGACCACGCATGCCCTGCAGGTGGCTGATGCTGGTGAGCTTGACCAGATTGCGATAGCCCACCGCGTTCTTTGCCAATACCACCAGGTGATAACGGCGCTCCTTCTTCGGCTGCGGATCCTCAATCGAGCCGTTGATCACATACATTTCATTGCCGATGATCGGCTTGATGCCCGCCTTGCGGCAGAGCTTGAGCAGCTCGATGGCGCCATACATCACGCCGTGATCGGTGAGCGCCAGGGCCGGCATGCCCAGCTGCAGCGCCCGCTCCACCATCGCCGGCAGCTGGCTTGCCCCATCCAGCAGGCTGTAGTCGCTGTGGTTGTGAAGCGGAACAAACGCCAAGGGGTGGCTGCCGGTGCCTTCCAGCGTAGAGGGGCAGGGCACCCAAGATTCAGCGCCTCAGGGCCGCCACTCGCGCCGGATCACACCAGATCTGGGGCCACCAGCTCGGCCCGGGGCCGTGCCTGCATCACCTGTGCCGCCTGCTCATACTGGTGCGCCACCTGCAGCAGTTGCTCCTCCTGCAACACGCCGGCGATCAGCTGCAGGCCGATCGGCAGCCCCTGATCATCGAAGCCACAGGGCACATTGATTGCGGGCAGGCCGGCCAGGTTGGCGGGAATCGTCAGCAGGTCGGCCAGATACATCGCCAGCGGATCCTCACTGTTGGCCCCGAAGCGGAACGCGGTCCCCGGTGAGGTGGGGGTGAGCAGCACATCCACCTGTTCGAAAGCGCGCTCAAAATCGCGCCGAATCAAGGTGCGCACCTGCTGTGCCTTTCGATAATAAGCATCGACATAACCGGCAGAGAGGGCATAGGTACCGATCAGAATGCGGCGCTGCACCTCATCCCCGAAGCCCTCGGCGCGGCTGCGGGCCGTCATCTCCGCCAGGCTGCCGGCCCCCTCGGCCCGGTGGCCGTACTTGACGCCGTCGTAGCGGGCCAGGTTGGCCGAGGCCTCCGAGGGGGCGATCACGTAATACGTGGCGATGCCGTCATCGAAGCGGGGGCAACCCACCTCCAGCAGTTCGCAGCCGAGGCTCTCGAGCAGGGCCGCCGCCTGCTGCACCGAGGCCTTCACCTGCGGATCGAGGCCGGGCTGCAGGAAGCATTCACGGATCAACCCCACCCGCAGGCCCTGCAGCGGGCGCTCCAGCGCCGCCCGGTAATCGGGCACCGGTGCCCGCAGGCAGGTGGCATCGCGCGCATCCTCGCCGGCGATCACCTGCAGCAGCTCCGCCGCATCGGCCACGCTGGTGCTGAACGGTCCCACCTGATCGAGGGAGCTGGCGAAGGCCACCAGCCCCCAACGGCTGACCCGTCCGTAGGTGGGCTTGAGCCCCACCACGCCGCAGAAGGCAGCGGGCTGACGGATCGAGCCACCGGTGTCGGATCCGAGCGCTGCCAGGCATTCACCCGCCGCCACGGCGGCGGCGCTGCCGCCGGAACTGCCCCCCGGCACCCGCTCAGGGTTCCAGGGATTGCGGCTGGCCCCGAAGGCCGAGGTCTCGGTGGAGCTGCCCATGGCGAACTCATCGAGATTGGTCTTGCCCAGCAGCACCGCCCCGGCCTGCCAGAGGCGCTCGGTGACGCTGGATTCATAGGGCGGCACGAAGTTCTCCAGCATGCGGCTGGAGCAGGTGGTGCGGATGCCGCGGGTGCAGAGGTTGTCCTTGATCGCCAGGGGGATGCCGGCCAGGGGCGGCAATGGCTCAGCGGCGGCCCGCAGGGCATCGATGCGGTCGGCATCGGCCCGGGCCCGCTCCGCCGTCACCTCCAGGAAGGCATGCACCTGCGGTTCGACCACAGCGATGCGCTGCAGGTGCAGTTCGGTGAGTTCCCGCGCTGAGATCTCTCCGCGGCTCAGCCGCTGCCGCCATTGCGCGATCCCCATCCAGCCGCTGTCCAGTGCTGCCGAGACGCTATCAGCCGAGGCCGCTCAGGCTGGCGGGACGTCTCCAGCGCCGGCGGGGAACTCGGTGAGCGGTTCCTGGCGGCTGGTGCGTTGCAGCGTGTACTCCAGCGATGCCGGCGCTTCCGAGCGCAGGTCCTCCAGAAACTCAGGCAGGGCGGCCTCCAGGGTGCTGCGCCGCACGAACGGCCCGAACCAGTAGGTGGCATCCGGTGATCGGGTCTCCACCCGGGCCCACCAGGCGACGCCCAACCCATTGGCCAGATTGCGCATGGGCCAGAGCAACGGATTCATCGGCAACGGGGGCGCGTGGCATCCATTCTGACCAGTGGAACGGCCGCGGTCCGAAATCCGCCGCTCCTGGCGCCCCGGGGTGCTGATTCCCCAGCAGGCGCCCAGCCGCGCCGCTGCTGCCCTATGCGCTGCTGCCCTAAGCACTGCTGCCTTACGCCCAGGCTGATTCGGTTCCCCTGTCCCAGGGGTTGGCGCTGGATCACAACCCGCCTTGCCTGGCCGAGAGGTCTGCCGGTTGCTCACGGCGCCGGCCGTGAAGACCTCAAAAACAGGGATCGCGCCTCTGCAGGACGCACACGATGCGCAGGCTGACCGACCCGCCTGCGGCTCTGCGCGCATGCAGACGGCGACCGAGCCGCCTGACCGCGGCACCGTTCAGCCGGCCCGGGAGCCGGCGGGCTGCCGGGCCAGGCCGAGCCGCCCGCGGCGGCGGCAGGCGATCGCGGCCGCAGAGGACCCGCCCAGACCTGCCGGCCGACCGATCGGCGGCAACCGATCAGAAGCGACCGATGGCAACCGATTCAGAGACGGATGTCGCTGGCAAACGGTGCCGCAGCCGCCGCAGCAGCGGCATCGATCGCATCGATCGCATCGATCGCAGCCGGCTTCTGCCCGGCAGCCGAGCCCAGATCCACCTGCCAGGCGCTGGCCGACCCGCTCGGCTCGGGCCCCGCCGGCCCGGCCCCTTCGCTGAGGTCGGCCGGATCCGCTGTGGCCCGATCGCCGCCGGCTGCGGTCGGGGCGGATGGCTGGGCGCTGGCGATCGCCCCTGGTGTGCTGTCCCGCATGTTTAGGCCCAATTCAGGACCTGCTGCTGGGGCTTGGAAGTCTTGCCCTACTGGATACCCAGGGGCCGGCATCGTCCCTCCGTTCCGCTGCGTAGTTGCAGGACGGCGCACTGGGTTGCGGCTGCCCTCCGAGCCGCCGGCCCCAGAGGCGGGCTCGCGGGCGGCCTCCTCGGCCGCCGACAGCGAGGCTGCTGGCTCGATGTCAGCTGGATCCAGGTCAGCGGCACTGATCGCCGTGGCACTGATCGCCGTGGCGCTGGCGGCAGGCTCCGCCGCGGCGTTGTTGTCAGCGGGGCGCAGAGCCGCTGGCTGATGCCAGGCCTCGGCCTCGTTGCCGGCGTCTGCCTCGCCCCGGGCCTGATCACCCTGGGAATCAGCGACCGCCGGCGGCGCCGGTGCAAGCTCGGTGGCGGCGGTGTCAGCGGCCGGCAGCTCGGCGGGCGAGGAGGGCAGGGCCGGCCGCTGCAGCCTCGGCGCCGGGCTGGTGCCGCGCAGGCCCTGCATCCAGCTGCGGCGCGCGACTTCATAGAGCAGCAGGGCGGTGGCCACCCCGGCATTGAGGCTGGGGGTGGTGCCCCGCAGCGGGATGCGCACCAGCTGATCGCAGCTGCGGCGCGTCAGCAGCGACAGCCCCTCCGCTTCCGAACCGGTGACCACCACCAGCGGGCCCTCCAGGTCGGCCTCCTCCAGGGTGAGGTTGCCCTCGGCCGCCAGGCCGATCACCCGGTAGCCCTCCTGCCGCAGGGCCTCAAGGGAGCGATTGAGATTCACCACCCGCGCCACCGGCAGATGCTCCAGCGCACCGGCGGCCACCTTCGCCACCGAGCCCGTCAGGCCGGCGTTGCGCCGCTGGGGCAGCACCATGCCATGGGCCCCCAGGGCCTCGGCGCTGCGCACGATCGCCCCGAGGTTCTGAGGATCGGTGAGTCCATCGACGGCGATCAGCAGCGGCGGTTCACCGATGCCGCGGCAGCCCTCGATCAGGGACGGCAGATCCAGGGTCTCGGCCGCCGCCGGTTGCAGCACGATCCCCTGATGCACGGCGCCGCCGCTGATCTGCCCCAGCCGGGCCCAGCTGACCTCCTCCACCAGCACCCCGCCCGCCTTGGCCTCGCGCAGCAGGGTGAGGAAGCGAGGGCCGAAGCGCATCTCCGGCGTGCACCAGACGCGATGGATCGGCCGACCGCTCTCCAGGCTGGCCTGGGCGGCATGGCGCCCCCAGATCAGATCGCTGGGGGCGGCGGCGGCGAAATGATCTCCCTGGGGGCTCTCCTGCAGCGACTGCCCCTCCTCGTCGTCACGACGACGCAGGCCGGCGGGCAGCGGCGCCCGCAGCGCCGCTCGGGCGGGGCCGCGAGCCGCGGCCGGGCGAGGCTCCCAGCCGCGCCTGCCGCCTGCCCCGCTGCGGGAGGGTGGCCCCGGGCGGCGCCGGGCGGGGAAGCGATCGCCCTCTTCGCGGCGCTCCGGGCCGGGGCGGCCGTCCAGCGGCCGCTCGAAACGCCCCGCCGGGCGATTGTCGGCGCGAGACTCACCGCGATAGTCCGACCGATAGTCCGGCCGGTTGTCCGTTCGGTTATCGACGCGAAAGTCAGGGCGGCTATCCGCGCGGCTGTCGGCGCGGCTGTCGGCGCGGCGCGGCGCGGGACGGCCCCCATCTGCGGGGCGCCCCTCCCAGCGGGATCCGGCCGGGCGCCGCAGCTCAGCGCCGCCGCCACCCGGCCGCGGCCGCGGCGTCCATTCGCCCTGGGGCGGCGGGATCTGGCGACGGGGGCGATCGCCTGGGCCCGGGCCATCCCCCTCCCCCTGAGCGGTCTCCCAGCGGGGGCGGCGACCGCTGGCGGGACGGAAAGAGGCACCGGCGGGGCGGCCGGGACCACGGCCGGCACCGCGTCCGGGAGGTCCTCCGGCGGGGCGGCGCGCCCCTCGCTCCGGTCGGGAGTCGGGGCGGCGATCAGGACGGGGACTCATGGGCGGACGGACGGACGGGGGTGGATGCGGTCTTCTCGAGGTGATCCAGCAGCTCGGCCAGCCGCCCGGGATTCCGCAGAAAGAGCCATCCCAGCATCGTCTCAAATCCCGTGGCCTGCCCATAGGTCGCCGGATCGCCACGCCGCGGCCCGGCACCGGCGCGGTTGCGACCCCGCCGCACCAGATCGAGCTCCTCCGGCCGCAGCAGCGGCTCCAGCAGCACCAGGGCCCGGGCCTGGGCCTCCGCCTTCACCTCCGCCACCACGGCCCGATGCAGATCGAGGCCGCGGCCGCGCCGCTGGCAGTGGCGCAGGCGCTGGTGCAGCTCCCACACCGCATCCCCCAGCCAGGCCAGCTGCAGCGGTCCCAGGTCGGTGTGCGGCTGCAGCGCCGTCACGCCCGCCAGCCAGGCGGCGGTGTCAGACCGGGGCGACGCGGCCAAGGGCGGTCTCGAGATCGGGCTGCAGGTGCAGGAACTGCTCCAGACGGACCAGCTTCACGGTCTGGGCGACGCGGGCATTGCCCACCACCAGGAAATCGTGATGACTCTGCTCACATTGCCTGGCCAGTTGCACCAGGGCCCCCAGGCCGGAGGAATCAAGGAAGTCGATGCGGCTCAGATCGAGCACCACCGGCAGAGGAGAATTCGCCAGACCAGCGCTGACAAATTCAAGAAACTGCTTGTCGGAGTAGGCATCGAGCTGACCGGTGAAACGGAACAACAGGCAGGTGGCCTCCTGCTCCAGCCCCCCGCGCAGGGAGACAGTCAATCGCTGCAGTTCGGAGATGGTTCCTGCCCCCTTGCGCTCGCTCGGGCTGAAGTGTAGAGAGATCGGCGCGGATCGACCGGGATGCAGCAGAACGCACAGACAACCCCGCGGTTGCAGCCCTGCTGATGCCACTGCTGCCAGGGCTGCTGCCAGGGCGTCGCCCGGCTGCCGGCCGGTCCACCGCTGCAGCCGACCGTTGCAGGCGAGCGTTGCAGCCGAGCGCCGCGCCGTTGCCGCCCGGCGGCGCTGATCCGATCAGCGGCGGGCGGCCATCAGCGCCACGAAGCGAGCGAAGTGGTGGTCGGCATCGTGGGGGCCGGGGCTGGCCTCCGGGTGGTACTGCACAGCGAACACCGGCTGCTGGTTCAGGGACAGGGCCGCAACGGTGCGATCGTTGAGATTGAGGTGCGTCACCGTCACCCGGTCGGCGGGCAGGGAGTCGGCGGCGAGGGCAAAGCCGTGGTTCTGGCTGGTGATCTCCACCATCCCCGGAGCGCCGCAGGGGTGATTGAGACCGCGATGGCCATAGCCGAGCTTGAAGGTGCGTCCCCCCAGCGCCAACCCCAGGATCTGGTGGCCCAGGCAGATGCCGAACAGCGGTAGATCCGGCTGCTGCAGCAGGCCTCGCGCCAGTTCGATGCCGCCTCGAACCGCCGCCGGATCGCCGGGACCATTGGAGAGAAACACCCCTTCCGGTTCGTACTGGAGCACCTGGGCGAGGCTGCTGTCGGCCGGCAGCACCATCACCTCGCAGCCATGGGCGACCAGCCGTTCCAGGATCGCCCGCTTGATGCCGAAATCGATCGCCACCACCCGATAGGGCCGCTCGGGCTGCGGCAGCGGCCGCTGATCGAAGTCGACGCTGCAGAGCTGGCTCCAGCGGTAGGGCTCGCGGGTGCTGACGCCATCGGCCAGGTTGAGACCGGTCATGGCGGGGGCCTCGTGCAGCTGCGCCTGCAGCTGCGTCAGCGGGCTGCCATCGCTGCAGATCACCCCATTCACGGCCCCGCCTTCGCGCAGCTGACGCACCAGGGCGCGGGTGTCGATGCCGCAGATGCCCACCACCCCATGGCGGCGCAGCCAGGGGTCGAGATCCTCCTGCCGCCGCCAGCTGCTGGCCAGGGGGGCCAGCTGGCGGGCGATCACGCCGCGCACATGCGGGTGGGGCGCCTCCTGATCCTGCGCATTGATGCCGGTGTTGCCCAGCTCCGGATAGGTGAAGGTGACCAGCTGACCGGAATAGCTGGGATCGGTCATCACCTCCTGATAACCGGTCATGCCGGTGTTGAACACCACCTCGCCGAGGGTCGTGCCGCGGGCACCGAAGGCCCGGCCGCGCAGCAGCGTGCCATCGGCCAGCAGCAGCACGGCCGGCGGATCGGCATCGCCGTCCTGCGAGGAACTCCAGGGCTCCGCGGTGGCGGGCATGGCGGCGGGATGCGATGGGGAGGTCAAGGCCGGCGGGGGTGGTGGACAGCCCGCTGGGGATGGCGCGACAGACCGCCGGCGTCAGCCCCGGCCGGGCCGGGCTTCGATCATCCCGCAGCGGCCTCCGCCAGGGCGGAGCGCAGCGCCAGCAGCCGCTCCCAGGGGCTGGCGGCAGCCAGGGCCGCCCGGGCCTGCCCCAGCCCCGCCTCGATCGTGTCCACCTGGGCCGCGGCCCAGAGGGCCAGGGCGGTGTTGAGCGCCACCACATCGCGCTGGGCGCGGCTGCCGCGGCCCTGCAGGACCGCCTCCAGGATCGCGCGGTTCTGCTGCAGATCACCCCCCACCAGCGCCTGCAGCGGTGCCGCCTCCAGGCCGAGGCCGGCGGGATCGAGGCTGTCGCTGCGGATCCTGCCGTTCTCCAGCAGCCGCAGCTGGCTCGGGCCGGAGAGGGTGGCCTCATCGAGGCCGCCGTGACCGTGGATCACCATGGCCCGGGTCTGCCCCAGCCGCCGCAGGGCCTCGGCCATCGGATCGAGCAGATCGGGGCGGGCCACACCGAGCACCTGGGCATCGGGAGCCAGTGGATTGACCAGCGGGCCCAGCAGGTTGAACACCGTGCGGATGCCCAGGCTGCGCCGCAGCGGCGCCAGGCCCACCAGGGCGGGATGCCAGCCCGGGGCGAACAGGAAGGTCACGCCGGCCGTCTCGATCGCTGCGATCACCTGCGACGGCGGGGCCTGCAGGGCGATCCCGAGCGCTTCGAGCACATCGGCGGAGCCCACCCGGCCGCTGGCGCTGCGGTTGCCATGCTTCGCGACGCGGGCACCACAGGCGGCGGCGGTGAAGGCGACGGCGGTGGAGATGTTGAAGCTGTCGACCCCGGCACCGCCGGTGCCGCAGGTATCGACCAGCGGCCCGGCGGGCCGCACCCCACCGGGCAGGTGGATGTGGCGGCGCAGCACGCCGGCCATCGCCGCCAGCTCCTCGCCGTTCACCCCCTTGCAGCGCAGGGCGGTGAGCAGGCCAGCGGTGAGCAGCGGCTCGATCGTGCCGTCGATCCAGCGTTCGATCAGATCCTCGGCTTCGGCCGCGCTGAGATCGCGGCCGGCGATCAGCTGCTCCAGCAGGACGGGAAGGGTGGGGCGGTCGTCGGGCATGACACGCGGGGGAATCAAGAAAAAAGCCCGGGTGCAGGGCACACCGGGCCGGGTGATGGGGACGATCCCACTATCTCGCCAGACGGGCCGATCTGGCGATCGCCGCCGCCGTGGGGCCGGCGGGCGGGCCGGCCGCACAGGAGCGGGCTGAACGGCCGCCTGCGGCCGGGTCGCCGCCGGTCGGGGCGAGCGCGGCGAGGGCCGCTGCAGCCTCCCCTGTGTGCCTCTGCTGTCGTGGGCCGGCTGGCCGGGGGCGGAGTGGTGCCGCCAACGGTTCAGATCTGCGGATCGCTTCGGCTCAGACCCCTTCGGCGGCGGCGGTGTCGAAGCCGGATCCCACCGCCTCGGCGGCGCCGACCGGACCGGGGCGGAAGCCGGCGGCCCAGAGGGCCCGGGTGCGCTGCTGCAACTGTTCGTGATCGAGACCCCAGAGGCGCAGCAGCCGCTGCAGGTCCTGGCGCAGGTCGGAGGCGCCCGGGAAGCCGTCGTAGCGGATCAGCAGCCGGGCGGCATCGATGAAGTGCTCATCGGCCGGGGGATCGGCCGCCAGCAGACGATCGATCGTGTCGCGATCACTGGCATGCAGCGGATGGTTCTGCTCCTCCGGACTGGCCTCCCCCGAATCGGGAACCGCGTGCTGCTTCGCCATCGAATGACTGGGTCGAGAGGGGTGAGATTCTGGAATGAGGGGGCCGCAGATCAACCGCTGCCGCCACCGGATCCCGGCCCGCGGACCCTTCTCTAGGTTGGGGAGCCCTGTTGACCCGCATGAGCGCCCTGCGGCTGCGCCTGATCGGCCGGTACCTGCGTCCCCATCGCCGCCAGGTGCTGCTCGGAGCCGTGGCGCTGCTGGTGGTCAACCTGCTGGGGGTGGCGATCCCGCTGCAGGTGCGCGGCGTGGTCAATGAGCTGCAGCGGGGATTCAGCCTGGCGGCGGTGCTGCAGCAG
>Ga0172372_10009425_pt1 | contig 12702 bp, 7 predicted proteins | sample LakKiv5m_2_FD_114544 | JGI IMG/M metagenome (GOLD analysis project Ga0172372, IMG submission 114544) | Freshwater microbial communities from Kabuno Bay, South-Kivu, Congo - kab_092012_9.5m | ecosystem: Environmental > Aquatic > Freshwater > Lake | place: Democratic Republic of the Congo...
CAGAATCACGTAGGCCGGCAGGCCCACCGCACGGAACCGCTTCATCAGGTCACTGGTCGGCGCCTCGTCCGGCTGCTCGGCCTGCACCTTCACCTTCACATAGCCCGACAGGGCCTGCGTCACGCGCGCGCGACGGCGGCCAAGACCTGACGCAGAGGCGGGCAGATCCACGCCCTGCGCCTCATCGGGCGAGGGCGTGGATCGACATACGGTGACGCGGCTAGCAGGACACGCAACGATGGTTGTTGATGGCGCCCAGACCTTCCAGCAGCGTAATGGTCTCGGGGAAGGGCTGCGTGCGCTGCACCGGTCCGTTGGCCATGTCGACGGTGGTCTGGCCCGAGCGGTTGACGGCCTTCACGTTCGCCCCCTTCCCGACCAGATAGCGAATGGTGTCGTTGTCGCCGCGGGTGGCTGCGTTGTGCAACGGCGTATTGCCCTCGTGATCGCGCACATTCACGTCGAAGCCGAGCTCGCCCACCAGATACTTGACCGCCGCCAGCATGCCGCCCGGAGAGTAGCGATGCGAGTTGGCGGCAAAGCCCTCGCCGTAGCCGGCACCGGTCGCCGCATGCAGCGCCGAGATGGCGGGACCGCCCACCGGCACTTCGGGAATGCCTGAGACGTCGGTAATCTGCCGCGTCTCGACGTCTCCGGTGCGGGGACGACCGGGGGGCCGGGATGTCGGAATGAACGGATCGGCCCCGTAGGACACGAGCATCTTCATGGCCTCGACGTCGGCGCCGTAGGCCGCGCGCCAGAACGGCGTGGCCCCGACTTCATCCACACCCGACAGGTCGAAGTTGTAGCCCGAGTACCAGACTTTCTTGGTGAGACGGACATTCGGATCGGCCCCCCGATCGAGCAGGGCCTTCATGAACGCGAGGTAGTTGGCCTTCTGCTGGTGATGCGACCACGGCTGGGGATAGCCAGACTCCTGCACCCACTGCAGGTTGATGGCGGCAAACAGGGGCGTCACGCCGTTGTCGCTGGCGAGGTTCGGATTGGCTCCGCGCGAGAGCAGGTCAACCCCGAGATCGAAGTGCCCGTTGACAGCCGCAATCAGCAGCGGCGAGGAATGATCGCCGTCCTTGAGCTGGTTGACGTCGACGCCGGCATTGAGCAGCATGGTCGCCATCTCGGCATAGCCCTGCCGCACGGCAAAATGCAGCGGCGTCATGCCACCCTGGGCGTGCACCAGTTCGTTGAAGAAGTACTGCCGATCGAGCCCGGCCACGCGCGTGCGGGCCGGCGACGACGGTGCCGGCCGAGGCGCCGGTGGTGCCCCGGGCGTCGTGATGGCCAGCGTGCGGCCTTCGGGATTGCTGCCGTCGCGGCTCAGCGCCGACAGGTCATAGACCGTCGTCTTGAGGTTGGGATTGGCCCCCTTGGCCAGCAGCAGCTTGACGACATCCAGTCGGTTGGCGGCGGCGGCAAACATCAGGGCCGTATGCCCCCGTTCACGTTCGCGGGTATCGATCGGCGTGCCGGCCGAGAGCAGCGCCGAGACCGTCGCCACATCGCCCGACGCCGCCCCGAGCATCAGGGGAGTCGTGCCCACCTTCGTGGTGGCCGAAACCTCGGCCCCCGCCTTGACCAGGGCCGCGACGACCGAGCCATGCCCGCGTTCAGCGGCGACGTGCAGGGCCGAGTACCCGCCGAATTGCGTCAGCGCCCGCACGTTCGCACCAGCGGTCACCAGCAGTCCCGTCAGTTCGGCATCGCCGCGCGAGGCGGCCCAGTGCAGGGCCGTCATGCCGTCGCCCTGCACGGCATTCACGTCTGCGCCCGTCCGCAGCAGCGTCTTCACGGCATCGCGATCACCGGTGCGTGCCGCATCGGCCACCGAGGACGGCGCCGCCCCCACCATGGCGGCCAGCAGCATGGCCCCGCAGACCCCTGACACCAGCCCGGTCGCCCACCTGAATCCCTGTGTGCTCATCGTTGCCTCACATTCCCCTCGGACAGAGTCGATCAGGGCCGGCCGACCGTGGCGGTCGGCATCCCATTCAGGTCGAGTGACCCGGTGCTGTCGCCGAACGATTTCACGTCGTCGAGCCCCAGCATGTGGATGAGCGGCAGGAAGGCATTGGCCATCGGCGTGCCGTCGGCTGCGCGCACGTGGATGCCGCCCTTCAGGCGACCACCCGCGTGTCCGGCCACAAACAGCGGACACCGCTTGTGATTGTGCACATTGGGGTTGCCCATCGCCGACCCGTAGATGAGCACGCTGTTCTGCAGCAGCGTGGCGTCGCCGTCGGCGGTCTTCTGCAGCCGTTCCAGGAAATACGGAATCATGCTGACGTGATAGCGGTTGATGCGGGCGAATTCCTTGATCTTGTCTTCGCGCTCGTTGTGGTGCGACGCATTGTGGAAGCCCGTGCTCACGCCGGCTTCCTTGTAGACGCGACCCGATACATCGCGCGACAGCTTGAACGCGCTCACGCGCGTCACGTCTGACGCGAACGCCAGCGCCTGCAGGTCGAACATCAGACGCACGTGCTCTTCGAACGAATCGGGCACGCCCTTGGGAGCCGACGGCAGTTCGCGGGCCTCCCCCGTCGAATTCTGCGCCTCGACCCGCTGGATGCGGCGCTCGATCTCGCGCACGTCGTCGAGATAGTCGCTCAGTCGCGCGCGATCGGCCGCGCCCAGCTCATTCCGCAGCCGCTGCAGTGACGCCGTCACCGAGTCGATCACACTGCGGTCCTCGCGGCGTCGGGCCGCGCGATCTTCGGCCGTCGTGCCGCCGCCGAACAGCTGGTCGAACACCGTCCGCGGGTCGCGCGTCATCGGCAGCGGTTCCGACGGCGTCGACCACGACACCGAGTCGGTATAGGCGCATGAATAGCCGTATTCGCAGCCGCCCGCCTGGTCGACGTTCTCGATGCACAACTGCAGCGACGGAATCGGCGTGTCCTGGCCGAACCGCCTCGCATACAGCTGGTCAATCGACACGCCGGCATACAGGTCGGAGCCCTGTGTCTGCTTCGGGTGCGACTGGGTCAGGAAGACGGCGGCCGAGCGGAAGTGGTCGCCCCCGATCTCGGGCGGGGCGAACGCCTCGGCGTTGCGCACGTCCGTATTGCTGACAATCGTGATGTGGTCACGGAACGCCTCGAGCGGCGACAGAATCGACTGGCTGATATCCCAGCCGGTGCCGACCTTCTCGGGCGCCCACATGTGGGTGTTCATGCCGTAGGCCGTGCTGCCGGCAGAGCCGTGCGGCACCTCGACAGCAATGAAGCGCAGCGGCCGCTTCGTCGCCTGCGCGCCAGCCACGCGGGCCGGCACCATCGCCTCGAGCAGCGGCAGCCCGATGCTCACGCCCAATCCCTGAAGAACCGTCCGTCGCGACAGGTGCTTTTGTGTGATGAACATGTCTCAGTCCTTTGCTGTCCTGACCAAATCCTCTCGACCCGGGCGGCCCCTGACGATCGCGTCAGCGACGGGCGTCCGCGCCCGCTTCCGCCTCTGTTGTCCGCGTCTCGCCCGAGGGCCGGCTCATCCGGAATCCCGGGCTCCGGGCGACGCCAAGAATGAACGCCGACGCCTTGTAGTCGCGGCTCGCCGCGTCGCGCACAATCGCCCGCACCCGCGGCATGTCGGCCGCCGTCAGCTGGCGCCCGAGCGCATAGGTCATCAGGCTCTCGGTAAAGCTCCGCAGCAGCGTCTCCTTGTACTTCAGGAGCGCCGTCCGCAGCCCCTCGGGCCCGTTGACGGCTGACCCGTCATAGAGCTCGCCGTTCGGGTCGATCGGCGTGCCCTTCTCCTGCACACGCCAGCGCCCGGTCACGTCGAAGTTCTCGAGCGCCAGCCCCAGCGGATCGATCACCCGATGGCACGAGGTGCACGCCGGGTTGCTGCGGTGCGATTCCATCCGCTCGCGGACGCTCAGCACGCGCGTGCCCACCGCGCCGTCGACCGCCTCGAGGGGCGGCACGTTCGGCGGCGGGGCCGGTGGCGGGGCATTGAGCAGCACCTGCATGATGTACTTGCCGCGCTGCACCGGCGACGTGCGATCGGCCACGGAGGTCAGCAGCAGGATGCTGCCGTGCCCGAGGATGCCGCGACGCGAGGGCGGCAGGGTCACCCGGCGGAACTCGTCACCCGTGACATTGGGAATGCCGTAGTGGCGCGCCACGCGCTCGTTGACGAACGAATAGTCGGCCGTCAGCAGGTCGAGCAGGCTGCGGTCCTCCTGCACCAGCGACGCGAAGAACAGCTCGGTCTCCCGCCGCAGCGCCTGTGACAGCGACCGGTCCCAATACGGATAGAACAGCCCGTCGGGCCGAATCTTGTCGACGTCCTGCAGGCGCAGCCACTGCGAACCGAACCGGGTCGACAGGGCCTCGGCCTTCGGGTCGGCCAGCATGCGCCGTACTTCGGCGTCGAGTCCCGCGCGCGTCGTCAGGCGACGCTGCCGGGCAGCCGCCAGCAGCTTCTCGTCGGGAGGGCGTCCCCAGAGGAAGAACGACAGCCGCGAGGCCATGTCGAGATCGCCGACGGCATACGTCGCACCCGCAGCCGCCGACGGCGCCCGCTCCATCCGGAAGACGAACCGCGGATTCGCCAGCACCGACTGCAGCATCAGGCGCACCCCGTCTTCGAAGCCGCCCTTCGCGCGCGCCTCGGTGTAGAACTTCATGGCGTCCTGCAGGTCTTCCGGAGTGCCGGTGCCACGGTAGGCCTGCGCCACCAGACGCTGCGCGATCTCGACCGCACAGGTTTCCTCCTCGCCCGGAGACGTCGGGCGGCAGGTGAACACCTTGCGGCGCGACGGAGTCTCCGAGACCCCGGTGACCTGCACCGGCCCCTGAATGGCCACATCCTGGATGTGCGGCAGCGCCGTCACGCCGAAGCCCGTGCCGATGCGGGTATCGATCAGGGTGCTGTCGATGGGAATCAGCAGATCGTCGACCGGCCCCGCAAAGTGCCGCGGAAACACCACGGCCACCTGCTGCGGCCCGGCCTTCACCTGCACCGGGTCGCTGCGGACGCTCATCGCGCGCTCATCCGCATCGCTCATGCCCGCATGCACCTTCATCGTGGCAACGTGCTCGCCGTTGATGAGCACGTGAATCGGCTCGTCGCGATTGGCCAGTGCCACCGCCGTATTCCCGAACAGTTCACCCGACACCGTGCGCACCATCATGGCCGTGAACACATAGGTGCCGTCAGCCGGGAAGTTATGCGTGACTGACAACCCGCCGCGCGATCCGAAGGGGGCCCCTTCGACCTGACGCATCTGCGACTCGAACTGGGGAATGCGATACGTGGCGGTCAGCTCGGTCACCCCCTTGTCGCCGATGGCCAGACGGCTGATCTGGCCCGCCGCGCGAAGATAACCCTCGAACAGCGTCGGCGACAGGCTCTGTGCTTCGGCTAGGTTGTCAAAGCCGTGACTGCTCGTATCGGGCGGCAGGAATACGGTCGCGTCGACATCGAGGTCGACCAGGTCCTTGACCGCCTGGGCGTACTCGGCCCGGGTCAGGCGCTGGAAGGGCCGCCAGCCCGGATTCGGCCGAAGCGCCGCCGCCGCGTCGAGGCGGCCTTCCATCCGGGTGCGAAATGCGCTCAGCGCCTCGGCCGACGGCCGACGCGCCCCGGCCGGCGGCATCATGCCCGCGGTCAGCTTCCGGACAATCTGCTCGGCCACCTCGGGATGCTCGGTAGCCCTGGCCGGGTCAAACGACGCCAGGGTCAGCCCCCCGGCCTTCGCACGGTCGCTGTGGCAGGTCACGCAGTAGGTCTTGAGCAACTCGGCATCCGCCGCACGGGTGGTGTCACCCGGGGCAGGGGCGGTCGTCCGCGCAGGCACAGGCACAGGGCTGGAGGCAGGGCGCGGAGCGGGCGCAGCGGGCCCGGCCGACTGCGGCGGGGCTGGTGCGGCCCCCAGTGTGGCCCACGCAAGCCAGACCACGGCACAAACGGCGGCGTATCTCATGGTTCCCCCAGGTTCGTTCGGACAGACCTGACACAGCGCAGGTCTGTCCCGACTCGTGGCGCCCAGTATAGAGGCGGTCGCCGCTCCTGTTCGCCGGGGGTTTTGTATTTAATTGTTATCAGCCGACGCATCAATTCCGGACGCAATTCTATGAATCAAAAGCACTTACCGTGATTTTCACGGTCTTGACACGCCAGATTGCGTAGAGGGGCACTGTTGCCGCGGCCGCTGGGGCCGCGTGGAGGAACCCCGCACATGGTCACCCACTCGTTCACGCGCCCGTGGCGCCTCTCCCTCATGTTGTTGCTTGCCCTCGGACTCGCCTCGACGGCAGCCCGTGCGCAAACCACCACCGGCACCATTCTCGGCGATGTCAAGGACGCCCAGGGCCTCCGGCTGCCCGGGGTCACCGTCACCGTCACCAACCAGACCAACGGCGCCACGCGCGAACTGGTGACCGACGACAACGGGGCGTTCAGCTTCCCCGCCCTGAGCCCGGGCCTCTACACCCTCAAGGCCTCCCTCGCCGGCTTCCGCGAGATCACGCGCGCCGACCTCCGGCTGGCCATCGCCTCGCAGCTGAACATTCCCGTCACTCTTGAGGTCGGCGGGATCAGTGAAACCATCACGGTGACGGAACAGGCGCCGCTTGTCGACACCACCGAACAGGCCGTGCGGACGCTGGTGGAAACCCGGCAGATCGCCTCGCTGCCTCTCAAATCCCGCGACGTGCTCGACCTGGCAATGCTCTCGCCCGGCGTCGTCAGCGACCAGGGCTCGGCCTCCGGTGGACAGACCGACTCGATTTCCTTCGGCGGCATGAGCGAGAACTACAAGTCGATGTGGCTCGAAGGCGTCGACTTCAACGACGAGGTCACGGGTGGTGGCAGCTCCCTGTCGTCCGCCACACGCATCGCGCTGGCCCAGGAAGCGGTCCAGGAATTTCAGGTCATGGCCAACAGCTACTCGGCCGAGTTCGGCCGCTCGGCTTCGGGCGCCATCAACATCCTCACCAAGTCGGGCGGCAACCAGGTGCATGGTAGCGGCTTCTACTTCCGCCGCGACGATGCGTTCGACAAGCCAAACTACTTCGCGGAGATCGTGCCCCCCTTCAAGATCGAGCAGTTCGGCGCCACTGTCGGCGGTCCCGTCATGAAGAACCGCCTCTTCTACTTCGGTTCAATCGAACGCCGCGCCAACAACCGTTCCGTGCAGGTGAACATCCCCGTCGCCATCCGCGACTTCGCGCAGTCGCTCGGCTACGACACCCGCACCGACATTCCGGTGACGGCCCGCGAAAGCAATGCCTTCGCCAAGGGCACGTTCCTCGTCAACCAGAACAACACCCTGTCGGGCACCTACATGTATGACCACCGCGATCTGTTCAACCAGCAGACCGGTGGCGACAGTGCCGGCGACCACGGCTATGACGACCAGCGCCGCGCCTGGTTCTGGGTCGGCAACCTCACCTCGGTGCTGCGCTCGAACCTCGTCAATGAACTGCGTGTCAGCGCGTCCTACCAGGCGCTGGACCGCGTCCTGCCGGCCGGCTCCACGTCGAAGCCGGAAATCCGCTTCCCCACCGTGCAGTTCGGCCGCGCCAGCAACGTGCCCCAGAGCCGCACGCAGACCAACTACATCGTCACCAATGCCACCACACTGAGCTTCAGCGCCCGTGGCACGCACGACCTCAAGTTCGGCTTCGAGATGAACAAGGTCCCGACGACGAGCAAGATTAATCAGTCGTTCAACGGGCTGTTCGAGTTCCTCGCCGACCGCCCCGTGGTGCCGGGCGACCCGACGACCCTGCCCTTCCGCTTCACCCAGGGCATCGAACTGCGCGGTGAACTCGCCGAGCTGACCCGTGACGTCGACATCTTCTCGGCGTTCATCAATGATTCGTGGCGCCTCGGCCAGGGGCTGACCCTCAACCTCGGACTCCGCTACGACTTCCAGTTCTGGCGCGGTGACCTGAACGGACAGGACATCCCCAAGGACATCCCGATCGAACAGTTCTGGATTCGCCAGATCACCGGAGACCTGCGGGGGCAGAACTTCAAGGCGGCCCCGAATGACATGAACAATTTCGGGCCACGCATCGGCGTCACGTGGGACCCCCTGCAGGACGGTCGCACCGTGATTCGTGGCGGCTACGGCATCTACTACGACCAGATCAACACCACCACGATGCGCGGCATCGTGGCCGGTTACCCCGGGTTCATCACCACGCAGATTGCCAACGACTCGCGGTCGGGTGCCCGCATCCCGAACGATTTCTTCCCGCGGCTGCCCACGCAGACCTTCCCGGAATCGGTCGGCAGTGCGTTCCGTGTGGCCAACCGCGACGCCGAGTCGCCGTACACACACCAGATGACCACCGGCGTCACACGCCAGCTCGGCGCCAACTACGCCGTCAACTTCGACTACGTCTACATGCGCGGCGAGCACTTCCCCCTCACGCGCAACGTCAACGCGCGCCGCGCCGACAACACCTTTCCGCTGCTGAGCAACGGCCTGCGCCTCCTGCTCTACGACGACAGCGCGCCCATCCGCATCCACCAGGCGCAGTTCCGCCTGCAGCGGCGGTTCACCCAGAAGCTGGGTTTCCTGATCGGCTATACCCTCGGCAGCGCGAAGACCATCGCCGACAACGGGACGCCGTCCGACAAATACGACCTCATGAAGGACTGGGGACCCACCTCCAACGACGTCCGTCACCGCTTCGTCACCAACGTGGTCTATCAGGCGCCCTTCGGCATCCAGGTCGGCGGCATCGTCATGACCAACTCCGCGCCGCCCTACAACATCATCCTCGGCACTGACACCAATCGTGACGGGGACAACAACGACCGTCCCGAAGGCGTCGGCTACAACGCCGCACGCGGCGACCGGTTCTTCCAGACCGACCTCCGCCTCTCGAAGCGGTTCGGCATCCGTGACGGCCGCGTCAACGCCGAGGTGCTCTTCGAGATGTTCAATCTGTTCAACACCGTCAATTTCAACAATTTCCAGGGCAACATGAGCGCGGCTGCCGGGGTGACCTCGAAGGGCATCCCCACCGGCTATGGACGTCCGCGTCAGGCCTTCGACCCCTACCAGGGCCAGCTCGGGTTCAAGCTGACCTTCTGACCGGCACAGGCCGGGGCGGGATCAGGCGATCCCGCTCCGGCCCTCCGTAGGCCCCCGGGGGCACCCGCAGTAGGATGTCGCCTGACGTGCTGCACCACCTCCGGCCCCCGACGACCCGCCGACACTTCCTGATTGGCTCGTGCGCCTGGCTCACGACTGCCGCAGGCTGTCGCCAGGAGCCCACGCCCCTGCCCATCCGTCCGGTCGTCCTGGCCACCGGGGGCGGCGGCGGGCCGTTTCACCAGGTCGGCACCGAACTGGTACGGCTCGTCGCCACCCGCAATGTCGGATTCGAGCTCACGCTGACAGGCGGCAGCTCGGGGGCCAACCTCGAGGCCCTGCAGCAGGGACAGGCCCAGGTGGCGTTCGCCCAGGCCGATGTGGCGTACGCCGCCTACCGTCGCGGCACCCTCGCCGACCCCAGACCTCATACGCAGCTCAGAGGTATCGCGGTCCTGTGGCTGAACACCTTTCAGCTGGTGGTGCCTCGACACAGCACCATCACCGCCGTCAGGCATCTGAAGGGCCGGCGCATTTCCATCGGCGCGGTTGGCGGCGGCAGTGCCACCCTGGCCCGGCTGGTACTCGACGCGTCAGGCATCGGTCCGGACGACATCACCATTTCGAACGACGGCTTTGATGCCTCGATCGCAGCGTTTCGTACCGGCCAGCTTGACGCCATGCTGTTTTCGGCCGGTATTCCGACACCGCCCCTCATGCCCGTCGCGATCGATCCGGGATTCCGTCTCGTGCCTGTGGCTCACGGCGCCGTCTCACAGATGCGCGCGCTCTATCCCTTCCTCGAGCCCCAGGTCATTCCCGCCGGAAGCTATGTCGGACTCGATTCCCCGGTCGAGACCCTCGGCATTCCCGTCCTGATGACCTGCCGGGCGGACCTTGACGAAGATCTGGTGCGGAACCTGACGCTGGTGCTGTTCAGTGAATTGCCTGCCCTGCAGCAGCGCGTGACCGCCGCCGCCGCTATCGACGTCGATCTCGCGCCAGCCACGCCCCTGCCGCTGCATCCAGGCGCAGCGCGCTTCTATCGCGAGCGGGAACTCGACCAGTGATCGAACAGGCCTTCCGCTCGCCACGCGCACCCCGGGCGCGCCGGCTGGTCAGCCTGGTGCTGCCGCTGGTTGGTGCCACCACCGTGCTGGTCTGGCTCACCTGGGAAGCCACGGCGCGGATGCAGGAGAGCGAGCGCGTGGCGCAGCGCCAACGCGCAGGTGAAGTGGCCGCCCTCACCGCAGCTGCCGTCACCCGCGATATGAAGGGGGCCTGGCTCTCGGTGCTGACCTCGGTCACGGCCGATTCGATTCCCGAGGGACCGCCCTACGATCTGCTGCCGGTCGCCGCACGGGTCTTCGCACGGTTCCCGTACCCCGAGACGCTGCTCGTCTGGCGTCGCCTCCCCGGCGGATCCACGGAGGCCTACGCCCTCAACCGCACCGACCGCCCCATCGACTGGGATCCGCACGACCTCACCCAGGACCCCTATCCGGTCGTCATGGTGCGCGCACCTTCACCCCTGCAGCCCGCCATCGACGGGTTGCTGCAGCGGGCCGCGGACAGACGCCCCTATGCCGTCGTGCATACGTCCGTCGCCGGTCAACCCACGCAGGTCATTGCGCACCTGGTGCACGGCGACCGCGCCGCATCACAGCCGGTCGCCATGCTCGCGCTCATCGTCAATATTTCGTGGGTGCGGCGCGCGTATCTCGACAACGTGCTGCGCCAGGTCGCCCGCATCGATGCCGCAGACGGTGGCATGGATATCCGCGTTACCGACGAGGTCGGTCAGGTCGTCGGCACCAGCGGATTTGTGAGCGATCAGCCCGTCGAACACACTCGCGAGTTTCCGCTGCTCTTCTTCGAACCCGCCCTCATGCGCGCCCTGGCCCGACCGATGCCCGACGTCCCCGCCTGGACCATTCAGGTCAGGCCGGAAACCGGGGCCGCCGCCGCCGCGCAGGCCCTGCGGTTGCGCATGCTGCTCCTGGCCGCGCTCGCCGCCTCGGCCGCAGGCGTCGCCACGCTGCTGACCCTCAGGGCTGCCCGCGTCCGTGACGAACTGGCCACGATGAAAACCGAGTTTGTCGCCGCCGTCACGCACGAACTCAAGACCCCCGTGGCCCAGATTTCCCTCGTCGGCGACACGCTGGCACAGGGGCGCTACTCGTCCGCAGAGACCATCCGGGAATATGCCGCGATTCTGTCGCAGGGCGCGGCCCGCCTCAATTACCTCATCGACAACATGCTCACCTACTCGAAGCTCAGCGATCCCGATCTCGCGTATGCCTTCGAGCCCGTCGACATCGCCGATGTCCTCGAAGATGCCGTCGCTCCGTTCCGCAGACGGGCCGCCGAGCTGGGCCTCACGCTCGACATCCACGTCGCTCCCGACGTCCCTCCCGTCAGCGTCGACCGCAGTGCGATCGCCCGGGCCATCGGCAATGTGGTCGACAACGGTCTCAAGTACGGGGCGCAGGGTCGCTGGATCGGACTCGACGTCTCGGTCGCCCCACCCTCCCTCGTCATCGCCATCACCGACCGCGGCCCCGGCATTCCCGCCAGCGATCTGCCGCATGTCTTCGAACGCTTCTATCGGGGACATCACGCCCTCGAGTCTGGCAGCGGGCTCGGCCTGGTCATCGTGCGCCGCATTCTCAGGGACCACGGCGGCTCGGTTTCGATCACCAGCACCCCGGACGTGGGCACCACCGTCACGCTCCGGCTTCCCCTCACGAGATGACGATGTCAGCGAAACGGATCCTGATTGTGGAAGATGACCGGGCGATTGCCCGCCTGCTCAGGGACAACCTCGAGTACGACGGCTTTGCCGTCCTGTGGGCGCAGACCGGGCACGAGGCGGTGCCCATGGCGCGACAGCACCTGCCCGATCTCGTCCTGCTCGACCTGATGCTGCCCTCAGGGCCTGACGGCTATCAGCTCTGCCAGACGCTGGTCGAATCGATCGGGTGTCCCGTCATCATCATGACGGCCCGTGGGCAGAAGGACGAACGTGTGCGCGGACTGCAACTCGGTGCAGACGACTACATCGTCAAACCATTTGCCCTGGACGAACTGCTGGCGCGCGTTCATGCCGTGCTGCGACGCACCACACCCAGGCAGCACCGGCTCCGCATCGGCGACGTGCTCGTCGATTTCAGAACGATGACTGCCACCCGTGAGGGCCACCCCGTCACACTCACCGATCGGGAATTCGAAATTCTCAGGCACCTGGCCAGCCGCGAGGGCCGCCTCGTGTCGCGCACCGAGCTGCTGCAGCTGGTCTGGGGCTATCGCGAGGCGCCGCTGACCCGTACCGTCGACAGTTTCATCTTTCGGCTGCGACGGAAGATCGAACCCGATCCCCACCACCCGCGCTACATCAGGACCGCGCACGGCGATGGGTACCGGCTGACCCTCGGCGGCGACGAGGCCGCCGGGGCTGATGAGCCCCGCCGCTAGCGCCCGGCGGTCGACAGGGGCGTCGGCTGCAGAATCACGTAGGCCGGCAGGCCCACCGCACGGAACCGCTTCATCAGGTCACTGGTCGGCGCCTCGTCCGGCTGCTCGGCCTGCACCTTCACCTTCACATAGCCCGACAGGGCCTGCGTCAC
>Ga0172372_10009426_pt1 | contig 12701 bp, 17 predicted proteins | sample LakKiv5m_2_FD_114544 | JGI IMG/M metagenome (GOLD analysis project Ga0172372, IMG submission 114544) | Freshwater microbial communities from Kabuno Bay, South-Kivu, Congo - kab_092012_9.5m | ecosystem: Environmental > Aquatic > Freshwater > Lake | place: Democratic Republic of the Congo...
CGTCTCCCTTCCACCACGTCGAGGAGGTCGGCCGTGGAACGAAATCCGAAGGTCGTTGTGTTGTAGATCGGCATGTGGGGGGATCCCTCTACATCTTTCCCCTCCCCTGCATGTACGCACCGTGTGGAAAGTTCGTAGTTCTTCTTCATTTGTCCCCCTCCATAAAATTTAAATGGCGTTCATCCGTTTTCCCTGCATGCTTTGCCTTTACCCGCGTTTCAGTGTTTCGGTCATCCGCAAAGCGACGACCAGACCGGAAGCAAGTGTCAATGCCCCCACTACCGTTATGGCCCAGACGACCCCCAGCAGATCCGCGACAATCCCCGAGAGGAGCGCCCCGAAAGCGTAGCCCGCGTCCCGCCAGAGCCGGTAGACCCCCACGGCGGATGCTCTCCAGGAAGGATGCGCCACGTCGCCGATCGCGGCCAGAAGCGTCGGGTACACCATCGCCGTCCCGACGCCAAGGAAAACGGCGCCCGTCATCCATGGGGAAAAAGAGGACGCCGACGCGATCAAGCCGATCCCGCCCGCCTGCACCCACATCCCCCCTGCGATCATCCACTTCCTCCCGACTCGATCCGAAAGCGCCCCCGTAAACAGTTGGCATATACCCCACACCGCGGGATACGTGGCCGCCAGGACGGCGATCCTTTCCACGGACAGGTGAGCGGCGGCGAAAAAGAGCGGGAAAAGCCCCCAGGCCATTCCGTCGTTCAGGTTGTTCACCATCCCCGCCTGGCTGCAGGAAAAGAGGTTCGGGTCACGGTAGCTGGTACGGGTAAAAATTTCCTTGAACGACACGCTCACCGCGCCGCCCTGCCCCTTCGCCTCGTGGCGGGCATGCCCGTGCGTCTCCCGCACGAAGAAGATGGACAGTAGCAACCCCGCCCCGGCGATCCCGATACCCAGGTAGAAGGGAGCGGGGCGAAGACCGTAGGCGGCGGCGATATATCCCGACGCAAGCGCCGTTATGGCGACGGCGAAGTACCCGGCGAACTCGTTCAAGCCCATCGCAAGGCCCCGCCGCTGCGGCCCCACAAGGTCGATCTTCATGATGACCGTGGTCGACCAGCACAAACCCTGGTTGATCCCCAGGAGAAGATTGGCGACGGTGATCCATCCCCACGACGGCGCCCACATCAGGATCAGGGGAACGGGCAATCCGACGATCCAACCGGCGACAAGGAGTCCCTTCCGCCCGATCCGGTCTGAAAACCGCCCTGCCGCCAGGTTGGTGAACGCCTTGACGAACCCGAAACCGACGATAAACGACAGGATAACGCTCTTGGAGACGAGCCCGAACTCGCGCTCCGCGATCAGCGGCAGGATTGCCCGTTCCAACCCCACCATCCCGCCTACGAAGGCGTTGACCAGGACCAGGAGCGAGAACTGTCCGAGGTTCTGCCGGAGTCCCAGGATCGGTTCGGGATCCGGGGCGGTCGAACGATTCGTCTTATCCGCCGTACTCTTTGACACAACTCCCCCCGTCAGAACGTCACGACGCGGTCCGCCTCCCGGATCAGCGTGTATAGCTCCTTCATCGTGGACAAGGGACACAGTTCCGATCCTTGAGAGTTGCGCAGTTTGAGACACGTCCCACAGGCAAGAATTTGGCCGCCCGCCTCGAGGAAGCTCTCCGCCTGCCCCCGGACGTCGAATTTCGGGTTGTTGATTCCGTCCAGCTCCACCCCTTCGGCAAGGAGGAACACCTTCACATCGTCTCCTTCCTTCCGGCTGAAGTTGGCCAATCGGAAGGCGTTGAACACCAGCTCAGCGTTCGTCTGGGAGATCACCACTGCGAGTTTCATTCCTACCGCCCCCCCTCACTTGTGTTGTTCTTTTCGTGTTTCAGAAGAGATATTTGGCTGTTTTCAGCCACGGGCCGCTACTTTATCTTTGCCGGCCTTGGCCTTTTCCCGGTCGATCTGCTCCTTGGTCTTCCGGATAACCGGATGATCCGCAGAAAGCAACGTCAGCACTCCCTCGACCAGCTTCGGCCGGCATAGGTAGTAGCACCGCACCGCGCCGTCCTGTGCGAAGTCGACGAGCTTCGCGTTCCGGAGGACCGTGAGGTGCTGGGAGATGTTGACCTGAGTGACGGGAAGGATGTCCTCCATGTCGGTCACGCACCGCGTACCCTTGGCAAGTTCGGCCAGGATCTGGAGGCGAGTGGGGTGCGCGAAGGCTTTGAGAAGTTCCGCCCGTTCGTAGGCGCGGTCGGGGTCCATATCCCCTCCTCTTTTTTAATTAGAACATTCTAATATTAGACATCCTTATATTCAACCGCGACGCATACCGGCGATCGCGTTCAACCCGAAAACTCCGAGTCGAGCAAGTCGGGAATTTTCGTTGGTAACATTTTCGAGGTGATCTTATCTATATAGGCAGGGAAAGGAGGAATGATGCGGAAGGAACAGGAAATCACCCTCGTCAGGAAAGCAAGGGAAGGCGATACGGCGGCCTTCGGAGAGATCGTCCGCCGGTACCAGAATCTCGTCTTTGCCACAGCGTTCCAGATCCTGAGAGACCGGGCTCTTGCGGAGGACGTCGCCCAGGAGGCGTTTGTGAAGGCATTCCAGTCTCTGCAGGACCTTCGGACAGAAGATTCCTTCCCGACCTGGCTGCGGAAGATCACAAGGAACCTTGCCTTGGCGTCACGTAAGGAGCAGCGTCGTTTCGGGGCGCTCGAGGAGGCAGGAGCCCTGTATTCGCCACCGGCGGATGCCGGACCGGAAGCAGACAGGGAACAGCGCGATTCCGACGCATTCGGGGAGGAGGTAAAACGGATCGTATCCTCGCTCTCCGGTACGCTCCGGTTTCCCATGCTGCTCTGCCACATCGACGATCTCTCTACGAGGGACGCTGCCCGCTTCCTCGGTATCACCGAGGGAGCATTGAGGAAACGGCTTTACGACGGCAAGAAGAAACTCCAGGAGCGGATAGTCAGGATGGCGGAGAAGAGTTTCCAGGTGTACCGACTACCGCCGGACTTCGCCAAGCGGTGCATCTGCGGATGCCAACGATCACAGGCAGCGAAAAACGGAAAGGACGAAAGGAGGTGACATGATGGCTAAGAAAGAGAATTGCGGATGCGGTTGCGTACCGCCGGGGAAGACGGCGAAACCGCAGGTCAAGATCGAAAAGGCGAAGAAGCCCAAGAAGAAGTAGCAGGCTTTCCACTTCGCGGATGATCGTCGCGCGGAGGGGGGACCCCGGGATTTCAGCCGGGGCTCCCTCCGCTCCCCCTTACAATCGTCCGCAGAGGTCCAACCTGCAGCAGACGTTTCGGCAGGTTCGCCGTCCGGTGCCGATAGGGCTTACTGCATTTTCCCAACCGGGGGAATAACGATATCCCTTTTCGTTGTCTCCACGATCGCGAAAAGTTCCTTCTGCTCCTGCTCGGGAACTTTGAACTTGTCCAGGACCTTTTTAAAATCGGCCCCCATCGCCTGCCATTCCTTCTCGGTGATGTTGAGATGCTGGTGGGACTCCTTCATCCCCCGGCCCGTGTACTTTTCGGGCCCGGGAACGATCGGTCATCCCTTACTGCGCTGATCACTGCGGGCCAGGATGGACAATTCGACGCAGTCCTGGTCGACGACCTGTCGCGTCTTTCCCGAAGCAACCTCATGACGCTGCATACCGTGGCACTCTTCGATTCCCTCGGGATTACCATCCTCTCGGCAGCGGACAATATCGACACCTCGGACGAACGTTCCAAGATGCTTATCCCTCTACAGGGGATGATCAACGAGCGGTTTCTCGCTGACCTGCGGGAGAAGACCCTGCGGGGCATGAAGGGCCGAAAGAACGATGGGTACTTCGTAGGAGAGCGCACGTTTGGATTCGAATCCACGCCGTCAGAGAAAGTACGCCTCGATAATCGGGGCAAGGAAAAACCCGCCGGAGTTCTGATGCAGATAAACGAAGCCGAGGCAGAAGTGGTACGACGCGTCTTCCGGGAGTTCGCAGACGGACAATCCATCTTCAGCATCATCAAGCGCCTCAACGAGCAGGGGATTCGCGGCAGAAATAATAAGATCTGCCGATGGAGCACGGGGACGATTCACACAATGCTTCGGAACGAGAAATACAAAGGCATCTGGACCTGGAACCGCACCGGGTACAGGCGCAACCCCCTGACCGGGAAGCTCCGGAGGTTCGACAAGGCGAGAAGTGAATGGGACGTGAAGGAGTCCCCTGAATTTCGGATCGTCTCAGAGGAATTGTGGGACCGGGTCCAGGCGCGGCTGGCGGAGATCAGGAAAACGTGGCCGGGGGGGAAAGGCCGCACTGGGTTCCAGGGCTCGCTTGGTAACGCAACGAGCATTTATCCCAAAGAGTTGCTTTCCGGCGCAATGGTCTGCGGTACTTGCGGGGCCATGATCGTCAAGGTTTCCGGAAAAGGCGGTGGATATTACGGGTGCCACAGGGCCGCCAAACACGGATGCGACAACAGGATCATCGTCAGGAAGTCCGTGGTCGAGAAGGTGATCCTCGGCGAGCTCACAAGCAGGATCTCGAACACGGATAGCCTCTCGTACGTGTTCCGTAGGGTCGAGAAGATGGTGGCGAAGGAGTTCGCCGAGTCACCGGGGGCTGCCAAGCGGAAGGAAGATGAATACAAGAAACAACGACAGATGCTCAACAACCTCGTCGGGTATATCGCCCAAGGTCGCCAGTCGAAGGCGGTGGAGGCCGCCCTAGAGGAATGCGAGAAGAAGGTGGATCAACTCGGCGCCGACCTCGAATTCCTGGGCAAATGCCACACGAGGCTCTTCAAGGCCCCTCCGAAGGAGTGGATCGAAGAGCGGGTTTCCCGGATCAAGGAGGTGCTGGAGCTGAAGACGGAGAGGTCCGCCCTGTTCCTGAGGAAGCTGTTCGGAAAGATCGTCGCCGAACCGGCGGAAAGGGAGGACGGGTTCCGCTACCTGCGGGCGAAGACGGCGCTTAAGTGCCTGGCTCTGTTGGAAAAAGAACCGACGCCCAAGGACCATTCCGCTTTTCAGGGAGGCGTGGGCGCCGGTTCGACCACTTTCAGATGGCGCGCCCTAGAGGATTCGAACCTCTGACCACTTGATTCGTAGTCAAGTACTCTATCCAGCTGAGCTAAGGGCGCGTCCGTGAAGGAAGTAACTATACTGTAAAGGAAATCCGGCGTCAACGGCCTCTTGCGGAAGCAAGGTGGCAACCGCCACCTGCGAGCATCTCCGAAGAGCGTCCTCGGAGAGCGGCTATCGAAGGCGGGTCACTCGGGGCGTACGCACGCGGGGGTCCACATCACGACCCGGTTTCGCCCATCGCACTTCGCCTTGAACGACGCCTGATCCGCCTGCTTCAGAAGATCTTCGATCGTATCGATTCCGGGTTTGCGTTCCGCGATGCCGAAACTGGCGGTCACGGAAAAATCCCGTTTGTCGGCATGGAAGCGAAGCGCCGCGACCGCCGTGCGCAACCGTTCGGCGAGAACGTTCGCCCCCTTCCCGTCCGTTTCGGGGAGCAGGAGACAGAACTCCTCGGCACCGTATCGCCCGTGCAGATCCGTCACCCGTATCCCCCGAAGGCAGACATCCGCCAACCCCGCGAGAACCTTGTCGCCCATGATCCGCCCGTACCCGTCGTTCACCCGCATCAAGTAGTCGATATCCATCATGATGACCGAAAGCTTCAGACTGTAACGCAGAGTTCGCCGGAATTCGATCCGCGAGGCGGCATCGAACTGCCTTCGGGTATGAAGACCGGTAAGGACGTCGACCGTTGTGAGTTTCTCGACCTCGCCGGAAAGGCGCGCGTTTTCCGACTTCAACGCTTCCAGCGCCTGACGCAATATTTCGGTATCACCTCGCGCCTTACGCTCCGCGGCCAACGCCCTTTCGAGCTCCTGCGCGAGCCGCAGATGAACCGGATCCGCCTTTTCTTCCCGTCGATCCATGGTAGATATGATGACGAAAAAGGCGGTTGTTTGCACGAGGATTGCTGCCCACGCCGGGGGGATGGGATCGAACGTCGAGGCCCCTGCGTGCATCACAGAAGCGGTATACCCATCGCTCCGCGGAGGAGAATATGCAGGGAACCATCCATGCAGAGAAACACTTCACCGCATCGGAGTCCGTTCGCGACGTGGTGATCGGCATGGCGGACGGGTTGACCGTCCCGTTCGCGCTGGCCGCCGGATTGTCCGGAGCCGTGAGCTCCACCGGCGTGATCGTGATCGCGGGGCTGGCCGAGATCGCGGCGGGTTCGATCGCGATGGGGTTGGGGGGCTACCTCGCGGCGCGGACCGACCGGGAGCACTACGCCTCCGAACGGGCGCGGGAGTTCCGCGAAATCCAGGATATGCCGGCGGCCGAGAGGCTGGAGGTCGCCACCGTCTTCCGCGGCTACGGCCTGAGCAACGAACAGGCTGCCCCGGTCGTCTCGGCGGTCTGTTCCGACCCCGATCGGTGGGTCGATTTCATGATGCGATACGAACTGGGGCTCGAATCGCCCGACCCGGGACGGGCCACGAAGAGCGCCCTGACGATCGGCCTTTCCTACGTCGTCGGCGGTCTGGTGCCCCTCGCTCCCTACATGACGACGGACAACGTCCTCAAGGGACTGGTGGTATCCGCGGTCGTCACGCTGCTCGCCCTTTTCGGTTTCGGATTCGTGAAGGGGCGGCTCACCGGGATTCGGCCGCTGATCGGCGGCTTGCAGACCGTGGGAATCGGGGGGATCGCCGCGGCCGCGGCGTTCGGAATCGCTCGCTGGATCGGGTAGGTCGGTCCGTGGAACGCGTGTCCACGTCCTCTATGACGGGTTCACCGGACGGTGATACGGAAGACGCGCCGCAGACCAGCGCGATGCCTGCGAGAAGAGATCGTTGCATCCGCTTCACCTCCGGCGGGCCGGGGATATTCATGCCGCGGCCCGGTACGCGTGGGCGAAGTACGCGTTCGCGAAGCTTTCCAGCGTCGTAGGCGTCGTGTTTTCCGCGCTCCGCTCGACCGTCGGACGGACGATTCCGGCGTTGAAGCCGCGCTGCATCTCCAGCATCCCCTCGACCACGCTCCCGGACATCCCCGCCCGCGGGAGAAAGATCCCGCCGCGGATTCCCCATTTCCAACGCGCAAATTTGAAACCGGGACTCCGGGATCCCTGTCCAATGAACGAAGCGACGGAATTTCGAATCGGGAATAGGGGGTTGGAGCATGTGGAAACGGTTGCTGCAAACTTCCGATAACGTCTCGGACCTGGTCGTGCGGCTGGCGCTGCTGGCGATCGCGGCGGAGTTCCTCGGGAGCATAGGGCTGTTCGTCGGTTTTCTATCCCGCGTGGCCGCCTTCGGCATCTTCTGCAACATGGCGGCGGGGGGCGGGGCCGCTCTCCATTGACGGCGCCCTCTCCGGGAAACGATGAAGACACCGACCCTTGAACCCGTCCAACGGACGAGAGAACGTCATCTCTTGAAAAGGAGGTCCATCTGAAATGAAAAAAGGTCTGTTACTGCTGCTGGTTCTCGCAGTTGCCGTTTACGGGTGCGCGACGCCGATGGGGCCGAAGGAGTCGGGTGGTACGGTCGTCGGAGGGGTCGGTGGGGCACTCCTGGGCTCGCAGTTCGGCCAGGGGACGGGTCGACTCGTCGGCGTCGCCATCGGCACGCTGGCCGGCGCGTTGATCGGCCAGGAGGTCGGGCGATCCCTGGACAAGGCGGACCGGCTGGCGATGGAAAACACGGCCCAGCAGTCGCTCGAATACAGCCAGTCCCGGCATTCGTCCGCCTGGAGGAACCCCGACAGCGGCCACTCCGGAACGTTCACTCCGACCACGACGTACAGGGAGCCGCAAGGGCGGTATTGCAGGGAGTACACGCAGACCGTCATGATCGGGGGGGAGCAGCACACGGCGTACGGCAGGGCGTGCCGCCGGCCGGACGGAACATGGGAGGTCGTCAAGTGATCGCATGATCCCGTTTTACCCGCAGCCGGAGCTGCACCTTTTCGGCCCGTTGACGGTCCACGCGTTCGGGGCGATCGTCGCCGTGGCCGTGATCGTCGGGTGGCGGATGGTCGTCGCCCGGACCCGTACGATGGGCCTGGATCCCGAACTCGTCCAGGATCTCCTCTCGTACGTGATCCTCTCCGGCTTCGTCGTCGCCCATCTCTACTCCGTCCTCGCCTATTTCCCGAGGGAGGCGAGGGAAGACCCGCTCCTCCTCCTGAAGTTCTGGGAGGACATCAGCTCCTTCGGGGGATTCGCCGGCGGACTGCTCGGGCTCTGGCTCTTTTTCCGTTTCAAGGCGCGGGAGATCGGCGCCGAGGACCGGTGGCGGTACCTGGACTCCATCGCGTATGTCTTCCCGTTCGCGTGGGCGATCGGGCGCGTCGCCTGCTCGGTCGCCCACGACCACCCCGGCACGGTGACGACGTTCCCGCTGGGGATCAGCCTCGAATCCCCCGAGGCGCAGGCGTACATCGCCTCCTTCTACCGGGAGGCCGGCCGCCTGGCGGAGCTCCCCCCGCACGCGGAGCTGGCGAAGATGGCGTTCCACGACCTGGGATGGTACGAATTCCTCTATACGGCGTGCCTTATGGTCCCCGCCTTCCTCTGGCTGGACCGGAAACCGCGCCCGCCGGCGTTCTTCCTGGTCGCATTCCCGCTCCTTTACGTCCCGGCGCGTTTCTTCCTGGATTTCCTGCGCATAAGCGACGCCCGGTATTTCGGGCTGACCCCCGGGCAGTACGCGGGGATCGCGGTCTTCCTCGTCGCGGTCTTCCTCCTGGCCCGCATCGGCCGGCAGGACGAGAAGGCGTAACGAGGCGAATCGGGCAGTAAAAGCGATACCACAAGGCGGCCTGCGGGTGGTCGCCATATCCGAACGCGCCATATGAGCCCGCGTCCGAGGGCGGCAGGATGCGCTGGAAGGGGCAGGGACGCCTCGGCCCTGCGGTAACCTTTCCCATCGTCTTGACGCCCTTAAAGGGTAAGAGGCCGATCGAAAATGGCCGATCACGGAGGGAAAGATGAAAACATTGCACAATGGGTTTACCGCGCTGGTCCTCTTTACGGTGGTTGCCGTGGGGGCGACGATCGTTTCCGGAAACGCCTGGGCCGGCCGCGGCGGAGACCGCGGCGGGCAGTGCGGCGGCTCCGGATGGGATGGCAGGTGGAAGGGGCAGGGTCAGCAGGGTGACCGGCTGACGAAGGCACTCGACCTCTCCAAGGAGCAAACGGAGCAGGTCAAGGCCATCTTCAAGAAACATCGGGACGAGACCGCCCCGCTCCGCAAGGAAATGGTGTCCGAACGGAGGGATTTGCGAAAGCTGACCCAGTCGGACAAGCCGGATGAGGCGGTCCTCCGGGAGCAGGTGAAGAAGATCGCCGCGACATACGGGGATCTCGCCGTTCGCCGTGCGAAGATGTCCCAGGAAGTACGGACGGTGCTGACGCCGGAGCAGATCCAGAAGTTCAAGACCTTGCAGGAAAAGCGGGAGCAACGGATCGACTGGATGATGAACCGCCCGGAGTAAGGACCTCGTAAGGACCGTCGAAGGGAGAATGGTGCTTGTACGTTCTGGAGGTGCCGATGGCGGAGCCGGACGAGGATGCCGACCTCGTCCGCTCCGCGATCGGAGGCGACGACGAGGCGTTTACGGAGCTGGTGCGCCGACATAAGGGCACGGTCCTTCGCAGCGCCGCCCGCTTCGCGCGCAACCCTGCGGAGCTGGAGGATCTCGGGCAGGAGACGTTCCTGAGGATCTACCGGGACCTCCGCTCCTTTCGCGGCGACGCCCCGTTCGGGCACTGGCTGTCGCGGATCACGGTGCACGTATGTTACGACGCGCTGCGGAAACGACGCCGGGAGGAGAAGGATGTTTCGTTGGAGGTCCTGACCGCGCCGGTCGCGGACTCTTCAACGGGGAACGGCCCTTCGGCCCAACTGGCCCGCATGATCCTCGACCAGGCGATGTCGCGCCTCAAACCGGAAGACCGGTTGGTGATCACGCTGTTCGAACTGGAAGACCGATCGGTCCGGGAGGTGGCGGAGTTGACGGGATGGAGTGAATCGCGGGTGAAGGTGCGCGCTTTCCGGGCGCGGCAGGCGTTGAAGCGGCATATCGGAGGAGACGATGAACGATAAACGGCACGACCGGAAGGACGTGGAACTCGACCGGTATTTCGCACTGGCGCGGCAAGCGCCCCGGGATATTTCCGGGGTCGAACGAAATTTCGAGACACGCGTGATCGCGAGGATCCGGGAGTCTCGGGAACCTTGGTATGCCTGGGCGTGGCGGCTTGCCCCGGTCTTCCTGGCCCTGGTCATCCTGCTCGCCGGGTGGAGCATCTCCTATTCGCCGGTGCACCCGGCCGATCCGGTAGCGACGCTCGCCTGGGGAACCCAGGAAGTCGCTCTGCTCGACAACCTGACGGGGGATTGACGAAGATGAAACGATGGAAATCGATCGTCGGCGTCCTGCTGGTCTTCCTGTCGGGCGCTCTTGCGGGCGCGGCGGTCATGCACCGCGTCGACCGTCAAAACGTCGATGCCGTTCTCTCCGGAAGGGGCGGCGCCACGGCGGACCTCGTCGTCCGGCGGCTTACCCGGTCGCTGGACCTCGACCCGGCCCAGCGGGACCAGGTGCGCGGCATCGTCACCGAGACGCGCCGCGACATCGTCGAGATGCGGAAGCCGGTCCAACCACAGGTCGAAGCGGCGTTCGAACGCTCCCGCGTCCGTATTCGAGCGATCCTGCGCCCAGACCAGCAGGAAAAGTTCGATCGCATCCAGGCCGAGCGCCGGAAGCGGAGGGAGCGACCGGAATAGTTTAGTTATCCGGCGTCGCCATTCCGCGGATCCGGATCACTGAGAGCGGCGCACAGCAGGACCAGCATCGTGTATTGCCAGTTTGCGATTACGTCGGGCTTCATAAGGATGGTTTGACCGATGGTCAGCAGAAACATGAGTAGAGATGTCAACGCCCATACCTTGCGCGCACTCTTTCCGGAAAGAATCAGCAAGGCCAGCACCGGCTCCGCGATCATGATCAGCCAGGCGAGAGAAACGTTTAAAACGTGGGGTGACCAAGTCTTGTCGAACTGGGAGGTAATATAGCCCACGAACCTGCCGGGCCCCATGAATACCCATTTCGAAATGCCGGCGTACAGCAACCAGGACCCGAAAAAGAACCGGATTCCAAACAGAAAAAATCTTCGGGTATCGTATTTCAGAATTGCCATCTCCCCTCCTCCCGTGCGGATCGATCGTATTTTAATGGGATTCGGAAATACGCATTACGGATTCCGGATCCTTGGATGCCACTTTCCCGCCGATCCGGGCATCCAACCATGAACAAAGGGGGTGGCGATATGTGCAACACCTGCGGATGCGGGAAAAAGTAACGTCGTAGCGGGGAGGGGGCGGCCTCCCCTCCCCGCCTCCACCGATCCTTACCGTTGCTGGATCACCTCGTACGCACGGTATTTGATCGCCTTCTGCGCCCCCTTGGCCGACTCCGAGTTCATGTCGCCCATCGTGTCGAGGCTGTTCCTGTACCGGTTCGCGCTGTCCATCTCGGCACGGACAGCGGGCGACGGCGGGGCGGCTGCCAACCCCGCCGCGGCCTTACCGAGCATCCCCTTCGCCTCCTCCCTTTTCCCCTGGTCGGCCAGCCGGGCGGCTTCCTGCACCAGCACGTTCGCCTCGGCGACGGCCCGTTTTTCCTGCACCGACCGGTCGAACCCCTCCCGGTAGACCTTCTCGTCGTGGACGAGTTCGAGGGAAACCCCCTTCGGGGAAGCGGTGACCTGCTTCGACGTCGCCGGGTCGCGGTACCGCAGCGCGACGTCCCCGACGTCCCGCAAGCCGGTCCCCTCGGCGGCCACGTTCAGATTGGCGAAGACGGTCCGGCGCTCGCCCGCGGAAAGGTCGCCCAGGCGGATGACGTAGTCGTCGCCATCGCGCCGCCAGTCGCGTCCGAGGACCGAGCCGAAGCGGCACCCCCTCTTGAGCCGGATGATGATCTCGACATCCGACGCCGCCGTACGAGAGGCGGCGTGGAACTCGGACTCCAGCGCCGCCACGATTCTCTCGGGATCGCCGAGGTAGCGGTAATTCCCTCCACCGCCGCCGGCCACCATCCTCATCAGTTCCTCGTCGAAATCGTTGCCGACCCCGAACGTGGAGACGGAAACCCCGTTGGCGGCCATGTCCCCAGCGCGCTCCCGCAAGGAACCGCGGTGGATCACGCCGACATTGGCCAGCCCGTCGGAGAGGAGAAGAACCCGGTTCAAGGTGCCTTTGCGTTTCCCGTGATTCGCCTGCCGGAACCCTTCCTCCAGCCCGCCGGAGAGGAAGGTGGACCCGCCCGGATACAGGCCGGAGATGATCCGGTGGAGTTCACCCCGATCCCGGCCCACCGGACGCGACGGCCACGGGATCTCGACCCCCTGGCTGTAGGTCACGATCGAAAGCTGATCGTCCGGCCCCATCATGTCGACAAGGTGATGCGCGGCGGTCTTGACGAAATCCAGCTTCCGGGCTTCCGCCATCGAGCCGCTCCGGTCGATGACGAGCGCGAGGTTCAGCCTCGGCCGGTCCGTGTGGATCACCGGCGCGTCGGGGGCGATCACCTGGATCTGGATCGTCCCGACGCCGGAGCCGGGGACGAGCACCCTCCGGTTCTCCGACCGCACATCGAGCATCAGAGGCGCCGCATGGGCGC
>Ga0172372_10009427_pt1 | contig 12701 bp, 7 predicted proteins | sample LakKiv5m_2_FD_114544 | JGI IMG/M metagenome (GOLD analysis project Ga0172372, IMG submission 114544) | Freshwater microbial communities from Kabuno Bay, South-Kivu, Congo - kab_092012_9.5m | ecosystem: Environmental > Aquatic > Freshwater > Lake | place: Democratic Republic of the Congo...
CACCTTGAGCGAAAATCTCAGAGAATTTACTGGTTTTGCATCACACGGCATGACGCCGGGGACAGTCCCCGAAAGGCACTGACGCAGGGATGGAACAGCGGCCGCTGGCCGGGCGGCACGGATAGGCGGTGCATGGCACTTTTGCACTTCTGTCGTACCGTAAAGGGGGCCGGTCGCGTACCGTGGACCCTCGGATTACCACTTCTCATGGGTCCCATTCGTCCCATGCGTCCCATAACACCCCGGCAGTGCGTGGCCGAAGTTTTTGTCAGGTTCGTCGCCGGGCGATGACATCGGCCGCCGGCCGGGGTCGACGGACTGGAAGTCCGTCGTACCGCAAAGGGGGGCGAGTTTTGCCCGCGGACTGCCGTCCGGCCGGAGCCGTACTGCTGCACAGTTCAGGCGGGTGGCTGCTGGGGTGCATCAGCGGGCTTATCAGCTGGGGCATTCAGGTTTTGCCGCATTTCCCGAAGCCGAATCAGGAGTGCATTGGTGGAGAGACGAATGCGCGCTCCTTCAGGTGCAGATTCGATCCGCCTGATGGCGTCGTCCAGAATTTGCTTCGCCTGGGCTGTGCGATTGTTGCGTGCAAGCAGACCTGCGAGCTGTTGCTGGGTTCGCAACAGCGCCAGCTGATACGTCAGACCTTCCGGAAACTGTTCCACCAGCTGCTGCAGTATTTCCACCGATTCCAGCAGTCCGGCTTCGGCCCGAATCACCTGCCCCTGAAGGTTTTGTACGGCAGCAATTCGTGACAGCGTGGCTGCGTGCAGGCTGCGGTATTCAGGGATCGTGGGATGTTTGTCCATCAGCTCACGACTGATCTGCAGCGACTGCTGCAGTCGCTGCATGTCCGCCGGACGAAAGGAGTTGAGGGAACCGAGCGTATCGGCGAGCTCGAATCGAAAGAGATCGACTCCCGGGAATTCCTGTTGAAGGGCTTCAAGAATTCGTACCGCCTTCGAGAATGACGCATCAGCTTCCTGAAAATCGCGGCGGAACTGAGCGATGCGGGCGTGGTCGCGGGTCGCGCGTGCCAGCGCCAGTCGGTAGGCCGTGCTATTGGGCTCCTCGTCGCACAGCGACTGCAGGATTTGTCGGGCCTCCGCATTGGCTTCGATCGTCCGACGCATGCGAGCATCGAGGGTCGCAGCCGGCAGCGGCGACAGACCCTGGGGATTGAAATTTCCCGGAAATCCGCCGGGACCGCCCGGGCCTCCAAATCCACCGGGGCCAATCGAAGCCCCGAGCCCACCGGGCCCACCGGGGCCGATGCCTCCCGGCGTCATGCGTGGGCGGAGCCGGGGATCAAGTGGCTGACGAAGTCCCAGAGTGGTCACGCCATTGAGTGCATTGGCGAGGAGGTATCGACCTTCTCGGGACTTGCTGATCACTGTGTTTCCGGCGAGGCATTCCCGGAACTGTTGCAGCGCCTGCAGTGCGGTGGGAACATCGCCGCGCTGAATCTCCAGCTGCAGCAGCTGGTGCAGGATTTGCACTTCGGCGAGTGCGGCTGTGTTGTTGCCAGCTGGAAGATCGACAGGGGGATCCGCCGGGGCTCTGCAGGCGGCGAGTGCAAGCTTGTAAGAGCGGCGAGCATCGTCGAACCGTCCGAGCTGTTGCTGAATATCCCCAACACGTCGTCTTGCATCCGCGGCACTGCTGCCGAGGTTCCGGGCATTCTCAGCGGCAAGGCGATCAAAGAACTGCAGCAGTGTTTCGAGAAGAGTGACATCAGCGGAACTGAGTGATGCATCGGTGGCGGTGACGAGTTCGTCGGCGCCCAGTTCATCGAGAAGTGTTTCCGAGCGACCGCGGGCGGTGATATTAGAGAAAACCTCCTCGAAGGCCCCGATCGCCAGATCAAGATTCTTCTCTGCGCGCTGACGTTCACGACTGGCGGTTTCAAGAGCGGCTGTTTTTTCGACCAGATTGAGTTCGGCACGCTGGTACTGTTCGTTGCGGGCAGTCAGTGCGCGCTGGATGCGACGATAGCTGCTGCCAAGGATCAGCACGATGGCCAGCAGCAGAGTTGCGGTGGCGGCAGTGAGTGCAGCGAGCTGCGGGTTGCGACGCGACCAGCGCCAAAGCCGTTCCACCGGGGTGACTCGACGAGCCGCAATCGGACGATCTTCAAGGAATCGTCGCAAGTCCGCTTCGAATTCGCCTGCAGACTGATACCGACGCTCGGTCTCCTGGGCGCAGGCTTTCAGAGCGATTGTTTCCAGATCTCGCGGCATCTCAGGGTGCAGCGATCGCGGCGCGGGAAGCTGGCGACCCTCGGCCACCTGCTGCAGCGAGACCGTCGGTGGCTCCAGCGTGAGCATTTCACAGAGTGTCAGCCCGAGCGCGTGAATGTCGGTGCGGGGATCGGCGTGACCGCGAAGCTGTTCAGGAGCCATATAGCGAAAGGTGCCAACGATTTCTCCGGTATGCGTGAGTGCATCCGGTTCAATGGCCCGTGCCAGTCCGAAATCCGCAATGCAGACGGTCCCGTTGGTATCCAGCAGCAGATTGGCTGGCTTGATATCACGGTGCAGAATGCCCTGGCGGTGAGCGTAATCGAGTGCGTTGGCGGCAGCGGCCACAAGCCTCGCAACGTTGCGAAAGTAAATGGTCGGTAATCGAACACCCGCTGAACTGCCGGCCGTGCCTCGTTCCTGCAGCGTACCTTCCGGCCCCGCCCCGAGACTTCCGGAGAGACGCGTTTTTGAGCCGTCGGCCGGAATCACGGCGGCGATCGTGGATTCTGCCGGGAGTTTCGAAAGATCACAGACGATGGTGGAGTTCGCAGTTTTTGCCGCAGCGGCTGCCTGGCCACTGAGTTCACATCCCAGCAGCTGCCGGGCAGCCTCGGCGGCACGCTGCAGCCGGAGTGAATGCGGGGCTGCCACAGAAAAGCTGTCAGCCGAACCTGCAGATGATGCGCTGGCTGGCGCTTCCGCCGGCAGTTCCCGAATCGTCGCCACGACTTCTGCGAGGGTCGCACCCTCAATCAGCTGCATCGCGTAAAAGTAGACGCCGCGATCCTCACCAAAACCAAACACCGGAACGATGTTGCTGTGATGCAGCCGGGCGGCAGATTCCGCTTCCCGACGAAATCGCTGCAGCTGACGCGCAGAATCTGAAAGCAGCTGATTCACAACCTTCAGAGCCACTCGCCGCTTCAGCGACATCTGCAGTGCTTCATAAACCACGCCCATGCCGCCACGACCCACCTCCCGGAGAATTCGAAAGTCCCCAATCATGTCCGGTCGTCGGCCTGACGGAAATGGGCTCGCCTGCGAACGCTGGCGCTGCTGGTCCTGGTGACGACTCACCCGTTCCGTGGCTGCCACTGATGGAAAAACGGCACGGATCAGGTCGGCATGTTCCGGGTGCTGGCGGCAGTAGTCTTCGATTGACGGCTCTTCACCCGCCCGCAGCTGCTCGGCATAACGCTCTGCAAGCACATCCACCGGGTGCCGATCAGAGTCAGATTCTGTGCTTGCCGAGGACATTGCTGGATACTCCGGATTGCAGCCCTGTTCGCAGGATTTCTGAAAGTATAACCACGGGTCGGCAAAGTGTTCGAGAGAATTCAGGGGCGGGGAATGTAAACGGCAGGCGCGACAGGCTTGCACAATTCCCCGTCAGCAGGGACGATGCTCCTTCAATTCCCCGTCTCGACAGCTCCCGTCACGGCGATTCCCATGGCAAAAAAAATCAGCCGATCAGCTTCCGCAGCGACTCGAAAAACGACAGCAAAGCCCATTCGTCGGGCGTGGGAGTATTGTCCGAAATGTGGCCTCAAAGCGGCAGTGCGGGGGAAAAATCCGTTCCGCTGCGAATCCTGCGGGTACACACATTTCTTCGCCCCGGTGTCCGCTGTCGGTGCCATCACCACGGACGCAGACGGCCAGGTGCTGCTGCTCGTCAGGGCGAAGGACCCCGGCAGGGGACTTTACGGACTGCCAGGCGGATTCATCGATGCCGGAGAAACAGCCGAGGAGGCGCTGCATCGCGAAGTCAGGGAAGAAATCGGACTCCGCGTACGCGCCTGCCGGTATCTCACATCGTTTCCTAACCAGTATGTGTATCAGGGCTTCATTCTGCCCGTGACGGATCTGTTTTTCGTGATGGAGGTTCACAGCTTCGACGAACTGGCTCCGGGAGACGGCGAAATTTCCAGCTGGCACTTCTGTCGCCCGGGGCGAAAAGAACTGAAACGCATGGCCTTCGAATCCAACCGGAGGGCGCTGGAACTGTTCATCGAACAATCCTGACGCTCGTATGATCCAGATCACGCTGTCCGCGCGTTGCCACTAAAAAACAGACATTCCATAAATAATCATCAAAAGAGTTTTTCAAAGCGGAATTTTCTTGACAGGGGTATTCGCATGTCCGAGTTCAGTCGTCGCAGTTTTCTGCAGACATCTGCCGCGTTGTCCATGATTCCAGCCATCCCGGCTCGCAGCAGCGGTCTGCACATCGCGCCTTTCCGAATTGACGTGACCGCCCCAAACGGACACGGCTGCTGCGGGGGCTGGATCAAGCCAATCGAAGCCGTCGATGATCCTCAGGAAGCCATCGGATTTGTGCTTCTGGGCGCCGGTGCTCCAATGGTGGTGTGTGCTGTTGACTGGACCGGGATCCTGAATTCCGCGCATCTGCGATGGCGAACGGCAATGGCCGAGGCCGCCGGAACAACTCCTGACCGCGCTGCCGTACAGTGTGTGCATCAGCACAACGCACCATTTGCCTGTCTCGATGCCCAGCGTCTCGTGGACGCTCAGGGTGATCTGCCGAACATCATGCTGCCGGATTTCTTTGAGCGTTGTCTGGATCGAATTCGCGTGGCGATTCGCGACGCGGTGTCGCAAGCGGTGCCGGTCACGCACATTGGCCGTGGGCGTGGGCGAGTGTCCGAAGTGGCTGCCAACCGGCGAGTGAACCTGGGTGCGGACGGGCGGATCATCAGCATGCGCGGCAGCGCCTGTGCTGACCCCGCCCTGCGTGCGCTTCCGGAAGGACTTATCGATCCCTGGCTGCGAACGGTTGCCTTTTACAGCGGCGACAAAAAGGTCGTCTGTGCCCACTATTATGCAACGCACCCGATGAGCTATTACGGGGATGGTCGGGCCAGCAGTGACTTTCCGGGAATGGCACGGCGGCAGCGTCAGGAAGAGGAGCCGGGCACAACTCATCTGTATTTCACCGGGTGTGCGGGCAACGTTGCCGCCGGCAAGTACAACGACGGCACCAAACCCATGCGAGCAATCTTAGCACGACGAATCTACGATGGCATCGTGGCGGCTGATGCGGATCTCAAACGCGAGCCGGTGGAAACGGCCGAATGGAAAACCGCCGAAATCCTGCCAACTCCCCGCAGCGATCTCAGCGCTGATCGGCTGGCAGCCACCATCGCAAACAAGCAGAACCCGGTGGTGGGACGGAATCGACCGGCATTTGAACTGGCCTGGATGCAGCGAGTGGAAAGGAAGCAGCCAATTATTCTCAGCACACTGTCGCTCAATGACGTTTCGCTGCTGCATCTGCCTGGCGAGTCATTTATTGAATACCAGCTGCGAGCACAAGAGCTGGCGCCCGGTCGCTTCGTGGCGGCCGCGGCTTACGGCGATGGCGGACCGTGGTATGTTCCGACAAAGGAAGCGTGGCCACAGGGGGGCTATGAAGTGAGTGTCGCCTTCTGCAGTCCTGAAGTGGACGATGTGATGACCGCCGGCATGCGAAGGATTCTCTGATGTCAGATCCCTCGACGGAATCGAAATCCAGTGGTGATGCGGCCGGGCAACAGACGCCGCTCCACGCTTTGCTGCACGGTATCCTTTACAGTGCTTCATTGCCGGAACGGCTCGTCCGCAGCGCAGTGGGGCTGACCGCAGGGACCGCTAAAGAACTGGCCGAATTCATCGTGCCGCAGGCGTTTCAGTCTTCCAAAAGCTACGAAGTCGCCATCCGCAATTCGCTCAATTTTCTCCTTTCAGCGGTTGGCGAAGTCGGTGGTGGTGGCGGCACCGCAGGTAACACATCAGCAGCAGACGCAAACCTGCCCACAGCCTCCGATGCCTCTGCACCAACTGCCGATACCGGTCGATTTGTCGCAAAAAAAGCAATCGCCAATTTCATTGATATCACAGGACTCACGACGCTGCATATCTCGCCTCTGTGGATTCTGGCCATCGTCAGCGACGCCGCCTACGGAACTCGCACCTATCTCGAAGAACTGGCCGTGGAACTGCAGCGGCAGGGACTCATTGATGACAGTTCGACAATTCATCGCGTGGACGATCTGTTCGCTGCCGTACAGAAGGCCAGCGGCCGCGCGGCGTCGGCCTTTGACCTGCCCCCACTGTCACTGGCCGAACTGAAGGAATCCGTTACACAGACCCGCAAAGCACTCAACGAAATCGACCCCACGCTGCTCATACCCGAAGCCGAAATCCGCCGACTCTGGCAGGAAATGAAGGAGCTTGCCGTCAGCGAAAATGTCAGCCTGCTCGGAGTCTCAGGAGCGCTGGCGATGCATACGGTGGAGGCCATTCGCGAGGCCACTCAGGGAACTCTTGCCGGACTCTTCGTGGCAGGGCGAATTATCAACCGCAACCTGTTTGCACACTATGCCGCAAGCCTGCACCACGTGCGGACTCAGGGACTGATCGCTTCGCTGAAAAATACATTTGAACCCTACACCGAAATGGCCTGGAACAACTTCTCAGCCTCCCGCACGACATGGACCGAAGCCGTGCTGAATCCGAGCTGGACTGGTCGGCTGTGGAGGAGGATGAAGGGGATCTTCGGGTAAACACGGAAGCCTTGCGCAAAAATCAGTCTGGCTTCACCGGGAATTCGGGGCTTGAAGAGATTGCGGCAGCAGCGATGGATCCGCGTTTTGTCGGGCGTTTTCTTCCATGGCGGCAAGAGATTCCTGGACGGTGACCGCGACTACGTTTTCGAATTCCGGTCGAGCGGACTGGACGGCCAGCTGATGGGCTCGCGTTCCAAGGAAATGCTTGTCTGAGTAGCTGAACGCCGCGAAGATCATGATGACACTGAGCCCCAGCAGACCGGCGCCCCAGGTAAACCAGCGCTCCAGCTCTTCATCTCGCGAGACCACCGTGACGATCGGGATGGTGCGAATACGGTCTGTCAGGAAGAGTGGCGTGAGTGCAAGTTCTCCGGTGCCGGTTTTTCCGCGAGCGGCGTAGCCTTCTCGTTTGAAGAAGTATCCGCCGAGTTCGACTTCAGGTGCCGCTTTGGCAGTGGCTTCAGTCACAGGCAGACTGGCGTCGAAGGATAGAGCCAGCACATGGACGAGCTGGTTGCCGGAATCAGGAGTGGAGATCCACGCGTCCCACGCAGAACGAATCCCCCAGGAATTGGCGGTGGCCGGGAGCGGCGCGGCAGTGAGCCTTCGCAGTTTTCCGCGAATCAGAAAGGGTTTGCCGCGGCACGCTTCAGGTGCAGTCATCACCACGGGATAGCTGAGAGGCGGCATTTGGCGAAATTTTTCCGGGAAGACCTTCTGAGCCAGCTTGAAGGTGCCAAAGAGCGAAGCAGATTCGCTGGCTAGAACGCCAAGCACGTCGTCGCGGACATCTCTGGTCAAAGTGGCGGGAGCATCTTCGGAAGAATTGATGGAGCCCGAGTCGGCGCCAGCTTCAAATGCCGCCGCGCCCGCCCGATCGATCACGGCTGCGGGATCCACCGGACCAGACTGCTGCGGGACAACCTGGATTTCGTCGGACTGCAGCCCGCCGACAACGGCAGCTGTCCGGATTGCAGTGGCGGGATTGGCCAGATTCGAGCCACTGCCAGGTTCCTGGACTCGCCCGACAATCCAGACGAGCGCCACGATGCCTGCGGCAGCGACAATCAATGTCAGCCGACGACCACTTTGCAGGAGTTTCTGCTGACGATGGCTGACGCGGGAACGAAATCGCACGGGCTTGCTCCGCTGCGGAAGTCCTTGGACTCGAGGACAATTCCGCCGAGTCGTCCTGTGATTTTAGGTGGTCTGCGGACAATTTGCCAGAAGAACCTGTGAAGGATTCGTGGGGGCTTTCCGGATGCTGGTCGGAGGGCGTAAACTGGACCCTCGGAAAACTCGCGTCGTCGAAAGGCTGACGAAACCGCCTGCAGACCGGAGCGGAATTTGCTGTGCGGAGACCGGCGGTGGCACGGGCACGCATCTTTCCCGGGGAATGCTTCAGAGGGGAATGCTTCAGAAAGGAGCTCATCATGACGGCCTGGCACAGTCTTTCTCCTGCTGCTGCAACAGACATGCTGGGCGTGGATCCTGCGGCAGGGTTAAGCACACCCGAGGCACAGCGGAGGCTGCTCGAGCACGGTGAAAACGTGCTGGCGGAGGCTGCCGCGGACCCGTGGTGGAAACGCCTGCTGCGGCAGTTTCAGGATCTCGTCATCGGAATACTCGCAGCCGCAGCCGTGGTCGCGGGGCTCATGGGGGAATGGACAAATACGGCTGCGATTCTGGCGATTGTGATTCTGAACGGGGTGATTGGCTTTCTGCAGGAAGCGCGAGCAGAGCGGGCTCTGGCTGCGTTGCGGCGGCTTGCTGTGCCTGCGGCCCGAGTGCTGCGGGATGGCCGCACCGTTTCTCTTCCGACCGCACAACTGGTGCCAGGCGACATCATGCTGCTGGAAGCCGGCGACCACATTCCTGCAGATGGGCGACTGTTGACGTCGTATCTCCTGCAGGTGCAGGAGGCGCCGCTGACGGGCGAGTCTGCGGCGGTGGAGAAGTCAATTACCGAGACACCGCCGGACACACTGCTCGCCGACCGCACACCTATGGTCCATACTGGCACAGTAGCCGCAGCGGGCCGCGGAACTGCGGTGGTCACAGCAACCGGTATGCACACGGAACTCGGGAAGATCGCCGGACTGCTGCAAACAGCAGTTCCTGACGAGACGCCGCTCCAGCGACAGCTGGCAAGGCTCGGACATTCGCTGGCGGTGATCTGCCTGACGCTGGTGCTGGTGATCTTCCTGACTCGACTGCTGCGAGGTGACGGCTTTGTCGAAACACTGCTGTTGTCGGTCAGTCTTGCAGTGGCGGCAGTACCGGAAGGCCTGCCTGCCGTGGTAACGCTGACACTTGCTCTCGGGTTGCAGCGGATGGCTGCCCGTCGAGCACTTGTGCGGCGGCTGCCCAGTGTGGAAACGCTGGGCGCGGTGACTGTGATCTGTACCGACAAGACCGGCACGCTGACTCGCGGAGAAATGACGGTGCGGGACATTGTGACGGCCGAGTCCGGGTATTCGGTGACGGGGGTTGGAACCGAGCCGCGGGGCGAGTTTCTGCGGCGGGATTTGAATTCGGGATCGGCGGAAACTTGCAAAGACACAGCAAATGCATCAGCAGCTGCACCGCAGGCCCTCGATGCGGATCTGCGGCAGCTGCTGCTGACGGGGATTCGCTGCAACAATGCGGCGGTCAATCTGCGTGATGGCACGGAGCCTCGCTGGGAAATGGTTGGCGACCCCACCGAAGGAGCTCTGCTGGTCGCGGGAATGAAGGCCGGGCTGGACCTCAGACGCGACGGTACGCGGATACTTCTGGAGCGTCCCTTCGACAGTGAACGACGCCTGATGTCGGTTCTGGCGCGGGAGAGCGACGGAAGTGTGCGGCTGCATGTCAAAGGGGCACCTGAGGCGATTCTCGAACGGTGCAGCTTTGAGCTCTGTGGAGGAGTGGTACGTGCTTTGACCACGGAGCGGCGGCTGCAGGTGCTGGAAACCAGCCGACAGCTGGCCAGCCGAGCCCTGCGAATGCTGGGACTGGCCTTCCGGGACGGCAAACCTTCGCAGTCGATATCCATGGATGAGTCAGAGCTGGTGTTTGTGGGGCTGGCGGGTCTGATGGATCCGCCGCGGGAGGAAGCGAAGGACGCGTTGCGGCGATGTCAGGCCGCTGGAATTCGCGTGGTGATGATCACCGGCGACCATCCGGAGACTGCTCAGGCCATCGGCTGCGAACTCGGAATTACGGCCCCTGCTCAACGGGTACTCACCGGACGCGACCTGAATCGTCTGGACGACGTGCAGCTGCGGGAGCTGGCGGGAACATTTCGAGTGTTCGCGCGGGTGACAGCGGAGCATAAGCTGAGGATTGTGACTGCGCTGCGGTCTGTGGGTGAGACGGTGGCGATGACGGGTGACGGAGTGAACGACGCACCGGCAATTCGTGCTGCGGACATTGGAGTTGCGATGGGGTTGACGGGCACCGATGTCACACGGGAAGCCTCCGATATGGTTCTGCTGGATGACAACTTCGCATCGATCGTGAGTGCAGTGGAAGAGGGTCGAGGGATCTTTGACAGTATTCGCAGGAGCGTGCAGTTTCTGCTGACGGGGAATTCGGGTGAGATGCTGCTGATGCTGACGGCGGCAGTCGTGGGCTGGCCTGCACCACTTGTGGCCATTCAGATTCTCTGGATCAATCTCGTATCGGATGGTCTGCCGGCTCTCGCACTGGGGCTTGAATCACCGGAGGAAAGACTCATGCAGCAGCCTCCGCGGCGATCCTCTGAGCGATTGCTGGGGCGGGAGCACTACGGACGGGTTCTGTTTCATGGCTGTGTGCTGGCGGCGGTGACGGCACTCGGATTTTCGGCGGTGCATCGCGGTCGCCCGGAGCTGCTGGGGAACGCACGTGCGACGGCGTTCGGAATCATGGCTTTTTCACAGCTGTTGCTGGCACTTGGTTTTCGCAGTCAGCTCACACCGATCGTGCGACTGGGGTTTCGTTCGAATCCGTGGCTGCTGGCGGCGATTCTCGCTTCAGCTCTGTTGCAGGTCTGCATTATGCTCCTGCCAGGACTCCGATCATTGTTTGCGATTGAAACGATCCTGACATGGGAATGGTCCGTGATTTTGGGGTTGTCGCTGATTCCCCTGGTGATTGTGGAGCTTGAGAAGATCTGGCGTGTTCGTTAAGCAGCGGTCAACGAATTTCACAACAGGAGAGTCGGCATCATGGCGCGCATCACATCGCTCTGGGCACTGCTGGGTGCCACCGCGCTGGCCGTGTTTCTGTTTTATCAGGTGATCGCTGTACTGCTGCTGCCGCTGTTTCTGGCGGTGGTGCTGGTGCTGTTGCTGCAACCTCTTTATTCGCGACTGCTGAATACGCGAATGCTGAAGTCCTGGCGCGGTCGTCGTTACATTGCCGCCGGATTGATGAGCCTTGCTGTGCTGCTGGCGGTGCTCGTCCCTGCCGCCATCGCTCTGGCGATGGCCGGTCATGAAGCGCTGCTGGTCACGGATCAGCTGCGGGACGGTCAGCTCCGTCAGAAGCTCGACAGAGCCCGTGTGCAGGCAGGACTGGACTACCCGTTTGCGGAGGAGTGGCGGTTTCTGTCGCAGTCACTGGATCTGCTCACTGCTGACGCCGCGCGAGGTGCTCTGGCCGAAGGCCACCCACAGGCGCTGACGCGGATTCAAAACGAATTTCGGACGCTGGCTGAGCGACTTGGCGAGAGTTCACATCGCGCTCCGCTCGCTGAATCAACAGCGGTTCTCGATCTCCTCGAAATCGCTGCTCAGGCCGCCCCTGGCACCTTCGCCGCTCAGCAGGCCCTGCAGCGCGCTGACACGGCATTTCGTCGCTGCCGCGCTGCCGCTCTGGGTGGACCATGGCTGCTCACTCTGCGAGAACTCGCCAATCCCTCCCCCAGCGAACTGCGACAGTGGTCTGCACAGGCTGCCGTGATGACATCAGACTGGCTGGCCGCTATCGGCGGAGCAACCGGTTCCGTGATGACTCGACTGGTGATGGGAATTGTCGTGTTTGTGTTTGCTGTGTTCTTCTGGTTCGCAGAAGGCCCGCAGATTATCCGCAGCCTGATGCGTCTGTCGCCGCTGGAAGAGAAGTATGTCCACGAACTGCTGCGGGAGTTTGAAGTGCTGGTACGGGCCGTGGTGGCGGGCAGTTTGATTTCCACGATGGTGCAGGCACTCCTGGCGGGACTGGGATATTGGCTGGCCGGGCTCGATTCCGTCTTTCTGCTGATCGCCGCTACCGCGCTGATGGGAATGGTGCCCTTCGTCGGCTCTACGCTCGTCTGGGTCCCGGCCGGACTCTGGCTGATCCTCGGTGAAGGCCGATTCGCTGCCGGCATCTTCCTGCTTTGCTGGGGCGCGTTCGTGGTTTCAACAATCGACAATCTGATCCGGCCCTGGGTGCTGCTCGAGCAGGCTTCACTGCATCCCCTCGCCGCACTCATCGGCGTCCTCGGCGGAGTTCAGGGGCTGGGCCCGGCCGGTGTCTTTGTCGGACCACTGGTTGTGGCCTTCGTACAAACTCTGCTGATGCTGCTTCACCGCGAGCTGGCTGAAGTGGACGGCGAACTTTCTGCGAGCACAAAAAAACAGGCGGAAAGTTCCCGCCTGTGATTCGTTCGGCTGCGACCGCCCCGCTGCGATTACAGCCTGCAAGGCCAGTGCTCAGCCTCGGAAGAGCACCCCTGCAAGCACGCTGCCCACCCCCAATCGAGCCGCGACCGTCAGGGAGCGGGAAATGCCCTGAGTACCTATGCCACAATGAAGCAGAAGGTGCATGGCACCTGCAGAGCATCAATCGAGCCGCGACCGTCAGGGAGTCGGACAAACACCCTGGGCACCTATGCCACAATGAAGCAAAAGGTGCATGGCACCTGCAGAGCATCAATCGAGCC
>Ga0172372_10009429_pt1 | contig 12700 bp, 3 predicted proteins | sample LakKiv5m_2_FD_114544 | JGI IMG/M metagenome (GOLD analysis project Ga0172372, IMG submission 114544) | Freshwater microbial communities from Kabuno Bay, South-Kivu, Congo - kab_092012_9.5m | ecosystem: Environmental > Aquatic > Freshwater > Lake | place: Democratic Republic of the Congo...
GCCTCCGAATTTGTCACCGGTGATGCCAGGCAAGCCAAGGCCGCTCGCCTTTGCGGCTTGAATGTCGTGGAAATCCGTTGATCCGCGACATTCCTTGGCAAAATCGGAAGATTGAAATGCGGGCGCGTGTTGGTAAAGAAGGGGGCACAGGCGTCCCGCCCGTGTAAGACACTGGCGTGGAAACCTCACCGACGAGCAACCCGCCTTGCGCCTTGCCATGTAGGGCATGCGTCGCTCGCCCGTGGAGTTTTGCCGTTACTCCACCGGGCCCGCTTGCCATCGAAAAAAACCCACCGGACTGCGGCCGCATTTCTATCCCAATCAACCCGCGAGGGCGCGTGTTGGTGCGCCCGAGGGCGAGCGCGCTCCCCGGGAAGGAAGGGGGCACAGGCGTCCCGCCTGTGAAAGGCACTGGCGAGGAAACCTCACCGACGAGCAACCACTCCCTGCGCCTGCACGGTCGGGACGACCATGCCCCTCTCTTTCTTGCCCTCCGCTCCGTGTAAACCCCATTTCGCATTCCCCATTTCGAATTTCGCATTGGCCCCCAAGCCTCCGCGCCCCTGCGCCCCAGCGGGAAAACCGTTTCGAATTTCGCCAAAAATAATCCGCAGTTTTTTCAAATTTGACGCTTGCCAAGGGTGGGGGATTTCCTGTTTACCGTCATGCGTTTTGCGTCGAGCCCATTCTGTTTGATCGCAAAAAAACTCAACACGATATGCCTTTTGGCCAAATCATTTTGAAACATCGACCCGTTCCGAGCCTTTGCTGGTGCGCTTCTCCGGCTTTTTCGGTTTGCCAATCCGATTTCGAAAAACCACGCTTCTCAATTTCTTAACCCATCCAAAAACCACTTTGCCATTCCTGAAAACTGAACGCTGAAAACTGAAAACTTGATTCGCCCATGAAAACAAAACCATTCGCCCTCCGCCTGCTCGGTGTCCTGCTCGCGGCACTATCTCTCTCCCCTTCGCTCGCCTTCGCCAACGGCTTTCCAACCCTCTACTGGCTCGGCACGAACGGCACCTCTTGGACCGCCGGCGACAACTGGTCCCAAAATTCCACTTCGGGAGATCCGGCGACAGACTTCCAAACGAACGCCTACATCAACTTCTCCGCCATTTCCACCAACACCACAGCCACGATTCTCGGCGGCAACCAGACCATTTCCTCCCTCACCATCAACACCACAGCGCCCGTCGGAATCTCCGGCGGCAATTTGACCGTCACCGGAAATATCTATGCCGGCCAGTCCAGCAGCGGCAACACTCTCCAACTCGGCAACGGAGTAGCCGTGAGCGGAACTTACATGGCGGCGGGCTACGACCTGGGTGCCAACAACAACCAGGTCATCGTGGGAGCCAATGCCACCCTCACTCTCACGGACAAGTTTGATGTCGGATTCAACGGGTCCTCCAACAACCTGACCATCACAGACGGAGGGAAAGTGATTCTCAATAACGGGGGCTCCTCGATCGGTTCTTTTGCCGCAAGAAACAACAGCGTGCTCATCGACGGTGCCGGATCAACGCTCACCAGTATTGCTAACTACTATGTTGGCTTCGAAGGCGAGGGCAACCTTTTGACCATTTCCAATCAGGGGGTGATGGATTCAGAATTTCTCGTTGTGGGTGGTGCAACCGGCGCAAGCGGCTCCGGCAGCAACAATACGGTTTTTGTGACCAGCAACGCCTCCTTGCTCCTCGACACCCTCACGATTGCTAATGTAGGCAGCAACAACACCCTCACCGTTCCGCTCCCAGCGGCATATCCATCGCCTTTGTGCCGGGTTCCGAGGGAACCCTCAACATCGGCACCTTTGGCGGCAATACGACAGGAGGCACGATCAACGCCCCTGCCATCGGCTTCGGCGACGGCACCGGCGTGATCAATTTCAACCAAAACAACGCCGTGACCCTCTCCGCAAACATCACCGGCAGCGGATCAGTCAACCTCCTCGGCACCGGCAACACCACGCTCAACGGCACGAATTCCTACACCGGTAACACCACACTCTCCGCAGGCACCCTTGCCCTCGGCAATGCGAACGCCCTCTCCGGTAGCACCCTCGTGCACAGTAGCAATGCGACCTTGCAGTTTGCCCTCCCCGGCGCGAACACCTACAACCTCGGCGGCCTCGCGGGCACGAGTGCCCTCGCCATCGGCAACAACACCCTCTCCATTGGCGGCAACAACCAAACTACCGCCTTTGCTGGCGTGCTCTCCGGCAACGGTTCGATTGCCAAAGTCGGCACCGGCACACTCACTCTCAACGCTTCAAGCACCTACACCGGCACCACCTCCCTCAACACCGGCACCCTCCAGATCGGCAGCGCCGACAGCCTCGGATCCGGCGGCAACATCACCTTCACGGGCGGCATTCTCCAATACGGCAGCGGCATCACCACGGACCTTTCCTCCCGCATCAGGAATAGCGGCTCCACCATCGCCATCGATACCAATAGCAACAATGCGACCCTTTCCGGCTCGATTAATGCCACCAACACCGGCGGCCTGACCAAACTCGGCGCCGGCACCCTCAACCTCACAGGCAACAACTCCTACACGGGCGGCACCTTCATCGAATCTGGCACGCTAACCGGTGGCAGCCTCGGCCTCAAAGGCAACATCACGAACAACGCCACCCTGCTCTTGGGGGGTAGCGCCTACCAAGTCGAAATCTCCGGAGCTGGAAACCTCCTTGTGGCTAGCTCCGCCACCCTGCTTGGCAATGCCACCATGTCCGGCGGCACCACGATCCAGGCCGGGACCTTGACCATTGGCGGTAGGAATTCGTCGAACCAGTTCATCGCAGGCTCCATCTCGGGAAATATCTCGAACAATGGCACCCTGCGCTTCGACATGACTTCCGGCAACCGCACTTATTCGGATGTGATCAGCGGAAATGGAAGTTTGGGCACCACCACCGACGTCATTACCCCCACTGGAATCCTCTACCTTACTGGCAACAACACCTACACCGGCGGCACAACGGTTTCCGTAGGGACTGTGGACATCTCCGGCGGCAAGCTGGCTGAGACAGGAAATGTCACCATCACAGGGGGTGCTTTAGTCTTCGGCTCCAGCAACCCAACGATTGGTGGTTTTCTCATCAACGGTGCCCAAAATTCTGCCGCAACCGGCAACGGATCCCTCACCGCCTCGAGCTACGATTTGCGCCAAGGCACGGTTTCCCTCGGCCTCGCCGGCACGGCCGACCTCACCAAAAATTCGATAGCGAGCTTATCCAGCAGTTACGATAGAGGAATTGTCTATCTTTCTGGGAACAATACCGCCAGCGGCAATATCACGGTCAATTCCGGCATACTCTCTTTCAACACCGTCCAGTCCCTCTACAGCGGTGACAACAGCTCTTGGACACCGGACAAGATCACTGTCACCTCAAACGCGACCAACCCGTTCACTTCCACCCTCGCCCTTGGGACAGGAGCGGGCGGCGCGGCGCAAGGCTTCAATAACGACCAAATCGCCGATCTTTTCGCGAGGCTCACCCAGAACTCCACAGGCACCCTCACGCCCACCACCGGCCTCACCGCAAACTCCAGCATCGGCTTCAATGTCAGCGGCGGAAGCTTCTCGCTTAACACATCCATCACCGACCGCGTGGATGGCGGCAAGATCGGCATGGACAAGATTGGTAGCGGCACCCTCATTCTCGCTGCCAGCAGCAATTTCACAGGCCCCCTGAATATCTTTGAAGGCATCGTCGAAGCAGGCATGGACAATGCGCTTTCCGTCACCTCCAGCCTCGTTGTCGACAATCAAGGCGCGACCACAGGCTACAATGTGGGGAACTTCAGCCAGCAGTTCGTCAATGTCACCCTCACCAGCGGCACACTCGCTGGCGGCACCGGCACCATCAACGCCACCGGGAACTACACCATGGTCAGCGGCACGGCCAGCGCTAACCTCGCCGGCGTGGCACCCCTCACGAAAAACGGCACCGGAATCGTCATCCTCTCCGGCACCAACAGCTACACCGGCCACACCACCGTGAACGGTTCCTCATGGAATCCGGTTTCAAATATCGGATGGTTGTCCCCTACGGATACCAGTAGCAAACTCCAATTCCAAAACGCCGCCTCTCTCTACACTGGGAACAACGCCACATGGAACTCGGGAAACATCACCGCCAACCAATTCGGCATCTTCTCCGTGCGTGCGGATGTTTCAGGATCCGCAGGCTTCACCGAGCCCCAGATCGGCACCCTCATCACGAACCTCATCACCGCGAACCGCTCCACCGGCGGCCTTCTTGGCGGCTCCGCCTTTGGCATCGACACTGCCGGCACAAACATGACGCTCTCCACCCAGCTCACGGATTCCGGAGTGTTCGGCGGCGGCCGCATCGGTTTGGTGAAATACGGCAGCGGCACCCTCACCCTCACTGGCAACAATACCCACAGCCTCCTCACCTCCATCACCGGCGGCACCCTCGCGCTCGACCCTGGCGCCACGCTTTCCTCCTCTTCCGCAAATCTCGCCATCAGCTACGGGGCCGCGCTCGACATGGGATCCACCAACCAAACGGTGACTTCCGCCACCTCCTCCATGGGCTCCATTATTGGCAACGGCACACTCACGGCATTGGCCACGGGCACTGCCTTCTCCTTCATCGGCGCGAATGTTTCGGTCAACCTCGCTGGCGTTGGCGGTGCCGTCATCGAATCCCCGGGAAATACCCTCCTCTCCGGCAGCAACACCTACTCCGGCATGACCGATGTGAGGAGCTTCGCCACCCTGCGCCTTGCAAATCCGGATGCCGTCTCCGGTTCCACCTTGAATCTGGGTGCGTCTTCAACCGTAAATTTCACTGTTGCCGGCACCTACAACCTCGGCGGTCTCGCTGGCAGCGGCAACCTCTCCATCGGCAGCAACAACCTCTCCATCGGCGCAAATTCCGAAAACACCACCTACACCGCTATACTGGTCGGCACAGGATCCCTCGCCAAAGTCGGCAACGGCACCCTCACACTCACCGGCAACAACACCAACACCGGCGGCACCACCATTACCGGCGGCACCCTCGCGCTTGGCAATGGCGGCACCAGCGGCTCCGTCACCGGAAACATCCTAAACAACGCCGCATTGGTTTTCAACCGCGCGGGCAATCTCACCTATTCCAACAGCATCAGCGGCATCGGCAATGTCACCAAGAGTGGCGCTGGCAACCTGACGATCTCCGGCAGCAACACCTATAACGGCAGCACCACCGTCTCCGCCGGCATCCTGCTGCTCACCGGTTCGCTCGACAGCACATCTGTCGGCATCGCCAGCGGCGCAACCTTACTCAACCAGAATGGCGGTCTCTCGGTGAACGCCGCAGTCGCCAACGCCGGAACCTTCACCGTTAATGCCACCGACTCCATCGGCTCCCTCTCCGGCAACGGATCAACGATCCTCAATGCCGGACTCACCGCCGGTGCCCTCGGCACGAACACCGAAATCTCCGGCAGCATTTCCGGTAACGGCTCCCTCACCAAGTCCGGAACTGGCACGCTCACCCTCTCGGGAAGTAATTCCTACGCAGGCGGAACATCAATCACCGGCGGCACCCTCCAGATCGGAAACGGCGGCACCGCCGGCTCCGTCACCGGCAACATCACCAACAACGCCGCCCTTGCCTTCAACCGCTCGGACGACTTCACGCATTCCGGCAACATCACTGGCACAGGCACTCTCGAAAAACTCGGCGCAGGCGTGCTCACACTGGCAAATTCCACCAACACCGCCGGCACCACCACCATCACCGCCGGCGGTCTCACCCTCTCAAATTCCGCCCTCACCACTAACGGAGCCGTCAACGCCAACACCGGCACACTCACTATCGGCCAAGGCGGGGCGCTGGCTGTCACGGGAAACTCAACCACGCCTCAATCCTTCAAAGCCCTTATTGCATCGAGTAGGTCGGGCAACTATCTCGCCGCCCTCAACATGGAGGATGCCAATTCTTTTGTGACAAACTTCGGAAATGGAAATGTAAGCGCCGGGGCGGGAGTCGCCTTCGGGCCCGCTGGGGACATCTATGTTGCCAACTACTACGGGGATTCCATCAGTATCTTCGCCCCGGATGGCACCTACACGGGCAACATCACTGGGAATTTGAAAAATCCCAATGGGTTGGCCTTTGATTCGAACGGCAATCTTTATGTTGCAAACTACGGCAGCAACTCCACAAGCATTTTCGCCTCGAATGGCACATACACCGGGAATATCACAGCGAACCTGCTCCGCCCCACCGATGTGGTCTTTGACTCCGAAGGGAAAATTTATATTTCCAACGATGGATCCAACTCGATCAGTGTCTTCGCCCCGAATGGCACCTATACTGGAAATATCACCGGGAATCTGAACAGACCCTACAGCATGGCGCTTGGCTCCAACGGGAGTCTTTATGTCGTAAACAATAACAACAGCAGCGTCAGCATCTTCTCCCTGGCCGGCAATCTTACCGGAAATATCACTGGAAATTTGACCAATCCCTTCGGCTCTGTGGTGGATTCCGACGGGAAATTGTATGTGGCGAATCACAATAACAGCAATATGAGCATCAGCACCTTTGAATCTAATGGTGCTTACACGGGAAACATCAGTCTCACTTTCGTTCCATACGGGCTTGCGATCGGAAACTTCACAGCACAGGTCGCCACCCCGGCCGGCATCACCCTCGCCGCCTCCGCTTCCGACAACGCCACGCTCAACATCGGCACCCTTGGCGGCAGCGACACCGCCGCCACGCTCACGGCCCCATTCATCGCCTTCGGCTCCGGCACCTCCGCGCTCAACCTGAACCTCTTGGGCAACCTCACCCTCTCCACCGCCCTCACCGGCGGCGGCGCGAACAGCACCATCAACAAATTCGGCAACGCCACCACCACGCTCACCTCGGCAAACAGCACCTACGCAGGCGCGGTCAACATCAACTCCGGCACCCTCCAACTCGAAGCCTCACTGGCCAACGCCACCTTCGCGGTCCAAGGCGGCACCCTCGCGGGCGGCAACATCACCGTGGGCGATGTCACCATCAACACCGGCGGCACCATCGCCCCCGGCAACTCGCCCGGCACCATCAACACCGGCAACATGACCTGGAACGGCGGCGGCACCTACGCCTGGGAACTCGGCAACGCGAATGGCACGGCAGGCACTGGTTGGGACCTCATCAACTCCTCAGGCACCCTCACGATCGGCGCGAACTCAACCAACAAATTCACCATCGCCGCCAGCACCACCAATGCGAGCGGGTTCAATCCAAATGTGAAAAGCGCCAGCTGGAAGATCGCGGACTTCACCGGTGGAATTCCGAATTTTTCAGCGGATAGCTTTTTGATCAACCCCACGGGCTTCGCAAACTTGCCAACCAACTACGGATTCGGCATCTCCCAAAATGGAACGAGCCTCAACTTGTATTACCTCACGGTTGCCACATGGGTAGCCGGCTCCGGAAATTGGACAAACAGCGGAAATTGGTTGGATGGGGCATTGCCACTCAATGGCGTGGCGATTGAGTTTGCTGGCTCAAACGGCACGAGCATAAACAACTCGGCCCTCACCAATGTCGCAGCGCTTATTTTCACCAGCAACTCGACCACGCTGACTGGCGAAAACCTCGCCGTCGGCAGCGGCGGCATCGTGAACAACTCGAACCAGACGACCACGCTGACCCTCAACCTCACTGCCACCGGAAACACAGTCGTCAATGCCGGCACCCTCGCGATCGCCCAGGGAGCATCCCTCACCGGCAGCCCGAAAATCCTCATTGGCAACGGCACCTCCGGAAATGCCATGAACATCCTCGGCACAGTGAGTGCGGGAAATGTGACGCTCAGCGAGCAAGGAACATCAAACAATAACACTCTCACCGTCGGCGGCGGTTCATCCTCCGCATCGCTCACAACTACCAATCTCATCAATGTCGGCTTCGGCGGCACAGGCAACACTCTCAACATCCTTGGGAACGGAACAGTCACCGCCGCCTCCACCTGGATCGGCGGCTACGGCTCGAACAACACGGCAAATGTCAACGGCGGCGTTCTAAACAGCACCTCGGATATCGTCGTCGGCTACTTCGAAGATGATAACAAACTGAACATCACCGCTGGCGGCAATGCCACTGTTGGCTCAGTTACAGTCGGTCTCAATGCGAACTCCGCCAACAACACAATCCTCGTCAGCGGTTCCAACTCTGCATTGCACACGAGCGGTTTGATTTACCTCGGCCAAAACGGCTCTGCAAACAGCCTCGCGATCCAAAACGGCGGCAAGGTCATTTCTCAAAATCAAAATACCGTGGTCGGTCTGAATACCGGCTCAAATGGCAACAGCATGTCGATTAACGGCGCGGGTTCCCAGTTCACCCAGTTGACCAACAACACAACGCTCTATGTGGGCCAAGGCGGCTCAAACAACGCGCTTTCCATCACCAACGGTGGCAACCTCACGACCATAAATGCCAGGATCGGTGGCGACGCCACATCGGCGAACAACACAGCAACCGTCGCAAGCTCCGTATGGAACAACAGCGGCAAATTGCGCGTGGGCTCCTTCGGCTCAAACAACTCGCTCGCCATCTCTGATGGAGGCTCTGTCGTGTCCGGCAATGACACATTCCTTGGCGCCGAAACCGGCTCCTCAAACAACCTCCTCACTGTGAATGGAACCGGCTCCTCGTTCTCCGGCGCCACAGATCTCGTTGTTGGTTACAACGGCACCTCAAACGCCCTCTCGGTTATCAATGGCGGCAATGTTTCCCTCACCGGTTCGCTCGCGATCGGCTACAATGCCGCTTCCGCAAACAACACCGCGCTGGTCTCGGGAGCGGGTTCCACCCTCACCGCTCAAAACATTCAGATTGGCTTGGGTGCCAATAACAAACTCACCGTTTCCGATTCCGCCCTGGTCTCCAGTGGAACGATTGCCCTTGTTGGCACGAACGCCACCGTCCAAATCGGTGATGGTGCCGCTGCAGGCAATCTCTCGTTGACCGGCTCCATTACCACTGCAGGCACGGGGGGCTCCGTGGTCTTCAACCATACGGATTCCGCCTACCAGTTCTCGTCGATGATGTCCGGCGACCTCGCTGTCAACCACATCGGCAATGGCACGACATCGCTTGTTGCCGAAAGCAACTACACAGGTGGCACGACGGTCTCGGCAGGCACCCTCTCCATCGGCAACGGCGGCACGACCGGTTCCATCGTGGGCGACATCACAAACAATTCCGCCCTCGTCTTCAACCGCTCAAACGACTCCGCCCACACCGGCAACATCACCGGCACAGGCACACTCGAAAAACTCGGCGCGGGCGTGCTCACTCTAGCGAACTCCACCAACACCGCCGGCACCACCACTATCAACGGCGGCGGGATCACGCTGTCATCCTCCTCCCTAACCGCGAGCGGCAAGATCAATGCCAACACCGGCACGATCACCATCGGCCAGGGCGGGGTGCTTGCCTCGCAAAATTCAACGATATCCGAGCAATTCAACAGCCTTTTTGTAGTAAACTCCGGCGGCGAAATTGGGAATACCGTTTCCGTTTTCAACCTGCAAAACGACCAATTCCTCGGAAGCATCTCTGGGAACATGGCCGGCCCCCGTGGTCTAGCACTCGACGGCAACGGGACCCTTTATGTAACGAATACAGCTACCAACAGTGCCGGCAGCAAAGTTACAAAATATTCTTCCAATGGAACATACCTCGGCAGCTTTTCCGGAAACATGTCCCTCGTTCCTACCGCCATATTGATCGGCAGCGAAGGAACTATTTATGTCGCAAATAATCAAGCCAGTGTTACTACGCCAGAAGAATTTTCGAACACGATCAGCAAGTATTCCCCGGATGGGACATATCTCGGAAACATTTCGGGCAACATGTCCGGCCCATTCGGCTTGGCGCTCGACGGCAAAGGGACCCTTTATGTAACGAACGACCAATATTTTACTGACAGTTTATCGAATACAATCAGTAAATATTCAGCGGAAGGGTCATACATCGGAAGCATTTCGGGAAATATGTCAAAGCCCCGTGGGTTGGCAATCGATGGCAACGGGACCCTGTATGTCACTAATGCTGTTAACAAGATCACCCAAATCATCCAAGATTCCTCAAATGGAACATATCTCGCTTCGGGAAACATGAATGCTCCAAACGGCATCGTGCTCGGTGAAGACGGGACCCTTTATGTGGCGAACTACTTCTCCGAATCGGGTAACTCCGACGGTTCGATTAGCATATTTTCCACAAACGGGACATTCCTGCGTAGCATTTCTGGCAATATGTCATTGCCCTATGGACTTGCTATAGGTAATTATACGATTGAGACTTCCGAGCTTGGAGGCATCACGCTCGCCGCATCCGCCTCCGACAACGCCACGCTCAACATCGGCACCCTTGGAGGCAGCGACACCTCCGCCACGCTCACCTCTCCCACCATCGCCTTCGGCAATGGCACGGCCGCACTCAACCTGAACCTCGCCAGCAACTCCACGCTGTCCACCGTCCTCACCGGCGGCGGCGCGAACAGCACGATCAACCAACTCGGCACCGGCACCACCACGGTCGCTTCGGTAAACAACACCTTCGCCGGCACCGCAAACATCAACTCCGGCACGCTCGCCGTCACAGGCACGCTCGCCAACGCCACCACCCAAGTCAACTCCGGCGGCACGCTCGCTGGCACCGGCACCCTCGGCGCAGTCACCATCAACTCCGGCGGCGCCATCGCCCCCGGCAACAGCCCCGGCACGATCACCGTCGGCAACAGCGTGTGGAACGGCGGCGGCATTTATAACTGGCAGCTTGGGAGTGCCAACGGCATCGCAGGGACCGGTTGGGATTACATCTCCTCGACCGGCAGCCTGACGATCAATGCCACATCAGGCGACAAATTCGTGATCAATGCGACGGCGTTGGATGGCAGCGGGTTTGCTGCCTCCACCGAAAGCTACAAATGGCAAATCGCCAACTTCTTCGGGAACATTACCGGATTCTCGACGGACAAGTTCCAAATCAACCCCACCGGGTTTGGTAACACTACCAATGTGGGCGTGTTTTCCGTCTCCGCCAACGCGACAGCGCTCGACCTGAACTACCGCAGCCTCTTTGTGTGGGATGCTGGCAATGGCACATGGTCCACGGATACCAACTGGCTGGACAACGCACTGCCGGTCAACGGCGCGCCAATCGAATTCGCAGGACTCGGCGGCAACAGCACTAACAATTACCTAGCCTCGATCAGCGGGCTCACATTTAACCCGAATGCCGGACAAGCCTACACACTGGCGGGAGGAAACCTCACGATCGGCGCGGGCGGTATCGTGAACAACTCCAGCCACACACAAACCATCGGCTTGAACATCGCCCTCGGCGCGGACCAAACCTTCGCGGCGAACACCGCCAATCTCGTGGTCAGCGGCAATATCACAGGTGGCTACTCGCTCACCAAATCGGGCAGCCAAACCCTTACGCTCTCGGGTTCGAACAATTATACTGGAGGAACGAATGTCGAGGCTGGCAAATTGGTGGTCTCAGGCACGGTGGGAAATGTCACCAACAATGCCAACCTTGCAGTGGAACAAGGTGGAGTCGTTGGAAGTGTGAATAACAGGGTCGAAGCAAATGCCACGAATGCGGGCACAGTGGCCTCGCTGGCAAATGCCGGAACATTCACCAACAGTGGAAATATCACGGGAAGCGTCACCACCAATGGCACACTTACCAGCAACGGGCGCATCGGAGGAACCTTGGGAGTCAATGGAGGAACAGCTACGATTGGAGTCGGCGGTCTGGTTGTGGGAGACACGGCTGTCAATGCAGGAACATTCGATGTGAGTGGCCTTGTGGCAGGCGTGACAAACAACGCCACGCTTACAATCCAGCAAAGCGGCATCGCGGGCGCAGTCATCAACTTGATCGGTGCCACAGGCACAAACAATGGAACCGCAGCCTCGCTGGCTAATGCAGGAAGCTTCACGAACAGCGGAAACATAACCGGCAATGCCACGACCAGCTACTCGCTCACCAACAATGGCCGAATCGGCGGCACCTTGGGAGTCAATGGAGGCACTGCAACGATAGGGGTTGGCGGCCGAGTTGTGGGAGATACGACAGTCAACGCTGGAACATTCGTTGTGAGCGGCACTGTGGCAGGTGTGACCAACAGTGCGTTGTTCACAGTTCAGCAAGGCGGCGTGGCGGGTGCGGTCATCAACCTGCTCGGAGCCACTGGAACAAACAATGGAACCGCAGCCTCGCTGGCCAACGCGGGAACCTTTACCAACAGCGGCAACATCACCGGCAACACGACCAGCACCGGCACGCTTTCCAGCTCGGGCGTGATGGTCGGAAACCTGCAAGTGAATGGCGGATCTACAACGATTGGAAGCGGGGGCCAGGTTCTGGGAACTTCCGCTGTGGCAGCCGGCACCATGCTTGTCTCCGGTTCAGTCGCGGCCGTCACCAACGGCGCCAACTTCACTGTCCAGCAAGGCGGCGCTGCGGCTGGCGTCTATAACCTTGGGACCGCCACGAATAACGGCACGATCGGCACGCTGATCAATGAAGCGGCCTTTACGAACAGCGGTAACATCACAGGGGATGCCTTCAGCACCAGTGGGCTGCTAACGGTTGCCCAGACCGGGCGGATTTTTGGAAATTCCACCATCGCCGGTGGCGGAC
>Ga0172372_10009430_pt1 | contig 12699 bp, 12 predicted proteins | sample LakKiv5m_2_FD_114544 | JGI IMG/M metagenome (GOLD analysis project Ga0172372, IMG submission 114544) | Freshwater microbial communities from Kabuno Bay, South-Kivu, Congo - kab_092012_9.5m | ecosystem: Environmental > Aquatic > Freshwater > Lake | place: Democratic Republic of the Congo...
ACTGCGATTCGCTCGGCCGGCACGCCGCTGGAGGACACGGCGCGCGCACTGTCGGCGCTCGGGCAGACGATCCCGCGAAGCATCGGCCACAAGCGCGCCTCGATCGTCGCAAGCGCGTCGCGGTCCGGGTCGGATAAACCGGTCTCGAGCGAGAGCGGATGGTGCACGAAGCCGACCATTCGAAGGCGATCGGCATGACGCGGCAAGGCGTACTGAAACGCCGGAAGCGCGAGACCGTCGATCACCACCCATGCGTCATCGGTGCAGCGCAAGCACGCTTGCTCTGCCTCCCGAAGCGCACGCTCATCGACAAACGGAAATTGGCCAGCCAGCTCGATCAGATCGACCATCCAACCCAGAGCACGCAGCCCCTCGACCAACCTGCGGTCGAAGAGATAGCCGCCAGTCAGCTGATCAATGGGACCGGGTACGATGAAATGCAAGGCCGGCACAGCTGGTCCGATTTTCGATTTCAGAGGCGGGCGTCACAGGCGGCCCAGGCGACCGGAGACTCGCGAAGGACCACCCGCATCGAGTGCAGGGCACCCGCCGTCCCCGGCCCCAAGTCGCCCTGAGCGATACGCGTCTTCATCCTCGAGAAAATCTCGCCCGCCATGAACTCGGTGGTCGTATTGCGGCCGGCCAGCTCTGGCAACTCGTCAAGATTGCGGTAATTGAACCCAGCCAGGACTTCACGCAGGACAGTGATCGCGCGGCCGATATCGCAGACGAGGCCGAATTCGTCGAGCTGCTCGCGTCGAAATTCAATCTCGACCCCGTAGGTTGCACCGTGCACTTGTTGAGCAGGACCGAAAATCTCGCCACGAAAACTGTGCGCGATCATGATGTGGTCCGAAACGGCCAGTGAAAACATCGTCATTTCTCCTTGGGGGCATTCGTCAGTCGTATTGAATCCGGTGGCACAGCGCACCGTCAGGGCGGCTTGTGAGGCGCGCCAGGGTCTCGGGGAGGGAATCGAAGGGCGAGATGCCATCCAGCAAGGCATCCAGCCGCGGATCGTCCAGAAGCTTGAGCGCAAGCGCCATCCGCCGGCGATAGTCCCATCGGGCCCGCTGCGCGGTCGCGACCGAACCCACCTGGGAAGCCCGCAGCGTCAGGCGCCTGGCATGAAAGGCTCCGCCCAAGGCGACGGCGACCGGTCCCGTGCCGTACCAGGACAATTCCAGCACCGTCGCCTCGAAACCCGCGAGACGCAACGCAGTCTCAAGTCCCTCGGCACGCCCACTGGCATGGACCACACCATCGCACTCGCCCTGTGCGTCCTCGGGGGATGCATAACGGCACCCCAGCCGCTCGGCCAGCCCTGCGCGGCGCGGATCGGGGTCGATCAACTGCACCTCGACAGCGGGCATCCGGGACGCAAGCGCGGCGACCAGCGCACCCACCACGCCGGCCCCCACAATGCCGATACGATCGCCTGGACGCGGTCCCAGGTCCCACAGCGCATTCACGGCCGTCTCCATGTTGGCGGCCAGCACAGCGCGCTCAGAAGGCAGATCGGCAGGCAGCCGATGGGCCGCATCGAGCGAGACCACGAAACGGTCCTGGTGGGGATGCAGACAAAACACCCGTTGTCCCAACCAGTCAGAAGGCCCCTGCTCGACCACACCGACCGCGCTGTAACCGTACTTGACCGGCCCGGGGAACTCGCCCTGCTGGTAGGGGCAGCGCATGCGCTGCCACTCCGATTGCGGCACGCGGCCGGAGAACACCAGCGACTCCGTTCCACGGCTGATCGCGCTCGTGATCATTCGGATCCGGAGCTCACCCGCTCCAGCCTCTTGCAAGACTTCCTCACGCAGTTCGCCGCGCCCGTCTCCGAGCGCCCAGAAGGCCCGCGCGTACTCAGTCATTGAACACACACTCGATCAGCGTGTCGGCACCCAAGTCGAAGCGGCGGGTCGCGGGTCTCAGGCTCGCATTCAGATCGCTGATTTCGGGCAGCGCGATCGAAGGACGACCTGACCCATGATCACTGGTGCGATCGTGATCTGCAGCCGGTCAAGGGCTCGAGCTTCGATGAACCGGGAGACGGTTGCGCCGCCCCCCTCGATGAACAGCCAGTTGAGCCCTCGAAAGGCCAGTGCGCTCCGAATTGCCTGAGGGTCAAACCCTCCGCTGGTCCGAGGCAAAGCAATGACTTCGGCCTGCCCGTATTGCCGAGCCTCGGCCACTCGATCGGCCGCGACCAGCACCAGCGTCGGTGCAGCACCATCGTGAAACACCCGCTGGCTGCCATCGAGCCTGCACTCGGCATCGATGATCACACGCACCGGGTTCTCACCCTGGCAACGTCTGACCGTCAGCTGCGGATCATCGAAATGAACCGTGCTCGCACCGACCAGCACGGCGTCGGCCAGTGCGCGCATCCGATGGGTATGCAGGAGGTCCGCATCACCGCTGAGCCAGCGCGATACGCCGCTCGTCGTGGCGATCCGACCATCGAGGCTCTGCGCCAGATGAGCGATTGCAAAGGAACGACTGCGATCGATCGCGCACAAGGGGCCGTAGAGCGATACGAGATCCGAACCGACCGGAAGGTGCTCGGCAGCGCCTCGGCTCAGCTTGAGCAAGGCGCCCCAGTGCGGGCAGAGGTCGCGATCGGGCTCGACTTGAGCGAGCGCCTGCGCGGCGTCCGGGGTGAATGCATTCATCGGGCCGCACTCCCGTCTTTCAGAGTTCGAAAATCACTGAACACCATGTCCGGAGCACTGAGGTTGTGCGTAGAGGGAACGGTTCGTCCGAATCGTGCCCAGGGGCTGCGAAAGCGGTCGAACTCGAGCAGCGGCTGAAGCCGCATCCCCCTCTGGTCCGGCAAGGGACTGATCGCGATCGACGCATCGGCATTATCCGTTGCCACATACATCGATCTCAATGCAGCAATTGAGGTGTCGGCCGAAAGCGCCCGACTCAGCTCAACATCGAGTCGAACCCGGCGGCGCGTGGCATCGGCGACACGCAGCACGCCATTCAGACCCGCGGCGAACTCGAGGTGAAAGCTCAGGTCACTGGGCTCGAATCGAATCGAGCGAAAGCGCACGATGGGCCGCCCATCGTCCTCAACCGGTCCGATCAAAAATGAACTGCCGTACGCACTGTCCGGCATCTGCGCGGGCGGCAGCGGCTTGGCACGCCAATACCCATCCGAGGGATAAACCACCAGAATCTCGACATCACGCAAAGCGGGCTCGGCCGGCCGAGCACCGAGCGCCGTGCGCATCCGCAGCAGGTCCTCAGGGAGGGGTGCTGCGACAGCCTTGCGAAGCAGTTGGACCAGGTGCAGGCCACGCTCGATGCGCCCGCCCACAATGAAGTCGACGACCTCCGGCCGCCAGAAACTCTGGAAGGTGTGACCGACCAGCCGAATCGAGTCATTCTCGAACAGTACGGTGGTACGCGGCTGAAAAGCATGGGCGGGGTCGCCCGACATATTGCAGTGACTGAAGTCGGGGGCCGTGCTGTCCGAACCGACCAGCGCGATATAGGGGGGATGTTCTGCGGTGACCGAAAACCGGATCGCCCCAGCCGCCGTCACCCGGACATCGACGTTGTCTTCCTCAGCGCAACGAGTAACCTGGCTGCGGTTGATGAAATCCGCATCGATCACAGGACCCGGCACGCTGCCCGGCGCACGCGTCGCCATCGTATCCGCCTGCACCGAACTCAGCATCAGTGCACCAAGAATCGCACCCTGTCCGGCCATACGACAGAGAGACGCGCGTACCCCCCCGCTTGAGCGCTTCACGCAAGCTCCCGACCGCGGACGGCGACCACCGGCGCAGCGGAACCCTGCGAAAAGGGCGTGAACAAGCCAGGCGCCAATCTGTCGGGCGGATCGATTTCCTCAGGAACCGAACACACACCCAGCCGGCCAATCGCACGACCGATCGCAGGATGAGCGGTCAAAACCGCGAGCGGAATCGACGCCATCAACCCCACATAAAACGGCGCACCGATCAACAAGGCGCCCGGAGCAACCGCCCAGAGCCAGGCGGCAAAGCCCGCGCCGATCAGCGTGTGAAGCCAGAGTCCCTTGATTGCGATCCGCCAGGGCAGCCCGTCGCTGTCACGCAGTTGAGTCGTCCATCCAACCTGTCGACCAAAGGGCAGACCGAGGACAAATACGGTCACCGACACCGCAGCAATGGGGACGAGCAGCAAGGAGAAAATCAGCTCAACCAGGGCCCCGGCCAGAATCCTGAGCCCGCCGCCAAAGGACCGCCGCAGTCCGCGATCCAGCAAGACCGCAAAGAGCGTCGCGAACTTGGGCGCAAAGCTCATCAGGAGCGAAATTGTCAGCATCCATACCCCCAGCTCGGGCCGGAATGGTCCCTGACGGATCAGGCCGAACAGCATGAAGCCGAGCCAGGCGGGCGCACTCAGATACATCGCGATGGCCAGGTACAACTGGATGCGACTGACCGGAAGCAGCCCGGGCAGGGAAAGCAGCTTGAAATACTGCATGTTGCCCTGGCACCAGCGCAGATCACGTCGGATGAACTCGAGGAGCGTTGGCGGGTTTTCCTCGTAGCTGCCCCCCTCGATGGGCATGACACGGACCTCGAACCCGGCGCGGCGCATCAGCACCGCCTCGACCTGATCGTGGCTCAGCACATGGCCCCCAAGCGGCGGACGACCCGGCAACACCGGCAGATCGCACGCGCGGGCAAAGGGCTCGAGACGAATGATCGCGTTGTGGCCCCAGTAAGGGCCACAGTCGCCCTGCCAGCTCGCCGCACCGAGCGTGTAGGAGCGCATCCCCAGGCGCATGCCGAACTGGAAGATCCGTGCAAACGCACTGGAAGATGGCAGACCGGTCACCAGGGTCTGCAGGATGGCCAGGCGCGGACTGACCTGCATGATGCGCACCAGACGCAGCATCGCCGCCGGCGTCATCGCGCTGTCGGCGTCGAGCACGATCACATGGTCGTGGTCGGCACTCCATCGCTCGCAGAAGTCCCGCAGATTGCCCGCCTTGAAACCCTTGCCGCCCTCTCGTCGCCGATAGGTCACCGCGATTACATGACCAAAGCGGCTTCGAAGGGATTCGGCGAGCGCCTCCTCGGCCTGCGCGACCTCCTCGCGAAAGGTGTCGCTGAGGATATACAGATGGAAGGCTCCGGCATGCCCACTTTCAACAAGACCTTCGAGCATCCAGCCCAGGTTACGGGCGATCCGGTCCGGCTCCTCGTTACGAATGCAGATTGCGATGGCCGTCGACGTGGTGATGGGCTCGTCACCGCGAATCGAATCGATGTGCGGCGAAACACGAGACTCAGGGTGACGCGTGAAGGCCATCAGACCCAGCCCGATGACGGCATGCCAGAAGCCGATCGTCGTCCAGGGCAGGGTCAGCACAAAGCAGACGAGCATCAGCACGCCCCAGGCATCCGGCCCCTCCGGAAACAAGGTCAGTGTCATCAGGACAAGCAGTGCAAGCGAGGTTGCAGTCACAAGCAACAGAAACGAGATCCGCCGGGCACGCAGTGACAGCGTGAAGCCGGCTCGCCCGGAGCTTGGGTCAAGGGTAGAAAACATGATGGTGTGTGTTCAGAACATCCGGTGAGCCAGGCTGTCGTGCCTGACGAAACGGTGGTAGATCGCGCCGGCCACGTGCAGGCTGAGCAGTGCGCCAAACGCTGCAGCGCCCACCCAGTGAACAGTCGCCAACACTTTGGCGAGCGCCTCGTCCTTGCCAATCGGTGACGGAATGGGCAGGACCTCGAACAGAGCGAGCGGAAAGCCCCAGGCATTGGTCGCCAGAAATCCCGAGATCGGCATGAGGATCAGGAGCAGATAAAGCACACCATGCGAAACCCGGGCGATCGCGCGCACGCTGTGCGGCGTATCGACAGGCCAAGGCGGAGCCGGGCGCACGACCCGATAGATGACTCGCACAACGATCAGCGCGAACACCACCAGGCCAAAGCTTTCGTGGAGGTTGTAGAGGCGCATCTTGAGCGCCTCGTCGGCCGGACGGAAATACGCAATCCAGAGACCCAAGGGGATGACGAGCGTCAAGACCAGGGCCGCGCTGAGCCAATGCAAGACCCGCGCGAGCAGCGCGTAGCGCTCCCCCGGCCCGGAAGAACCGTATGGTCGATCATTCATTGTCAAGCTCCACGATTGTTCGACGCGCCGCGCTCGGCCGCATACGGGCCGTGCCTCGTCTGGGCCGACGAGGCACAAACCCGGGCCGGCTAGCGGTTTGCTCAGTTCGAATCGATCCGGGCGTACGCAGAGTGGTTGTGAATCGACTCGAAATTCTCGACCTCGACCGAAAAGCGTGCGATTCGGGGGTCGCCGGACAAGGCCGCGGCCACATCGCGAATCAGGTCCTCGACAAACTTCGGATTGTCGTAGGCACGCTCGGTGACGTACTTCTCATCGACCCGCTTCAATACGCCATACAGGTCGCAGGAGGCCTGGGCCTCGGCCACCCGGATCAGCGATTCGGGCGTAATCGCCTCAGCCGCGACAACTTCGATGGTCACGTGCGAACGCTGGTTGTGCGCGCCGTAATCGGAAATTTCCTTGGAGCACGGGCAGAGACTGGTCACCGGAACCGTTACCGCGACGCGTGCCTGTGCGCCCTCGGCGGCCCCATCGATCACCACCGACAACTGGTAATCGATCAGGCTCTGGATACCGGAAATCGGCGCCGCCTTGCGAACGAAAATGGGCAGGCTCACTTCGATGCGCCCGCTTTCTGCCTCCAAGCGGGCGAGCATCGCCCGATGCAACGCGATCAGACCCGCCACATCAATCGCTTCGCCGGCCCGATCACGCTCTTCCAGAAGCGCGATGAAACGCGACATGTGGGTGCCCTTCTGGTTGGCAGGCAAGGCGACGGCCATGGTGAAGGTCGCCACGGCAGGCTGAACGGACTGCTCACCGCGCCAGCTCAGCGGGTAGCGCAGGCCGCGGACGCCTACGCGTCCAATCGGGATATTTCGTTCGTCGCGATAAGCCTGGACGTCAGCAATCGCCGGCAACAGTGCGGAATTTGGGTCACGGGAGTTCATCGGGCCTCCAAGGGTCCGGTATCGAGGTTTTGGAGCGATCGCATGATTCTCGAGGCCATGCGGATCGTGTCATTCAGACGCTCTCGATCTTAGACAGACCCATTGCTCCGCGCGACGATGCACCGATTCTCCACAAGGGAATACGGTGAAGAAAACACAGATAGTTGAGTCGGGAATGGGGGAGCCGGTCGGCCCCCGAAACGAGCGCGCGCGCCGGGCGAATCAGGTGCGGGGCAGCGTGACGCCTTGCTGCCCCTGGTACTTGCCGCCGCGATCGCGATAGGAGGTTTCGCAGACTTCGTCAGACTCGAGAAAAATCACCTGTGCGCACCCCTCTCCGGCATAGATGCGCGCCGGGAGCGGCGTGGTGTTGGAGAACTCGAGTGTCACGTGCCCCTCCCACTCGGGTTCGAGCGGCGTCACGTTGACGATGATGCCGCAGCGCGCATACGTGGACTTGCCCAGGCAAATCGTCAATACCGACCGGGGAATTCGAAAGTACTCGACCGTCCGCGCCAAGGCAAAAGAATTGGGCGGAATGATGCACACCGAACCCTTGACATCAACGAAGGATTTCTCATCGAAGGCCTTGGGGTCGACGATGGTCGAGTTGATGTTGGTGAAGACCTTGAATTCATCGGCACAGCGCAAGTCGTATCCGTAACTGGAGGTACCGTAGGACACGATCCGCTGGCCATTTACCACCCTGACCTGCCCGGGTTCGAAGGGTTCGATCATGCCCTGCGCCGCCATGCGGCGAATCCAGCGGTCGGATTTGATTGTCATCACAACACTCCTCAGGTCTTCTGCACCACGATCGAGGGAAACTTCTGGCTCATGTCCCGCGCCTGTTCGGCAATGCGCACGGCGACGCGGCGAGCGATCCGGCGATAGATCTCCGCCAGATCGCTGTCCGGCGCGGCCACCACCGTTGGGCAACCCGAGTCCGTCTGCTCTCGAATACGGATGTCGAGCGGCAAGCCGCCCAGATACTCGACCCCATATTGGGTCGCCATGCGCTCGCCACCGCCCGAACCGAAGATATGCTCGGTGTGTCCGCACTGTGAGCAGGTGTGCATCGCCATGTTTTCGACGACCCCGAGAATCGGAATACCGACCTTCTCGAACATCTTGAGGCCCTTACGGGCATCGAGGAGCGCAATATCCTGGGGGGTGGTGACGATCACTGCACCGGTCACCGGGATTTTCTGCGCGAGGGTCAGATGGATGTCGCCTGTCCCCGGGGGCAAATCAACGACCAGGTAATCGAGGTCGCGCCAATTGGTATCCCGCAGTAATTGCTCGAGCGCCTGCGTCACCATCGGACCGCGCCAGACCATGGGCGTGTCGGGATCAATCATGAACCCGATCGAAGAGGCCTGAAGGCCATGCCCGATCAGTGGTTCCATGGTCTTGCCATCGCTGGATTCCGGGCGCCCCGTAATCCCCAGCATCGCGGGCTGGGAAGGTCCGTAGATATCCGCATCAAGCAATCCGACTGACGCGCCCTCGGCTGCCAGCGCCAGCGCCAGATTGACCGCCGTGGTGCTTTTGCCGACTCCACCCTTGCCCGAGGCCACTGCAATGATGTTGCGAACCTGGGGCAGGGTCTTGACGCCGCGCTGCACGGCGTGCGCGACGATTTTCTGGTAGACGTTGGCCGATACATTGGCCACACCGGGAAGGGCCTTCAAGCCGGCGATCACGGCTCTGCGGATCACGTCGACCTGGCTCACGGCCGGGTATCCGAGTTCGACATCCAGGATGACCGAGTCGCCATCGAGCCGGATATTACGGGCGGACCGGGTGGAAACCAGGTCCTTGCCGGTGTTGGGATCGATGACCTGGCGCAGGGCCTCTGTGGCCTGTTCGACGGTGATGCTCATGGGTGGCTGTACTCGACGAAGAAAATCAAACATTCGAGTCTATCAGCGTCGGCAATGCCCATACCGCCGATGGCATCGGCCCGCTCTGCGGGGTCTGGACCCGGCCGCTCGAATGGCCGGGTTCAGGCCTTTACCGGGGCATGCGGTGAATCGCGCAGAGCTTGTGGCCGTCGGGGTCTCTGAGGTAGGCGAGATACATGTTGCCGGTCGGGCGCTCGCGCACCCCCGGCGGATCTTCGCAACTCGTGCCACCGTTTGCCACGCCCGCCGCGTGCCAGGCCTCAACCTGCTCGCCGGACTGGCACGGGAAGCCGATGGTGCCCCCGTTGGCGACCGTCGCCGGCTCGCCATTGATCGGCACGGTCACGCCGAAGGCACCGGTGGGCGTGCGCCAGAACACACGATTTCGATCCAGCACGCCGGGGGCAATGCCCAGTGCGCCCAGTACAGCGTCATAGAAGCGCTTGGAGCGTTCGAGATCGCTGGAACCAACCATGATGTGGGAAAACATGACGAGGTCTCCTTGTTGATGAACGAGGTTGAAGCCCGCCCGCGATGGATCAGCCTGCAGGAAGTTCGGACAGATAGCGCAGCCTCGACCGGATGCGGGCGAGCAGATCGGTGTCGCCGCGCTCGACATGGATGGCGTGGAGATTGTTGAGCATCCGGGTCAGGATCTGGGCGGCTGAAGCGGGCGCCAGCAATTCGTGCAGTTCGCTACCGAAGGGCGCCGAACGGGCCTCGAGTTCTTCGAGATCGAGGCTGGTGCCGGCGAAGGGGTCAATCACCGCCATGCCATCATGAAGATCGACCCGCACCAGAAAGTGCCCCGGAAAACTCACGCCATGGGCATCGAGCCCAATGTGACGGGCCAGTTCAACCAGCAGGACCGCGAGCGAAATCGGGATGCCCCGCCGGGTTTCGAGTACGCGATGGATGTAGCTGTTGTCCGGGTGATAGTAGTCGACCAGATTGCCAGTAAAGCCCTGCTCGACCCGGAAGAACTGCATCAGGCAACGCAGGCGATCGGTTTCGGTCGACGCGCCTGAACAGGCCTCGGCCAGACGCCCGGCCAGCCGATCGAAACGCGCGAGCGTGCCCTGAAGATCAAGAGAGGGGTAGGCATCCGAGCCGATCGAGGCCGCCGCTTCGAGCAGCGGAATCGAACCCGGATCAGCAATCAACAGGCGGAAGTAGTCGAGATCGTTCAGGGGGTGGAACATGACGGTCGGCAACGGTTCACCCGAGTATGCCCGAAAGCCGCTCGAATCGCGGCGTGCGGCGCTAAAATCACCAACCATTTCAATCTCGCACGCAGCGCCCGCCCGCAGGCGGCGCACCGATCAGACGACCCCACCCGGAACCCCCATGACCCGCCGCCTTTTTGTCACGACCGCGCTGCCCTATGCCAACGGATCCTTCCACATCGGCCACATCATGGAGTACATCCAGGCCGATATCTGGGTTCGCTTTCAGCGGCTACACGGGCATGAAGTGCATTTCGTCTGTGCCGACGACGCCCACGGCGCCCCGATCATGCTGAAGGCGCAGGCCGAGGGCTTGAGCCCCGAGCAACTGGTTGCCCGCATCGCGGCCGAACGGCCGCAGTATCTGAACGGCTTTCACATCGGGTTTGACAACTGGCACTCGACCCATTCGCCTGAAAATACCGAGCTCTCGCAGGACATCTACCGCGCACTCAAGGCGCAGGCACTGATCACAAGCCGCACGATCGAACAGTTCTTCGACCCGGTGAAGGGGATGTTCCTGCCTGACCGCTACATCAAGGGCGAATGCCCGAAGTGCGGTGCGAAAGACCAGTACGGCGATGCCTGCGAGGCCTGCGGGGCTGTCTATGCCCCGACCGACCTGCTCCGCCCCTACTCGACGATCTCCGGCGCGACGCCGGTACTGCGCGAATCCGAGCATTTCTTCTTCAAGCTCTCGGACCCCCGATGTATCGCCTTCCTGCGCGACTGGACCCAGTCGGGTCGACTGCAATCCGAGGTCGCCAACAAGGCACTAGAATGGCTCGACAGCGAATCCGGGCTCGCAGATTGGGACATCTCGCGCGATGCGCCCTACTTCGGCATCCCGATCCCTGACGCGCCCGGCAAGTATTTCTATGTCTGGCTGGATGCGCCGATCGGCTATCTGGCCAGCCTGAAAAATCATTTCGACAAGGGGCAGGCGCGTGCCTGGACCACGCAGGACTACGAGACCTTCGTCAACGACCCGGACGTCGAGCAGTATCACTTCATCGGCAAGGACATCATTTACTTCCACACGCTGTTCTGGCCAGCGACGCTCCATTTTTCAGGCCGCAAGGCGCCCACCAACGTGTTCGTCCACGGTTTCATCACCGTCAGTGGCGAAAAGATGAGCAAGTCACGCGGGACAGGCATTTCGCCGCTGCGCTACCTCGAAGTCGGACTCAATCCAGAGTGGCTGCGCTACTACATCGCGGCCAAGCTCAACGCCCGGGTCGAGGACATCGACTTCAACCCGGATGATTTCGTTGCCCGAGTCAACAGTGATCTCGTCGGCAAGTACGTCAACATCGCCAGCCGGGCCTCCAGTTTTGTGCTCAAGCACTTCGACGGGCAACTGGCCGACGTCCATGATCGGGCGGCCTGGCAGTCCCTGGGTGTCACCGCGCGCACCGAAGAAATGGCCGAACTTCTGGAGGCACGCGAGTTCGGCAAGGCGCTTCGGGCTGCGATGGAGTTTGCCGACCGGATCAACCAGTATTTCGACGCCGAAAAGCCCTGGGAACTGGCGCGTGATCCGGGCGCACGCGAACGACTGCACGAAGTGTGCTCGGTTTGCCTGGCCGGTTTCCATGCGCTCACGATCTGGCTGAAGCCCGTCCTGCCCGCGCTGGCCACCCGGGCCGAAACGTTCCTGCAAACCGGTCCGCTCACCTGGTCGAGCCTGTCGACTCCCCCTGCCCGAATCGGCCGCTACGAACACCTGATGACCCGAGTCGAGGCCAAGACGCTTGATCGACTGTTCGATTCACCCGAGGTCGGAGCGAGTGACTCCGTGCCCCCTCAAGCCGCGGCACCGGCAACGCCCGTCGCGCCGCCGATCAGCATCGATGATTTCAACCGGATGGATTTGCGCGTTGCCCGGGTGCTGGAGGCCAGCGCCGTCGAGGGATCGACCAAACTGATTCGTCTGTCGCTCGATGTCGGTGAGGCCAAGCCGCGCACCGTATTCTCGGGTATCCGGGCCGCCTACGATCCTCAGGCGCTGGTCGGCCGGATGACGATCCTTGTTGCCAATCTCGCGCCCCGCAAAATGAAGTTCGGCGTGTCCGAAGGCATGGTCCTGTCGGCGTCGGCCGATGATGCGTCGCAGCCATCCGGTCTCTATCTCCTTGACGTCGATCAAGGCGCGCAAGCCGGCATGAGGGTACGATGAGCCTGAACGCCTGAAACTGACTACGGGCGGCGACAGGCCCCCGCGACTGGGAGAACGCCAATGCGATTTCAACCGCGCCTGATTACCGCACTGAAGGGCTATACGCAGGCCGATCTGCGTCAGGATGTCTCAGCGGGTGTCACAGTCGGTATCGTCGCGCTCCCGCTCGCAATGGCCTTTGGTATCGCAAGCGGCGTGAAACCCGAACAAGGGATCATTACCGCAGTCATCGCCGGGTTCCTGATTTCATTGCTTGGCGGCTCGCGGGTTCAGATCGGTGGGCCAGCGGGCGCTTTTGTCGCACTCCTCTACGCGATCGGCGAACGCTACGGCCTGGCCTA
>Ga0172372_10009431_pt1 | contig 12699 bp, 11 predicted proteins | sample LakKiv5m_2_FD_114544 | JGI IMG/M metagenome (GOLD analysis project Ga0172372, IMG submission 114544) | Freshwater microbial communities from Kabuno Bay, South-Kivu, Congo - kab_092012_9.5m | ecosystem: Environmental > Aquatic > Freshwater > Lake | place: Democratic Republic of the Congo...
CACCGATCACCGATCACCGACCACTAACATTTTATAACTCCATATAGTAACTTTGACAATAATGCCATATTTTGCAACAGTTAGTGTAAACTTGACCTTACAAAGATTAAACATTTGAAGTATGAAAAGCAATGTAGGCATGATCGATAAAGCCATCAGAATCTCAACTGCCCTTATAGTTGGCGGACTCTATTTCGGTGGTAGCCTTACTGGTACGTGGGCTGTGATCTTACTCGCACTCTCAGGTGTTTTAATACTCACTGGAGTATCAGGATTTTGTCCACTCTATTGGGTGATCAATTTCAGCAGCAAGCGCAAAGGATTATAGTTTTTTTGCCTAACTTTGGAGTATCAGATTTAGATAATGAGCACTCCAATTAGATTCGCTGGCCGTAACGCCGAATTTTTCAGTACACTTAGAGGAAGAATCAACTCTTACTTCGAAGACAACAACATAAAACCAACGGGTAATTGGAAGTTATATTCCAAAACCATCATACTAGGAATAACCCTAGTTGGATGTTATTTAGGAATAATGCTATTTCCTGAAGACTCAAGTTGGGTATATGGCTTGTTTGCCCTTATGGGGATTACCTTTGCCCTGATTGGTTTTAACGTAATGCACGATGGAGCACACGGCAGCTATTCATCTAAACCCTGGGTGAATAAAATCATGGCCAACTCTTTGAACCTTTTGGGTGGTAATTCATTCAATTGGGCTGAGAAACACAACTTCAATCACCACAGCTTTACCAACATTGACGGAGTTGATGATGATATTGATCTATGGCCAATTCTTAGAGTAAACTCCACTCAGAAAAAGTTGTGGTTCCATAAATTTCAACATGTTTATGTAATTCCAGCCTATGCTATTGCTTATTTGTCTTGGATTTTTTACCAAGACTTTACCAAATATTTCACTCACAGCATTGGCGATGCTAAATTTAAAAATGATCGTTCAGCATTCCAACATTTTGAGTTTTGGGGAGCAAAAATGGTATATGTTGGTATCTTCTTGGTTGTTCCAATGTTCATATTAGGCCCCTTAACTGCAATTTTAGGATATTTAACCATGGCGCTAACAACTGGTATGGTTATTACAATCGTATTCCAATTAGCACACGTGGTTGAAGGTGTAACTTTCGTTACTGATAAAATTGAAGCAAAAAATAACAATACTACCATAGAATCAATTGTGGTAGAAGATGATTGGGCTACTCACCAAATTAAAACGACTGCTAATTTCAGTACTAAGAGTAAGATTTTGACATGGGCTTTAGGAGGATTAAATTTCCAAGTGGAACATCACCTATTCCCCAAGATCAGCCATATTCATTATCCTAAATTGAATGAAATAGTGAAAAAAACCTGTGCCGAATTTGGTATTCCTTACCAAGAGAACGGAACTTTTGTATCTGCTGTGCGTTCGCATTTCATGCACCTGAAAATGGTAGGAAATCTAGCTTAAAACATCCCTAGAAAAACATAAAAAAAGGAGCCTCAAAAGGGCTCCTTTTCAATTATACAAAGTTCAAAATTATTTATGGTTTGCCCACAAAGCGCTCAAATGCACCAATACATCTGATGCCTTTTCCATGTCTTGGACACTCACATATTCGTGTTTGCCGTGGAAGGCCATCTCGCCTGTGAAAATATTAGGACATGGAAGTCCCATAAAGCTCAAGCGACTCCCGTCGGTACCTCCGCGAGCGCTACCCAACTGAGGTTCTATTCCTGCCATTTTAATGGCTTCAATTGCGTATTCTGAGATGGCAGGTGTTAATTTCACCACTTCCTTCATGTTTCTGTATTGCTCAAAGACCGACATGTCTGCGGTAGCACCGGGATAGTCAGCCACTGTTTCTTCCATGATGGAACGCAAACGACTTTCGTGTTCCGCAAGTTTAGGGGTATCGAAGTCACGGACAATGAATTTCACCCAGGCGTGTTCGGCAACTCCGCCCATAGTTACGGGGTGAACAAATCCTTCACGTCCCTCAGTAGTTTCGGGAGAAAATTCGCCTTTGGGCAATCGGTTCAAAAAATCTCCGGCAATTTTCAATGCGTTAACCAACTTCCCTTTGGCATAGCCTGGGTGTGCTGAAACACCGTAGAAATTCACGGTTGCTCCATCTGCACTGAAGGTTTCGTCTTCGTAACTTCCGCGTTCGCCGGCATCTAAAGTATAACCATAATCGGCGCCTAATTTATCAATGTTCACATGATCTACACCTCTTCCAATTTCTTCGTCGGGGGTAAATAGCACTTTAATTGTGCCGTGTTTTAGCTCTGGGTTTAACACCATTCGCTGCACATAATCCATGATGATTGCCACGCCAGCCTTGTCATCTGCACCCAACAAAGTAGTGCCCGATGCCGTGATGATGTCATCGCCAATGCGTTCTTTCAAATAAGGATGATCTACGGTACGAATCACTTGAGATACATCATCAGGAAGAACGATGTCTTGTCCTTGATAGTTTTTGTGGATGATGGGCTTCACTCCTTCGCCAGTGCAATCTGGCGAAGTGTCTACGTGCGAACAGAAACAAATTACCGGCACATTTGAATCTACGTTCGATTCTAAAGTAGCATAAACATATCCAAATTCATCTAAATGGGCGTCTTTCAATCCCATTGTTTGCAACTCATCAACCAAAATTCGGCTGAGATTCTTTTGCTTTTCGGTGCTAGGCACAGACGTTGATTCTGGATCGCTTTGAGTATCTATTTGCACATATCTGCAAAAACGAGAACTGATGCTTTCTTCTTGAAACATAATAATATACGATATTAATAGGGCTTTACCAAATCGGTCAACGACATCTCTAGTGCTTTCGACGCAATACCGGTTGATTTCGGATTGAATTGATGCACGCGTGCTAAGGCACCACCAATGATGTTACTTACGTCTTTGAAAATAGCCACATCGGTGAGCTCGGCTTCTTTGCTCATCAAATAACCAAAAACACGAGCCATTCCACAGTTAGCAATAAAGTCTGGTATTACAGCCATATTAGCATCGGCCAAACGAGCTATGGGGCCCATAAAGATTTCTGAATCGGCAAACGGAACATTTGCACCACAAGAAATAACTTCAATGCCCGACTTAATCATTCTATTTACTTGATCTTCGGTAACCAAACGGCTTGCAGCTCCAGGAACGAAAACTTCACAAGGGATATCCCATATTCGGGCGTTAACTTCATCAAAAGAAAGCATATTTGGGGCATTCAATTCATTGCCTTTTCTTGATAAGAATAGCTCCACAATTTCGTCGTGTCCGAGTCCTTTTTCAGAAATAATTCCACCTTGACGGTCAATGATTCCCGCAATGCGAATGCCGTATTTTGTTAAGTAAAATGCTGCCGCAGCTGCCACATTGCCCCAACCCTGAATGATGGCTAACTTGTTGTTGGTGAATCCTCCAAAAACCTCATAATATTGACGCACCGCTTCTGCCACACCCCAACCCGTAATCATATCTGCAATGGTGAGTTGCTTTGACACATCGGGCGACAATCTCTCGTCTGTAATGGGTAAAAGTACGCCTTCTTGAAGGCGAGAAATGGCTTTCAATCGATCTTCGGGAGTGTAAGCTGTATGGTAACCGTTTACCACACCTTCTTGTGGGTGCAAAATTCCCAATTCAGCGGTCATAGGGATGACTTCGTGAATTTCATCCACGTTCAAATCACCGCCAGTACCGTAATAATGTTTCAAAATGGGACGAACCGCCTTATACCAACGCTTCAATACGTCTTTTTTCCGTGGATCAGATGGGTCAAAATTGATGCCTGATTTGGCTCCTCCGATAGGGGGACCTGCGATGGTAAATTTGACTTCCATCGTTTTTGCCAAACTTTCCACTTCGCGTTGATTCAACCCTTTGCGCATACGCGTGCCACCGCCGGCAGCTCCGTTTCTTAACGAGTTAATTACTACCCAACCTTCTGCTTCGGTTTGGTCGTCTTTCCATGCAAATACAATCTCGGGCTGTTTGCCTTCGAATTTTTCTATAAGTTGTTCTACTTTCACAATAAATGAATTCTTAAATTAGAGACGAAAAATCTCCGTCTAATGATCCTCCGATAACTGCCATCGATGCACCTGTGGCTTTGTGGTTAACGTTGGCAATATTTTTCACCCTCATGGCACCCAAAAGAGCAAAAATCATGGCTTCTTTAAAATTAACCAATTGCTTTTCAGGAATAATGATGTTAGAACTGGTCTCAGATTGAATGTAATCAATCAATGTCTTATTGAAAGCTCCACCTCCCGTAACCAATACAGACAATTCGGAAACATCTTTATCGCTGTGCATTTCTAAGGCGCGGGCAATCTGAACGGCGCAATGCATCACTAAAGTCTTCATGCGGTCTTCAACAGGCTGATCATCAAAGTCGCGAACTATGTGCCAGAATTCTTTGTTTATCCACTCTCTCCCCAAACTTTTAGGACCTTTTCTTTGATAAAATTTGATTTGATTGAGCTTTTCCAACAAAGGGTAAATGACATTTCCAGAATCAGCAATTTGTCCGTCTTCATCGAATTTAAGTCCGCGTTCGCGGGCTAAACGATTCAAAACTATGTTACAAGGTGCGATGTCAAACGACATTCTATCGCTTCCGTGTCCAACCGAAAGGTTGCAAAATCCGCCCAAATTCAAGCAAGCATCATACTGCGAAAACAAGAGTTCGTCACCCACGGTTACCAATGGTGCGCCCTGTCCGCCAGCAGCCACATCCGCACGTCTAAAATTCGTAACGGCGGGTATTCCGGCAGTAGCAGCCAACGTGGCACCATCACCCACTTGTGCGGTCAACCAACCGTGTGGATCGTGAAAAATGGTATGTCCGTGAGAGGCAACCAAATCAATGTTATGGCCAGATTCTTTTTGGAAACCACGAGCCAATTCACCCAAATAGCGGCCGTAAAACACATCGGTTTTAGCGTACAATTCTGGGGTTTGGTAACGCAATTGCGACAATCGCACGCGCCAAGTTTCGTTGTAGGGAACCGTGATGGCTTGAATAATTTCAACCGACCATTTCCCCTCTTTTTGTTGAACATTGCACAGCGCCAAATCTATGCCGTCCATGCTCGTTCCGCTCATTATCCCTAAAACATTCATTTCTTGTTGCAAATGGTGCTCCATGCAAAAATAAGCAAATTTTGATGGCTGCAATGAAACGCGTAATTTGCAGTCTATGAATCGCAAAAAGTTTCTTGCTTTCGGGGGAAGTTTATTCGCCGCATACCATACTGATAAACTTAAAGCAACCCCATTGCCTCATTCATCCTTTATTGATCTCAGCACAGCTGATTGGGATCTTCTGCGAATGCAATTTCCTGTAAAATCAGAACTAACATTCCTCAACAATGGCACCATGGGCATTACCCCATACCCCATAATAAAGGCATTGAACGATTCATACCTCAGCGTTGCTGAAAACGCCGCTTATCCGCACCATGACAACGCCTTAGAGAAAAAATTAGCTTCGGTTGTAGGTGCAGACTACGATGAACTGTGCATGACCAAAAACGTCAGCGAAGGCATCAATCATATTTGCTGGGGACTTAATCTCAAGAAAGGAGATGAAATTATCATGACCACGCACGAGCACGTAGGTGGTTGCGGTCCTTGGTTGCACCGAGCAAAATTAGAGGGATTGATCATTAAAACTTTTCCCTTGGGAAAAACTGCCGAAGAAACCATCGAAAACTTCAAAAAAGCCATCACCAAAAAAACCAAAGTCATGGCGGTTCCTCACATTCCTTGCACCATAGGACAGGTTTTACCGGTAAAAGAGTTGTGCCAAATTTGTCGAGAAAAAGGCATCATTTCAAGCATTGATGGAGCTCACCCTTTGGGAATGATTCAATTCAACCTCCACGATATGGGCTGTGATTACTACGCCGGTTGTTTTCATAAATGGCTTTTAGGTCCCATCGGAAACGGATGGATGTATATTCGCAAAGACCTGTTAAGCACAACCAAAATCACCCATGTGGCGGCCTACAGCCTCAATGAGTTTAATATGAGTGCACAACCTCCAATGCTTTCTGATCCAATTAACGAAGCCAGCCGATATTCATACGGAACTTTCAACGGTCCTGCCATGTTAGGTTGTGAAGCTGCCTTGATTTTTTACACGAGTATAGGTCCCCAGAAAATAGAAAACAGAGTCAAAGAACTATCGCGATCGTTTCAAGACAAAGTCAACGATTTAAAGCCAGCAAACGGTGTAAAAATTGAAATGTTGACCCCAGAGGAAGACCGTTCGCGCGGTGCTCAAGTTGGATTCAAAATCAGTTCTGATAAAAAAGATAAAACTTCGGGCGGATTTGTAAATTATGCTCGAAGCAAAAAGATCATACTCAGACACGTACCAGAAAATGGTATTGACTGCGTGAGAGTTTCAACGCATTACTACAATTCGGAAGATGACATTGATCTTTGCGTGAAGACATTGAGAGAATATTTGTATGAAAGTTGAGGGGGGAGAGTTTAGAGTGGAGAGTTTAGAGGAGGCATGGAGAAAGGGCGCTGAAACTTTTACACTATTTACATCCGGGAGTACCGGCGAACCAAAACCTCAAGTATTTCAAAGGAATTTATTGATTTGGAGTGCAGAACAAACCCGAAAACACTTTATAAGATCATCGAGTTTAAAACAGCTCATTGCCTTGCCGTTGAACAAAGCTGGCGGATTCATGCAATGGGTCAGAAGTAAAGTTTGGAGATCAGAAATTGAGGTGATAGAACCAAGTTCTAATCCCATGCTTGAATATTCTGGCAACGCTCGAATAGTATCTCTGACTCCCCATCAGCTGTATAACATTTTGGAATCATCTGAGAGCGTAGAGCGTTTGGCGATGTTTGAAACTGTGTTGGTTGGAGGAGCACCTTTGTCAGCCGCATTAGAAAATAGAATTATAAAATTGCTACCCGGTTTGCATGTGGTTCACACCTTTGGAATGACCGAAACATATTCTCATTTTGCAGGTAGAACTTTGGGCGAAAATCAATATCACTGTATTGACCAAACGGAAATTAGAATAGACGAGAACAATCAACTAGAAATCAATAATCCAACCACCCAAAACCAATGGTTGAATACCCGAGACAGGGCAGAAATAACGGGTAACAATACTTTTGTTTGGAAAGGGAGATCTGATTTTACCATCAATTCAGGAGGATTAAAAATTCAACTTGAAGATGTGGAAGCTCAAATTAGCGAACAATTCCAACTTTCTGAAAATGCTTTTTGTTGTTGGTTTGAGGAAGATGAGGTATTTGGGCAAAAGCTCATTATGTTACTTAAATCTAACGCATTGGGGGCAGGTGAAGTTATAAATTTAGAAGATCGATTGAAAGAAAAACTCGGCTTAAAAGCACCTAAAAAGGTATATCCGGTAAACCAACTAATTTTTACAGAATCAGGAAAGATAGACCGCCGAGGCAGTTACCAATTTACTCGGTTTTGTTGAACGCGATTCTTTAATGAATCAAAGTCCCATATAAAAAATCATCGATCCCAAAAAAGCGGCAAATCCGATTCCTGAAATTAGGGTTGAAATCTTCGTGTATTTTACGTAATCCGCTGGAGCATTGATCTCAGTCAGTTTTTTGAATGTGATGTAGTAATTAATCACAACGTAGACCAATAAAACAATGAAGTAAGCCAAATGCGGACTAAAGCCAAAATCAGTACCCGATTGCTCAAAGTACATGACCACCATGTATACCAAAATAATGGCCAAAAGAAGAAATATATTGTTTACTCTTGTTTTGGTGAAGGCAGAGACCAAGCGGCCTTTTTCCTCATTGCTTAAGTTTTTGAGTCCCTTTTCCTTGATTAGCCGAGAACCAAAAGATGAAAGGATCATGATAAACATGCCAATGTAGAAAATAGTTTGAGGTTCCACGGTTTGGTTTTAAATAACTAACTCCGAATCTAACTAAAATTAAGTACAAATTGTGTACTTAATTGAGTAAACTTCATTTTTTGCTAACCAATGGATGCCTTCTTTTTCTAAAAGGTTAGAATTGGTGTGTATATGGTCGGCAATTCCCCACCAAGGTTCGATGCAAACAAAGGGGGCTCCGGGCTTCTTCCAAATACCCCAAAAAGGCGCAGTTGGGGCATCAAGTTGAGCAATGAGTTCATTGTTTTGCACCAAACTCACTCCCGTTATTCCTTCATTCTTGAAAACAATTGCGTCTTGACTAAAGTAGGATTCATTTAATTGAATTTCACCTTTTACCAATGTTACAGGCTCTGTTTCACCCGTGTATAGTCCCTCTGAAATTAAGTGCCGTTGCAAAATCTCTTCCGTTGGTGTTTCTAGTCCTTCCCGATGGATGATTATCTTACAGGTTTCAACAGGCAGTTGAATGGAAAATCCAGGGTGAGCTCCAAACGAAAACGGCAGCAATTTATCACCTGTATTGGTAATGATATTCACAGCAGTCAACTTATTTTCCTCAATCAAATATTTAACATCTAATTGAAATTCAAATGGAAACTGAAGGTGTGTAAGATTATTAGAAACCAACCTCAAATGAAGGGCTGTTTCTTTCTTTTCTACAACTTCAAATTGCGCATCTCTTGCAAATCCGTGTTGCTTCATTTGGTAGGTTTTCCCATCTATGTTGTAGGAATCATTTTTCAATTTGCCTACAACGGGAAAAAGTAGTGGGGCCGTTCTATTCCAGTAGTTTTGGTCTACCTTCCAAAGTACTTCTTTTGTTGTGTAAAGGTTGCGTAATTGTGAAATTTCCGCTCCTTTAGGGTTAACATCTACCAAAATATGTGTATTTTGCAGTTGAAGATTTGACATTGACCACAAAGAAATAGTACATTTGACTAACCCCAAAAAGATTTGCATGAATAAACCACTTAAAGCATTAATTATTGATGATGAACTCTCCGGACGCACCATGATAGAGTTTTACTTAAGAGAATATTTAGCAGATCTTATTGGTGAAATAGTTGCAGTTTCAGACTTAGGTCAGGCACGCAAAGAAATTAGCACATTTAATCCTGACATCGTATTCTCAGACATCGAACTGAGAGGAGAAAACGGTTTACAGATACATCATGATTTGAACGATTCTGTTCCTGTAGTTATAGTGAGCGCTCATTCACAGTATGCTTTAGAAGCAATTCATAAGAATGTATTTGATTATTTGTTGAAACCTTTAACTGAATCTGAAATTGAAAGATTCAGAACACGATTAGAAAACAGACTTTTGGAAGACTCACCAAAAATTTCGTCTACCTACAAAGCCAGAGAAGAGAATTTAATCATCAAAGATGGTGGACAAAGCATCATGATACCTTATGGAGAAATCCAGGTAATTGAGGCTTGCGGGGCTTATTCAAAGATTGTCACAGAGAAACGAAACTATATTGCTTCTAAAACTCTAAAACATATAGAAGATATCCTACCAAAAGACTTTATTCGCGTGCATCGATCATACATTGTACCTTTACAACAAATTAAAAGTTACAGCAGCACTCATGTATGCCTGAAAAACGGCCAACATATTTCCGTATCCAAAACTGGAAGAAAGCAATTGCAGGAGCAATTGTAATCTTATTGAATTTCTGTGCTTTAGCACAAATACCTGGCTTCCAAGATTACAATTTCTTCGATAATCGTGCGGGGCTCCCCTCACACATTACCCGTAAAACGCGCATTGACCATAATGGTACGGCTTGGATTGTTACAGATGCAGGAATCAGCGTGATTCCTGAAAATCCTAAAATTCACAGAAACATCATTGAACGGGTAGGTTCTGTTCCTGTTTGGGACATTGAATTTCACAACCATCTGATATATGTGGGTACCTTAGATTCTCAAATTCTTGTATTCCATCAATCAACAGGTAAATTCAAACGAAAAATAATTTTTGACCGTTTCAGACGGTTCAGAATCATCAACGGCAAACTATTGGCCATTGGTTCAAGGGGAGTTGCTGATATATCTTTAGATACACCCCAATGGTGGTTTCTTAGTAAAAACACCTCGTCAAAATCAACGGTTTTAGATATTGCGTACTGGAATAAAACCTACTTTTTGCTTCAATACGGTTTGAAAAATATTTATTCTTCCAAAGATGGTAAAAATTGGGATCTAGATCAATCTATTGTAAGCAGGGAAACCCAAAAGTCAAGACTCATCCCCATTACTGCCAAAACCATAAATAATCAACTTTACCTCGGATTGGAAAGCAATCAATTCAAAGTTTTTTACGATTGGAATCGTTGCGACTCAATGATTTTTGCTCAACGCCCTCAAAAATCTTATGCTATTTGGGATATCGACTCAGATCATGACAAAGTATATTTTGCCTTGGGAAATCACTTAAATTTCGATGAGGGATCTGTTCTTGTGCACCACATCAATGCCAAAACGACATCCAACATTGAAGAACTTCCTTCGTTTCCCTTTGTTTGGGGATTAACCATAGACACCATCAACAACGGGCTTTGGTTAAACTCCATTTTAGCGGGTGCCGCATTCATTCCTGATTTAGGTCAACGAATTACCACACCAGTAGAATTTGATGGCTTTATTTATGAAAAAAATCAATTGATTGGGTGGTCCAAAAATCAACTGTTTGTCAAGAATGGACCTCATTGGAATACGTTTAAACTTCCTGTTAAAATTAAAAAATGTTTACACAGTATAGATAACCAAATTTTTATCCATGCTGAAAAAGGCCTTTACCATTATGATGGCAAAAACATAAAAATTATATCTCCCAAGCATTTTGACTTTTCAGCGTTGGTAGGAAATTACCTTTACGTAACCGAGTATTTTCACCATGCAAATGCCATTGACATAAAAACTTTAGAATTCACCGTAAACATCGACTCACAACTTCTTTCAGTCATAACTTTAAATTCTACTCAAAATAAAATTTTAGCCCAAACCGAAAACAACGGTTTTTTTCTTATTCACAATAAAAAGGTTAAACCGATTACTCTAGATAGTAAAAAACCAAAGTCAAAGAATAACTTCTTTTTTGCTGGCAACCACCTCATATCTGAAAATGGAAAAGAACTTATTTTTTATCGTTTTGATGAGAGAAAGCTGAATTATCAATCGTTGAAAAAAATCAACATTGCTGAATTGTTCCCCAATCAAAAAATTGACTGGATTCAAACCAATATTCATGGAATTTGGGTTTTCACCAACAATACCCTGATTCAATTGGCATTTAAGGATCCAAAATTGGGATTACACATTGTTGGCCAATACTATATTGGGAAAAGAGCAAACACCTTACAAAAGGTGCAGATAAACAATAGCGGGTGCTACATTTTGTCCAAAAACTTCATAGACTTCATTCCATTCAATAAATCTAATCAATGTTCTTATGGCAGTATTCTTGAAGTAAATTATGAAACTTACAAGTTTTTCTCAACTTCTGTTTCAGGAAGAGTATGGCAAGGATCCAATTTCAATTTAACCTTGACCACTCCAAAATTCATTCAACATCAAGACGGTTATGTTCAAATGGAACTCTACAATGAAGAAGCCCAATTGATTAAACAATGTATTTACCCTAACAATACACCCATTTGGTTTAACGATTTAAGCGCCGGGATTTACCACATCAAATTATTCAACGGATACAATGTAAAAAACATCCTTTTTAGAGTAAACAAGCCACTGTTTCAGGTTCCTGCTTTTTGGCTATTGCTCACATTAGGTATCAGTTTATTTGTCTTTGTATTGGTATTTAATCAAAAAGAAAGATTTAACCTTTCGGAGAGATTATTGTCAATGGAACTAGCAACTTTAAAAAACAACATGAATCCTCATTTCATCTTCAACACCATGAATCTAATTCAATCGTTGATTGTTAGATCGAATGTAAAACAAGCCCTGATTGCCACATCAGAATTGGCAAAATTGAATCGATTATTTTTGGAAACCTCAAATAAAGATTTCATACTATTAACAGATGAAATTGAATATGCAAAGAAATATGTTGGTTTAGAACAAATGAGGTTTGAATCAGACCAGCTATTTCAATTTATCATCCGTCAAGATAAAAACATCGATGCGAATTTATGGTTTGTTCCACCATTGATATTGCAACCAATATTGGAAAATGCCATTAAACACGGTGCATTGATGAACGCAAACAACTCAAACATTCACTTAAATTTAGACCTCGCATCTCCGCATATTTTAATCATCTCAGTTAGAAATGAGATTAATCGCAAACGTAAAACCAAACCCGGAACTCAGATAGGTCTGAAACTTGTTCGTGAACGTCTAATATTATTAAATAGAAAGTATCCAAACCTATTTGAATTTAATCTAAACATTGAACCCTCTCCGTTTTTCTTCACCGTATCAATAAGTATAAAACGATTGGATCAAAAATGGATCTACGAATAACTCCTATTTAATTGATAGAGAAATTGATCCTTTTTCTTGGGATGCGGAATCTTTACGATAAAGCCAGGATAAATATCATTTAATTCAAACAACATCTGACTTCTTTTCAAGTTTCTCACTAACGGCCTTAGATGAAAAATTTGCAAAGCCATGTCTAACTCTTGTTCCGAATATTCACCGTTGGAAAGTACTCTTACAGAGGTAAAATCAAATTTTTGATCAACCAAAGAGGTATAATCGTTCAAGGTTCGCCTGTTTACCAACCCTATA
>Ga0172372_10009436_pt1 | contig 12696 bp, 6 predicted proteins | sample LakKiv5m_2_FD_114544 | JGI IMG/M metagenome (GOLD analysis project Ga0172372, IMG submission 114544) | Freshwater microbial communities from Kabuno Bay, South-Kivu, Congo - kab_092012_9.5m | ecosystem: Environmental > Aquatic > Freshwater > Lake | place: Democratic Republic of the Congo...
CGATTCTATTCCATATTCCTTGGCTATTTCAATTAAAGATTCGGCAGATTTTGATTTTAAAAATTTAAGTTCCAAAGTTTTGCCATTTGAGTTGGATTTTTTTTCAGATTTTAAATCATCATCTTCATCTTCATTAAAATTTGTATTATTTGCAGAAGAATTGTTAAGAGCATTGTTCACTTGCCCTGAAGACGAATTTGCAGTTGTTGAGGTATTTGAAGCTGATGGAGAATTTGAAATCGCAGAACCATTGCTTGGAGAAGAGCTTCCTCGGCTAATTAAATTTCCGCGATTAAGTCGTAAAGAAGAATCACGGGCAGAATCACGATTTGTTTCACGATGATTATCTGCTTTTTGATTATTTGCAAACGAACTTGAATTATTTAGCTCATTAACATTATTAGCATTTTCTGATGACCCTAGATTAGTTTCTTTTTCTGTTGAATTATCGTTATTTTTTTTATTAGTTATTTTTTCTGGCTTGCTTTCAGAAGATGATCCAGAGGCATTATATCGCAATGTTAAGGTATTAGTAGATGACATGAAAAATAATTTGTTAAAGTTATTAGATTATTAAGAAAAGGAAATTATACCATTTCAACTTAATAAATGATCAATTAAGCAAGATATTTTTAAAAGTCGTGCTTAAGCAACGACAAGATTTTTGAGATAAAAATCTTTAAAAAATGAAGCTGTATATCCCCATACAGCTGAGGCCTTGTCGTTGCCATAAGGCACGACTATTTAAATTTTTGAAGATTTTTATCCAAAAAAATAAAGCTTAATTTATAAATACTTAAATGGTTCATTTATTAGTTGAAATGGTATTACTAAGTCTTTTTGAAATTGATCGCTTAAAATAAATCGAAAGTTTCGCTTCGGCGCAAAAATCAAAGAGTGGCTCAACAATATTTTGAAAATTATTTTGAAAATTTTTTTAAATTAGTAGTAGTATTTAACTGGTTTTAATGCAAAAATTTTTAACAAAAATTTATAAACCAATCAACTTTTTTTTAACATCAATTAAAAACATTATTTAATAAATTTTCTTTATTGTCAAGATATTAAATTAAAAAAGAAATCTTTAATCATATAAAAAGCTTCCAAGCCAATAAATACCGTGGATATCGAGATAGCAACACCCATCATGCCAACGACAATTCCAAGGATTATAACCAGCCCATCCTTACCCATTAAACCAAAAGAAGTAATCAAAATACCCAGCCCTGGAATGAAGTTGGAAAGTGGCAAGGGAACCAAAATAAAACTTGAAAAACCTAGCAGAAAAAACCCCACCACCCTTTCAGCTATTATTGAAGTCATGAAGGTTAAACGCGGTTTTAAGATTCTCTCAACCTTTCTGATGTAAGGACTAGATTTCTGAACCATCATTGCCAGAACTGAACGCTTAATCTCTTTTTTAGCAATCCATATTGGCAATTTAGGAGCATTCATACCAATAGTCATTTGTGCTGAAAAAACCACCAAAGGCAAGGAAATAATACTTGGAAAAGGTGGTGGTAAGGGAATAATTATTCCAAGCGAAAAAATCAACAGAGCAAGTCCAAAACCAATTGCCTCCATTGAATCAACAATATCACCAACTAACACCTTATCAGCTGATGATTTGTTAACCAAATCTTCGATAATTTGCGTTGTAATAATTTTTTTTTGATCCACTTATATTTTTTTAAAAATTTAATTAATTAGCAAAATTAACTCTGCAAAGATTTTGGCAAAAAGGTAAAGTATTTTTTAAATTCCAAAATTTTGGAATTATTAAAAAAAATCTAGACCACAATTTCAATATTTTTTTACCGATTTTTTGCCTTGGAAAAACCCTATTCCTTTGGAGGATTAACCTCGTTTTTTTTATCGATTATTTTATTGTTGGACAAATTACCATTAGAAACTTCATCTTCTTTAAGGCCTTTTTTTAATCCCCTAATTCCTTTACCAATGTCACCCATAACTTGAGGAAGCTTTCCCGCTCCAAACAACACAAAAACAATAACTAGAATTAATAATAATTCACCCATTCCGATAGACATAATTTAGATAATTTAGTTTTAATATATATTTTATTATTTTTTAATTTATAATAATTCTTAATTAAAAATATTTTTTAAAAAACATTTTATTATTATTTTATTATTATTTTATTATTGGTTTTAAAATTTTACCATTGTTTTTTTAAAGTTTTTTTCGACTTTTTTTAATTACAAAATTTTTAAAAAAATTATTTTAAGTCAAGAATAGTCATCAATTCTCCCCATTCTCTAACGCTTAAACCGCTGTCTTCTTGCTTTATTTCTTTACCTTTTAATTTATCTTTAATGACTTGCAATGCAGGTCCAGAAAAGTTTTTTCCAGTTTTATTATTTTTCAAAAAAGCTTCATAACAATGCGGAACCCATTTTTTAACCAAATCAAGCATAACCTCAGCATAAACTCGAATTTCATATTGAGCATGGGAATCAGCTCTTAAATTAAGAAAATGTAAAAGATTATGCAAATCAATTTTCCAATACCATTGAGTATAACAGCTAAGTGGCAAATTCATTCTAGCCAATTCGCGTGCCAAGCCTTCCTTATCAGAATTAACAATATTGCCTTCAGCATCTTGATTTATCATTTCCAAGTAATTATTATAGGCATTAGCACTATCAGCTTTAAGGATTTGTAAAACTTTTTTTTGCTCTTCTTTATTCAAAATTTTGGTTTCATCACGTCCTTGGTGATTAATTTTTGACTGAGCAGATAGATGTTGAGCTTGCGGAATATAAAATTCATCTTCAACAATAGAGTATCGAGCAGAATATTCATTGACCGATGCAGTGCGATGCCTAATCCATTGACGGGCAACAAATATCGGCAATTTAATATGAAATTTTATTTCGCACATTTCAAATGGCGTAGTATGGCGATGAGCCATCAAATAATTAATTAATGCTTTATCAGCATTGACTTTCTTAGTTCCAGCACCATAAGATACTCGGGCAGATTGCACAACCGAAGAATCATTACCCATATAGTCAATGACTCTGACGAAACCGTGATCAAGAACGTTAAAGGGTTGATAAAGAACTTCTTCTAATTCACTTGAGACAGGTCGAAGAGTCTGGTTTTTCTGGTTTCGTAATTCGGCGATTTCGGCAAGTTGTTGTTTTTTAATAACCATTGTTTTGAAAATTAAATATTAATTTTAATTATTTTTTCTAAAATCCTAAATCCTTTAATTCGATTTTGCAAACTAGTTTTTTAAAATTTCATGAGCATTGAAATAATCAAACAAATTCTACCAACCATCCCGCACCGCAGTGGAGTTTATCAATTTATTGATAAAGATCAAGAAGTTCTTTATGTTGGTAAAGCTAAAGATTTACGAAAAAGGATAACCAACTACACCAATGCCAATGCTCTATGCAATCGAATTTTAAGAATGGTTAATTTAGCAGAAAAAATTGAAATAATTCAAACTGAAACTGAACTTGAAGCGATTCTTTTAGAGCATAATTTGATAAAAAAAATTTCACCTAGATTTAATATTTTACTTAAAGATGATAAAACTTTTCCGCATATTTTAATAACCAATCATCAATTCCCCCAGATCACTAAACATCGTGGAGTTAAAACTAATCTTGGCAATTATTTTGGACCATTTATCAATGCTAGTGATGCCAATCGCAATATCGAAATTTTACGCAAAACTTTTTTACTACGCAACTGCAGTGATAGTGAATTTAAATCGCGAAAAAAAGCCTGCATGGAATATCAAATTAAAAAATGCTCAGCTCCTTGCGTTGGCGAAATATCGCCAGAAAATTATCAGCAAGATATCAAAAATGCTCTTGGTGTTCTTTCTGGAAAATCAACTTTGGTACAAGAAAATTTGCAAAATAAAATGCTTGAATTTAGTCAAAATCAGGAATATGAAAAAGCCATACTTATTCGTGATCAAATCAAAGCTTTGAACTATTTACAAAATAAACAAAATATAAGCATCAATGATATTAAAGATTTTGATGCATTATGTTTTGTTGCTATTAATCATCGAGCTTGTGTTTATATCACCTTTTATCGAGCTGGTCAAAATTATGGCTCAAAGCCATATTTTTTTGAATTAGAAAATCATCAAAATGCTCAAGAAATTTTAGTCAATTTTATAGGACAATTTTATCTTAATCATAAACCACCATCGTTAATTATTATTAATCAAGAATTAACTGAAGAAAAACTACTGAATGATTTTTTGAGTACAATTGCCAAGAAAAAGGTTGAAATTCTTAATCCAAAAAAAGGCGATAGAGCCAATCTTATCAAAGATCATGAGCAACTAGCTTTACAAAATTTGGAGCAAAAAATCTCGCACAATATGAGCATCAAAAAATTATTAATGGAAGTTAAAAAAATTTTTGAACTCAATAAAATTCCACAAAGAATTGAAGTTTATGATAACAGTCATACTGGCAATCAAAATGCCATTGGTGCAATGATTACAGCTGGAGTAGATGGTTTTATTAAAAGCGGATATCGAAAATTTAACATCAAACAACTTCAAGAAATTGATATTTCTCAACGCCAAATTATCAAAGCAGGTAATGATGACACAGCTATGCTTGAACAAGTTTTACTACGAAGATTTTCAAAATTAAAAACCCATGATTTTCCAGATTTTATAATCATTGATGGTGGTAAGGGACAATTAACTTCTGCTCAAAAAATCTTTGATCAACTCAATATTAAAATCCCCTTTGTTTGCATGTCAAAAGGCAAAAATAGAAATGCTGGTGAAGAATTTTTTCATCAAACCAATAAGGAATCTTTTACCTTAGAAAAAAACTCTGCGGTAATGCATTATTTGCAAAGACTTCGCGATGAAGCTCACCGCTTCGCAATCATGACTCACCGCAAGAAACGTGATAAAAATATGCTTGCTTAGTTTAAAATTAAAAAACAAAACTCCTCTTTAAATAAAAAGACTAAAATTTTTATGGCTTCCAGCCAGGTTTTGTAGGCTTTGAAGGTTTTGTTGTTTGGGCCTCTTTTTGAAGTGAGCTAAATGTTGGCGATAAATATGTTGTTGATTTAGCTGGAGGAGGCGTTTTTTGAGTTAGCGATTGATTAGTTGGTGTTGAATATGATTTATCAGATAAAAATTGTGAATCTTGATCATCCTCGTCAAATTCAATCTCAATTTCTTCAACATTAGAACTCTGCGATGATTTAGAAGTTTTTGCTGGTGAAGATTTTTTAGAACTAATTGCCTTACTAACTTGCGAAGAAACTGACATAGGAGATTTTTGTTGGCTATTGCCAAAAAAACTATCAACCCCGCTAGATATAGCTGAAGTAAATGGATCAATTGTTTTAGATAAAGGATCGCCAATATATTTACCAAGAGCATCATTGAAAGGAGTATTTGATTTTGAAGATTGGGCATTTGATTGAGAGCTTGAAGAAGCTGAAGGAGTTTTTTGAGCTTGAACAAATTGCTCACCAACAGATGAGCCAGAAGCTTGCGATCTAACCCTTGCCAATGACTCCTTAACTAGATCACTAGGTTTTTGACTTTGTTGTGACGATTGCAATTGAGCTGATTTTGAAACAGCTTCAAAACCAGAACTAGAACCAGCTGAAGATGCTTTTGGTAAAACATTTGTCGATGAATAAGAAGCTTTTCTTTCTTGATTAAAATCTAATTTTACATCTCTTGGTAAGGCATTCGAAGCTGAGGTTTGACCTTGAGTTCGTTGTTGATTCAAGGCACTAGTTGGCATCGATCCTGAAGCAATTTTTGTACTGTCTTGAGGTTGTGCTAAAGCTGAAGAACCTCCACCGCTTTGTTTTGGGGGAGCGCTTGACGCTTGCGAGGTTGATTTTTGATTGCCAATATTTGGTGAACTTCCCCAACCCGATTGAACACTTGATTGCGACAATGAAGATGCCAAAGGAGCAGTCATAGCCGGTGGAGCAGACTTAGAAGACTGAGAAATTGCAGATGATTTTTGAGAATTTGCGGAATAATTTTGCGAAGCTTTACTTGAAGCATTTGCTTTTTCTTGCAAATTTATTGCACTTAAATCAACTGCTAAACCAGCACTATCTTGCGATTTTCCACCCCAACCTGCATCAAGATCAGAAGAAGATTTAAGTGCTGAAAGCATATTACCACTTTTTGAACCCGTCGCAATTGCAGTTTTTTTATCACCACTATTTGCTTGTTTTAAAGTTAAAGCCGATGATACCGCTTCCTTAATTTGTCCTGCTTGCGATCCTTTTTTCGATACATTCATTGCCGATCCAGCTGAATAAGCTGAAGTACTTCTTGCACTGGTTTTACCAGCTTGATTTGCTGAGGAAGATCTGTCGCTACCTTTGATTCCAAGCAAATTATCTGTTCCACTGCTTATATTTTTTAGAGTTGGCTCGATAATACCACCCAGCGCTCCACCTAGGGCTCCAAGAAACGCCAATGGCTCTCCTTTGCCCGAAGCTTTGTTGCCATCTAACACCTTACTGCCAATTGCAACATTAGTTGGACCACCTAATCCACCTTTATTTATATTGCTTAACAATCCTTCGCTTTTCATTGCTGAGTCTAATCCTGAGCCTTTGGACATTATCCCTTTAGAAATTCCCTGAGAATTTCCCTGAGAATTTTCTAGGGAATTTTCTTTGGAATTTTCTTTGGAATTTTCTGGAGACGTTCCTTTAGAATCAGCTGATGGACCTGATGAACCTGACGATTCTGATCCACCCCTTGAACCTTTACCAGAGCCAGATGATCGCGCGCTTCCGCCTCTTTTTGAACTAAGAATTCGTCCGTTTTGTTTTTGACCTTTGCCACCTGCTGATTTGGCATTACCTTCTGCTGATTTGGCATTTTGTAAACCATCTTTGGCTTTAGAATCTTCATCATCTGACGACTCATCGCCTTCTTCACCTTCAGAATCTTCACTATTTGACGAAGAATCTTCATCTTGCGAATCCCCTTCATTGTAAGTTGCGTCAGAATCATCATCATCATCTTTATCTTTAGAAGCATCGGCATTTTTATCTTTGTCGTTATCCTTATCTTTGTCTTTATCAGCGTCATTTATATTGCCAGATTTATTAGCTCCAGAATCTTCAGCGGATGGAGGCAAAATAGGTGCTACATCTTCAGGAGAAACAGGTTTTGCTGAATCTGCATCAGTTGGCACTTGAGCATCTCCTTTGGAAGATTCACCCGCAGATTTACCATCTGCCTTACCATCTGCCTTAACATCTCCTCCTTTTTCATCTCCTTTTGCTTTCGAGGAATCTTCAGATCGACCTTTTCGAAGCAAATCGCCTTTACCTTCTTTAGCATCTTCATTACCCTCTCTTCGAGCAACACTTCCTTTACCTGCCGAGTCATCACTGCCACCTGAACTGTCAGAGCCACCAACTCCTCCTGCTTTGCCACCAGATCCTCCTGCTTTGCCACCAGATCCTCCTGCTTTGCCACCGGCTCCACCTTCCCCACCTCCATTAGCACCATTGCTAGCAGATTGGCCACCCGTACCTCCACTTGCCCCACCCTCTCTTCTTGATTGAGATCCAGTTCCAGCATCACTTCCACCTCCAGCAGAGCCATCTTCTATTTTTGCAACTGGTCCGCCACCTGCGCCACCTGATCCACCTGCGCCACCTGATCCACCTGCTCCACCTGATCCACCTGCTCCACCTTCTCCACCTGCTCCACCTGCACTAGCACCGTCGCTACCAGATTGGCCACCAGCACCTCCACTTGCCCCACCCTCTCTTCTTGATTGAGATCCAGTTCCAGCATCACTTCTACCTCCAGCAGAGACATCTTCTCTTTTTGCAACGGCTCCATCACCAGCACCGCCCGACCCCTTACCATCACCTGAGCCCTTGCCATTATCCTCTCTAGCTGATAGACTTCCTTCGCCAGCACCGCCCTTGCCCTTGTTATCTTTATCACCTGAATCTTTTACAGAATCTGGTTTAGTTGGATCAGGTTTATTATCGGAATCTTTTTTATCATCACCTTTAGCATTATTTGGAGTATCTCGACGAGCATTTCTATCATTCATTGCTTCTCGAGCTTTAGGAGCTTGCGATATTAAACCCCTTCGAGCTTTAAGTGCCCCTCTTGTTCCTCTTTTTTGAATACCGCGAAGTGCCCAATTTAAGTTTCTTGCCATATCGCTTGGCTTGATAGACCAATTCGAGGCTATTATTACTCCACCCGCTAATTTAGAAGCAAAAGTTATCATTTGATCCAAAAAGTTTAAAAATATAAACATCAATAATGCAGCCTTGGCGATTGTTTCAATTTTTTGCTGATTAAGTTCTTTTAAAATTGGTATCCCAAAACCTACTGCTTCAAAACCCGCAAGTGATCCAAATTTAGGGGCGAAGAAAATGCAATAAATACTGTTATTTGCTGACTCTCCTGAGCAATCTATTCTCTTTTCCTGAATAAAGCCATAATTATCAATAAATGATTGATCATTAATTTTTGTAGCTCCTTCATAGAAAGTATCGGCACCTTTTACTTCAACAGTTGAGCCTTCATATCTTGCACTTCCAACCAAAATTATATCAAAAACTGTTAAAAAAATTGAAATGTAAACAAACAAAATTATTGGCTGTAAAGAAAAACCAGCAAGCTGTTTCCACCAATTTGTGAAAATGCCCTTGGTCCTTTCAAACATTACCATGGTTATGGTTACAGGTGAAACGAACAATAAAATTATTACGCCACTCATTGAAATTAAAAATATATGCATTGCCCGAAGAGCAATTGATAATAAAATAAATCCGAAGATAAATGATGCAACGAACATAATAACTCCAAAGGCTCCCGTAAAAAATCCGGCAATCATCATTAAAATTAAATTTGGTACCGCAATATTTCCAGCATAACCCAAAGATCGAATTATTTTACAATCAAGAGTATCCCAAACTCTTAAATAATCTTTTCCGGGAGGATATTGGCGAACTTTAAAATCACGCACCGCCCTATCGGCTGATTCATAATTGTAACGCGGAAAGACACAGCCATCAACCTTTTCAAATGATGAGTCGAATAAATTTGGCGAAAATGTTATATCCGCCATCGATGTTGAAATACCCATCACCAAATTTGAAAAACCAATATGCCAACCATCCCCTAAAGCAAAAAACACCACCAAGGCAAGCTTCATCATAAATTGCATGACAGTTTTTTTCTCCAAATGTTGTTTGGGAACGGCGATTAAGGTTGAAATTCCTAGCATCATAATAGCAAATGTTAGAGCTAACTTTATGAGTAATTGAAAATTATCCTGAATTTTAATGAAGAACGAATAGTTTTTAGGCATTATTTGACCAGCCTTAAAAGCAATATTACTTTCACCTCCACATCCAACCATTTCATCATAGGAAGCATCGCTACAAATATTTCTTCCTGCCCTGTTAGTAAAAATATTTTCTAAAGTTTCTTTAAAACATTGGATAAATGGAGCAGTAAAATTTCTGGTTGAAATAGGCAAAAGTCCAGCGTTATATTGATAAGAATTTTGACTATCACCTTTCATATCGTAACAAGCTTGAGCGATATAAGTCCCAGTCAATGATGAGCTTTTTGTAACTGGTGATAATGGCCTTTTCACGCAATGATTTAAATGCTGACAAAAATTTAATTTAACATCAGCAAATTCAGGATTGGAATCATAGGCATCTTTTTCAGTTCCACCAGCTAGAGGAACATTGTATGGGCAAAGCGAAAAAGACTTGGCACATAGATAATCTGCATTTGAAAGACCATTATAAATCTCAACATTAACAACGCCTAAATAACATTTCGAAGCGTTTTCACAAAATTTATATTCTTCTTTATTTTCAATGCACATTACATTTTGACTTCTTGCTAAACAACAATCATAAGCTTCTCGGCTTTGGGTTGAATCTGGATCAGATTTTGTTTTTCTTAAAAACCGATTGCAGGCAAAATTTGGAGCACTTTTTTCACCCGAGCCAGAAAAATAATATCGCTGACTATCTGAAGAATAACCTAAAATACTACTACGCTCTTCAGGGGTCCATGGATTTTTGCAAGCTCCTGATCCATTATCTTCATATTCCATTCCCCCAAAAATATATTCACGATAATATATATTGCTGATTCCCTTGATGTTACTCAGAGTTGGTTCTGACCCTCCCGTAAAAGCTAATTCTATTTTAGTTCCTACCGATAAACCTATCCTTTGATCTGAACCTCTTTCAATACGACAATTGGCAGGAACTAAACCTTTTTCTTTGGCAGATGACGATCCACCCAACTCTGAATCGGTTTTGTGAAGCCCTGGAGTAAAAAGATTTTCAATACATTTACGATATGGACCTTTTGATCTGAGCCATTTGGCGTCCCTTTTAGATTCTTCAGTTGCTGAAATTTCTTCTTCTTTTTGCCACGCGGTCCAACCACTTCCACAAACCTTGCTATCTTTAAAAAATTCTCGAGCAATGCCATAAATTATCGCCAAGGCTGCAACTGCTGTAGCTAAAGCAATCAAATATCCAGCCATAGCCCCACAACAAGGACCAATTGATCCGCAGGCAGCAGCCTGGGTCCCCAAAGTTGAAGCGCATTGAACACCTGCAGCAACGCATAAATTTGAAAGCAATATGCTGGTTACCAAGCTTCCCGGTCCAATCCCTGGGATGGCAGTTCCAGCAGAAAGAGACGCTGAAAGACCAGTTCCAGCACACGCTATAATTCCGGCTTTATTGATTACCAACAAAATTGCCGTATACAAAGCAATAAATGAAACACAATGAGGATTTCCTGGAAACGGAAAAAGTTCAAAATCTAAATCTCTATTGATAGGTATAAAAGCTGAAAATTTTAGATCACCAACCTCACAATAATTTTTTGAAGTATCAAAATTAACAGTATAACAAGGATTTTTAGCGCGCGTTAAACTTGGGTCATCGGGCATGTTGCATGCTGATGGATCATCTCTTATTCCGTCATAAGCTTGAGCATCACTAGGAACATATAATTCGCAAAAAATTATTACAAAACAAAGCAGGAATGCAACTATTTTGTTAAATAATTTTTTTCTAAACATCAAAAATATTTATAACTTTGTTAATATTGGTGTTGTTGGTTTTAATTGAGTTACGATTAACCACAAGATAAGAACTTACCTCAAGAATTGTTTTAACTTCACTCATATTGTTTTCTTGTAAAGTCTTTCCACTGCTAACTAAATCAAGAATATAATCACATAAATTGAGTTTAACAGCAATTTCAATCGAACCATTTAATTTAATAATCTCAGTTTGAACTCCAAGCTGAGCAAAATATTCATTGGCAATTTTTGGATATTTTGTGGCAATTCGTAAATGTGATTTTTCTTGCCATTTTTTTAAAATATTATCCTCATTATTTTCTTTACCTGCGATACTTAATCGACATTTGCCTATGAATAAATCTTTAACACTTAAAATTTGCGGTGATGCAAATTCCTTGATAACATCCAATCCACAAATTCCAAGGTCAGCTCCCCCAAATTTGACAAAAGTGGCAACATCAAAACTTCTAACCTTAACAACATCAAGAAAATCAAGGCTTGATGCAAAGGTTAATTTACGAGAATTTTCGTTAAAAAATTCTGGCTCAACCTCAAAATTAATTTTTTTAAAAAATGGTTTAAGCTCTTCTAAAATTCTTCCTTTGGGCAAAGCCAAAATAATTTTTTTCATATTTTTTATTTTTAAAAATCTTTAAAATATCTTAACAACAAACCATAAGAACTTTGCGTTTCTGTGGTTTGGTTTAAAAAACTAAGACGATTATAGCGATAGCCAATTTGTAAAGTAAGTTTATCGAAAAAATTATTTTTTTTGAATTGATAGCCAGCAGAAATTTCACTAAAATTTTGATTAAAACCCAAATCATTGTAGTTTCGATCTTTTAATCTAGTGTTTCCCAAAAGCAAATTCCATGATTGATCGATTTTAATTAATAAATTTGAACTTAAATAACTGCGAAGCTGATCAGAATTACCAAGGTAATTGTTGATTTTGGTATATTCAATTAAACCATCGAGAATGATTCTTTGCGAAAGCGGATATTGATAATTTATTGCATAAGCAATTCCTTTTTGATCAGCAACCTTACTGGGATTAACACGGCTATTTCGACCATTAACATCAAGATTTAAATAAGAAAAATGATAAGATAATTTTTCATTTTTTTTAAAATCAAAATTAATGTCTGTTGAAAAATTATAAGATTTCAAAGCTCGCGAATCACCCGGTATAGCTGAAGATTTAGGATCGCTATGCTTGTTGGCGAATAAGGCATTGTCGAGAATTTTTTGATCATTGTAAAAAAAACTTAAACCAAAATTATATTGACCAGTTTTTTTAGCATTTCCCAACTGCAAAACATTGGCAATACCAATTTTTTCGGTTTGTTTATAGGTTTCGGCAAGACTATGAATTGATATGCCACGATCCCAACGCCAAGCTGTGCCAAAGCCAAGATTAAATTTTCCTAGAATTAAATTATTGCTTATTTTTTTTAATTTATTTTCGTAAAGATAACGCAAATTAATTTCTTCAGCAAATAAACCAAGATCTTTTAAAAAACGATCTCTGCCATTGTAATTATTGGCTTGCCAAGGTCTATTTAAATTCTTAACATCTTGC
>Ga0172372_10009437_pt1 | contig 12695 bp, 8 predicted proteins | sample LakKiv5m_2_FD_114544 | JGI IMG/M metagenome (GOLD analysis project Ga0172372, IMG submission 114544) | Freshwater microbial communities from Kabuno Bay, South-Kivu, Congo - kab_092012_9.5m | ecosystem: Environmental > Aquatic > Freshwater > Lake | place: Democratic Republic of the Congo...
CCGTCGCCATCCAGTGCGATGCCCACTTGCGCCTTCACGCCGGGCACGGTCAGCTGCAACAACTGCGGCGCCGTCGAACCGCAGCCATCGTTGATGTTGCGGCCGTTCGGCGAACAACCAATCGGCACGATCTCGGCGCCAAGATCCGTGAGGATGCGCGGCGCGACTTTGTAGCCTGCACCATGCGCGCAATCGATGACGATTTTCATGCCCTCGAGATTGATGCCTGGCGGCAGCGTCGAGATGCAGAAGTCCTGATACGCCTTGCGGGTTTTGTCGACGCGGGAGGCGCGACCGAGCGCTCGCGACTCGAGCGTGGTCGGCGGTTTCTCGAGTTCGGCCTCGATGCGCGCCTCGGCTTCATCCGACAGCTTGCCGCCCTCGCCGTCGAAGAACTTGATGCCATTGTCGTAATACGGATTGTGCGAGGCGCTGATGACCACGCCGAACTGACACCCGAAGTGGCGCGTCATGAACGCGATCCCAGGGGTCGGCAGTGGCCCGATCAGCCGCACATCCAAGCCCGCCGCCACGAAACCCGCTTCGAGCGCCGCCTCAAACATATAGCCCGACAGGCGCGTGTCCTTGCCGATGAGCACGCTGCCCCCTTCAGGGGCGAGTGCGCGCGCCGCGGCACTGGCGAGGCGCACCACGAAATCCACGGTGAGTGGCGGCTCACCCACCTTGCCGCGAACGCCATCGGTTCCAAAGTACTGTCTGTTCAAGGCTCTCTCCTGCCGATCGCGGCCCAGACCTTCAACGCATCGACGGTCTGCGGCACGTCATGGGCGCGAATGATACGCGCTCCGCGCTCCGCCGCGGCCAGTGCCAGCGCGAGGCTGCCCGCCAACCGCTGCTCGACGGGGCGACCCGTAAGCGTCGCGAGCCAGGACTTGCGCGACAGGCCCACCAGCATCGGCGGCCCGAGCGCTACAAGCTCGGCGAGACCCTGCATCAACTGCAAGTTGTGCACAGCCGTCTTGCCAAAGCCGAACCCAGGATCGATCAGCAGGCGATCAGGCGTGATGCCGGCTGCGAGACAGGCGTGCAGCCGCGCCCGCAAGAAATCTCCGACTTCGGCGACGACGTTGTCGTACCGCGGCGAGCGCTGCATCGACCGCGGCTCGCCCTGCATATGCATCACGCAAACGGCGGCCGTGCCGGCGGCAGCGGCCTCAAGCGCGCCCGGCAGGCGCAGTCCGTACACGTCGTTGATTAGATGCGCGCCGGCTTCGATCGCGGCAGTGATGACTTCCGGCTTACTGGTGTCCACCGACACGAGCACACCCTGACGGACGAGCTCGCGCACCACCGGCACCACGCGTCGCAACTCCTCGGCCGCCGGTACCGGCTCGGCGCCGGGTCGCGTCGACTCCCCGCCCACATCGATGAGAGCAGCCCCGTCCCGCTGCATCTGCAACGCGGCGCTTACGGCGGCATCGAGGTCGATGAATCGACCGCCGTCGGAGAACGAATCCGGGGTGACGTTGAGCACACCCATGACCACGGGCGCACGCAGATCGAACTCGCGATCCGCGCAGCGCACTACGCCCAGCACCGTGCTCAAGGCGCGGCTACTCGACTCAGCCAGCGCTGCCCTCGCCCGCTGCGGGTCCAAGCCCCGCCTGCGGCTGCGGCCGCGCGGCACTGCCACCGCTGCCGGAGCTCGGCGGCGTGACGGACTCTTCCCAGCCGGCCGGAGCGCTCGGCGGGCGACCCGCCATGATGTCCTTGATCTGACTGTCGTCGATGGTCTCGAACTTGATCAGCGCCTCAGCCATGGCGTGCAACTTTTCGATGTTGGTCTGCAGGATGTCGCGCGCGCGCTGGTAGTTGCCCTCGATGACGCGACGCACTTCCTGGTCGATGGCGTGAGCCGTTTCGTCTGACACTTGTTTGGTCTGCGTCACCTGCCGACCGAGGAATACCTCGCCGGACTCTTCCGTGTAGGTGAGCGGCCCGAGCTTGTCGGACAGACCCCACTTGGTGACCATGTTGCGCGCGAGGTCAGTCGCCCGCTCGATGTCGTTGGAGGCGCCGGTGGTCACCGAATCGGCCCCGAAAATCAGCTCTTCTGCAATGCGCCCGCCGAAAAGTGTGGCGATCGCGCTTTCGATACGGCGCTTGCTCATCGAGTACCGATCCTGCTCAGGCAGGAACTGCGTGACACCGAGTGCCCGGCCGCGCGGAATGATGGTGACCTTGTAGACCGGGTCATGTTCGGGCACGACGACGCCGACGATCGCGTGGCCGGCCTCGTGATAGGCCGTCATGCGCTTTTCTTCTTCAGTCATGACCATCGAGCGCCGCTCAGCGCCCATCATGATTTTGTCCTTGGCGCGCTCGAACTCGTCCATGCCAACGATGCGCTTGTTGGCGCGCGCCGCAAAGAGCGCGGCTTCGTTGACGAGGTTGGCAAGATCGGCGCCAGAGAACCCCGGCGTGCCGCGCGCGATCAGCGCGGGCTTGACGTCATCGCCCACCGGCACTTTGCGCATGTGGACCTTGAGGATCTGCTCGCGACCACGCACATCCGGCAGCGGCACGACGACCTGACGATCAAAGCGACCCGGGCGCAGCAGCGCAGGGTCGAGCACATCGGGACGGTTAGTGGCCGCGATCACGATGATGCCTTCGTTCCCTTCGAAGCCATCCATCTCCACGAGCAGCTGGTTCAGGGTCTGCTCGCGCTCATCGTGACCACCGCCGAGGCCTGCGCCACGGTGTCGACCCACGGCATCGATTTCATCGATGAAAATGATGCACGGTGCATGCTTCTTGGCCTGCTCGAACATGTCGCGCACGCGCGAGGCACCAACGCCCACGAACATCTCGACGAAGTCCGAACCTGAGATGGTGAAGAACGGCACCTTCGCCTCACCCGCGATGGCACGCGCGAGCAGCGTCTTGCCTGTGCCGGGACTGCCGACCATCAGCACGCCCTTCGGGATCTTGCCGCCGAGCTTCTGGAACTTGGACGGGTCCTTGAGGAAATCGACGATCTCGCCGACCTCCTGTTTGGCCTCATCGACGCCCGCGACGTCGGCGAAAGTCACGGCCACCTGATCTTCGCTCAGCAGCCGCGCGCGGCTCTTGCCGAAGGACATGGCCCCGCGGCCGTTACCCCCGCCCTGCATCTGCCGCAGCATCCAGGCGAAGACCAAAATCAGCAGCAGTGCCGGGGCGAGCTGTAGCACGAGCTGGGCGAGGAAGTTCGGTTGCTTGGGGGCACGACCGACCACCGACACGTTGGACTTGGTCAGCGACCCAATCAGTGCCGTGTTGTCGGTTTCGGGGTTGTAGAGCTCGAAGGTGGACTTATCTTTGCGAACGCCCGCGATGGTGTCGCCTTGCAGCACCACGCTGTCGATGCGCCCGTTGCGCACTTCCTCGAGGAAGCTGGAGTAGCTGACCTCCGAGACCGGGCTCGTGCGCGGCATGAACTGGCTGAACAGCACCAGCACCGCCACGGCGATCAAGGCCCAGACCACGAAATTCTTCATCATGTCATTCATGTTCGCTTCCTCGGGGGGGGGGTGCGGTCCTTGCACCAAAGTGTCAACGTACACGATCCCTGCCACAAATTCGACCGCCGCAGAGGGTGGTAAGTTCGCCACACGGCGGTCAACACGGCGACCGACGGGATGTTGCGGGTACAATCGGCGTCGTGAACATCTCCGAAAAGCAGCGCCGCTACCTCAAGGGCCTCGCCCACCCCCTCAAACCCGTGATCCTGATCGGCAACTCCGGCCTCACCGAGGCCGTGGTCACCGAAACCGCGCGGGCCCTGCACGACCACGAACTCATCAAGGTTCGGATGAGTGGTGCCGAGCGCACCGCGCGCGATGAAGCCCTCGCGAGCCTGGCAGAGCGTACGGGCAGCGCACTCGTCGGGCGGATCGGGCACGTTGCCACGCTGTATCGGCCGCGACGCGATCTACCCAAGATCGTGCTGCCAGACTGACAGGCCACAGCCGCAGGGCGGCGGCGCGGCGCGAAGGCGCTATTCGTAGCGGATGCCGACGATCTCGTAGCTGCGGTTGCCGCCAGGGGCCGCTACCTCGACGACGTCACCCTCAGACTTGCCAATCAACGCCCGAGCGATGGGCGAAATGATGGCGATACGCCCGGCGCGGATATCCGCCTCGTCCTCGCCGACGATCGTGTAGGTCGTGTGCTTGCCATCGGCCTCAGCCTCAAGGTCCACGGTGGCACCAAACACCACCCGCCCGCCCGGGGAGAGCTGCGTGACATCGATGATGTCGGCCGTCGAGAGCTTGCCCTCGATCTCGGCGATGCGACCCTCGATGAAGCCCTGCTGTTCGCGGGCCGCGTGATACTCGGCGTTCTCGGAGAGATCGCCGTGAGCGCGCGCCTCGGCGATCGCCTTGATGACGTTTGGCCGGTCTTCGGATTTGAGTTTTTTCAGTTCGACGCGCAGCAACTCGGCACCGCGCAGGGTCATCGGATTGCGCTTCATGCAGGCAACTCCTGATGCAGGTCTTGAAGTTTGTTGACGCCCACTTCGTCGAGCGAATCGAGAGCCTCGCAGGTGGCGAGCGCGGCGGCAAGCGTCGTGTAGTAGGTCACCCGTCGCTGCACGGCCTCGCGGCGGATGGAGCGGGACTCATTGACCGCCTGCTTGCCCTCGGTGGTGTTCACAATCAGCACGATCTCGCCGTTTTTGATCATGTCGACGCAGTGCGGTCGACCCTCGCGGACCTTGTTGACCGCGCGGCAGGTGAGCCCCGCCGCCTTGAGCGTCGCGGCCGTGCCGGAGGTGGCCACCAGATCAAAACCACGCGCCACGAGCTTGCGGCCGAGTTCTACGGCACCCGGTTTATCGCGCTCGCGCACGCTGATGAAGGCGGTGCCACTGCGCGGCAACACCACTGACGAAGCGGCCTGCGCCTTGGCGTAGGCCTCACCGAAGCTGCGCCCGGTACCCATGACTTCGCCCGTGGATTTCATCTCCGGGCCGAGCATCGGGTCAGCCTCGGGGAACTTGACGAACGGGAATACGGCCTCTTTGACTGAGAAGTACGTGGGCACGCGCTCGCGGGTCACCCCGAGCGTTTGCAGCGAGCGACGGGTCATTACCCGCGCGCCGATCTTTGCGAGCGGCAGCCCCGTCGCCTTGGACACAAAAGGCGCGGTACGTGACGCTCGCGGATTCACTTCGAGCACGAAGATCACGCCGTTCTGGATCGCGAACTGGATGTTCATCAGACCAACGACATTCAGGGCGAGAGCGAGCTGGCGCGTCTGCACGCGCAGTTCGTCTTGCAGCGCGGCCGAGAGACTATTCGGCGGTAACGAGCAACCCGAGTCGCCCGAGTGCACGCCCGCCTGCTCGACATGCTCCATGATGCCGCCGATCAGCACCTGCTGACCGTCACACACCGCATCAACGTCGACCTCGATGGCATCGTCGAGGAATCGATCGAGCAGCACCGGCGACTCGTTCGACACCTTCACGGCATCGGTCATGTAGGTCCGCAGATCGTCCTCATTGAAGACGATCTCCATGGCCCGACCACCGAGCACGTACGAGGGGCGCACGACCAACGGGAAGCCCACCTCGCGCGCGAGGGCGAGCGCCTGCTCTTCGGTGCGCGCCGTGGCATTGGCCGGTTGGCGCAGACCGAGGGCTTGCACGAGCTTCTGGAAGCGTTCGCGATCTTCGGCGACGTCGATCGAATCGGGTGAAGTGCCGATGATCGGCGCACCCTCGCGCTCGAGCGCGCGGCACAGCTTGAGGGGCGTCTGGCCACCGTACTGCACGATCACACCTTCAGGTTTTTCTTTATCGATGACCTCGAGCACGTCCTCGAGCGTCAAGGGCTCGAAATACAACCGATCGGAGGTGTCGTAATCGGTCGACACGGTTTCCGGGTTGCAGTTGATCATGATGGTCTCGAAACCATCCTCACGCAGCGCCAACGCGGCGTGCACGCAGCAGTAATCGAACTCGATACCCTGGCCGATGCGATTGGGACCACCGCCCAGAATGACGATCTTGCGCTTCGTCGTCGGCTGCGCCTCGCATTCCTCCTCGTAGGTGGAATACAGGTAGGCCGTGGCGGTCGCGAACTCTGCCGCGCAGGTATCGACGCGCTTGTACACCGGGCGAATGCCGAGCTTGCGCCGCAAAGCCCGCAGCTCCGACTCACTCCGTCCAACCAGCCGAGCAAGGCGGCTGTCCGAGAAGCCGCGACGCTTGAGTCCACGCAGGCGGGCCGCATCGAGCGCCGCCATGCCCTCACCCTGCACTCGCTGCTCCTCGTCGATCAGTTCACCGATTTGCGCGAGGAACCACGGGTCGATGCGCGACAACTCCCCGATGCGCTCGAAACTCCAACCGGCCCTAAACGCATCGGCGACCTGCAGCAGTCGATCGGGCCCCGGCATGCGCAGATCCTGCGCAAGTTGCGAAGCGGTCTCCTCATTGAGTGGCAAGCGGGTGACAGGCGAGAGCCCATCGAGCCCGGTCTCGAGACCGCGCAGCGCCTTTTGTAGCGATTCCTGAAAGGTTCGACCGATCGCCATGACTTCGCCCACGGACTTCATCTGCGTGGTGAGCCGATCGTTCGCACCTTTGAACTTCTCGAAGGTGAAACGCGGGATCTTGGTGACGACGTAGTCGATTGTCGGCTCAAACGAGGCCGGCGTCGCACCACCCGTGATGTCGTTGCGCAACTCATCGAGGGTGTAGCCAACGGCAAGCTTGGCTGCAATCTTGGCGATCGGGAAACCCGTCGCCTTGGAGGCGAGCGCGGAGGATCGCGACACCCGCGGGTTCATCTCGATCACGATCAAGCGACCGTCCTCGGGATTGATGGCGAACTGCACGTTCGAGCCACCGGTATCGACACCGATCTTGCGCAGCACCGCGATCGAGGCATCGCGCATGCGCTGATATTCTTTGTCCGTCAAGGTCTGCGCCGGTGCCACCGTGATCGAGTCGCCCGTGTGCACGCCCATCGGATCGAGATTCTCGATCGAGCAGATGATGATGCAGTTGTCGGCGCGATCGCGCACGACCTCCATCTCGAATTCTTTCCAGCCGAGCACCGACTCCTCGACCAGCACCTCGTTGGTGGGCGAGGCATCGAGACCGCGCGCCACGATGGTTTCGAATTCCTCGCGGTTATACGCGATGCCACCCCCCGAGCCGCCAAGCGTGAACGAGGGGCGAATGACGCAGGGGAAACCGAGCGGCACTTGAACGGTGAGCGCCTCCTCGAGCGTATGCGCGACGGCAGCCCGAGCTGACTCGAGACCGATTTCGCGCATCGCGTTGCGAAAGAGTTCGCGATCCTCGGCCATGTCGATCGCCTCGCGCGAGGCACCGATCAACTCGACGTCGTACTTCTCGAGCACGCCCTCGCGTACGAGATCGAGCGCCGTGTTGAGGGCCGTCTGGCCGCCCATCGTCGGCAGCACCGCATCGGGCCGCTCTTTCTCGATGATGCGCGCCACGGTGCGCCAGTTGATGGGCTCGATGTAGGTCGCATCGGCCATGCCGGGGTCGGTCATGATCGTGGCCGGGTTCGAGTTCACCAAGATGACTCGGTAGCCCTCCTCGCGCAGCGCTTTGCAGGCCTGTGCGCCGGAGTAATCGAACTCGCAGGCCTGACCGATGACGATCGGCCCTGCGCCGATGATCAGGATGCTTTGGATGTCTGCTCTCTTCGGCATGGACGCTCGTGACCCTTGGCTCAGGCTGCACGGCGCCGCTGCATGGCGGCGGTGAAGCGTTCAAAAAGATAATTGACGTCGTGAGGTCCCGGGCTTGCTTCCGGGTGACCCTGAAAACCGAAGGCATCGCAGTCGGTGCGCGTCACGCCCTGCAAGCTGCCATCGAACAGCGAACGGTGCGTGGCCTTGAGATTCGCCGGTAACGACCTCTCGTCAATGGCGAAGCCGTGGTTCTGCGAGGTGATCAGCACTCGACCGCTGTCGCGATCCTGCACCGGGTGGTTCGCGCCGTGATGGCCAAATTTCATCTTTACGGTGCGCGCGCCGCTCGCGAGCCCGAGCAACTGATGCCCGAGACAGATACCGAACACCGGCTGCTGCGCGGCGATGAGCTCGCGGATGGCACGGATCGCATAATCGCAGGGCTCCGGATCGCCCGGTCCGTTCGAGAGAAATACGCCCTCGGGCGCAAGCGCGAGAACCTCGGCAGCCGGTGTCTGCGCAGGCACCACCGTGACGCGACAGCCCGCATCGATGAGCAAACGCAGGATGTTGTGCTTGACGCCGTAATCGTAGGCGACGACGTGATACGGCTTATGCGTGGCGGAACGCGCGGGCGGTGCATCGAAGCTCGAGCCCTGCGTCCACTCGTGGCGCGAGGTCACGCTGACGACCTTAGCCAAGTCCATGCCCTTCAAGCCTGGGAACGCGCGAGCTCCGGCGAGCGCTTCCGCTTCGGTCGGTGCGATGCAGCCCGACTGCGCACCCTTCTCGCGCAAGATGCGCGTCAGGCGCCGCGTGTCGATGCCCGCGATGGCGACCACGCCTTGCTGCTGCAGGAATTCGCGCAAGCCCTGCTGCATGCGCCAGTTGCTCGCCCGCGGCGGCAGATCACGAATGACCAGACCCGCGGCATACGCGCGGGTTGATTCCATATCTTCGAGATTTGTGCCGACGTTCCCGATATGCGGATACGTCAAGGTGACGATCTGCCTCGAGTACGAAGGGTCCGTGAGAATTTCCTGATAGCCGGTGAGTGCGGTATTGAAAACCACTTCACCGGAGGTGGCGCCTGATGCGCCGATCGATTCACCGCGGAACGTAGAGCCGTCCGCGAGCGCCAACACTGCATCGCTCACTCGAATCACCCGTCTGTGTTCTTCTGCCAAACCTCTCCGACGCAGTGTGCGAGGTTTAGATGAACAAAGCGGGAGGCATTCTCTCGAACACCTCCCGCCCTGCACGGACTAACCCGGCTATCGGATTAGAAGGAAATTCTATGTTTTCCAGCCCCCCTCTGTCCATGGAAATCGGCGGCTGAAAACTTCGATTAAATTACGGTGAAATGCTCTAAGTAATTGTTTTTAAACCGATTACGTCGGCCATGGAATACCGCCCTGCGGGGCGTCCGACGAGCCAACGGGCCGCCTGCAGGGCACCGCGAGCAAAAATTGACCGGTCGGTTGCCTGGTGCTGTAGCACCAGGCGTTCGCCCGCACCGGCGAAGTAGACGGCATGATCGCCGACGATGTCGCCCGCTCGCAGCACGGAGAAGCCAATTTCGCCGATTTTGCGCTCTCCTGAGCCGCGCGGCGCCACCGCCACCTCGTTCAAGGCCTGCCCTCGTCCAGCCGCCGCCGCCCGGCCCAGCGCCAGCGCGGTCCCCGAGGGAGCGTCTTTCTTATGGCGGTGGTGACCTTCGAAAATCTCGATATCGAAGCCCTCGGGGCCCTCGGGCAAGGCGCGCGCCGCGGCGCGCACGAGTTCCGCCAGCAACGTGACTCCAAGGCTCGTATTCGCCGCGATGAGCACCGGGATGCGTTGTGCGGCGGCAGCCGCTGCGGCCTCGACCTCGTCACCGAGACCGGTCGTGCCGATGAGTGCCGCCACGCCCTGCTCCGCGCAGCGCGCGAGATTCGCGGCCGTCTGCGTCGGCGAGGAGAAATCAATCATGACGTCGGCATCGTGCAGCACGCTCGCCAGATCCGTGCTGATGCCGCGCGCAGCATCGGCGGCGCGATCGATCGCGCCAACGCAGCGAAGCTCGGGCTGCGTCGCCGCCAGCTGCGTGATCGTTTGCCCCATGCGTCCGGCTGCACCGATCATCACCCAACGCATGTCATCTCACCTCGATCACCGAGGCAGCGGGCCGATCGCCTCAGCTGCCAGAGAAAAACCGTTTCACACCCTCGAAGAAACCTTCTTCGCGCGGCGTGTGCCCGCGCCCATCGCTGCGCAGCGATAGATCGAACTTCTTCAGAATTTCGCGCTGCTCGGCCGACAGGTTCACGGGTGTTTCTACCACAACACGACAGAACAGATCGCCCCGGTCGCCACCGCGCACCGGTTTGACGCCCTTGTCGCGCAAGCGAAAGACGCGCCCCGACTGCGTTTCAGCCGGAATCTTCAGTGACACTTCGCTCTCAAGCGTGGGCACATTGACCGCACCACCGAGCACTGCGGTCGCAAAACTCACCGGCACCTCGCAGGACAGATCGTCACCCTCCCGCTCGAAGATCGGGTGTGGCTTGACGTTCATCTCGATGTACAGATCGCCCGGCGGACCGCCGTTGCGACCCGCTTCGCCCTCGCCACCTAAACGGATGCGATCGCCGGTAGAGACTCCCGCAGGCACCTTCACCGACAGCTTGCGAGTACGCCGAATGCGCCCTTGACCCAAGCAGGTGTCGCAGGGATTTTTGACGATACGCCCCGTGCCGCGGCAGCGATTGCAGGGCTGCTGCAACTGGAAAAAACCCTGCGAGATGCGCATCTGGCCTGAGCCTTGGCACTGATCGCAGGTGGTCGGCGAGTGACCCTTCGCGGCACCGCTGCCATGACAGGTCTCGCATTCCATGAGCCGCGGAATCTCGATTTCGGTGGTGTAACCGAACACGGCCTGCGGCAACTCGAGTTCGAGCTCGTAGCGCAGATCCGCACCCCGAAACACCTGCGAGCGACCGCCGCGACGGCCACCGCCGAAGATGTCGCCAAACACCTCACCAAAGATATCGCCGAAGTCCGCGCCGCCGCCGGCACCACCACCGCCCTGCCGGGCGGCATCGATACCTTCGTGTCCGTGCTGATCGTAGATCGCGCGCTTCTGCGCATCCGTCAGCACTTCATAGGCTTCCTTGGCCTCCTTGAAGCGCTCCTCGGCCTCCTTGTCGTCCGGATTGCGATCCGGGTGATATTTCATGGCGAGGCGTCGGTAGGCCTTCTTGATGTCGGCCTCCGACGCATTCCTCGCCACTTCGAGGACCTTGTAGTAGTCGCGCTTGGCCATGGCTTAGCCGCGTGCCGCTCAGGACGCCTTGCGGTCCTGATCCTTGTCCTTCACTTCCTCGAATTCGGCATCAAGCACATCACCGCGATCGTTGGTCGCCGAGGCCTCCGCGCCTGCCGCACCCGCCGCCGCGCCGGCTCCTGCGCCAGCCGCGCCTTCGGCCGAGTACGCCTGCTGCGCGATGTTCGAGGAGGCCTGCATCAGCGCCTCGAGCTTCTTCTCGATCTTGCCCTTCTCATCGCTCTTGAGCACGCTCTTGAGATCACTCAGCGCGGACTCGACCTTGCTGCGCTCTTCGACCGAGACCTTCTCGCCCAAGTCTTTCAGCATCTGCTCGACCGAGTGCACCATGCCATCGGCTTTGTTGCGCGTCTCGACGAGCTCGCGGAATTTCTTGTCGTCATCGGCATGCGCTTCGGCATCGCGCACCATGCGCTTGATCTCATCCTCCGAGAGGCCCGAGCTCGCCTTGATGACGATGCGCTGCTCTTTGCCCGTCGCCTTGTCCTTGGCGGACACGTTGAGGATACCGTTGGCGTCGATGTCGAAGGTGACTTCCACCTGCGGCGTGCCGCGGCGCGCCGGCGGCAGATCCGACAGATCGAACTTGCCGAGCGACTTGTTGTCGATCGCGCGCTCGCGCTCACCCTGCAGCACGTGGATGGTCACGGCCGTCTGATTGTCCTCGGCGGTGGAGAACACCTGCTGTTGCTTGGTCGGGATGGTGGTGTTCTTCTCGATGAGCTTGGTCATCACGCCGCCCAAGGTCTCAAGACCGAGCGACAGCGGGGTCACATCGAGCAGCAGCACGTCTTTCACTTCGCCCGCGAGTACACCGCCCTGAATCGCCGCACCAACGGCCACTGCCTCATCGGGGTTTACGTCCTTGCGCGGCTCCTTGCCGAAGAAATCTTTGACGTGCTTCTGCACGAGCGGCATACGCGTCTGGCCGCCGACGAGGATGACCTCCGACACATCGCTGGCCGAGAGACCTGCGTCGTTGAGCGCGACCTTACAGGGCTCGATGGTGCGCTTGACGAGATCCTCGACAATGGACTCGAGCTTGGCGCGCGTGAGCTTCACCGCCAGATGCTTCGGACCCGAGGCATCCATGGTGATATACGGCAGGTTGATGTCGGTCTGCTGGCTCGAGGAGAGTTCGATCTTCGCCTTCTCGGCCGCTTCCTTCAGACGCTGCATGGCGAGCGGGTCCTTGCGCACATCGACGCCAGACTCCTTGAGGAACTCCTCAGCCAGGAAGTTGATGACGCGCAGATCGAAGTCTTCGCCACCCAGGAAGGTGTCGCCGTTCGTGGAGAGCACCTCAAACTGGCGCTCGCCATCGACCTGAGCGATCTCGATAATGGACACGTCGAAGGTGCCGCCACCCAAGTCGTATACGGCGATCTTGCGATCACCGCCCGCCTTGTCGAGACCATAGGCCAGGGCCGCTGCGGTCGGCTCGTTGATGATGCGCTTGACGTTGAGGCCCGCGATGCGACCGGCGTCTTTCGTCGCCTGGCGCTGTGAGTCGTTGAAGTACGCAGGCACCGTGACCACCGCCTCGGTGACCTCTTCACCGAGAAAATCCTCGGCGGTCTTTTTCATCTTCATCAGCACGCGGGCAGAAATCTCGGGCGGGGCCATCTTCTTGCCCTGCGCCTCGATCCAGGCGTCGCCGTTGTCGGCCTTGACGATCTTGTAGGGC
>Ga0172372_10009438_pt1 | contig 12695 bp, 7 predicted proteins | sample LakKiv5m_2_FD_114544 | JGI IMG/M metagenome (GOLD analysis project Ga0172372, IMG submission 114544) | Freshwater microbial communities from Kabuno Bay, South-Kivu, Congo - kab_092012_9.5m | ecosystem: Environmental > Aquatic > Freshwater > Lake | place: Democratic Republic of the Congo...
CAGACGCTCGGGCCGGATTTCCTGCAGGATGGTCGTGGCAATCTCTTCAATCGACTTGGTGGTGGTCGAGAGCCAGCGAATGCCCTCGCGGCGCATCATGGCCTCGGCCTCGTTGACCTCGGCGCGGCAGTTCTCCAGGCTGGCGTAGCGCGAATTGGGGCGCCGCTCGTTGCGGATTTCCGAGAGGCGTTCGGGTGCAATGGTCAGGCCGAAGATCTTTTTGCGGTGCGGCACCAGCGCCGGGGGCAACTTGCGGCGCTCGAAATCTTCCGGAATCAGCGGGTAGTTCGACGCCTTCAGCCCGTGCTGCATCGCCAGGTAGAGCGAGGTGGGGGTTTTGCCGCTTCGGCTGACGCCCACGAGGATGACGTCCGAGCCTTCGAGGTCCTTGTGGCTCTGGCCGTCGTCATGCATGAGCGAGAAGTTGATCGCCTCGATGCGGTCGTTGTACTCCTTGCTCTTGGAAGCGTCCGAAAAACGGCCCACGCGGTGGTTGGATTTGAGGCCCAGTTCGTCCTCCAGCGGCTCGACGAAGGTGCCGAACATGTCCATGAGGGCCCCCTGGCAGTGGGCCTTGACGACGGCCAGCACTTCCATGTTGACCACGGTGGCGAACACCAGCGGGCGGCGTCCCTCGACCTCGGCGGTGTGGTTGATCTGGCGCACGGCCTGGTGGGCCTTGTCCACGCTGTCAAGAAACGGCAGGCGCACCCGGCGCACATTGATCTCGAACTGGCTGAGGATGGCGTTGCCGAAGGTTTCCGCGGTGATGCCGGTGCCGTCGGAGAGGAAGAAGACCGTTCTATTGGGCATGGGTGCTGGGCCTGGAGGATTGGTGAAAAATTTCAACGCTGCGCGCAGTCGATTTCAAGTCGGCAGGCACCCGGTGGCGGGTGAGCCGCGGGGGCGCACCCTACAATCGAGGGCTGTCGTTGGCTGAACCATTATCCCGGTTGCCACGCCCAGATTGCTGCCCCTGACCCGGTGCGGGACCCACAACAGAACAACAGGTCCGGATTCGGTGCACGGAGCCCCCGGTTTTTCAACCTTAGGAGTCTTCCATGTCCCACCTGTTCGAACCGACCGCCCTGGTCGTGCCTTTCGAGAAATTGCGCATGAGCGATGTCGAGGCCGTTGGCGGCAAAAACGCCAGCCTCGGCGAGATGATCTCGCAACTGCCCCAAGGCGTGAAGGTGCCCACGGGCTTTGCCACCACGGCCCATGCGTTCCGCGAGTTTCTGAAGTTTGACGGTCTGACCGAGCGCATCAATGCCCGGCTCGACGCGCTGGACACCGAGGACGTGCGTGCCCTGGCCGCCGCCGGTGCCGAGATCCGCGCCATGGTCGAGAACCAGCCGTTCCCGGCCGATCTGGAGCAGGCCATCCGCGACGAGTTCGCCCGCCTGAGCGAAGGCAACCCCGACGCCTCGTTTGCGGTGCGTTCGTCCGCCACCGCCGAAGACCTGCCCGACGCCTCGTTCGCCGGCCAGCAGGAAACCTTCCTGAACGTGCACGGCATCGAGGACGTGCTGCACAAGATGAAGGAGGTGTTCGCCTCCCTGTACAACGACCGCGCCATCAGCTACCGCGTGCACAAGGGCTTTGCCCATGCCGACGTGGCCTTGTCGGCCGGCGTGCAGCGCATGGTGCGCTCCGACCTGGGCGCCGCCGGCGTGATGTTCACGATCGACACCGAGTCGGGCTTCAAGGACGTGGTGTTCATCACCTCCAGCTACGGCCTGGGCGAGACGGTGGTGCAGGGCGCCGTGAACCCTGACGAGTTCTATGTGCACAAGCCCATGCTCAAGGCGGGCAAGCAGGCGGTTATTCGCCGCAACCTCGGCAGCAAGCTGATCGAGATGGTGTTCTCCACGCCTGAGGAAAAGGCCGCCACCGGCAAGCTGGTCAAGACCGTTGACGTGCCGGTCGAACTGCGCAACCGCTACAGCCTGACCAACGAAGACGTTGAACAGCTGGCGCACTACGCGCTGGTGATCGAGCAGCACTATGGCCGTCCGATGGACATCGAGTGGGGCAAGGACGGCACCGACGGCCAGCTGTACATCCTGCAGGCGCGCCCGGAGACCGTGAAGAGCCAGGCCGCCGGCAAGGTCGAGACGCGCTACAAGCTCAAGGGCAAGGGTGCTGTGCTGGCTTCGGGCCGCGCCATCGGCCAGAAGATCGGTACCGGCCCGGTGCGTCTGGTGCACAACATCAGCGAGATGGACAAGGTGCAGCCCGGCGATGTGCTGGTGACCGACATGACGGACCCGAACTGGGAGCCGGTGATGAAGCGTGCCAGCGCCATCGTGACCAACCGCGGTGGCCGTACCTGCCACGCGGCCATCATCGCGCGCGAACTGGGTATTCCGGCGGTGGTGGGCTGCGGCAACGCCACCGACCACCTCAAGGACGGCACGCTGGTGACCGTGAGCTGCGCCGAGGGTGACACCGGTCACATCTACGACGGCTTGCTGGAAACCGAGGTCACCGAGGTCAAGCGCGGCGAGATGCCCGAGATCGACGTCAAGATCATGATGAACGTCGGCAACCCCCAGCTGGCCTTCGACTTCGCCCAGATCCCCAACGGCGGCGTGGGTCTGGCCCGGTTGGAATTCATCATCAACAACAACATCGGCGTACACCCCAAGGCCATCCTGGACTACCCCGCGATCGATGCTGACCTGAAAAAGGCGGTCGAATCGGTGGCCCGTGGCCATGCCAGCCCGCGTGCCTTCTACGTGGACAAGGTGGCCGAGGGCGTGGCGACGATTGCCGCTGCGTTCTGGCCCAAGCCGGTCATCGTGCGCCTGTCGGACTTCAAGTCCAACGAGTACCGCAAGCTGGTGGGCGGCAGCCGCTACGAGCCGGACGAAGAGAATCCGATGCTGGGCTTCCGCGGCGCGGCGCGCTACATCAGCGAAGACTTTGCCGAAGCCTTCGCGATGGAGTGCGAAGCCCTCAAGCGCGTGCGCGAGGACATGGGCTTGACCAATGTGCAGGTGATGGTGCCCTTTGTGCGCACGCTGGAGCAGGCGCGCAAGGTGACCGAGCTGCTCGCGGTCAAGGGCCTCAAGCGTGGCGAGAACGATCTCAAGCTGATCATGATGTGCGAGATCCCGAGCAACGCCGTGCTGGCCAACGACTACCTTCAGTACTTCGATGGCTTCTCGATCGGCTCCAACGACCTGACCCAGCTGACCCTGGGCTTGGACCGCGACTCCGGTCTGGAACTGCTGGCGCACGACTTCGACGAGCGCGATCCGGCGGTCAAGGCCTTGCTGAAGATGGCCATCGGGGCCTGCAAGGCCCAGGGCAAGTACGTCGGCATCTGCGGCCAGGGCCCCAGCGATCATCCCGACTTTGCCCAGTGGCTGCGCGATGAAGGCATCAGCTCGATTTCGCTGAACCCCGATTCGGTGGTCGACACCTGGCAACTGCTGGCAGCGGGCTGATCGGCCTGCACAGCGGCGAAAAAAGCGGCTCCGGCCGCTTTTTTTGCGTTCGCGTCCAGCGTAAGGCGAGGGTCAGAGCCAAGCGCACAATGGGAAAAGGGTTTTCGGCCTTGCGCCGGTACCCCAGCAAGAGGAGACAACCATGTCCGAAGGCTTGGTCAACCAGCGCCTGATGGCGCTGTTCGCGGCCGCGCTGGCACTGCTGAACTTTCCGCTGCTGGCGCTTTGGGACCATGACGCCCGCATCGCCGGCCTGCCCCTGTTCCCCCTCGCCCTGTTTCTGCTGTGGGCGCTGCTGATCGCGGTGCTGGCCTGGGTGGTCGAGCGTGGCCCGCGCACGGGGGGTGGATGAGCGCGAGCGGTTCCATGCTGCCGGCCCCCCTGGTCATCGGCGTCTCGTTCGCCTACCTGTTGCTGCTGTTCGCGGTGGCGTACTGGGGTGACCGGCGCGCCCGCCAGGGCCGCTCGGTGATTGGCAATGCCTGGGTGTATGCGCTGTCGATGGCCGTGTATTGCACCGCCTGGACCTATTTCGGCAGTGTCGGGCGCGCGGCCAGTTCCGGTGTGTGGTTCCTGCCGATCTACCTGGGGCCGATGCTGGCGATGATCCTCGCCTGGCTGGTGGTGCGCAAGATGATCCGCATCGCACGCGCCTACCGCATCACCTCGATCGCCGACTTCATCGCCAGCCGCTACGGCAAAAGCCCGGCGCTGGCGGGACTGGTGACGCTCATCACCATCGTCGGCATCGTGCCTTACATCGCGCTGCAGCTCAAAGGCATTGCCAGCGCTTATGCGGTCATGACCTCGCCGCTGGGGGCTGTGGCGGCGCAGCCCAGCCAGTGGTGGGCCGACAGCACCCTTTACGTGGCGCTGGCGCTGGCCGGCTTCACCATGGTGTTCGGCGCCCGCCACCTGGACAGCACCGAACGCCACGAGGGCATGGTCGCTGCGATCGCCTTCGAATCCATCGTCAAGCTGATGGCTTTTCTGGCGGTGGGCGTGTTCGTGACCTATGGCCTCTTCAACGGGCTGGGGGATCTGTTCGCCCGCGCCGATGCGAACCCCGATATCCGGCGGCTGCTGCAGTTTGGCCAGGGCCAGCCTTTTGCCTATGCCCAATGGCTGGGACTGACCTTGCTGGCGATGCTGTCGGTGATTTTTTTGCCGCGCCAGTTTCAGGTGATGGTGGTGGAGAACGTGCACGAGTCGCACCTGCGCCGGGCGGTGTGGGTGTTCCCGCTGTATCTGTTGCTGATCAACCTGTTCGTGCTGCCGATAGCCATCGGTGGGCTGCTGCACTTCGGTCCGGGGCAGATGAACCCGGAGATGTTCGTGCTCTCGCTGCCGCTGGACCAGGGCTTGGGCGCGCTGGCGCTGCTGGCCTTTGTGGGGGGGCTGTCGGCGGCCACCGGCATGGTCATCGCCGAGGCGATCGCGGTGTCCACCATGGTGTGCAACGACCTGGTGATGCCGCTGCTGCTGCGCACGCGGCGCTTCGGCGCGCGGGCGGCTGGCGATTTGACCGGGCTGCTGCTGCTCATCCGCAGGCTGGCGATCCTGGCCATCCTGCTGCTGGGCTATCTCTACTTTCACCTGGCGGGCGAGGCCTATGCGCTGGTGAGCATCGGCCTGATCAGCTTTGCCGCCGTGGCGCAGTTTGCCCCCGCCTTGCTGGGGGGCATGTACTGGAAGGGGGGCACGCGCCGCGGTGCGCTGGCAGGCCTGGGCCTGGGGTTCGCTTTCTGGGCCTACACGCTGATGCTGCCTTCGCTGGCCAAGTCGGGCTGGTTGGCCGATGCGTTTCTGCAGCAGGGGCTGTTTGGTATGGCCTGGCTCCGGCCAGAAGCCTTTCTGGGTTTGCAGGGGCTGGACAACCTCACGCATTCGCTGTTCTGGAGCCTGCTGGTCAACACGGCGGCCTACGTGGGGGTTTCGCTCTGGCGCGTGCCCTCGGCCGCCGAGACCAGCCAGGCGTTGCTGTTTGTCGATGTGTTCCGGCGCACGGGCGATGCCCACCCGGTGTTCTGGCAGGGGCGCGCCCAGGTGCCGGCGCTGCAGGACCTGGTGGCCCGCTTCCTGGGCGGGGATCGCGCAGCACGGCTCTTCGACACCTACGCACGGGAGCAGGGCGTGGGTGCGGTGGATCGGCTGGTGGCCGATGCCCGCCTGGTGCAGTTTGTCGAGACCCAGCTGGCCGGGGCCATTGGCAGTGCCTCGGCGCGGGTGATGGTGGCCTCGGCGGTGGAGGAGGAGTCGCTGGATTTGGACGACGTGATGCGCATCCTGGACGAGGCCTCGCAGCTGCGCGCCTATTCGCAGGCGCTGGAGGAAAAGTCACAATCGCTGGAGCGCGCCACCGCCGAACTGCGCCAGGCCAACGAACAGCTCAAGAGCCTGGACCGGCTCAAGGACGACTTCATGTCCTCGGTCACCCACGAGCTGCGCACGCCCTTGACTTCGATCAGGGCCCTGTCGGAGATGATGCGCGACGATGATTCGATGGAGACCGCGCAGCGACAACAGTTTCTGGACATCATCGTGACCGAGGCCGAGCGTTTGAGCCGGCTGGTCAACCAGGTGCTGGACATGGCCAAGATCGAGGCAGGGCATGCCGACTGGCACAACAGCATGGTTGACATGCGCGAGTTGCTGGAGCAGGCCGCCGGCAGCATGGGCGAGCTGATGCGCGAGCGCGGCATCGCGCTAACCCTGGACCTGCCCGAGCGGGTCGCCCCGCTGCAGGCCGATCCCGATCGCATCACCCAGGTGGTGCTGAACCTGCTGTCAAACGCGGCCAAGTACGCGCCGCATGGCGATGGTCGCGTGCACCTTTGTTTGCGCGAAACCGCCGACGGCGTGACCGTGCAAGTGCAGGACAACGGCCCTGGCATTCCGCCCGAGCAGCAGGAGCGCGTGTTCGAGAAGTTCCGCCAGGTCAGTGGTGACGAGCACTACCGCCCTGGCGGCACCGGCCTGGGCCTGCCGATCAGCCGCCAGATCGTGGAGCACTTTGGTGGCCGCCTGTGGCTGCGCAGCGAGCCCGGGCAGGGTGCCTGCTTCGGTTTCACGCTGCCGCGCACGCCCGCACCGCCTGCGACCTGAACCCTTTACAGAGGAGACGAGACCCCCATGAACCCGACCAAAATCCTGATCGCCGACGACGAACCCAATATCCTGATTTCGCTGGAGTTTTTGATGAAGCGCGAGGGGTACGAGGTGGTGCTCGCCCGTGACGGTCAGCAGGCCATTGATGCCATTGCCCGCGAGCGTCCGGCGCTGGTGCTGCTGGATGTGATGATGCCCGTCAAGTCCGGTTTTGACGTCTGCCATGAGGTGCGCGGTAACGACGCCTTCAAGGACACCCTGATCGTGATGCTGACCGCCAAGGGGCGCGACACCGATGTGGCCAAGGGCCTCGCACTGGGCGCGAACGCCTACATGACCAAACCGTTCTCCACCAAGGAGCTGGTGCAGAAGGTGCAGTCCCTGCTGCAAGGGGCACAGGGGGCGGCGCCATGAGCGCCCAGCAAAAGACCGACCCGCGGCTGTGGTGGCTGCTCGGCGCGGCGGGGGTCGCCTCGCTGGGCTGGCTGGCGGTCACCTTCGGGCTGATTGCCTCGGCCATGGAGGCGCAGGAGCGCCAGGCCGTTTTGCAGACCGTGGGCGATCGCCTGGTGCTCATCGGTCTGACCTGGGGGGGCGGCATGGCCGTGATCGGCTGGGGCCTCAAGCGCTGGTTTGCGCTGTGGGTCACGCCGTCGGTGCAACTGGCCGAAGAGGCGCAGGTGCTGCTCAAGACCGATGTGGTGCGCGAGCTGCCCGCCAAGGGCAACGCCGAGACCAAGGTGCTGGTGGGGTTGTTCAACCAGCTGGTGGGCCAGCGCGAGGCGCTGCGCCAGCAAATGGATGCCAAGGTGGCGGAGGCCGCGCGCGGCATCGAGCAGGAAAAGTCCCGTCTGGCGGCCCTGATGTCCGAGCTCACGCAGAGCGTGGTGGTCTGCAACCTTGACGGCCAGGTGCTGCTCTACAACAACCGCGCGCGCATGCAGTTCCGGGCGCTGTCGCAGGCCCCCGGTGTGGCCGGCGGCGCGGAGCTGATCGGCCTGGGGCGTTCCATCTACGGTGTGTTCGATCGCAAGCTGGTGCAGCACGCCCTGGAGAGCATCGAACAGCGCCTGCAGCGGGGCGCTGCGCAGCCCTCGGCCCAGTTCGTCACGACCACGCCCTCGGGCCAGCTGCTGCGCGTGCAGATGGCGCCGGTGCGCGCCGCGCGCCCGGCCAGCGCAGCCGAAGCCGCCACCGACAGGGCCGATGCCGTGGCGCTGACCGGTTTTGTGCTGATGCTCGACAACATCACCCGTGACTTCGAAGCCGAAGCGGCGCGTGACCAGGTGCTGCACACACTGACCGAGGGCAGCCGCGCCGCGCTGGCCAACATGCAGGCCGCCATCGACATGCTCGACTACCCCGATCTGGAGCCGGCCATGCGCGAACGCTTCATGGCCGTGGTGCGCGACGAGACCCGTGCACTGGGCCAGCGCATCGCCACGGTGGAGGCGGGGGCGGCCGACGGCCTCAAGACCCGTTGGCCGCTGGAAGACATGCTGGGCGCCGATCTGGTCAATGCGGCGCTGCGCCGCATCGAAAGTGTGGCCGGCTTGCGCTGCGCGGCGCAGGAAGTGGATCGCGAGCTCTGGCTCAAGGTCGAGAGCTTCGCACTGCTGCAGGCGCTGGTGTACCTGGCCGCCCGGCTGTCCGACGAGTTCGACGTCAAGGCGGTGCAGCTGCGTCTGGGGCCGGCCAGCGGGGGGGCCGGCAAGGCGCAGCTGGACCTGATCTGGACCGGTCAGGCCATGAGCACCGAAACCGTGATGAGCTGGGAGATGGATGCCATGAAGGTTGGCCAGGAGACCCTGCGGCTGACGGTGCGCGACGTGGTCGAGCGCCATGGCGGCGCCTTCTGGTTCGAACGCGAGCGGGTGCGGCACCAGGCCTTTTTCCGTTTCCTGCTGCCCCTGGCCAATCCGCAGGAAGCCGCTGACGTGCCCGTGCTGTCGCCGGGCGAGAGCCGGCCCGAGTACTACGACTTCGACCTGTTCAAGACCACCCAGCAGACGCTGTCCATGGACGAGCGCCTGCTGACGGAGCTGAACTACACCGTTTTCGATACCGAGACCACGGGGCTCAACCCGTCACAGGGTGATGAGATCATCCAGATCGGCGCCGCCCGCCTGGTCAACGGCAAGCTGCTCAAGCAGGAGTGCTTCGAGCAGCTGGTGGACCCGAAGCGGCCGATACCGGCGGCGTCCATTCCCATCCACGGCATCCAGCCCGAGATGGTGGTCGGCCAGCCGACCATCGAGCAGGTGCTGCCCGCCTTTCACGCCTTTGCGCAGGACACGGTGCTGGTGGCGCATAACGCGGCTTTTGACATGCGGTTCCTGCAGCTCAAGGAGCAACAGACCGGTGCGGTGTTCGACCACCCGGTGCTCGACACCCTGCTGCTGTCGGCCGTGGTGCATCCGCACCAGGACTCGCACCGGCTGGAGGCGGTGGCCGAGCGCTTCAACGTCACCATCGTCGGCCGGCACACCGCCATGGGCGATGCCATGGTCACGGCCGAGGTGTTCCTCAAGCTGATCCCGCTGCTGGCAGAAAAGGGCATCCACACCCTGGGGCAGGCGCGCGAAGCGGCGCAGAAGACCTACTACGCGCGGCTGAAGTACTGAGACGCAACGGCGCGGGCGTCAAGCGTCCGCGGCGGGTTGGTGCGGCGCATCAGACCGCCGCTTCCAGCCCGTTGTGGAAGTGCTCGCGCATGCGTTGCATGGTCTGCTCGCCGTTGCCGGCCAGCAGGGCGGCCATGATGGCGCGGTGCTCGGCCAGCGATTCGGTGATGCGGCCGGTCTTGAAGAGGGAGTTGTGCCGGTTGAGTTTCATGACCTTGCGCAGGTCGGCCACCATCTGCTCGCGAAAGCGGTTGTCGGCCATCTCCAGCAGGCGCATGTGAAACTGTTCGTTGACCGAAAAGAACCGGTCACGGTCTTCAACAGCCTCTTCCAGCGCCTGGTGCAAGGCCTGCAATTCGGCCCGCTGGGCCGGGGTGGCCCGTTCGGCCACCACGCCGGCGGCGTCGGATTCGAGCAGCGACAGCAGGTGGTAGACGTCCGCCAGGTCTTTCTCGGACACTTCGGTCACGTAGGCACCGCGACGCACTTTCATGGTCACGAGGCCTTCGGCCGCCAGCACCTTCAGTGCTTCGCGCAGCGGGGTGCGGCTGATGCCGTATTCCTCGGCGAGCTTCAGCTCGTCGATCCAGCTGCCCGGCTCCAGCTCGCGCTTGAAGATGCGCTGGCGCAACAGCTCGGCGACTTCTTCGTAGAGCGCGCGGGGGGCGAGGGAGAGGGCAGACATGCGGGCGGGCAGAGGAGGGTGACAGCGACCGGGCATTGTAAGCCGGCGGGAATATTTTGCATCAATAATTATGAATGATGTAAACTCGACAAGCTGTTCTGTTGCATCCCCACACCGCATCCAAGCGCTGAAACCATGAGCCAGAAACCCGACGAATTCGCCCCCGCCAACCTCGAAGCCTGGGCCAAGGCGGCCCAGAAATCCGCGCCCGGTGGCGACGTGAACGCCCTCAACTGGGTCACGCCGGACGGCATCAGCGTCAAACCGCTGTACACGGCCGAAGACACCAAGGATCTGCCGTACACCAACACGCTGCCAGGCTTCGAGCCTTACATCCGCGGCCCGCAGGCCACCATGTACGCGGTGCGGCCCTGGACCATCCGCCAGTACGCCGGTTTCTCCACCGCCGAGGAATCCAACGCCTTCTACCGCAAGGCGTTGGCGGCTGGCGGACAGGGCGTGTCGGTGGCCTTCGACCTGGCCACCCACCGTGGCTATGACAGCGACCACCCGCGCGTGACCGGCGACGTCGGCAAGGCTGGCGTGGCCATCGACTCGGTCGAGGACATGAAGATCCTGTTCAACCAGATCCCGCTGGACAAGGTGTCGGTCTCGATGACGATGAACGGCGCGGTGCTGCCCATCCTGGCCGGCTACGTGGTGGCGGCGGAGGAGCAGGGCGTCTCGCAAGACCAACTGAGCGGCACCATCCAGAACGACATCCTCAAGGAGTTCATGGTCCGCAACACGTACATTTACCCGCCCGAGCCGTCGATGAAGATCATCGGCGACATCATCGAGTACACGGCCAAGAACATGCCGAAGTTCAACTCGATCTCGATTTCGGGCTACCACATGCAGGAGGCGGGCGCCAACCAGGCGCTGGAGATGGCCTTCACCCTGGCCGACGGCAAGGAGTATGTGAAGACGGCCATCGCCAAGGGCATGGACGTCGACGAGTTCGCCGGCCGCCTGTCTTTCTTCTGGGCGGTCGGCATGAACTTCTACCTGGAGATCGCCAAGATGCGCGCGGCCCGCCTGCTGTGGTGCCGCATCATGAAGGGCTTCAACGCCAAGAACCCGAAGAGCCTGATGCTGCGCACGCACAGCCAGACTTCGGGCTGGTCGCTGACCGAGCAGGATCCGTACAACAACGTGGTGCGCACCACCATCGAGGCCATGGCGGCCGTGTTCGGCGGCACCCAGTCGCTGCACACCAACTCGTTCGACGAAGCCATCGCGCTGCCGACCGAGTTCAGCGCCCGCATCGCGCGCAACACGCAGCTCATCATCCAGGAAGAGACCCACATCACCAACGTGGTCGACCCCTGGGCCGGCAGCTACATGATGGAGAGCCTCACCCAGCAGATGGCCGACGAGGCCTGGAAGATCATCGAAGAGGTCGATGCCATGGGCGGCATGACCAAGGCGGTGGACTCGGGCTGGGCCAAGCTGAAAATCGAGGCCGCCGCTGCCGAGAAGCAGGCGCGCATCGACTCCGGTAAGGACGTGATCGTCGGCGTCAACAAGTACAAGCTCAAGCAGGAAGACGCCATCGACATCCTGGAAGTCGACAACGTCAAGGTGCGCGACAGCCAGATCGCCCGCCTGCAAGCCATCAAGGCCAGCCGCGACAACGCCAAGGTCCAGGCCGCGCTGGATGCGCTGACCGCCGCCGCCGAGAGCGGTCAGGGCAACCTGCTGGACCTCGCCATCCAGGCGATCCGCCTGCGCGCCACCGTCGGCGAAGTCTCCGACGCGCTGGAGAAGATCTACGGGCGCCACCGCGCCGACACACAGAAGGTGACCGGGGTGTACGCCGCTGCTTACGACTCTGCCGAAGGCTGGGAACAGCTCAAGACCGAAATCGCCGACTTCGCCACCGCGCAGGGCCGCCGCCCGCGCGTGATGATCGCCAAGCTCGGTCAGGACGGCCACGACCGCGGCGCCAAGGTGGTGGCCACGGCCTTCGCCGACCTGGGCTTCGACGTGGACATGGGTCCGCTGTTCCAGACCCCGGAAGAGTGCGCTCGCCAGGCGATTGAAAACGACGTGCACGCGGTCGGCGTTTCGACCCTTGCCGCTGGCCACAAGACCCTGGTGCCCGCCATCATCAAGGCCCTGAAAGACCAGGGCGCCGACGACATCGTGGTGTTCGTGGGCGGCGTGATCCCGCGTCAGGACTACGACTACCTGTACGAAGCCGGCGTCAAGGGCGTGTACGGTCCCGGCACGCCGATCCCGGCCAGCGCCAAGGATGTGCTGGAGCAGATCAAGAAGGCGGTTGGTCAGGCTTGAAGGCTGGGACGTCCACACACTCCGTTCGGGCTGAGCCTGTCGAAGCCCTCTCACACACCTGAGCGTGAAACCCTTCTTTGTCTACCTGTTGTGTTGCGGTGATGGCTCGTACTACGCGGGTCATACCGACGACTTGGCTGCGCGTCTGCTGCAACACAAGACAGCCCACACTGGCTACACCGGCACACGAAAGCCGGTTGAACTGGTGTGGCAGGGTGAGTTCGAATCGCGAGAAGCTGCTTTGGCATTTGAGTTGCAGATCAAGGGTTGGTCTCGTGCCAAAAAACAAGCCCTGATTCGGGGTGATTGGGAAGAAATCAAGGCACGCGCGCGCGCCCACGCCACTGGACCTGCAGGGCTTCGACAGGCTCAGCCCGAACGGGTGGGATTGCCATCAAACGGGGGGCTCTTGTGACCCCTGACCAGATCCAGGCAGGCATCGTCGGCGGTGCCCCGGCCGTCCAGCGCCGCGCGATGGCCAAGGCCATCACGCTGCTGGAGTCGACCCGCCCCGACCATCGTCAG
>Ga0172372_10009440_pt1 | contig 12694 bp, 7 predicted proteins | sample LakKiv5m_2_FD_114544 | JGI IMG/M metagenome (GOLD analysis project Ga0172372, IMG submission 114544) | Freshwater microbial communities from Kabuno Bay, South-Kivu, Congo - kab_092012_9.5m | ecosystem: Environmental > Aquatic > Freshwater > Lake | place: Democratic Republic of the Congo...
ATGCAGGTTGTGCCAAGTGCGCCACACGACAACAGCGTTCCAGCGCTTCGCGACTTTGCGATCGAACCTAAGAAGGGAAGTGCCAGCGACTTTGCGAGAAAGCTCGTCCCAATGAGTCCAAGGTAGAGCGCTGGGGACACACCAAGTTGTTTCACAAGGAACGGATTCAGAAAGGGCTGCCCGAACTGCACTGCCACTTGCATCGCCAGCATGAGTGCCACCAATCGCGCATCGATGCGGTGCCAGAAGTTCGACAGAAAGTGCCACAGTGGAACGGGGCGATGTTCTGGCCACGACACTGGATCACGCTGGCGCTTGAGATAGGGAATGCTTGCTGCGCGGCTTGCGGCCGCAATCGTGAACAGCGCAGCGAATCCCCACAGCGCCCATGGTGTGCCGCTCGTTGGTTGCAAAATCAACGCTGCGACCAGAAGTCCGGCCAAGATGCATGCTTGGCAAAGTCTGCTGCGAATTCCGAAGTACCGAGGCCGCACACTCGCCGGGAAACACAGTCCAATCCAAGTATTCCACACGCCGGCTGCGCCGAGCGCTGCTGTCCAATAGATGCCCGCGACGACGAAGAACACCCACATCGGGAGCGCTCCGACAAGCGCCCCGACAATCATGGGAATGAAACTCGCAACTTGAAGAAGCGCGCAACCTTGAATCCACCGAGACGGGCTCTTCACGCGTGCGGCCAGTGCCGGCGCAAACAGTTGCGCCGTTGCTCCAACAAGCGGGGGAAGCGCCACGATCAAACCGCTGGTTTTGTCGTCTGCGGCAAGCGCCAACGCGAATACAGCGAAGTAGGTTTCGCCGGTACCGACCATGAACGAATAGGTCATACCGTCGCCGGTACAGGCAACGAGATCTCGGCGCAGCAGTGAGTTTTTGTGGAATGTCGGTGTACGCATCCGTGCGGGGGAAGCGTACAGGCTTGGTCATTTCCGCACACGGGCGCGTGCTGCGATGAGTATGGGAAGACCGCTGCGAGCGATCGCGGGTTACTTCGCGACGGTCGTTGGCCCAGTGGCCTTCTTCAATGGATCGAGTTTCTCGCTTGGCGCGCCGACGCGGGGCGGCAGGATCAACGGATAGCCATCGATCGCGCGGTGCACAAAATCCGGCGCGTACACAATGATTTCCTCGTCATGCAATTGCATGGTCGCCCACTGTCCTTCGAGGAATACAGCGCCTCGGCGTGGGTCGAGATTGATGGTCGGTGAAGCGCGCTCGGTGGACGGGGTACTTGACGCAGGCGTCGCGGACGGTGTTCGACCCGTCGGCTGCGGATCCTCTTCAAACTTCGTTGCGCGCGGCGGAGGTAAGAAGGCATCTGGCTCGCAATGCGTCGAAATCATGCGCATCAATTCAGATGCGACCTCTGTGGCGCTCAAGCGCCGGGCCGGAGTTCCACAACTCTGGAAATCTGGAGCGTCGATACTCAAATCGGTGACATCGTACACACGACTCATTCGCGCATCGGTGCGGGCGAGATCCTTGCGCATACCGACTTCGATGATGCCGCCCTGAACTTGCCATGTAGCCTCGCGGTTGGCCATCGCAAGTATCGTTTCAAGCGCGACTTTGCCGCTCACGCCTTGCAGGGCAAGGTCGATGTCGCGCTTTCCATCAAGGCGAAACTTCACGATTGGTTCATCCACGCGTTCATACAACACGATGTTGACACCAAGCGACTTTCCAAGTTGTCGCAGCGCTTTGCGCAGTTCGACTTCCTCAAACGCAACATCAACGCGCGCGTGGACAAGTCGTCCGACCGCCTCTGCATTGCGACCAGCGTCATCGGTTGGCTCAGGGTCATCACTCGGTCGTGTGGCTGTCCACTCGACGCGGACGGTTGGTGGCTGTGTTGCGTCTGCCTGCGCGAATGAAAACGATGGTGAGACGCACATCACGCTCACGCCGCATGCGGTCCGAGCAAGGGTGTGAAGGCTGATCATCCGCCGCTTCCCTTTGCGCGACTCGTCGAAGTGGCTGCTCGCGGCGGAATTGGCTCGCCGCAGCCATCGATCGCTCGGTGCACAAAATCCGGCGCAGAGACAGACAAATTGTTGTCTTTCGCCTGAATTGCAGCCCACTGGCCGATCACATAGATCTGTGCTGTGTCGGGGTCGTAGTTGAGCGTCGCTTGCGTGTTGGGATTCAAACGCCCCGTGTTGGGGCCCTTCACCGGATTGTGTGAGGGCGGCGCGGCTTGGTGCTTCACCTCGCGCATCTTGCCCGACTCGTCTTCGACCATGCGCGGCGGTGGCGCGAAGAACGCTTCCGGTTCGCAGTGCGACACGATCATGCGCACCAGTTCTCCGGTGTTCTCATCGGAGTCGCGGCGGTTGTAACTTCGCTTCATGGGATTCTCGAGCGGAGATTTGTAATCGGGAGGGTCAAGTGCGAGGTCTGTCGTTTCGTACATCTGCGTCCGGCGTGCTGCATCGCGGGCAAGCACAGATTTTGGCCCGAACTCAACGGTCGAGTTGTGAATCTGCCAAGTCACATTGAGGGTCGTAAGTCCAGCCAGCGCTTCGAGCACCTCGCGACCCGTTGCACCTTCCATGGAGAGTGACATCAGAAGATCAGGGTCGATGCCTGGTCCATTTGGTCCGGCCTCGTAGACGACGAGATTGATCCCGAGCGCCTTGCGTACGGCGCGCAGAACCTCGTGCAGCGGGCGATCTTCGACGGCGATATCCACGCGTGACAGAAGCAGGCGCCCGAGTTGTTCGCGGTTGCGCTCGTCCGCCGATTCAAGCGGAGGCGCATCTGCCGCACGCGTTTTGATAAATCCGCACGAGACGCGGAACTCGGTTTCGTCTGATGGAACAACGGCCACACTCGTTGAAGGAATGTCGCGTGAGGGCTTGACAGCCGGGGGGGCGACGGGACGGCTGGTCTTGTCGTCGATTTTGTGGTCGATCTTGTCGCCGAGCTTCTGGTTGACGACATGCGGTGTCATCCCGAACGCCGAGTTCGTTGCGAAAGGTGCGATTGCGATCACGATGGCGAGCGATGCAACCAATCCTGACGCTGTCTGCGGTCGAATGGAAGGCACACCTGACAAGAGGAATGTTCGCATGACGCTGTCTCCAGAGACGCACTGAAAATCTCGACGGAGCGAGATACGCAGCATGAAAGACCGGAAAATGGCGAGAAGAATGGCGGGGCAAAAATCTCAGTCGGGTAGAGGACGAGAGCCGACGCCGAGCACATCACGCGGTCGCGGCGACCTCGTTCCGATCAGCGTGCCCCGGTTCCACCAACGGCGCCGCTCACGGGGGCGCTTGTGAACTTCACATTGTCGACGACGGTCAAACCAGCCGTGAAGGTGACATAGCGGCGATCGACGACGATCGTGCGCTCTGATCCATCGGCCGACGCAACTGCCGCTCGATTCGCCTCGGGATTCGCCTCGGGATTCGCCTGAGGATTCGCACTTGAGGTTGCCCCAGATGGCGCAGCCGTGGCCGAACCTGCTGCGTCTGCGTTGCGTCGCGGTCGTTGTGGCGAGAACGAGTAACCGTCGATCTGGCGATGCACATAGTCAGGGGCGCGGATGATCAGCACGCCTTGGTAGTAGCGCATGTTGGCGATCTCTTCCGAGATCCAAATCTCCGGCTCGCACTGTTCCTTGATGAGATCCATGATCTTTTCGGCCTGCTCTTCTTCGCTCGGCCGCTCTGGATCTTCGCCCGGCTCACCAATGATGCCGCCGCCGCCAGCACCACCACCGCCTCCGCCGCCACCGAAGCCGCCGCCACCGCCGCCGCCTCCACCAAAGCCGCCACCGCCGCCACCTTGACCGCCACCTTGACCGTTCTGCTGGCCGCCCTGGGCGAGCGCAGAACTCAGATTGAAGTCTGGCGCGTTGTCAAAGTTTGGTGGTTCGAACAAGAGGTCGCGAATCGGATACATGCGAAGTTCGCGCGCGGCCGGAGCGTTCAAGCGATCCTTGGTGCCAGCTTCGATGAAGCCATCACGCAATTGCCATGTGGTCGGTTGATCGCCGCCGCAAAATTCAAGCATGCGCTCGAGCGCGGTGAGCGCAGGAACGCCTTCAAGCGAAAGCGTCACTTCCATTTCTGGATCAATGCCCTCTGCGCCGCCTTCGCCTTCGTAGCGAACCACAAGCGATGCGCCCATTTGTGCAGCGAGATATTCAAACGCTTGCTTTGCTGGCGTCTTATCGAACTGCACCGTCACATCGGTGTAGACCAACGCGCCAAGCATGCGCGCCTTTGAAGTGTCGTTGCGCGCCGCTTCGCGCTTCTGTTCGCCCACGGCTTTGATGCGCTCAGACAACCCCTGCGCAGACGCGGTTGTTGCGGAGCACGCGATCACCGCGCACACAAGCGCCGGAGCGAACATCGATCGCAGCGACCGATGCGCCACCGACCTCGACAGAGCGGGACGCGAGCAGGTGGTTGAGCGAGATGGGTTGGCCGCAGACATGTGCGCTCCTGCCGGAAGCCGGCATCGAGTACGGCGAGATGAGTGAGGTGAGGTGAGTCCGAAAGGCCGACAACTTTCCGAGAACGCTTCTTAGAACGAAGCAGACCCAGCGAATATACGGCCCACTCTCGGCGAAATGAGGGGGGATCGGGCAGGATTTCGTGGGGTTTTTGTGGCCGAGCTACTCGACCCTACCAAGCGCGAGGAGTAGGCCCGCTGGCGTCGCTGCAGCGGGGCAATCGTCTGTTGCGAGCGATGCGCGGACCAAGCCGCGCAGCGCATCTGGGTTCCGGAAACCCTCGCACCAAGGGCTATCCGCCACATGTTGGGCGAGAAACCGTAGGAATCTGCGCTCGACAGTTGCGGTGAGAGCCGAGGTAAGAGCCGAGGTATCGCTCGCGTTTCCGCGCGCATCACCGCCCGCGGGTGCCGCGACCCGTGTGGGGTCTTCGCGCGTGATACGAAGCGCAGCCGCGAGGAGCAGGCAGCGTGTGTCCGCACGGGTGCTGCGACCTTGTGTGAGTGGCAGTCCGCCTTCGATGTCTGCTGCAATATCGAGTTCAGGATCGGGCGTGATCTGTGCCCGAGAAACGGCCAGCAGCGTTTCTTCGAAGAACTTGGAGACCTCTTGTGCGAGGTCACTCCCAAGTTGGCTTGCTGGCAACTCCGTCAGAAGACTCAGCGGAAGTGCTGCTTGCACGAGCGACGCGCGCGTCGTTTGCGCGGTGGTGTCGTCGGCGCGCGGCTCGCCTGTCTCGACGACATCGACCGCATCGCCTTCAAGATTTCCAACATCGTTCGCAGTCTTCGCAGACACACGCGCGAAGAGTGACAAAAGCAGCGCGTGAGCGTCAAGCGCAGCGGCCGAGCGGGTTGCTCCATCGCCAACGCGAGGCGCCAGTGCATCGGTCGCCAACACAGCGCATGCAACGGCGATTTGTGCGCGCAACGAAAACGCCCGCGACGGCTGCGAATCCTTCGCAAGTTTCCACGCGCTCAACGAGTCGCGAAAGAACGAAACCCGCGCGAGGTTCGCCGTCATGGATGGCGATGTTGACGGTGATGGTGATGGGGGTGTTTCGTGCGAGATTTCAAGAGATCCGGCGTCAGAGGTTGGCGTCGATTTCAAATTGTCGCCGGCCGCAAAGAGCGCCATCGCGATCGTCTCGGGCTCCATCGTGCTTGCACTTTCGAGCGCAGCATCCTTCGCGCGAAGGCCGTCGAGAAGCCGCGTTGCTTGCGCTCGAGCACGCGCTCGAAGCGTGTCTGGGATTTGCGCAGATCGTGCTGCACGAGCGAGTGCAACGGCAGCAAGCGCAGCGTCGCGATCGGTTGCAAATGGCGGCTGATACTCGTCTGCAGTTGGGTTGTAGGAGCCAAGAAGTCGAGCACTGCTCGTTGCACTTTGCGCCGCATCCTTGGCATCTTCCGAGACCACCTGCGCAGCAAGCCGTGCGCACAAGAGCGTTGCCAATGCGCGGCCGAGCGCTGGTGTTGCCGCACCAAGCGGTACGGTGGTACCACCGCGTTCGACAAGCGCTGGCGCAGACGCTGCGTTCGGTTGACGAAGCCGCAAGGTCGCGAAGCGCGCAAGCGACACTCGCTGCTCTGTTGAGTATTCGTTGAGTTCCTTCACTGGAAGCCCAGCGTCGCGCAACAGGGCCGTGACGATGAACTCTGGTTGCAGCGCAGTGTCCTGCGCAAGCATGTGTGATGGGTAGGCGAAGTACCGCGTGTCGCCTCGGTAGAGCATCAGCCCATCTCGCCCTGGCACGACACGCGCTGCAGCGTCCTTGATCGTCCGACCAAGCAGCGGACGCGATGGCCCAGCAAGTTCGATTTCGAGCGACAACCGCGCTGTGACCTTGTCTTGCAACGCGCCGCGCACCGCCCGCACCGTTTCATCGCCAAGCGCTCGCGCCACAGCCTTTCCGAATGCGCGACGAAGAAGCAACGCCCGCGACGCATCACGCGCATTCGGATCACACTCCGCAGTTCCAAGCCCGATCGCGCGTCCGTCGAACCGCAGGATGATCGCAACACCTTCAACTTCCGCACCAAGCGTGACCCGTGACTCCGGCGCATCAAGCGGCGGAACCTGATCTTGGTCGAGCCATTCGCGCGCTGTGACAAAGGCCGTAATCGCATCTGTTTCGGAGGGCAGGCGTGTTTGCAACGCACTCGAAGCGTCTGTTGCGGTTTGTTGCCGCGAATCGGCAGCATGTGTTGCTCTTGTTGCATGCGTTGCATTGGTGCAACACAGTGCTGCAACCAGCGGTAGCAAACCGTACAAACGCACCTTGATGGCCCACCGATGACAGCAGACTTGTGGCAGAAGTGGGGCAAAAAGGCAGGAACTTCCGTGCTCGCGCCACATTGGCACGCACATTGCAAGGATCCATTCGGTCACGCAGTTGCGAAGACCACACAACTGAAAATAGGAACGCGCCATGCTGCTCTCGACCATCCTCTCACCTGTCAACAGCCGCCGCAAGATCCTTCTGCTCAGCTTGCTCGCGTTCATCGCGCTTTGCTGAAGGTCTCGCAGGCGCGTCACCGTCTCGAACATGAAACCGGCCGCGGCAGAATGCCGCGGCCGGGTTTGTTTGCTTCACGACGCGATCGCGTCGAGGTGGTTCAGAAGCTGAACCGATCGCTTCCCATGGCGCCGTGGTCATCAAGACCGCCACGCGATGGAGCTGCGCGACCGCCACGCGCTGGGCGCTCGAACTCGTCGCCAGTGCCGCCAGTACCGCCAGTGCCGCCAGTGCCGCCAGTACCGCTTGGAGTCTTCTCGCCAGCACCCGTACCCCACTGGGCACGCTTGAGCGAGAGGCCGATCTTGCGATCGTCGGTATCGACGCGCAGAATCTTGACCTCGACCTCTTGGCCGACCTTGACCACATCTTGCGGATTCTCGACCTTCGAGTCGCTGAGTTCCGAGATGTGCAGCAGACCTTCGAGACCCTCTTCGAGTTCCACGAACACACCGAAGTTCGTGATCTTCGTGATCTGGCCCTTCACGATCATGCCTGGGCGGTACGCAGATGGGATCGCCTCGACCCATGGATCTTCCGCGAGTTGCTTCACGCCGAGACCGACGCGCTGCTTCTCTTGGTCGACATCGATCACCACGCACTTCACAACATCGCCCTTCTTGTAGAGCTCGTTCGGGTGCGCGACCTTCTTTGTCCAGCTGATGTCGCTGACATGGAGGAGGCCATCGATGCCCGGCTCGATCTCGATGAAGGCACCGTAGTTCGCGAGGTTGCGAACCTTGCCCTCGATGACCGTACCGGTTGGGTACTTCTCGGCAACGAGTTCCCACGGATTGACTTCGGTCTGCTTGACACCAAGCGAGATCTCGAGTTTCTCCTTGTTGATGTCGAGCACGACCACATCGATCTCTTGCCCAACAGCAACGATCTCGCTTGGGTGATTGACGCGACGCGTCCACGACATTTCGCTGATGTGCACAAGGCCTTCGATGCCTTCCTCAAGCCGCACGAACGCGCCGTACGACATGAGATTGACAACCGAGCCCTTGGCGCGGCAGCCGACTGGGTACTTCTTCTCGATCTGCTCCCAAGGCGAAGTTTCCTTCTGCTTGAGACCAAGCGCGATCTTCTCGCGCTCGCGATCGATGTTGAGAATCTTGACTTCGATTTCGTCGCCGATGCGCACGATCTCGCTTGGGTGATTGACGCGACCCCACGACATATCCGTGATGTGGAGCAGGCCGTCGATGCCGCCGAGGTCGACGAATGCGCCGAAATCCGCGACATTGGTGATGGTTCCGCGCACGAGGTCGCCTTCGCGAACGCCTTCGAGCAGACGCTTCTTCGCAGCGTCGCGCTCATCTTCAATAAGTTTGCGGCGCGAGATGACAATGTTGCGACGCTCTTCGTCGATCTTCAAAATCACAGCGCGCATCGGCTTGCCGACGAATTCGCCAATGTCGCCCGGACGACGCACATCGACTTGCGACGCTGGGAGGAACACTGGCACGCCGATGTCGACGAGCAGGCCGCCCTTGATCTTGCGAAGGCACTTCCCTTCGATGACATCGCCTTCCTTGCGGGTATGCAGGATGGTTTCCCAACCGCGAATACGATCTGCCTTGCGCTTGGAGAGGCGCACGCCGCCCGACTCGTCTTCGAGGCTCTCAAGGAGCACTTCGACCTCGTCGCCGACAGCGACATCAGTCTCATCGAATTCGTTGCGATCGATATGACCTTCGCTCTTCAGGCCGACATCCACGACGACATGGTCGCCGGAGAAGCCGACAACTCGACCCTTGAGGATGCTTCCGGGCGCAAGTGCGCTCATGTCGCTCGAAATGAGCGTGTCCATCTCTCCGCCAGCGACCTTCTCGCCGTACGCCTCGCGAAGCATGCGCTCCACTTCGCCATCTTGGAGCTTGAGATCCTCAATCAGGTTGTAGTCGACCATGTGTGTGTTGTGATTTCCGCGCGCGGGCACCGAGCCTGCGCGTGCCGAAAAAGAATGCCGGGCCGGACAGCCGTCCGAACTTGTTGCCGGTTTCCCCGACTCGGAAGCGGAGAATCGAAGACGATAACAAGACTTCCGCTGCTTCGCGAGGGAAATGTGCCGAGCAGCTGAGGAAGTCACGCCGCAGTCGAGCGGAGTTATCCGCCGTGTTGAGTCGTGTTCAGTCGTGTTCAGTCGTGGTTCACGCGATTGCTGGCGCCGCACGCGCTCGAACAAGCGCCGCGCGCATCGAAATGAACCCAAGAACGCCCACCGCGTTGATGAGGGTGCACACCACAAGCACAAGCGGCGCTTGACCAAGCGGTGCGAGCCATTGGTGCAGACCCCATGCCGCAATCGGCGCGAGGATGCCCCGAATCCCGTTCAGCGTCACATGGACAGCCATGTAGTCGGCGTCGCGCTCTGCCGTTGCAAAGTCTTGGTGACCAAGATTCCACGCGAGCGTGCCGCCTGCGTATCCGATGCCCAGCAACACACTCGCGAGATACATCAGCGGAGCCGACGCGAAGTACGACGCAAGCGTGACTGCCACGCTCGCCGAAACAAAGCTCCAACCGTGCACAGCGCGAAACTCGATGATGTGCGTGCGCGACATGAAGCGTGACCACAACGGAATCGCGAAGGGCATCACAGCCAACGGAATGATCGCGTTGATCATGATGCCCGCTGTATATGACATGTCGAGTTCATCGGTCACCACATAGGTCATCGGCGCGCTCAGCATGAGGTTGCCAAAGCCAAAAACGCTCATCCACCACATGAATCGCGCGTACAACTTGTCGTCGCGCAGCAACTGCACCATGCCCATTGGGCTGAAACCGTTGTCTTTCTTGCGTCCGTCGAGTTCTGCGCGTTGCAATTGACGCGCGCGCCGCAATCGCACCTTGCGATAGATGTGGTTCCCGATGAGTCCGAACACAGCGAGCGCAGGGAAGAGGTAGTGGTAGTTGTCTGGATTGTCGTCCATCGCGCGACCGACCACGAGGCCCGCAGCCGCAAGGAAGATGCTTTGCACTGTCGCGAGTTTTCCCGCAATCTCAGCGCGGCTCGCGTTTGGATAGTTGTTTCGCCACACGGCGGCGCGAACCGTGATCACACCCGTCCATGCCGTGCGCGCCAAGCCAAGCGCAATGCAGGTTGCCACGAGCCCCACGCCATTGCGCGGAAAAAGTGCAATAGCAGCGACCAAAAGGCAGGCCGCGATTTGTAGCCACGAGATAAACGGAACCTTCGCGCGACCCTTGGCAAACGCGGCCCACAAGAAACTTGTCAGATTGGCGATGTTTGGCGCAGCAAGCGCCCACGCCGTAGCGAGGTCAAGCCACTCTTCGCTCACGCCGGGTTGGCCGCTGAACGCCTTCTTGATCACGATACCGATCGTGCCGCCCTCGATCGCACCCAACATCAACGGCAGAAACGCCCAACTGACAAGTTCGCGACCGTAGGTGAGCCGCAGCATCGGCGGCAGCGTTGCAGGATGAAAACTCCGCGCAAATGAGCCGACGACCCGGACCGGAACCAGAAATGGAGCGAACTCGCGCATGTGAAAGGGAAGGGGCGATGGTAGGCCCGATGCCCTCATGTGTGCGAGGTGTGTGCGCGAAACTTGCGATGAGTTGCGATCGCTGAAGTTCGCTGCAGTTTGTGCGCGAGGTTGACCCTTCGGATGACGACGCGAAGGGCGTACACTGCCGCCGACGCCCAGAGACCCCTGCGGGCGGACTGTCAGGCACATCGCCTCGAACCTTGCTTGACCCCAAGGGATCGGCGAGTTCCGCGACGAAGACCAAGCCTCCTTTGCGTACTGCGCATCGAGTGGAAGGTCGGGATCGATGGACGCCGAACCCACCTTGCATTGGGGTTCGAGCGCTCGTCCCTGACTGGCGCGCCTCCGAAAGGTGGTGCGCGCCGACGCATGGCGTTCGGAGCCTCCCGACGGGGTCCCTCGGCGTTGTTCACTTTTGAGGGTGACGCGTACCTTGCGGTGCGGGTGGCTCGTCTGCAAGCAGCGTCCAGCGGCGAGCCGGGCTTGCCGCTTCAGTGCGCGTCACACGCAACGGAAACTCCATCGTTCCAGCGAAGTACGAGTGCACTTCCGGCGCGGCAGTTGTGTTCGCGGCAGTTGTGTTCGCGGCAGTTGCGTGTGAGGCTTCTGCGGAGGCTTGCGCAGAGCGTTCGTTGCCCGCTGCCGCGATCTTGACGGGCATGGCGTACGCGGCCAAATGCGGATCGCCGCGGATGCGCATCGTCCAATCGGCCGGCGCGTCCTCCGCGCAAGCATACAGGCGCTCAAGCGCGTCGACATCCTCGTCGGAGGGAAGCCACGACGACGAACTCGCGCCGCTCCCACCGCGCCACCAAATGCGGCTCGTTCGCCGCACGACGCCGCGCTCGAGCATTTCAACGACAACTCCAAAGGCGACACCTTCACACTCTTCGCGGGCCGTTGCACCTACTGCAAAGCGCATCCCAGCACGAGGTATTCCGGTTCGCCACAGAAACAGGCCCTCTGCGAAGACTTCTTCCAATGCCGAACGGAGCAATGGAGAATCGACGGGCTTGAGCGTGGCAGCAATCTCTGCGCCTCGCGTCCGATCGATGCCATCGACGCGCGTCTCGAGTGACGCGGCCGGAGCGAAGGGCGCATCAGATCCGATGAAGCGTTGCCCGATGGTGGCGTGCACGACAAATGGAGTGCGCTCGCCGATCGACGGTGCGCCGAGTGGCACAAAGAGCGGCTGCATGCGACCGTCTGGGCGCAACACAGCGCGACGCGTTGTGTTGTTCGGCAACATGATGGTGGTCTCGCACTCAAGAACATTGGGCCACCATTCGTCCACTTCGACGCTGAGGAATGGTTCACTGCCGTCGCCAATCACAGGCTGCACACGCAGCGTTGGTGGAATCGTTAGGAGTTCCAACAACAGCGGTTCATCGCGCGGAAGTTTGCGCAGCACAGCGCGAAGGATCGGCGCATATTTTCGTTCCCATGCAGCACTTGCTGGTTGCGCGGCACGATCGCCACGGATTGCCAGCAACAACGCCGCACGCAGTTGCTCGTCATCAAGGAGACCCGTTTGTACTCGCTGCGCCAATTCCCAAGGCGCAGTGCGGTAGCCTGCACCTTGAACGAGTACTGTGGCCTGCAACAGGAATGCGGTGGGTGCAACGGACCATGGCCCACTTTCAAGAAAGCGCGCACGCGCAGCAACACCAATCGCAAGGATGGCAAGCATCGCAAGTGCCCCGCGCCACGGTCTCCGTCGCGTGCGAGTCGCGGCGTTCTCGGTTGCGATGCTGGTTCCACACTCGGTGCAGCGAATGCCGCTTGGGCCAAGTTCATGCCAACACCGCGGACAGCGTCGCCGTCCGAGCGCGGGATCGCCAGCGAAACTCTTCGCTGCGATCGCTGTCAAGACGACGATCGCAGCAAAGGCGCCGATGGAAAGAAACCACGCGAGGAAATCGTTCACGAGTGCGCCATCATAGTCGCCGATGCAACGAGGCTCTCGCGCGCAAAGCGTTGCGTGACTCGATTAGCGCACCATCGCCCAGCGCAACAATTCACGCGGAGTTGGCGGTTTCCCTTGCATCAATACCCCGACGCGGAAGATGCGTGCAGCGATCCACACCATGCCGTATGCGCAGGCAAATCCCCATGTCAGCGCGAGGAGTGTTTGCCAAAGCGGAATCGGTTCCGTCGCCGCTGTGAGTCGAA
>Ga0172372_10009441_pt1 | contig 12694 bp, 11 predicted proteins | sample LakKiv5m_2_FD_114544 | JGI IMG/M metagenome (GOLD analysis project Ga0172372, IMG submission 114544) | Freshwater microbial communities from Kabuno Bay, South-Kivu, Congo - kab_092012_9.5m | ecosystem: Environmental > Aquatic > Freshwater > Lake | place: Democratic Republic of the Congo...
CCTTTTAAAACTTTCAAAACTTCCTTTTTCCCTTTTACATCTACAGACCAATCCTTGAGGCTTAAACTTTCAGAAAACATACCACTTAAAGCATCTATATCTTTTTGAGAAAAGTATTCAAAATATTTTTCTATTAATTCTTTATACCTAATTGCGATACCCCTTTCGCTACAAATCTTTGGTCTATTATATGATTATATTGGTAAGTGACACAAATTAATTTTAACAAAAAGAATTAATCTTATAAAAATTGATTCAATGATAATACTGCTTAATTTTAGGCCTATTTGGATTTACGCTTGAAATTTTTCATAAGATGAAAATGTGCTCATCACACTAGAGATTACTAAGCTTATTAATCACATTCTTAACTCGATTTTCATACGTTAGAGGTTCAACCCAAAATCTCGCTTGCTTGGAAATTTTGGACAATAAGTGACTTTGATTAATAAGTATTCTAATCGAATTAGCCAACGACTCTGAGGAATTATCGTCAAAAAAAATAGCAGTACTATCACTTAGAATTCTTCTGTGAGAGGTAGTGTCACTGGCAACTATTCCTAAGCTAGCAGCAGCATATTCTACAATTTTTATCGGGAAACTATCTCTAAACCAGGATAACTCTGGATACACTACAAGTCCTATACTAGCTCGGGACATTTTTTTAATTACTGTCTCGCGTGGCATAAATCCAAAGACTGTAATATTTTTCGAGACTCTATTCGATACATTATCACGAAAGTATTTTGGTTCTATTCCAATTATTTCAATTCGCCAGTCTGGAGATGATTCAGATATACTAGAGGCAGCATCATTAATTAAATCAACATTTAATGGTATCCCGATCTGATTTGATAAGCCAACATAAATAATGATCCTCTCTTTTTGTGATAAGTTTTCATCAAAGTATTTCAATTCTTCAGAATTAATACCCATTGGTGCCATGGCTGTCCTCAGTGGGTGTAGTGCAAATCTATTTTTAAGAAAGTCCGCAATTGGTGCAATTATAATTCTCCTATTCTTAGATATCCTATTCATAAAATATTTTTGAAAACCTTGGGGAGAGCGGTGAACTTCGCATACAAAAAGGTGGTTTGACTTTATTGATAGTAAATAGGTCAGCAAAATATCTCTGCACCAGATTATTTTTGGCTTGCCTCTCAGTTTTTTTCTAATCATGAGTGCATAAAAAATTAAGAAAAAATTAAATCTTATTTTAATGAAACGTTTAAATTTACGCGACAGTATATTTTTAGCTAGTTGACTTCCCGTCATCTCAATCAAGATTTTTGACTCGCGAGATGTTCCAATTTCTGGCGTTATTATTTTTACAGGATATCCTATTTTTTGAATTGCTCGTGCGGTGTATTCAGTAGTAACTCCATATGCTTTCTCAGTAGGAAATCTAGTTGGGAGAATAAACACTATTTCAAGAGGTTGAATTGTGCTTGCCATAATGAAGAAGTCTACAATACTTTGAACATTATATTGAATTACCTGTGAGCTAAGATTAGTGTCTGAACGTTATTATGGGCATTAGTAAGTTCAAGTGATTTAGAATTGAACAATACAAGAATAGAAGTCTTAAATTTATAGTTGCGAAATTTTCAATTGTAATTTTCTGAATTATGCCAAGCGGCTAAAATTATTAGACTCCATAGAAATCTAAAATTTTTATAGTCGCCCTCCATCGGTGATTTTGAAATATTTAATAATTCCTTTTTATCAAATGAAAAATTATTACTTAAATATTCCATATGCTCCAATATTAAATTATTACTATTGCGTAACCAATGACCAAGCGGACTTAAAAATCCATTTTTTTTCTCAAGAATTGGCAGTGAAAGTAATTCTGGATAGTGCTTCGTAAGTATTTGCTTGTTCAGGAAATTAAATCTACTTGCAGCCATTTTATTATAGCCAACGCCAATCAATTTCTCAGATTGAAATGGGCTGCGAGCTTCAATAGAAAATCTCATTGAGATTCGGTCTAGTTTCACATTCGATTCCATACTAAGCCAAGTTTTCATATCCCTAAACATTACGGGACCCACTTTGCCTCCATTTATTCGTAAGAACATAGCTAACGCATCATCATCTAACAGAACATGCTTAAAAGTATAATCCTTAAAATTTTTTTCTAAATACTTCGTTGTTGATATTTCATGCCAACGGAGCCAATATTCCCAGGTTTCTGTTGAAGCACTAGCCAGAGCAAAACTATTTAAAATCTTGTATTTAGTATCGCTTAATCCTAACATTTTATTTATAAATCTATTATTAAATCTAGGTAGATTTCTGCTTCTATTAATTAGAGAATACCTTTCATATCCGCCAAAGATTTCATCTGCTCCATCTCCAGTTAAAACAAGTCTATGTCCATGAAGCGCTATTTGGGAATAAAGAGCCATCATCGAAATACCATTTGGATTTGAATTAGGCTCACCCATAGCTGACACATACTTATAAATCTGGTCACTTAGCGATTTAATGCTTGGCATTTCTACAGGAAAAAAACTTATACCTAATTTTTTTGAAATGATTTGTGCGGCTTTGAAATCCCGATTGTAGGTTATTTTATCTGAATCAGACCATTTCATAGTATAAGCAGTACAGTTTAAACCTAATCTTGCTGTTTCAATTGCAATTATTGTGGAATCAATTCCTCCTGACAAAGATAGAGCTAAGCTATTATGCCCCTCCACTCTTTCATTTAATGCGCTACGAACTACTTTTCTAATATCGAGATTTGCAGGTTCAGTGATAGCATAAGGAACAAAGCATTGTTTATTTATAATTTGTAAATCCTTTAAATTGATTTCGATAAATTCACCTGGCCGAACTGAACTAATCTCTTTATACATTGTTTTGGGGCTTAGTACATATCCTAACTTCAAATACGCCGATATGGATTGATAATCTAGTGACAAATTACTTAGATACTTTTTTATGATATCTAATTGAGAAGCAAATATAAGGTAGTCTTTGCTCATAGAATAGTAAAGTGGTTTTTTCCCCAAATAATCGCGCGAAAGTAAAATTGTATTTTTAGTGGAATTATAAAATGCAAATGAAAACATGCCCTCAAAATGTTTGATACTTTCCAATCCATAGTATTGTAAAGATTTAAGAATTACTTCTGTATCTGATTCTGTAATAAAATTTATACCATCCGAAATTAGTTGTTTCTTTATTTTTTTGAAATTATAAATCTCGCCGTTAAAAACTATACAATTTTTGCTTTTTATATCTTGCATGGGTTGGTCACTTCGGGGATGAGGGTCAGTCATCGCGAGTCTGGTGGCAGCAAATAAAAAATTTTCACCCAATGCCAAGGATTTTTCACTATCAGGACCGCGATTGCTTAACAGCCTAATATTTGAATCAATGTGTTGCTTAATACCCCTACCAACACCACCTACTATTCCACACATTTGGATATCTTAGCCTATAGTTTAAGTATATTTATCGATAATCTTATTTTTTGAACATTAATACAGATGAAATTACCAATTAGGACAAAGACCCAATATTTTTCCTTCACGTAAAATTGAGAAATAAAGCTTTGTAATATACCTTTATAACTGGCACTCTTCATTCAAAAGTTTAATATGTTTCTGTGCGACTTAGAAACTCTCAATAGAAATCTTTCATATATTTTTTCACCAGTAAAGTTTGTCAAAATATATTTTTGACCTTCTCTTGCAACTTTATTAACAAGTATTGGATTAGCAACTAGGTATTTCACAGTATCTAGAAAGTTTTCAAAATCTCCCAGCTTGTATGCAAAATAGTTTTTATTATTAACCAAACCCAATATTTCATGAGATTTATCATCAGGTCCTATGTAAGCACACCCAAAATACATCCCTTCGAGAACATTCATAGAAGGAATCTGGACAATTTCTACTCCTGTAAAGAACATTGTGTATTCAGAGTAGAGCTGATCGATTGTTCTCTTAGAAAAATTATGCTGATAATCACTAATATCTGGCTCGTAAGCAAAATAAGGCATACCAAAAGAGTAAGATCTAAATGTAGCTCTATCAGGATTTAGAAATGTTGTGTGAGTAATTTCTGATATTTGCTTATTTAAGTGAGGACCTATGCTTCCCATCATTAGGCACAGATTTTTTCTCTTAATATTTTCAAGATTTGAATTAACATTATTGCCAATTAATGTAGATTTATGGGGGGGGGGCAGGGAGTTTAAGTGGTCAATTACAAATGGAACGTGTATTTCAGGGATGTAATCCTTATATAATAATTTAAAGATTCGACTACTGGTAACATGACCTTCTGAGATTACTATCGGGTATTTTAATTGAGGAATTACCTCAAAAATTTTCTGTGCATTTCTATTGTAGTGCGTCATATTGATTAACGATAAGCCTTTAAAATTACTCAACTCAAAAAGATATCTTTCTTTGTCTGAGTTCCAACCTACGCCTAAATCATAAATAACTGAATTCTGGGGGGTAACGTGATTTACACTTCGAAAAATTTGTATCTTTTTATAAGGTATACGGTTAATTATGATCCACAAATAAAATTCTATTTTGTTGAAAAATTTTGTTAGAAAAACTTTTTTTGTTATTTTACCTCTAAATGATGTCGAATATCCAGTGTACAAAATTGCTAATTGGTTTCTTGCTAATAAAAATTCAAATAATGCTTCATAGCGGAAATAATGCTTTTCGCCTTTTAAAATCTTTTTTACAATCTTTTTATAATGAAAAATATGTGGGTCTACAACTACATACAACAATTTAGACTCATTAGACATTAGAGTAGCGCCTCGGTGCCTTTCATTAATAATTGATCAAATGTAGAAGTTGATTATACCTCTAGAAAATAACAAAGTGATTTATTTGAAATAACAATTGTGAATGCTTAAAAAATCCTTATTTAATGTTAAAAGTCAGGTTGAAGTAGATACTGAAATTCACCCTTTACTTTTGAAGTCAATTAAATTCTTTAATTGCAGGCAAAATTCTTGAGTCACTAAAGGTAATGACTTCGTAAGTACGATAGGTAAGGTATCATACATTGGGTGAATAAATACGAAAGAAAAAAGATTATAAAAATCATTTTGATTAACCCTCACCTTTATTACTTTAGGCAATTAAGGTTTGTTTGGAGAAAATTATCTGCTAGTCCCATCAACACCGCACAATTGCCCGAAAATTCGAAAGGTATTGCCTCAAAATATTACGATTTTTTAATAAAAATCCCGCAGGAAAATAAGCAAATAGCATTTTTGATTGATAAAAAGAAAACTTCTATAACAAATAAGTGGGCAGTGAGAATTGTAAAGATTTTTAACTTAGGATTTTTTGAATTTTTAGTATGGCGATGGTTGAATAGTATTAGTTGCAAAACTAAGGTTTACACAAAACTAGATAAAGTTGACCCAAATTATAATGTGGTTGTAGAGCTCGCAAGATCTGTTGATGATTTTGAAATTTCGGAACTTTATAAATGGAGCGCTCGTGGCGGATATACGTATATACATATGACACATTATTATAAGAATACTTCTAAAATCGAGGAACTTTTAAAGATAAATAACGGAATAACCCTAATTTCGCAAGGAGACATCACTAAAAACAAATTTTTTCAGCAATGCTTCCAAGGAGAATTTTCTCAATTGACTTTAGCTCACACTATCGATCATTTGGCCTACTACTCACCAAAAATTCAAAACTTAAGGCAATCGAAGTGTCTTATTGTTGGGTCTCATACTAAGCACAATAATGAAATCTTAAAAAAAGCGATAGATTCTGACTACTTACATCTAGATAGAGTGAAGTTTGCAATTGAATCTGAAAAATTCCCTGGACTATTCTGGAAGGATGATCGAAAAAAATATAAAAATATACAGTCCATGTACACCAATTTTTTAATGTTTTTTACAGGAGTCGAGGCAATTGGCCTTTCCTCCATAAATGTAGTTGAAGGAATGTTTTTTGGATGCTTATTAGTGGCTCCATCTAATTTTGCATACCGAGAGATTGGAATGCTACCGGGTATACATTATGCAGATTATGAGCAAGGAGAGTATGATGATTTTTATAGAGTTTGCTCGTATTACCAAAATAACTTAAAAGCAGCGACTAAAATAGGGTTGAATGGCCAGCTATTTGTAAGAGAAAAAATGAAATCTGAATTTGTTTTTAAATTACTATTACAAGATATCGAAAATAAGCTTAATACTAGAGAATTTTAAAAATTCAAATTAATGGATTTAACCTTAACAACCGTCCTAGTAGGAAGCGAAATAATTTAAATATAAGAAAATTAAACCCCTTTTTTTGTAATTTCGCTTGAATAAAATATCTATAAATATAACTTAGTATTAAATTTCCTTCTCGCTTTTCCAAATTAGAGATGAAGTATCCAAGTTTTTCATCATTTAGTGGGAGTTGATTTAATCCACTTGCGCGTTCTGTTCTACTCACTATTCTATTGCCAACCGTATGTGAGAAATCACCACCCAATACTTTCCTATAACGTCTCACATATTGTGAATTCTCTAGATACTTTAAATTATGTTTTGCTAATCCATTGTAAGTTAACACATGGTCAAAACTAAAAATGCGACTTTTTAGAAGCTCATTAATATTAATGCTTTTAGTAGGAAAAATAGAGTGCCAAATTGAATTATGATATACAAAGAATATAAATTGCAACTTTCGAATTATTGGCTTAGAATTGAAATTATATCGCTTCTGTTTTTCAGACAGTTTGAACTTTTCATTATTTTCAGTTAATGGTAAAACATGGCCTATATAAATAAATTCAGCAGGGTAATTGTTTTTGAGCTGAGTGGCAAAATCTAAAATATAGTTGACACTGAGCCGATCATGGCCATCAACAAACATGAAATATTCAGAATTTACTTGCTTTAAAAGAAACAGGAAATTATTGACACCGCCTGTATCCGATTCTTGTGTAAAAATAATCTTGTTTTGAAGGTTAACCTCTTCAAGCATGTCTAGTGATTTATCTGAACTACAATTATCAGAAAAAATAAATCTAACAGTAAAATTTGGTGGGATCATTAATCGTTGCAAGTCTACTAAAAGCTCGGCTAAATACTCACCCTCATTCTTTAGTGGAATAAGTAAATCTAATGTATGCATAACGTTGGTCTCACTAAAATACCATATCATAAAATCAATTGCTTTGACTGTGAGTAAACTAGCGCATCTCTATTTTCTTAAAAATTTTGTTATTTTATGTTAAACAAATGACGAGACTTATTCTAAAGAATTAATTTATTATATTTTGGATTTCTCAATATAAATTCGTTATGAAGTAACCTTACTATGTTTTCTAGTTCCCATCGATTGGTGAACCCATATTTACGCTTTAGCCATTGCTTTCCCTCTACAATCAATAATTCTTTGTTTTCAGCGAAGGCCTCAGTCTTCATGAGCTCTGAGAAGTTCATGAGAAACTCCTCACGTTCTTCAACAAGCAAGTACTTACTGACTCCAATCGCTCTATTTTTACCATAAATTCGCAAAGCCAATTCTTTAAATGATAGATAACCCCTAAAATTGTCATTATCGAAGATTTGTATTTTATTATCAATCCAAAATTCTTCTATAAAATCTCTGTGGAGCATAATGGGCCCCTCTTCTAGATTCCAAACCAGTCCAGTATTTTCAGCAAGCAGCGGATAATATGGACTTTTCGAGCTGATAAATCCATACGCCACTATCTTTTGATAATTATCAGCTTCTTGTTCGAAAGAGATTAAACTAATTTTTTCAATTTTGGAGTCAACTGGTAGGCACATAATCCAATCCGGCTCGTAATTACTTAATGCGAAAGTTAAGCCCTCATTAAATCCACGATTAATTCTGTATCCCTCATTTAAAGTGTTCATATCAGTGGCTCTGACATTTACATATTTACTTGCAAGGTTAGAACTAGTACTAGAATCTACAACTACTACAGAGTCAAAGCCCAAATTTAATAATTCTTGCCTTAGATTATCGCATTCGCTTCCTAGGTTTCTGTTTAAGATAACTGCGCAATATTTATTATACATAATTATAGCCAAAGTGAATTAAAATTCTCTCAATTGCTTTTTTAACACTTAAATATAGTTCAATTTTTAAATCAATTGAATTACTTTTTAATCTTTGCTCTAATTCCTTATAGATATCGATAAACCATTCATCCGCAAAGTGATAATGACCAGCAATCAAAACCTTTTCCTCGTTAGTGGCATTACTATCTTGAAGCATCCATTTCTTCCATTTATTACCCTTGACCACCATTTCATTTAGCTTCTGAACTAAATCGGATGCACCAATTTGATTCGCTAAGTTTAAAAAAGTTCGAGTTTCTATGGTACCAAATTCTGGGGCTATATTTGCTCCATGTATACCAAACCGGTTATGCCACTCCAATGCCTGATTTGATAAATAATCAGCATTGTGTTCTTTGAGCCATATGCCGTTTTGTCTACACATATCCAAAATTTTTGTTATTTGAAAACTTGCAGGTAGTATTCCTTTCGCATCAAGAGGGTTATCATAATTTCCGACATTCTTTAGCTCATTTACTTTAGTCCCTGTTTGCTGTACAAAAAATTTTGGTTTTGGTAGCTTTAATTTTTTTAAGTCAAAGAACATTTCCATCAATTCTTCTTCAGCTAAGCTGATTTGCGAAGATCCAAACGCCTGTTCCTCAGTTCCAATTTCGTAATAAACTGAACTTTTTGATATTCCCTCACAAAATCCTACAATTTCACAAGTAATTGCTCGAATCTCTCCCTTAGTAAGACCATATTGCAATCCTAAACTTGCATCAACATGAATAAGATCAAACCCTGACTCTATATCCGCACGTAGCGATACCAAGAGACTTTCCATTTCGATATTGAGTTGCGGCACTTCTCCATTTAAATCCCGATTTTCCAATTGCCATGGGCCACTATGGTCACGACACAAAATTACATTATTTTTTTTATCTCTACTTCTCACATATTCCGTAAAAGCTTCCGTTGACCATTTCTCAACGTAGCCTCCTCCTAAAGAAGAGCATTCTACTTGGCGCCTGCTTGGTATTAGACCAATAGGAAGGTCATACTCTTGTGCAAGTTCAATTACTGCATCTACGCTATTCTTTGACATTGGACCAGCGCCCAAAAAAGTTACTCCATTATTAATTAAATATTCAACCTTATCAATTCGTCTCATAAAAATTCCCAAATTAGTTTACCGGTCTTTTCGTATAACAATATTTCCAAAACTTCTGAAACAGCCCCTCTTCCGCCTTCACGTTTTAGTTTATCGCTAACTTTTTCAATAAAAGCTGGATGAGCGTTTTTTGGAGCAAAACTTCTGCTTACATGGGAGATGCATGGAATATCAGTAAAACTATCGGCAACATATGCAGTTGAATCTTTACGAAAATTATTTTTAATCCAAAACGGCCTTTCATTCTCTGATATTAGTGAGAGTTCTAAACCCATATCTAATACTCGACGTTTCGATATTTCAAAGCCCCGACGGTCTGCGGAGACTATATGAATTTTAAAGTAATTTGCACCAATTTCTATAGCACGCGCATCATGACTTCCCAATTTTTTAAAAACTTTACCTAGATTTGAGTAGTAAAAAGTTCCATCAGTAAACACTCCATCAAAGTCAAAAACTATATTTTCAATCATTTTACTAAAACTCCAGATCGCAATTATGGAACCTTATATCTTTTTAATATACCATACAAGCCTGTCTTAAACTTAAAAGATATGGAGATAATAATGGACATTATAAAACCTAAAATCGTAACTAAACCTTGGGGGAATGAGCATTGGTTGGCTGATGGAATACGTACGCCGTACGCGCTCAAGAGGATAACGTTTTTAAAGGGTCAGCAATCTAGTTTACAGGTTCATAAATTTAAGTATGAAACTAACTATGTCTTATCTGGCAATGGAATACTCTTTTTGCGAGAAGAAATATTTGATGTTGAAAAGTACTTAGCAAGTGATAATAAATCTAGTTTCCAAGCAGAGATAAACAATGGGCTTAGAGAATTATTAATCAATGCTGGGGATGTGATTGATGTCAAACCAGGCCAGATTCACAGAGTGGTTGCAAAATCTGATTTAATTTTTATAGAAGCGAGTACAAGTGAACTTGATGATGTAATTAGATTAAGCGATGATACTGGGCGAGGTCATGGGAAAATTCAGAGTGAACATGAAAGCTAATGTACTGATATCTACCGCTGGGCCAGGCACTCGGATGGCAACTGTGTATCCTGATATTCATAAATCTCTTTTACCCTACAATGGAAGGCCAATACTTTACGAAATTATAAGTAAAGTTCCAGAGAAATTTCAGATTTGTATTATTCTTGGTTATAAATCAGAACAAATTAAAAATTTCTTAGCAATCATGTTTCCTGATCGAAAATTTGAATTTGTTTACGTTGATGATTGGACTTCTAGTAAGAGTGGAACCGCTTACTCACTAAAATTTGCAAGAGATTCAATTCAGGATACTTTTTGGTATTTACCCTGCGATGGCGTGTATACTGAAATGGATTTTTTCAAAATTAAGTCACCCGAGAATCTTTTTATAGTATCAAAAATCAGAAATAATGAAGCCAAAGAATATTTAACCATGGAACTCAAGGAAAAGAGGGTTTTATCTAAAAAATTTAAGGAGAAAATTAGTAAGCAGAGTACTTATGCATTCACTGGCGCAATGAAAATAATGGATAAAACTAGGTTTTTTACGAAGTTAGAAAATTTGAATTCCAAAGAATTCATAGACGTAATAGATATTGGCGACCTAACCTATATTACTGAAAATTGGACTGATTTAGGAAATTTATTGTCGTATAAAAAAAATAGTTCCACTAAGGTATTTGATTTTTCAAAAAATGATGAATTTACCTATGAATTTGAAAAATTTATATTAAAATGGTGGGCAAATCCTAAAATTGCTCAATTAAAATTAAAAAAACCAAGTCATATTCCAGAGGCGTTTCCAAGGAATTCAATAAGTGTAGGTGAATTCTATAGATATGAGCTCGCAAAAGGGGTAACTTTTTATGACAGTGTTAGCCCGGATAATTTTCAAAACTTTCTAGATTGGATGGTAACCAAAGTATGGAAGCCAAAAAATATTGATATCACGAACGACTTATCTAAATTCTATAAAGAAAAAACAATTTCGCGCATTAAACTACTAGGAAGTAAGTTAAATTCCAAAAAGTATAACCCGAATAGTGTTAACGGAGTTACTGTAAAAAATTGGAGACTTTACTTCGAAGAAATTAATTGGAACTTGTTGATTAATTCCAACTATCCTACATTTATTCACGGAGATCTGCAATTTGACAATATTATACACGACAAAAGAGAGAATAAATTTGTATTAATTGATTGGAGATACGAGTTTGGCAATCAGTACCTGTATGGAGATCTATATTACGATTTTGCAAAATTACTCGGTGGAATTTTGCACAATTATAAATTAATAAAAAATGGAAATTTAGACTTTCAATATCATAAAGGTAAGGCAGAGATACGAATTCCAAGTGTCCAGAATCAAGATGAATTAATTAATATACTCGAAACTTCTGCACTCAATGTTAATTTAGATTTAAATAAAGTTAGGTTGTTGGTCCCACTAATTTTATGGAATATGGCCCCACTTCATAAGGAACCCTTTTCAAGCATTTGCTGGAGTTTAGGGCTAAAATATTTTGAAAATTATACACATGACTAAATACTTTGCAAGTTTGTCTGAATTCCCGGGCTCAACAGGAACTTACTATTACAATAAATTTTTTCAACACTATGACATACCAGCATCTTATACAGCTTTTAAAGCTGTTGATCTAAGAGATAGTATACAACTATTAGTGAATCAAAACTATTCTGGGTTTAGTGTGTCAATGCCTTTTAAGAGCCAAATTGTTGCATATCTGGATGAATTTGAGGCTAATGTTGAAACTTATAATTCTTGTAATTCTGTTTTAGTAAAAGGCAATATCTTATCGGGTTTTAATACAGATATTTATGGAGTTAATAAACTTGCCCAGTATTTAGATCCAAATGACAAAATTATTTTATTGGGTATGGGAAATATTGGGAAAATGTTGATGCACTATATACTTTCTTTAGGATTTAATGTCAAAGTTTTTTCAAGGTCCCTAAATAATTGGGAGGAGCGACATTCACATTGTGATATTGTAATAAATTGCACACATTTTGGGACTGCCAATTCATATTCCCCAATTGATTTTTTAAATGGAACAAGTAAAGTTTTCGATTTAACCTTTAATGGAAAGGGATTACAGAAGTTGTCAAAGAATATTCAGTATTATCCAGGCCTCTTTTTTTACAAAGAAGTATTTTTAAAGCAATTTGAGATTTATACTGGAATTAATCCCCAATCTGAGTTATTCGATAAATTCACTGAAGAAAGAGAGACTAAGTTTTAAAGTTTACCTAGTTTCCTTACTATTATCATCAATATAAGTTTTAATAATAGTAATTAAGTATATTACAATAAAGAATAGTGCCAAGTAATAACTAATTTCTTTTACCCAAGAGATAGAGCCAGAGTAGAAGCCAGCTAAGGTAATGCCAACTCCCCAAAGAAGGGCGCCTAAGGCATTTGCCGATAAGAACTTGTAGTAATTCATCTTTACC
>Ga0172372_10009445_pt1 | contig 12688 bp, 13 predicted proteins | sample LakKiv5m_2_FD_114544 | JGI IMG/M metagenome (GOLD analysis project Ga0172372, IMG submission 114544) | Freshwater microbial communities from Kabuno Bay, South-Kivu, Congo - kab_092012_9.5m | ecosystem: Environmental > Aquatic > Freshwater > Lake | place: Democratic Republic of the Congo...
GCGGGCTGAAGTGTCGCGATCTGGACGCCCGAGGCGATGAGGGCGGCGAGCGCCACGGGGGCGAGGCGGGCGAAGGGGCGGTGCATGGCGTTGACCTTCCTTGGTAACGGGTTCGGGGGTGCCGTGGCGGGAATCGCGCCTCCTCGCGCGGGACCCGGCGTCGGGTTCGACCGGCGGCTGGGCCATGTTCCCGCCACGACGGATCGACCCTGGCATGTCGCGGCCCCCCGCGCCGTGATCCCCCTCACCCCCCGCGCGGTCCGGGCGGGCGGAGAACGACGCGCGCGTCCTTGCGCGCGATCGTCCGTTGACCGGGGCGCGCCGCGCCGCATCTTTGCGAATGTTCGCTGCGGTTGCCGGAGGGGGGAAAGATGACGCGCGCGCCGTCCGAAGGACGCCCGATGCCGCGCTGCGCGGCCCTGCTCCGCCTCGTGCCGCGTGCGCTCGCGCGATGACCGAGACGCGCCAGACCCTGCGGCCGCTCGAGGTCGCCTCCTCGGCCCCGCTTTCGGCCGATGCGACCATCGCCTTCATCGGCCATATCGAGACGCCCTGGACCCTGCCCGAGGCGTGTCCGCGGCAGGGCTCGCCCGACGGGCCCGAATGCACGGTCGTCGTCAACCCTCCGTGGGAGGCGGCGCTGAGCGGGATCGAGGCGTTCGCACAGCTCGAGATCCTCTATTGGCTGCATCTGTCGCGGCGCGACCTGATCGTGCAGAACCCCCGCCACGGCGATGCGCCGCGCGGCACCTTCAGCCTGCGCTCGCCGATCCGGCCCAATCCGATCGGGCTTTCCTCGGTCCGGCTGGTCGCGCGGCAGGGCAGCAGGTTAATCGTGCGGGGGCTCGAATGCGTCTCGGGCACGCCACTTGTCGACATCAAGCCCGACCGCTGCCGCTTCACGCCGCCGGCCCCGCCGGGCTGAGGGCGGGATTGCCGCGGGGGCGTTCCGGCCTACTCTTTGCGGAAGGGATTTCAAACCGCAGGAGAGAGCGATGAAGCTTCAAATTCCCGCCGTGGTGATGCTGACCCTGTTCGCGGGGGCCGCGGGCGCCCAAGAGATCCGCCCCGAGGTCAAGGCGCGTCAGGGCCAGTTCCAGACGCTGGCGATCAATCTCGGCATCCTCGGCGGGATGGCGCGGGGCGATCTCGCCTATGACGCGGCGCGGGCCGAGGCGGCGGCGCGCTCGATCGCGGGGGTCTCGATGGTCGATCTCGCGGCGCTCTTTCCCGAGGGGACCGATTCGATGTCGATCGACGGCACCCGCGCCGAGCCCGCGATCTGGAGCGATCTGCCCGATGTGCTGACCAAGTGGCAGGCGCTCGGCACCGGGGCGGCGGCAATGCAGGCGGCGGCGGCGAAGGGCCCGCAGGACATCGGCGCGGCGATCGGCGGCCTTGCCGGGGCGTGCAAGGCCTGCCACGACGCCTATCGCACCCCGGACTGACGACCGGGCGATGCGCCGGACCCTGAGGGTCGGTGCGGCCGCGGCGCTCGCGCTCGGGGCGGCGCTCTGGTGGGCGTCGGCGCCCGAGCCCGCCCCGCCCGCCATTGCCTATCCCGCGGGCGATGCGGCGCGGGGCGCGCGCATCTTCCTCGCGGCCGGCTGCGGCTCCTGCCATGCGACGGCGGGGCAGGAGGATCGGCTGCGCCTCGGCGGCGGGATGGCCTTCGCGACCCCCTTCGGCACCTTCCATGCCCCGAACATCTCGCCCGGTCCCGAGGGCATCGCGGGCTGGGACGTCGCCGACCTCGACCGCGCGGTGCGCCGGGGCGTTGCGCCCGACGGGCGGCACTACTACCCGGCCTTCCCCTATGCGAGCTATCGCGCGATGACGGATGGCGATCTCGCGGACCTTCATGCCTATCTGGTGACGCTGCCGCCCGATCCCGCGCCCGACCTCGCGCATGATCTGGCGTTTCCCTTCTCGATCCGCCGCGGCATCGGCCTGTGGAAGCGTGCCTTTGCCCATGAGGGGTGGGTGATGGCCGAGGCGGCCGATCCCGAGGTCGCGGCGGGGCGTTATCTCGTCGAGGCGCTCGCCCATTGCGCCGAGTGCCACACCCCGCGCAACGCGGCCGGCGCGCTCGACCGCAGCGCCTGGATGGCGGGCGCGCCGAACCCGACCGGGCGGGGCCGCATCCCCGCGCTGACGCCCGAAACCCTCGGCTGGTCGGCGGCCGACATCGCCTTCTACCTCGAGACCGGCCTGACCCCCGACTACGACAGCGCGGGCGGCCACATGGTCGCGGTGATCGAGAACTTCGCGCGCCTGCCCGAGGCCGACCGCCGCGCGGTCGCGGCCTACCTCAAGGCGCTGCCTGTCCGCTGACCGGGCCGGGCGACAAAGGCGCGCCCGCTGTCATCAGCCTGACTCCTCCATGTCCCCATCATCTGCTCGATTCGGCCACCGCACCAAAAGGAGCATCGGACATGAAGGATTTCGAGCGCGACTATCCCGACCATCGGCAGGCGATGGGGTATCAGCACGGCGACGAGCCGCAGTGCAACACGTCGGACAACCGCAATTTCTACGAGGTCATGGAGGCGCGCGTGGCGCGTCGGGGCTTTCTGATCGGCGGCCTCGCCTCGATCGCGACGGGCCTGATCGGCGGGTCGCTGTCGGGGCGCGCGGCACTCGCGCAGTCGACCGCGGCCGCGGGCCTCATCGGTTTCAAGCCCGTGCCCGTCAGCTTCGACGACACGGTCGTTCTGCCCGAGGGCTACCGCTATCAGGTGCTGGGTGCCACGGGCGCGCCCATCTCGGGCGACATGCCCGCCTATCGCCCCGGAGCCAACACCGGCGCCGAGATGGAACACCAGATCGGCCAGCATCATGACGGGATCCACTATTTCCCCATCGACGGCTCCTCCGCCGACGGCATCATCTGCGTCAACCACGAATACATCGAGCCGCGCTTCCTCCACGCCGAAAAGCCCGGCTACAAGGGCGCCGCGATCGACGACGTGTTCGTCGTCTACGACGCCGACGGCAAGCGCGACGACGACGAGGTGCGGATGGAGATCGCGGCGCATGGCGTCTCGGTCTATCGCACCACGCGGCAGCCCGACGGCATCTGGACGATCGTCGCCGACCCCCACAACCGCCGCATCACCGCCGGCACCCCGATGCAGATCGCGGGGCCGGTGCGCGGCTCGGACCATGTGCGCACGAAATACAGCCCCGACGGCACCATGACGCGCGGCACCGTCAACAACTGCGCCCATGGGGTCACGCCCTGGAACACCTACATGACGGCCGAAGAGAACTGGGCGGGCTATTTCGCCAACACCACCCAGACCGACCAGAAGCCCGACCTGCCGCGCGAGCATGCGCGCTATGGCGTCTCGACCGACCCGCGCGGCGGCCGGTATGGCTGGCATCTGGCGAAGTCGGGCGCGGACGAGCACCTGCGCTGGGATGCCACCAGCCGGGGCGCCTCGGCCATCGAGGATTACCGTAACGAGCCCAACACCTTCGGCTGGATGGTCGAGATCGACCCCTTCAGCCCCGATGCCGCCCCGGTCAAGCGCACCCACCTCGGCCGCTTTGCCCATGAGGGCGTCGTTTTTGCCCCCACCGTCGAGGGCGCGCCGGTCGTCTGCTATTCGGGCGACGATTCGCGCTTCGAATACATCTACAAGTTCGTCTCGGACGGGGTCTTCGTGCCGGGGCAGACCGACGGATCGATCCTCGACACCGGGACGCTCTATGTCGCGAAGTTCAACGACGACGGCACCGGCGAGTGGCTGGCGCTCGCGCCCGGCCGCAGCGGGCTGACGCCCGCGAACGGGTTCGCCGACCTCGCCGACATCCTCGTCAACACGCGCCTCGCGGCCGACCATGCGGGCGCGACCAAGATGGACCGCCCCGAATGGGGCACCATCGATCCGCGCACGGGCGAGGTCTATTTCGCGCTGACCAACAACTCGCGCCGGACCCAGGCCCAGGTCGATGCCGTGAACCCCCGCGCCGTCAACAACTTCGGCCAGATCGTGCGGTGGCGCTATGAGAACGGCGATCACACCAGCCCGACCTTCGGCTGGGACCTGTTCGTGATCGCGGGCGGCAAGACGACATCGGCGCTCGCGACCGGCGGCGCGCTTGGCGATGACAGCATCTTTGCCTGCCCCGACGGCTTGTGGTGCGACAGCGACGGGCGGCTCTGGATCCAGACCGACATGGGCGACATCGGCCCCGACTACTCCGGGCCGCTCAAGGACTTCGGGATGAACGCGATGCTCGCGGCGGATCCGGCCACGGGCGAGATCAAGCGCTTCCTGACCGGTCCCTGGGGGCAGGAGACGACGGGCGTCGTCACCACGCCCGACGGCCGCACGATGTTCGTGAACTTCCAGCACCCGGGCGCCCATGCCACGCCCGAAGACTTCGCCGCCGGCACGTTCGGCTCGGGCTTCCCTGACTATGACGGCACCGTGCCGCGCTCGGCCACGATCGTGATCACGCGCGCCGACGAGGGCGTGGTCGGCAGCTAGGCCGCATGGCTCGGGGGCGCGCCAGGCGGCGCGCCCCCACCGTCGCCGCGATGCGCCCGCACCTCATTGCGCTGATCCTTGCCGCCGCCCCGGAACCTATCGCCGCAGGGGATGCGGCCGCGCGCGGGGCCGTCGTCTATGCGCTCCATTGCCTGCGCTGCCACGGGCCGACCGCGACCGAGGGCCAATCGGGCGACATCCGCGGGCTCGACATCGACACGATCACCGGCGCCGTCCGCTCGGGCCCCGGCATGATGCCCCTCGTGGGGCTGTCCGAGGCGCAGATCGAGGACCTGCGCGCCTATCTCGCGTCGCTGCTGCGCGGCTGAAGGCCGCGCGACTCCGCCTCAGGCAGAGGCGCGCGCGATCGCGGCGCGGATCATGTCCGCGGCCTCTGCCGCGTCCGCCCAGCGCATGACCTTGACCCACTTGCCCTTTTCCAGATCCTTGTAGTGCTCGAAGAAATGGGCGATCTGCTCGATCAGCACGGGTGGCAGGTCGGTGTAGTTGCGGATCCCCGAATAGAACGGGTGGAGCGCATCGACCGGCACCGCGAGGATCTTCTCGTCAAGGCCCGACTCGTCCTGCATCATGAGCGCGCCCACCGGCCGGCAGCGGATGATCGCGCCGGGCACCACGGGGACGGAGCCGATCACGATGATGTCGCAGGGGTCGCCATCCTCGGAGAGCGAATGCGGGATGAAGCCGTAGTTGCCCGGATAGAACATCGCCGTGTGCAGGAAGCGGTCGACGAACATCGCGCCCGAGGCCTTGTCGAGTTCGTATTTGACCGGCACGCCGCCGACCGGGATCTCGATCACGGCGTTGAGGTCGTGCGGGGGGTTGCGCCCCGAGGTGATCTTCGAGATGTCCATCGCATCGTCCTCGTGTTCGATCGGTCCGCCGTCGCGGGCCTGCCCGGGCCCGCCCCCGGGGGCGCAGCGGCCAAATCCTGCTGCGCATGGCGCGGCTCTATACCGCGCCCCGGCGCGCGGTCAACCCGATCGAGAGGGGTGCGCTAGCGGATCAGCCGCGACCACGTCGCCTCGGGCAGGCCCGCGGCCTCGACATGGCGTCGCGTCGCCTCGAGCTTGGTGAAGACATCCTCGAACCCCTCGGCGCGGCCGTCGGGATCGACATAGGCATAGCCCCCCGTGACGTGAAAGAGCGTCACCATGTCGTCGACCGCGTCGGGCACCACGAGGGTGTGCGTCTCGCCCGGCGGCTCGAAGACGTAAGAGCCCTCGGTCGCCTCCCAGTCGTGTTCGAGATAGCGCCAGCAGCCGCGCAGCACGAAGGCATGCACCGCCCCGAAATGGCGGTGGCGCGACAGGACGCCGGCGCGGCGCACGCGCAGGAGGTTGACGTAGAAACCCTGGCTCACCGACAGCACGAGCGGGCGGAACCACACCCCCTCGGCCTGCGGCACCCAGAAGCCCTGCGGGTCGTCGATGTCGATCGCGCCCGCCGTCACGAGGTCGGGCAGCATCCCGAAGGGCTGCGGGCGGGCATAGGGGCGCTTGCGCGGATCGTCCGGGGCGGTCATGCGAAGATCTCCGAGGCTGCGGCGTAGTTCACCGGGGTGGCGTGCCAGCCCTCGGCGCGGCGGCGCCAGAAGGCTTCCTTGATGCGCATGGATATGGGGCCGGGCCGGTCGTTGCCCATGATGCGCCCGTCGATTCGCGACGCGGGCATGATCCCCCCCGCGGTGGTGCAGGCAAAGATCTCATCCGCCGCGCGGAACTCGGCCACCGGGATCGGGCGCACCGCGCAGGGCAGGCCGAGCTCGGCGCACAGCTCGATCACCGAGGCGCGCGTGATCCCCTCGAGCGCGCCGCGGTCGGGTGTCGCGACCTGTCCGTTCGTCACCGAAAAGATGTTGAAGCCCGCGCCCTCGGTCACGTTGCCGTCGGCATCGAGCAGGATCGCGAAATCCGCGCCTGCGTCGAGCGCCTCGAACTGCCCCTCGGTCAGGTCGCCCCAGTGAAAGTTCTTGACCCGCGGATCGAACGCCTCGGGCGGGATGCGCCGCACCTCGGGGATCATGAGGTGCAGGCCGCGCTCGATCATCTCGGGGCTCGCGACCCAGACCCAGGGCACCGCGAAGGCCATGATGTAGGCGCGCGCGTGCGCCGGGTGGCGCGGCATGCCGGGCGCCGGCGTCGCGCGCACGCAATCCATCGCGACATAGGCCGAACGCATCCCCCCGAGCGCCACCACCCGATGCAGGAGCTGCGCGATCTCTGCGTCGGTCTCGCGCGGGGTCATGCGCAGCTTCGTCATCGAGGCGCGAAAGCGGCGGATGTGATCGTCGAGGCGGAAGAAGTTCCCCTCCCACACGCCCACCACGTCATAGGTCACATCCGAGCGCCGATAGCCCCAATGCGTGATCGGGATGCGCGCCTCGGACAGCGGCATGAACGCCCCGTCCACATAGGCCGCCCCGGTGGTGTAGTCGCTCATCTCCGCGCCCTCGTTGCCCTCGCGCGCAGGATGGCCGCGTTCGGCGGCGGATGGAAGGGGGTCAGGCCGCCCCGCCCCCGCGCCGGGCGGTGTCATAGGCCCGATAGCCCTCCTGGATCGCGATCTGGTCGGCGATGAAGCGCGCATCGTGCCACACGCCCCAGATGAACGACGACCCCCGCCGCGACAGCCACGGCAGCCCGAGGAAATAGACCCCCGGCTCGGGCGACACCCCGCGCTGGTGGCGGGGCTGGCCCTGCGCATCGAAGGCATCGACCTGAAGCCAGCCGAAATCGAGCGCATAGCCCGTGGCCCACAGGATCGTGCCGACCCCCTCGGCCCCGAGCTCGAGATCGGCGCGCGGCGCCGTCACGCACTCGGGCATCGGCAGCATCCGCCGCGCGGCCGGATCCTCGGGCAGATCGAGGCCCATGCGCCGCGCCCAGGCGTCGGCCTCGTCGAGGACCGAGAGGTAATTCGCGTCGCCCCGCGCGATCAGCGCGCCGAGGGTGTCGGCAAAGCGCACGCGCCCGCCGTCGAACCCGACCGTCGGCCCGACGAGGGTAACGCCCTGCGCCGCAAGTTCTCGGAAATCGACCGTGTGGCCGCCATATGCGCCGCTGACCGCGATCGCGACATGCTCGGCCCCGCCCGGCGGCACGGCGATGTCCCATTTCCCGAGAACGCCCAGCCACCAGCAATAATCCCGCCCGCGATAGGCGCGCGGCGGCCGGTCGTGCGGCCCGACCGACAGGAACACCCGCCGCCCCGCGCGCACCAGTTCCTCGGCGATCTGCGCCCCCGATGCCCCGCAGCCCACGACCAGCACCGCGCCCGGCGGCAACTGCCCGGGGTTGCGGTAATGCGCCGAATGGATCTGCACCACCCCCGCCCCCTCGGGCACGATCGGCGGGATGACCGGACGCTGGAACGGCCCCGTCGCCGCCACCACATAGCGCGCCCCGACCTCGCCCACCGAGGTCTCGGCCAGAAATCCCGCGCCCTCGGGGTTGCGCCGCACCCGCGTCACCTCGACCCCGGTGCGGATCGGCGCGTTGATCCGGCGGGCATAGGCCGCGAGGTAATCGGCCATCGCCTCCTTACCCGGGAAGGCGTCCGGGTCGATCCCCTCGAAGGTCGCGCCCGGAAAGCGGTCGTGCCAGGCCGGACCGTTCGCGACGAGCGAATCCCACCGACCCGAGCGCCAGCGCTCGGCGATGCGGTCGCGTTCGAGCACGAGATGCGCGATCCCCTGCGCGCCCAGATGCTCGCTCATGGCGATGCCCGCCTGCCCGCCACCGACCACCAGCACCCCGGTTTCCTGCCGTGCCATTCCCGCGCCCTTCCCTTCGACAGGGCATGATTACGGGGCGCGCGCGCGCGTTCAAACCAGTTTCTTTCGCAGCGCTGCATAGGCAGCCCCTAATCAGCGGCCTCGATGATTTGCCTGTGCCTATTCCGCGCGAAGGAATCTCCTGCTTTCCTTCGCCTGCGAGGCGGGGCAAACTGTCCGGATCCGTCAGCGGGAGGCGCCCATGACCCAGCACGACCCCGGCCTCGCGGCCCTTGCCCAACTGCGCGCGAATGTCGCCGCACCCTTCGAGCGGGCATACGCCATGCCGAAGTCGGTCTATACCTCGGCCGATTTCCTCGCGCTCGAGGAGCGGCACATCTTCGCGGCCGAATGGCTCTGCGCGGGGCGGGCGGATGCGCTGGCGGAACCGGGCGACTATCTGACGATGGAGATCGCGGGCGAGCCCGTGATCGTGCTGCGCGACCGCGACGGGGCGCTGCGGGCGATGTCGAACGTCTGCCGGCACCGGATGTCCACGCTGCTGACCGGGCGGGGCAATGCGCGCGCCATCGTCTGCCCCTATCACGCCTGGACCTACAACCTCGACGGCAGCCTGCGCGGCGCGCCGGCGATGACGCTCAACGAAGGCTTCTGCCGCGAAGATATCGCGCTGCCGCAGGTGCGCTGCGTCGACTGGCAGGGCTGGATCATGGTCACCCTCAACCCCGACGCGCCCCCCCCGGCCGAACGTCTGGCCGAGGTCGACGCGCTGGTCGGGCACCTCGGCATGGGGCGCTATCGCGAGACCTTCCGAGAGGAGTTCCGCTGGGCCACCAACTGGAAGGTGCTGGCCGAGAACTTCATGGAAAGCTACCACCTGCCCGCCTGTCACCACGGCACGATCGGGGGGGCCTCGAAGCTCGAGGAGATGGTCTGCCCCGAGGGGCACGCGGCCTTCAACTATCACTGGATCGTCAAGAACGACAGCGTGCCGCTCGCGCTCGCGCATCCCTCGAACACGGTGCTTCAGGGGCAGGACCGGCGCATCACCTGGCTGCTCGCGATCTATCCCGCGCTGCTCATCACGCTGACGCCCGGCTATTTCTGGTATCTGAGCCTGACGCCCGACGGCCCCGGGGGCGTGCGGGTGCTGTTCGGCGGCGGGATGAGCCCCGAGTGGCTCGCCGACCCCGAGGCGCCGGCGCATCTGGCGCGGGTGCGCGCGCTGCTCGACGAGGTCAACGTCGAGGACAAGGGCTGCACCGAAAAGGTCTATCGCGGCCTCTGCGCCGGGATGTCGGAGCCCGGGCCGCTGTCGCATCTCGAACGCCCGAACTATGATTTCGCCCGCTACATCGCGGGCCGCATGCCCGCCTGACCGCCAGCCGAGGACACCATGGCCCATTACCGCCACCGCCCCTTCAACACCCGCGACACCTATCCCGAACAGAAGCTCGACAACGACCTCGCGCAGGCCGTGGTGGCGCGGGGGCGGATGGTGTTCCTGCGCGGCCAGTGCCCGCAGGATCTCGATACCGCGCGCAATATCAACAGCCACGATCCGGTCGAGCAGACCCACAAGGTCATGCAGAACATCCGCCAGCTGATCGAGGAATGCGGCGGCACGATGGAGCATCTGTGCAAGATCGTCGTCTATCTGACCGATGTGCGCCACCGCGAGGCGGTCTATCGCACGATGGGCGAATACATCCGCGGCGTGCATCCGGTCTCGACCGGGGTTGTCGTCACGGCGCTCGCCCGGCCCGACTGGCTGGTCGAGATCGACGCAACCGCCGTCATCCCGGACTGACCGGCATGACCTTCTCGCTGGTCGCGCGCTGCGCGCAAACCGGGCGCTTCGGCATGGTGCTCTCATCCTCGTCGCCCGCGGTGGCGGCGCGCTGCGCCCATGCCCGCGCCGGCGTCGGCGCCGCGGCGAGCCAGAATGTCACCGACCCCACGCTGGGGCCGCGCCTGCTCGATCTGATGGCGGGGGGCATGAGCGCGCCCGAGGCGATGGCCCGCACCGTCGCGACGGCCCCGCATGTCGCGTGGCGCCAGCTTCTGGCCGTCGATGCGGCGGGGCGGACGGCGGCCCATTCGGGGGCGCGCACGCTCGGGATCAACGCGGTGGCCGAGGGGCCGGGGGCGGCGGCGGCGGGGAACCTGCTGGCGAACCCGGATGTTCCGGCCGCGATGCTCGGGGCCTTCGCGGCCGCGGGGGGCGATTTCGGCGACCGTCTGGTGGCCGCGCTGCGCGCCGGGCGCGATGCGGGCGGCGAGGCGGGGCCGGTCAAGTCCGCCGGGCTTCTGATCGTCGACCGCGAGAGCTGGCCCGCGGCCGAGCTGCGCTGCGACTGGTCGGATGATGCCTGCCCGATCGAGGCCGTGGCGCGCGCCTGGGCGGTCTATGCCCCGCAGATGGCCGCCTATCTCGCGCGTGCCCGCGATCCCGAGGCGGCGCCCGCCTTCGGCGTCCCGGGCGAGCGGCGCTGACGCCCGCCCCATGGCCCCGCGCCTCACGCTTCGGCAGATCGACTATCTCGTGGCGGTGGCCGAGACGGGCTCGATCGCGCTGGCGGCGGCGCGGCTCAATGTCTCGGCCCCGACGATCTCGGCCGCCATCGCCCAGCTCGAGGGGGATCTGGGCCTTGCGCTCTTTGCGCGCCGGCACGCGCAGGGCATGACGCCCACGGGGGCGGGGCGGCAGATCGTCGAGGCCGCGCGCAAGGTGCAGCTTGCCGTGGCCGAGGTGCACGACCGCGCGGCCGAGATGGCGGGGGGCTTGCGCGGCCCGCTGTCGGTCGGCTGCCTGTTGACCTTCGCGCAGGTGGTGCTGCCCGGGTTGCGGCGGGGCTTTGCCGCGCGCGCCCCCGATGTGGCCGTCGCCCAGTCCGAGCGCGACCATGCCGGGCTGATCGAGGGGCTGCGGCAGGGCGCGCTCGATGTCGCGCTGAGCTATGCGCTCGAGATCCCGCCCGACCTCGCGTTCGAGCCCTTGCTCGCGCTGCCGCCCCACGCGCTTCTGCCCGAGGATCACCCGCTCGCGGGGCGCGAGGGCGTCACCGCGGCCGAGCTTGCGCCCCATCCGATGATCCTGCTGGACCTGCCCTACAGCGCGGCCTATTTTCTGGCGCTGTTCTCGGCCGAGGGGGTGATGCCGCGCATCGCCGAGCGGACGCGCGACATGGGGGTGATGCGGGCGATGGTTGCCAACGGCTTCGGATTCTCGATCGCCAACATCGGGCTCGGCTCCGACCGGGCGCCGGACGGGCGGCGGCTGCGGTTCGTGCCGCTGCGCACGCCCGTCGCGCCGATGCGCATGGGCCTGATGCTGCCGGGTGCGGCGCCGCGGCGGGCGGCCGTCGCGGCCTTCTTGGCCCATTGCCGCGATACCCTCACGCTTCAGAGCCTGCCGGGCCTCGCCGCGCCCGCGGGGGCTGAGGGATGAGCGCGATCGACATCGCGGGCGTCTCGAAATCCTACGGCGCGACGCGCGCGCTCGATGATGTGTCGCTCGCGATCGGGGGCAACGCGTTCTTCACCCTCCTCGGGCCGTCGGGCTGCGGCAAGACCACGCTCCTGCGCTGCATCGCGGGGTTCGAGGAGGTCTCGGCGGGCTCGATCCGCCTGCTCGGCCGCGACATCGCGGGCCTTGCCCCGAACGACCGGCCCGTGAACACCGTCTTTCAGAACTACGCCCTCTTCCCCCACATGACGGTGGCCGAGAACGTGGCCTTCGGGCTGCGGATGAAGGGCGTGCCCGAGGATCGCCGGCGCGCGCGCGCGGCGCGGATGCTCGAGATGGTGCATCTGGCCGAGCTCGCGGGGCGGATGCCGCACGAGCTGTCGGGCGGCCAGCAGCAGCGCGTGGCGCTCGCGCGCGCGCTGGCGCCCGAACCCGAGGTGCTGTTGCTCGATGAGCCGCTCTCGGCGCTCGACCTCAAGCTCCGGCAGGCGATGCGGATCGAACTCAAGCAGTTGCAGCAGGAAACGGGCATCACCTTCGTCTTCGTGACCCACGACCAGGAAGAGGCGCTGACGATGTCGGACCGCATCGCGGTGATGTCGCAGGGGCGGCTCCAGCAGGTCGGGACGGCGCGCGAGATCTACGAGAGCCCCGTGAACCGCTTCGTCGCCGACTTCATCGGCGAGACGAACGTGCTGCCCGTCACGGTCGAGGCCGTTTCGGGCGGTGTTGCGCGCGTCATCCTGCCCGGTGGCGCGCGGATCGGCTGCCCGGCCGCGGGGCTCGCGCCCGGGGTGCATCACCTCTCGATCCGGCCCGAGCGGATCGGGATCGCGCCGACGGATGCGCCGGGCACGCTGGCCGCGCGGGTGGAGCGGGTGATCTATCTCGGCACCGACCTGCAACTGGTCGCGCGGCTCGATGACGGGACGGCGGTGCAGGTGCGGCTCCAGAACTCCGCCC
>Ga0172372_10009448_pt1 | contig 12686 bp, 12 predicted proteins | sample LakKiv5m_2_FD_114544 | JGI IMG/M metagenome (GOLD analysis project Ga0172372, IMG submission 114544) | Freshwater microbial communities from Kabuno Bay, South-Kivu, Congo - kab_092012_9.5m | ecosystem: Environmental > Aquatic > Freshwater > Lake | place: Democratic Republic of the Congo...
CCACGCTGGCGCGCGAACTCAAGGCCGCCCAGGGCGAGCTGGCCCGCGTGGCCATGGCCCGCCTGTCCGAATCGCCCGAGTGGCTGGCCATCACCGGCAAGCAGGGCGGCCTGCGCCCGCGCAACGGGCGCGACGGCGGGGCCGGCTTCGAGTTCACCGTGCCCAAGGCCACCGAGCGCTTCGAGGGCGGCCAGCTGCCCGCCGACTGGCGCGAGACCGTGGCCCAGATCGCCACCCGTGCCAGCGCGCTGCTCAAGGAATTCGAGACCCTGGCCACCCAGCTCAAGACCCTGGCGCGCGACGACCCGAGCGACGCCGCGCGTTGTGCCCAGCTCTACAGCCGCATCGGCAGCTTCGCGCCGCGCGTGCAGCACATGGCCGCCACGGCCGAGCTATGGCTGCAGGACCCGGTGGCCGGCCAGGCGCCGCTGGCCAAGTGGCTCGAAGCCGGCATCCAGAACGGGCTGGTCACCCTCAGCGCGCACGCCTGCCCGCTCAACCCCGGCAGCCTGCTGCGCGGCCAGCTCTGGAACAAGGTGCGCGCGGCGGTGGCCACCTCGGCTTCGCTCGTCACCTGCGGCGGGTTTGACCACTTTCTGCACGAAAGCGGCCTGGCCTTCGATGACGACGTGAAGGCGCGCGAGGTGCAAAGCCCGTTCGACCATGCGCAGCAGGGCCGGCTGGTGGTGGTGCAGACGCAGAACGACCCGAAAGACGTCGAAGGCTACAGCCGCGAGATGCTGGACCTGCTGCTCGACGACCTGCGCCAGGTGCGGCGCGGCGCGCTGGTGCTGTTCACCTCCCGGGCACTGATGAAGAGAGCACAGGACCTGCTCGAACGTGGCCTGCACAGCGCGCTGCGCGAGCGTGTGCTGGTGCAGGGCGAGGCCTCGCGCACCGCACTGCTGCAGCGTCACGCCGACCGCGTGGCCGGCGGCGAGGCATCCATCCTGTTCGGCCTGCAGTCCTTCGGCGAGGGGCTCGATTTGCCTGGCGAGCTCTGCGAATGGGTGTTCATCACCAAGCTGCCCTTTGCCTCGCCCAGCGACCCGGTGGGCCAGGCGCGGGCCGACTGGCTCAAGGCCCAGGGCCGCGACCCCTTCAGCGAACTGGTGGTGCCCGCCACCGGCGCCCGCCTGCTGCAATGGACCGGGCGCGCCCTGCGCACCGAGACCGACGAGGCGGTGGTGGTCTGCTACGACGCGCGGCTGCTGCGCCAGGGCTATGGCCGGCGCATGCTCAAGGGCTTGCCGCCCTACCGGCTGCAGCGGCGCGACGCGTCGGGGGTGTTGAGCGACGTGGCCCGCTGACCGATGACCGCCCCGGCGCTGCGCGCCAAGGCATGAAAAATGACGGGGCTTTGGCGTGCCACCGCGCCGGCGCGGAGCGGGTCATGCATCATCCGCCTGCCTTGGCGCAACGCGCCAGTTCTTTCATTCGTCATCCGACCTGACCACCACCATGCTCTACGCCACCCTCAAACTGCTGCACGTGCTCGCCATCGTCGTCTGGATCGGCGGCATGGTGTTTGCCCACTTCTTCCTGCGTCCGGCCGCGATGCAGCTGCCGCCCCCGCAGCGCGTGCCGCTGATGCACGGCGCGTTGCAGCGGTTTTTCAATGCGGTGCTGGTGTCGATTGCGGTGGTGCTGGCCACCGGCCTGTGGATGATCGGTCGTGTGGCCAAGGAAACGGTGCAGGCCGGGCTGGCCTTCAACATGCCGCTGGACTGGACCCTGATGGCCGCCCTGGGCATCGTGATGATGGCCATCTTCGGCCACATCCGCTTCGCGCTGTTCAAGCGCTTGGGCAAGGCTGTGGCGGCGCAGGACTGGCCGGCCGGCGGCGCCGCGCTGGCCAGCATCCGCACCTGGGTCAGCGTCAACCTCGCCATCGGCGTGGTGATCATCGTGATCACGCTGCTGATGGCCTGATGCCGATCAGCTTGGGTTGACCGTCCAGGGTTGGGGCAAGTCCTGACCCCACATGCGTTGCCCGATCCAGCGCAACGCCGGCCCGACGGGCGGGCGCTCGCTGACCTGCACCGCCGGCACCGAGCCGACGGCGTCGAGCGGGCCAAGGTCGAAATTGAACACGTAGTCGGGCTCCTGGCCCATGCGCAGGTCGGTGATGCGCAGCTGGCCGTCGGGCGTCACGGCGGCCTTGATGAAACCGTGCGTGAAGGCGCTCAGGCGGGCGACCGGCTCGGCGCTCGCATGTTGTGCCAGCAGGGCGGTGCCGCGGTCGTGGCTGATCCAGCGTGGCGCGCGTGCGCCGTCGAACACCGACAGGTAGGCCTCGTGGAACTGCGGGTCCGACGGATCGTCGGGCAGGGCGACCACGCGCCACAGCAGGGTCTGCAGCGGCGCGGGCGTGACCAGCACGCGTTCGGCGGCAATGCCCTGCGCCCGCAGCGACACACGGGCCTGCAGTTCCACATGGGTCTGGGCCAGCGCGCTCCAGGCCAGGTAGGCGGTGGAGGCCACCAGGCCCACCGCGTTCCAGCGCAGCCCGCGCGCGCTGCCCTTCAGGCGCAGCGCGGCGACCACGCCCACGATCAGCGGCACGGTGTAGGCCGGGTCGATGATGAACATGCTGCCCACGCCATACGGATGGTTGGTGAACGGCAGCAGCAGCTGGGTGCCGTAGATCGTCATGGCGTCCAGCAGCGGGTGCGTGAAGAGCACCAGCCAGAGGGCCAGTGTCCAGCGCCCGAACAGATGGGCTTCGCGGTGGATGCGCGACACGCCCCAGGCCAGCAGCGGCGCGAACAGCGTGAGCCAGAACAGCGCATGGCTTTCGGCCCGGTGCAGCACCATGTTGAGCAGGGCGTCACCGTGGTCGATGACCACGTCCAGGTCGGGCAGGGTGCCGGCGATGCCGCCCCAGAGGGCGGCTTTCCAGACGGCGGTGCGGCGGCCCATGACGCCGATGGTGATCGCCGATCCAAGGGCGATTTGCGAGAGGGAATCCATGTCGAGGTCGACGGTTTTTGATGGGTGAGCGTGTGCCCGTGCGCAGGACGGTCAGGCACCCGCGGAACCGGCTGTGCCGGGCCGCCTGGTGCGCCCACCGGGGGGTGACGCCGCAGGCGGCACGGGGAGGGGCGTCAGGCCTGGACGACCACCGGGTACTGGGCTTGCAGCCCGTCCGGGCCGCTCACGAAAGGCCGGGTCAGGGCCGCCTGGGCTTCTTCGCCCAGCCGGCGCCACAGAAAGTCGCGCGCATTGCCCGGGTCGCCCTGCACATAGAACTGCGTGGTCAGCAGGGTCTGGCCGTCGAGCTTGACCTTGGCGTGGATGTGTGGCGTGCGACCACTGTAGGGCGCGGGCCTGAGGGTGCGGAAGCGGTAGCGGCCGTCCTTGCCGAGCCGGACCTGGCCAAAGCCCTGGAACGCCGGGTCGGCGCGGCCGCCGTCGCCGGGGTGGTGGTAGTGGCCGTCCTGGTCGCATTGCCAGATCTCGATCACGCCGCCGGCCAGCGGCGTGCCGCGGGTGTCGGTCACGGTGCCGGTGATCCAGGCGGCCTGGCCTTTGCCGTACACCGCCCGGCCGTTGCGCAGCAGGTCAAAGTCGGTGTCGTCGGGCAGGTCCAGCGGGTAGAACGGGCCTTCGGTCTGGCTGGGCGTGGGGCGCAGGCCGCTGCCTTGCGCCAGCGCGGGTGTGAGCCAGGCGGGGGCGGCGGTGGCGGCGATCAGGCCGGCGCCGCGGGCGAGCCAGGCACGACGCGAGGCAGGAGAGGGCAGGGGCATGGCAGGGCCTTTCAGGGCGAAGGTGGGGGGGCGGTCTGCAGGGGCAGCACCACCTGCCGCAGCTGGTGGTCGTCTGCCTCGGCGGTGCCGTCCCGCACTTCGAAGCCCAGGGCGCGCGCAAGTTCCAGCATGCCGGTGTTCTCGCGCAGCACCGTGCCCACCAGGCGCTGCGTGCCGCGCGCGCGCAGGTGGCCGATCATCTTGCGCATGAGCTTGCGGCCCAGGCCGCCGCCCTTGAGGTCGCTGCGCACGATGACACCGAATTCGGCCTCGGTGTTGTCCGGGTCGATGGCCACCCGCACCGCGCCCAGGGTTTCTTCGGCACCGTCGGCGCCGCAGCGCGTGGCAATGAAGGCCATCTCGCGCGCGTAGTCGATCTGGGTCAGCCGCGCCAGCTCGCTGTGTTCGATGCTGCGGCGGCTGTAGAAAACCCGCAGGCGGATGTCCTCCGGATCGAGCTGTTCCAGAAACGCGCGGTGCTGCGGTTCGTCCTCGGGCCGGATCGGCCGCAGCGTGAGCGTTTCGGTGTGGCCGTGGTGGTGCCAGTCCCAGGTTTCGACCAGTTCCACCGGGTAGGGCTGGATGGCGAAGCGGGCGGCGCCGGCCGGGCGGGCCGCGCTCACCCGCACCCGCGCGTCCAGCGCGATGGCGCCCTCGGGGTTGACCAGCAGGGGGTTGATGTCGAGTTCGGCGATCTGCGGTACCTCGGCCAGCAGCTGCGACACAGCCACCAGCACCCGGGCCACGCTGTCGGTGTCGGCCGCCGGCCAGTCGCGAAAGCCCTGCAGCAGCTTGTGCACCCGGGTGCGGCCGATCTGGGCCAGTGCCAGCGGCGTGTTCAGTGGCGGCAGCGCCAGCGCGCTGTCGGCCGTCACCTCGACGGCGGTGCCGCCAGCGCCGAAGAGGATGACCGGGCCGAACAGCCGGTCCACGCTGGCGCCGACGATGAGTTCGTGCGCATGGCGCCTTTTCACCATGGGCTGCACGGTGAAGCCCTGCAGCTGCGCGTCGGGCCGCAGCGTGCGCACGCGCTGCAGCATCTCGGTGGCTACCTGGCGCAGCTCGGCTGCGCAGGCAATCGCCAGGCGCACGCCGCCCACATCGCTCTTGTGGCTGATGGCGTGTGACAGGATCTTGAGCACCACCGGGTAGCCGATGACGTCGGCTGCGGCCACGGCTTCGGCTGCGCTGGGGCCGACCACCCGGGTGGGCACCACCGGCAGGCCGGCGGCGGCCAGCAGGGCCTTGGCCTCGGGTTCGGTGAGCAGCTCGCGGCCCTCGGCCAGCACGGCATCAGCGATGGCGTGGATGGCCGGCAGGTCCATCGCGTGCTGCGCGTCGCGCGCGGGCGGGGTCTGCAACAGTTCGGTCTGGTGCTCGCGGTAGCGGCGCAGAAAGCCGAAGGCGCGCACCGCGTCTTCGGGGGTCGGGTAGTCGGGCACCCCGGCGTCGCGGAACTGGCGCCGTGCCTGGGCCACGGCGGTCTCGCCCAGCCAGCTGCCCAGCACGCGGCGCGGCTCGGCGCTGGCCTGCGGCAGCACCGCCTGCGCGATGGCGGCGCTGGGCACGATGGCGGTGGGCGCATGGATGAACAGCACGGCGCTGGCCGGGTCGTGGGCCAGCGCGTCGAGCGCGGCCACGTAGCGCTCGGCCGGCGCGTCGCCAATGATGTCCACCGGGTTGGCGCGCGACCAGTTGGCCGGCAGCACCGCGTCCAGCCGCGCCAGCATGGCGGCATCCAGCGTTGCCAGCGGCACGCCCAGGGCGGCGGCTTCGTCGGCCGCGAGCACGCCGGCGCCGCCGCCGTTGGTGAGCACGATCAGGCGCTCGGACGGGCCATCGCGGAAGCGGGCCAGCGTCTCGGCCGCCAGGAACAGGTCGGGCAGGGTGAGCACGCGCAGCATGCCGGCGCGGGCGATGGCGGCGTCGAACACCGCGTCCGACCCGGCCAGCGCCCCGGTGTGCGAGGCCGCAGCCGCCTGGCCTGCCGCCGAGCGGCCCGCCTTGACCACGATGACCGGCTTGTTCCGCGCCGCGGCGCGCGCGGCGGACATGAATTTGCGGGCCTCGTCGATGCTCTCGATGTACAGCAGGATGGCGCGCGTTTTGGCGTCGCTGCCCAGGTAGTCCAGCAGGTCGCCGAAGTCCACGTCGGCGTGTTCGCCCAATGACACGAAATGCGAGAAACCGATGCCCCGCGCGGCCGCCCAGTCCAGCATGGCCGTGACCAGCGCGCCCGATTGCGAAACGAAGGCCAGTTCGCCCGGTTCGGCGCCGATGTGCGCGAAGCTGGCATTCAGCCCCAGGTGCGGCACCAGCAGGCCGATGCAGTTGGGCCCCAGGATGCGCAGCGTGTGCACGCGGGCGGCGTCCAGCATGGCCTGCTTGGTGGCCTTGTCGAGCCCGGCGGTCACCACGATGACCGCGCGCGTGCCGCGCTCGCCCAGCTGGGCAATGAGTTTGACCACGGTGTCGGCGGGCGTGCAGATCACGGCCAGGTCGGGCGCTTCGGGCAGGGCTTTCACCGTTGCGTAGGCCTTGACGCCGTCGAGCACGCGGTGTTTGGGGTTGACCGGGTAGAGCCGGCCGGTGAAGCCGGCGTGCAGGTTGCGCCAGACCGTGGTGCCGACCCGGCCGGGGCGTTCGGACGCGCCGAACACCGCCACCGATGCCGGGGCGAGTAGTCTGTCGAGGTGGCGGATGCTCATGCCCAGGCCCCCCGGTCACACCAGGCCAGGTGCGCCCGGCACGGTGTGGACACTCGCAACGCCGTGGCCGGCAAGGCCTGCGGTACGCAGGGCAATACGCGCGGGGGGTGTTGCATCTCAGGCCTTTCCGTTCTTGTTGCTCGACATGAAAGCGATCAGCGCCAGCCGCATGGCCTCTTCCACCGACATGTCGATCGGTGTGGTCCAGCTGCGCGGCACGAACACGGTGTAGCCCCCGATCATGTAGCCCATGGGCAGGTACACGGCCACTTTGTCCGCCTCATCGGTCAGTCCGAGCGGCAGGCCTTTCATGCTCTGACGCGTCACCAGACCCACGATGGCCAGTTCATGGCCGGGCATCTGCAGCAGCACCACCTGTTGCGCGTCCTGCTCGTGCGGGGCGAAGTAATCGGCGAAGTTTTTCAGCGATGAATAGATGCTCTTGACCACCGGCAGGTTGGTGAAGGGCAGCTCGACCAGGGACAGCAGGCGCTTGGTGGCCGGCAGCGACACCAGCAGCCCCAGCGCCAGGATCAGCACCGCGCCCAGCGCAATGCCCAGGCCGGGCAGGTAGAAATCGCCGGTGACCGGGCGCAGCAGGGCCATGGCGGTGCGCTCGGTCCAGGTGACAAACAGCACCAGCACATAGACCGTGATGGCCAGTGGCAAAAAGGTGATGAGGCCGCGGAAAAAGAGCTGGGACAGGCGCTTGAGCACCGGTTCGGGTGGGGGTGTGGGAATCATGAAACCAGCATAGCAGCGACAGGACTGCGTGCGTGTGACGCCGCCGACCCCGGGCGTTTCAGGGGACGGGGCGTTCCAGTTCCACGGTGGCGCTCAGGCGCCCCGCGAACACGATGTCCATGGCCAGCCCGTTGCCTTGTGCGTTCACCTGCACCCCGGGCTGGGCCGGCGGCACGGTGGCGGCCACGCGCAGCAGGCCGGCGGGCCATTCGAAAGCCAGTTTGGCCTGCATGGGCAGGTAGCCGTCGAGGTAGCGGCGCATCAGCGGCCCCGCATGCAGCCGCCAGCGCCCGCCACCTTCGACGGGTTCGAGCGCGCGCGAGCGCAGGTCGATGCAGACTTTGCCGCCACGCTGCACATCGGCGAGTTCGACCCGGTGGTCTTCCACCCAGGCGCGGCCGATGCCTTCGGTCGACGCGATGTCGATCGACTGCACCCGCTGCCGGTTGAAGGCGACCACGATGCGGCGGTTCGGGTCCAGCGCGTGGTGGCAGGTGCGCAGGTGCACCAGGCCGGTTTCCAGGCTCTCGGCGTCGATGCGCACCTGCGATGCGTACCAGTAGGCGCCCGGGTCCGGCCGCACGGCCAGGAAGCGCAGCTCGCCTTCTTGCGCCACGTCCTGCAGTTCCAGGGCCGGCGCGCTCAGCGGGCACAGGGCTGCGGCCAGGGCGAGTGCGGGCAGGGCAAACAGGGGGCGCGGTGCGGTCATGACAGTCTCCGTTGCGGCTTGCAATCGGGGGTGATGCCCCCAGATGCAGCGCCATGTGGCAAGCTGTGCCATTGTGAAAGGTGTGCCATGGGTGCGCCTGCCCCGGGGGCATTGGCCCATCCGCCGGGGTGTGTGGCCGGAACTGTTTCGGTTGCCCGGGCTCTGCATCTCATGAACGGCATCACCGACTTTTGTGCCCGCCTGCTGCGGGGCGTTTTCAAGCTGCTGCTGGTCGTGGCCGCGCTGGTCTTTGTGGTCAGCTTCCTGCTGGCCGCCGTGTTCATCGTGCTGGTGGTCTCGCTGTGGTCGCTCGTCACCGGCCGCAAACCGGCGCCGGTGGTGATGTTCAGCCGCATGCGCGAACAGTCGCAGCGCTACACCCAGGGTGTCTGGCCCGGTCGCAGCGCGCGCCCCACGGGCGACGTGGTGGATGTGGACGCCACCGAAGTGCCCGAGGCGCCGGCCGAACGGCTGCGCTGACTGCTTGTGCCGGGAATTCAGCTCCGGGCCGCCCCAAGCTGAATTCGCGCCCCCTCGGGGGGCAGCGACCCGCGCAGCGGTGGAGCGTGGGGGTTACTTTCTTTGCAGCGCCGCCTGGTACAGCGCGTTGCGCGGCCGGCCGGTGATCTCGGCGCACAGCTTCACCGCGGTTTTCACCGGCAGTTCGGCCAGCAGCAGGTCCAGCGTGCGCAGGCTGGCCGCGTCCAGCGCGTCCCCGCCCGTGCCGGCCGGGGCCGGGTGCACCAGCAGCGCGAATTCGCCCCGTGTGCGGTGCGGACCGGCCTGCAGCCAGGCCGGCAGGTCCGATGCCGGCACCTGCGCCACTTCCTCGAACTGTTTGGTCAGCTCGCGCCCCACCGTCACCGGACGCTCGCCCAGCGTGGCCAGTTCGCGCGCCAGGGCTTCGATGCGGTGCGGCGCCTCCAGCAGCAGGCAGGCGCGCGGATCGGCGGCGATGGCCTGCACCTCGCGCTGGCGCTCCATGGCCTTGGGCGAGAGGAAGCCGCTGAAGACAAAGCGGCCGTCGTGCCCGCCCGTGCCGGCCACGCTCAGCAGCGCGGTCAGGCTGGAGGCCCCGGGCAGCGGGATGGCGCGCAGGCCGGCGGCCACCACGGCCGCGCACAGCCGAGCGCCGGGATCGCTCACGCCCGGGGTGCCGGCGTCGCTCACATAGGCCACGCGCTGGCCTTCACGCAGGCGTTGCACCACGGTCTGCGCGGCCTCGGCCTCGTTGTGTTCGTGCAGCGCCAGCAGCGGCTTGTGCAGGCCGTAGCCCTGCAGCAGACCGGCGGTGTGGCGCGTGTCCTCGCAGGCCACGGTGTCGGCGAGCTGGAGCACCTGCAGCGCGCGCAGCGAAATGTCGGCGGTGTTGCCGATGGGCGTGGCCACCATGTACAGCGCCCCCTGCGGATAATGCTGTTGCCCTGCGGCATCGCGCGCGGCAGACAACAGGGAGGGGGGGCTGGCAGACATGTGGTCGTTCCGGAACAAGGGGTCGTCGGTCACGACCAAAGAGCGCGGCGATGCCGCCGAAGAACTCGCCCTGGCGCATCTGCAGCGCGCGGGCCTGCGACTGGAGCAGCGCAACTTCAAGACGCCCGGCCGCGGCGGTGGCGAGATCGATCTGATTATGCGGGAGCCCGACGGCACGCTGGTCTTCGTCGAAGTGCGCCAGCGCGCCAGCGCCTCGCGTGGCGGGGCCGGCGGCAGTGTCACCCCGCTCAAGCAGCGGCGCATTGTGCTGGCGGCGCGGCACTTTTTGCTGCGCCTGGGATCAGAGCCTCCATGCCGCTTCGACGTGGTGCTCATCGAGGGTGCCATCGACGCCCCGGACCGCCCCGCGGTGCAATGGCTGCGTGCTGCGTTTGATGCAGCTGCCACGTCTTGATACACCCTGCGCCGCTATCATCCAGCCCCATGCTTTTGCAACGTATCCAGCAACAATTCATCGACAGCGCCGACCTCAAGTACCAGTGTGCGCAAGACCTCGCGCCCTCGGTCGAGGCGGCCATCCAGGCGGTGCTGGCCAGCGTCACCGGCGGCGGCAAGGTGCTGGCCTGTGGCAATGGCGCATCGGCCGCGGGTGCCCAGCATTTCGCGGCCAGCTTCATCGGCCGTTACGAACGCGAACGCCCCGAACTGGCGGCGATGTCGCTGTCGGCCGACGCGGCCGTGCTGTCGGGCCTGGCCAACGACTTCGACACCCGCGCGGTATACGCCCGCCAGGTGCGTGCGCTCGGCCATGCCGGTGACGTGCTGCTGGCCCTGTCCACCACCGGCAATTCGGCCAACATGCTGGCCGCGGTCGAGGCGGCGCACGAGCGCGACATGACCGTGGTGGCCCTGACCGGCGCCCGGGGCGGGCGGTTGGCCCAGCTGCTGCGCGACACCGATGTGCACGTGTGCATTCCGCACGAACTGCCGGCCCGCATTCTGGAGGTGCACCACCTGGTGCTGCACTGCATCTGCGACGGTGTCGACGCCCAGCTGCTGGGCCTGCCCGACGCCCCCACCCCCGAACAGGAGACCCTCTGATGAACCGTTTCGCCGCACCGTTTCCCAAGGCCCGCGCCGCCGCCCTCGTGCTGGGCGCCCTTACGCTGGTGGGCACGCTCTCGGCCTGTGCACCGCTGGTCATCGGCGGTGCCGTGGGCACGGCCCTGGTGGCGACCGACCGCCGCACCTCCGGCGCCCAGCTGGAAGACCAGGGCATCGAACTGCGCGCCACCAACCGAATGCGTGAGCAACTCGGCGAGCGCGGCAATGTGAGCGTGACCAGCTACAACCGCCAGGTGCTGCTCACCGGTGAAGTGCCCACCGAAGCGGCCAAGGCCGCGGCCGAGCAGACCGTGGCCAGCGTGGACAACGTGCGGTCCGTGGTGAACGAACTGGCGGTGCTGGGGGTGTCCTCGCTCACGCAGCGCTCGTCCGACACCCTGATCACCGGGCGCGTCAAGGCGGCCATGATCGAGGCCCGCGACCTGGCCGGCAATGCGGTGAAGGTGGTCACCACCCGCGGCACGGTCTACCTCATGGGCCGCGTGACCGCGCGCGAAGCCGACCGCGCCACCGACATCGCCCGCAACACCAGCGGCGTGCAACGCGTGGTGCGGGTGTTCGAGATCATCACCGACGAAGAGCTGGCCCGCATCCTGCCGCAGCCGGCACCGGTGAAAGACGCGACGCCGGCCAGATAAAGGCCTCAGCGACGCGACGGTCGCGTGCGGGGGCGGGCCCCGTCCAGGGCGCCGCGGAACCGGCTTTGCCGGGCCGCCAGCGCCGCCCCCTGGGGGGTGACGGCGAAGCAGGCGCGGGGGGCTTCGTTATTTCAGGCGTTTGATCAGGCTGGACGTGTCCAGCCGGTTCCCGCCCATGGCCTGCACGTCGGCATAGAACTGGTCCACCAGGGCGGTGACTGGCAGCCGGGCGCCGTTGCGCTTGGCCTCGTCGAGCACCAGACCCAGGTCCTTGCGCATCCAGTCCACCGCAAAGCCGAAGTCGAACCGGTCGGCCACCATGGTCTTGCCGCGGTTGTCCAGCTGCCAGCTTTGCGCCGCGCCCTTGCCGATCACGTCCAGCACCTGGTTCATGTCCAGGCCGGCTTTCTGCCCGAAGGCGATGGCCTCCGAGAGGCCTTGCACGAGGCCGGCGATGCAGATCTGGTTGACCATCTTGGTCAGCTGGCCGGCGCCGCTGTCGCCCATCAGGGTGAACGCGCGCGAGAAGGCCATGGCCACGGGTTTCACCGTGTCAAAGGCGGGCTGGTCACCGCCGCACATCACGGTGAGCAAGCCGTTCTGCGCCCCCGCCTGGCCGCCCGAGACCGGTGCATCGACAAAGGCCAGTCCGAGGTTCTTCGCAGCGCTGTACAGCTCGCGGGCCACATCGGCCGAGGCGGTGGTGTGGTCCACGAAGATCGCGCCCGGCGCCATGCCGGCAAACGCCCCGTTGGCGCCCAGCGTGACCGAGCGCAGGTCGTCGTCATTGCCCACGCAGCAGAATACGATGTCCGCCCCGGTGGCGGCTTCGCGCGGCGTGTCCTGGGCCGCACCTCCGAACTCGGCCACCCAGGCCTGTGCCTTGGCCGGCGAGCGGTTGAACACCGTCACCGCATGCCCGGCCTTCGCCAAATGCCCGGCCATGGGAAAGCCCATGACACCCAGCCCGATAAAAGCGACCTTCTTCGGCGCAACAGATTCGTAGGTCTTGGCGGCAATGCTGCTCATGAGGATGCGATGGGGGAGTGAAGGGAAATCAGGTCAGAGATGCGGTGGAACCGGCTATGCCGGGCCACTCGCATCGCCCCCTTGAGGGGGTGACGCGCCGCAGGCGCGGCGCGGGGGTGATCAAGTCCGGTCAAACGATCGTGAGGTGCTCGGTGCCCGCCGCCAGGTCCTGCGCCTTGGCGCGCTGGCTGTTGAGCTTGATCTGCAGCCGCAGATCGTTGAGCGAATCGGCGTTGCGCAGCGCGTCCTCGTAGCTGATCAGATTGGCCTCGAAGGCATTGAACAGCGACTGGTCGAAGGTCTGCATGCCCATCTGCGTGCTCTTCTTCATGATCTCCTTGATCTCGGCCACTTCGCCCTTGAAGATCAGGTCGGAAATCAGCGGCGAGTTCAACATGATCTCCACCGCGGCGTGCCGGCCCTTGTTGTCCTGGCGCGGCACCAGGCGCTGCGAGATCAGGCCGCGCAGGTTCAGCGACAGGTCCATCAGCAGCTGCGGGCGGCGGTCTTCGGGGAAGAAGTTGATGATCCGGTCCAGCGCCTGGTTGGC
>Ga0172372_10009449_pt1 | contig 12685 bp, 12 predicted proteins | sample LakKiv5m_2_FD_114544 | JGI IMG/M metagenome (GOLD analysis project Ga0172372, IMG submission 114544) | Freshwater microbial communities from Kabuno Bay, South-Kivu, Congo - kab_092012_9.5m | ecosystem: Environmental > Aquatic > Freshwater > Lake | place: Democratic Republic of the Congo...
CGGCGCCTCGTGGAAGCAGCTCACTCCTGACCTCGACCTAAGCTCATATGACGTGATAATCAATACAACACCGGTCGGTATGGGAGCGCTGAGCGCGCATTCCCCTCTCTCGCGCAATCAGATCTCAGGCCATCAGATTATCTTTGAAACGATCTACGCCCCACGGGAGACCGTCCTTATAAAGCACGCCCGTTCTGCCAACTGTACCGTTATCACCGGCGATGAGATGTTTGTCGAACAGGGAGCGGCTCAATTTGAGCTACACACCGGACATCCGGCGCCCCTCCAGATTATGCAGCAGATATTAGCTAACGCGTAACTACTCAGCAAATACAGCAACTGTAGCGCTTGACGCGAAATGATACCAATAGTGGCGTGACCCACGTGCTCGAGTGCGCTATACTCGGATAGGTTGAGGGCGCCGAACGATACAACGCTGTGCCCTTCATCCTTGACAGTCTTATAAGAAGTAGGAAGTTGTAAACGTATGCGACATGCGCGTGTAGAGAATAAATTCTGCTTGCCGATAATCAAGCGCACGGCGAGCGAAGTAAAGGCTACTATCGAACACAATATTGACCGGTATCGGTTTTTTGAAGTGTGGCTTGACTATATTAGCGACCTCGATACGAATTTCGCGGCCTCTCTAGTGGGCCTCTATCCGCATCGACTAATCATGGTGTCACGCAGACAGAACTTCGAGCAGACCAAAGTACCCATGGATATGCGACTTGAGATCCTGAAAGGTCTCTCGCGTAAGCAGGTACTCGTTGACCTCGATATTTCGTCTCAGGTTGAGGAGATTACGCGTCTGCAAACCGAGCGAGTGCCACTGAAAACGATCCTGTCGTATCACAACTATCAGCTCACCCCATCAGATACCGAGTTGCGTTCGATTACATCGCGTATTGCCGGCTGGGGAGCCCATATCACCAAGATCTCAACCTTCTGCTCCATTCAGCGCGACGCGCTGAGGCTGCTTTCGCTCCTTATTGATCTGCGCGAAGCAGGTCGTAGGAGCATCGTACTTGGCATGGGGAAGCACGGCGTCATCACTCGCGTATTCGGCCCACAGTGGGGGAACGATATCTCCTTTGCGCCGGTTGAGGGGAACCAGAGGTCTGCACCTGGCCAGATCCCGCTCGATAAACTTGAGTCTATCATGCAGGCGTTAGGTTAGCGGGGGAGCTCGGTACTTGCCATGGCTGGTAATTCATTTGGTGAACTATTTCGAATATCCACATTTGGCGAGTCACACGGCGGTGCCGTAGGAGTTGTCGTTGATGGCTGCCCGCCAGGCCTGGCGATCTCTAACTCCGAAATTCAAGCCCAACTCGACCGCCGCAAGCCCGGCCAAAGCGACATCACAACTCCGCGGAAGGAGGAGGATGCGATCTCCATTCTTAGTGGTGTCTTTGAGGGACATACGACCGGAACTCCGATCCTGATGCTTGCTCACAACAAGGACACTCGCTCTGAAGATTACCACCACCTGCGAGATGTCTTGCGCCCCTCCCATGCCGATTTTACCTATGAGGCCAAATATGGACGACGCGATTGGCGTGGAAGCGGCCGGGCTTCCGCGCGCGAAACACTAGCGCGAGTTGCTGCCGGTGCGATTGCGCAAAAGTACCTACAGCTACAGCTAGGTGTCCGGATTACTAGCTACGTGGAGCAGGTAGGCAGCATAAAGACATCAATCGCACCGAGCGCCGTTACTGCGGACGCTGTCGATGCGTCACTCGTTCGTTGCCCTGACCCGAAAGTTGCCGCTCAAATGATCGAACTTATCAGGGCAGTGCAGGCTGATGGTGATTCCATCGGGGGAATTATTCGCTGCTTTATTACAGGCGTTCCGCAAGGACTTGGTGAGCCGGTATTCGACAAGCTTCACGCAGATCTTGGGAAGGCGATGCTGAGTATTAATGCGGTGAAAGGCTTTGATATCGGTAGCGGTTTCGACGCGGCCCATTTGCGCGGCAGCCAGCACAACGATCCGTTTGAGCCCAGCGCTTCGGGCACAATTCGCACTCGCACAAACAACGCAGGAGGAGTTCTCGGTGGAATTTCTACCGGCGAACCGATAACCTTTCGAGTTGCTTTTAAACCCGTTGCGACGATTGCCAAGGAGCAAGACACCGTAACCAAAGATGGGCTTCCAACAAAGCTTTCAGCATCGGGGCGTCACGATCCGTGCGTACTGCCACGGGCCGTACCCATCGTTGATGCGATGGCAGCTGTTGTTCTGATCGACCACTTCCTGCGTAACAAGGCGCAGAACCTCTGATTGGGCCAGAGCCTACGAACTTCCCGTATCTCCCTGAACTGTTTGATTTCATCGTCTTAGAGCTACCGAGTCAAAATTCCTAAAGGTCTCCGCAAGTCCAGCCGAAGCCTTTGTAGAGCGAGAGAGAAGATGGAGGTCCCTCATTGGATAGAAGGCAGTCTCCATGAAGAGTTACGCAATGCATGAGAAGTTCTCGGTCCGCCGACTCGATCGAGCGTCGAAACACGTTTCGTCGCTTTGGTTTCCGATCAATCTCGAGGTTCTCTCTGCTATCCGCTCTAGGGTGCACGATGGATCTTACTCGACAGCCCCCGAACGCCTCTTTGAGGATCTGAAACAAGACTTCGCGCTCTTTACGTTTGTCGTGAAGGAACTCATGACAATCGCGGCGAAAGATAACATGGAGTCCCGAATCATCAACAATCCAGCAGAGCTGATAGCTTGGGCGGGCCCATCGAAGATAGCCATCCTGGTGACCGATGACTCGCGATTACCACTCAACCATCTTTTACAATCCCTTTCACCTCTACAGGCATCTCGGCTGCGCGAAACTGCCATAGTCGCGTCTACCGCAGAGATCTTGAGCGCAAACCAAAATTTGAGTCCTGAAACGGGATTTAGCCGCGGAGTAATTCGAGAGACCGGGCTCAATTTAATAGCTTGGAATTATCCATCTCTCTACTCGCGGGTGGTTCGAAACCTGGCAAAAGGTCAGTCGCTCGACGAGCAGCTCTCGATTGAACTCGGCTTTTCGCCGGTAACGCTGGCTATGCGGGTGCTACACCCCTCGTCAAATGCGATCGATGGAGATGAGCGTTCGATCCATGATTCTGCATGGGAGGTGTACGACAAACTTTGCGATATCGGTGCGGCGCTTGCTAGAGCCGATAGCCCAGACACATATCCGTCGGCGGAAAATGACTGGAAATTCGCCAACGATTACCTTCAGAAGACCGTCGGGCACGATGGGATCACTCTGATCAAGACAAAAGCAACTGAATACTCTAAAGAATACAAACGCTCACTCAGTAGCTTGTTCAAATCTCCACGCGAGCTACACCCAGAACGAAATATTCTTGCGCATAAACGGCAGTCGCAATCGCGCAGAAATAGGTACATTAACCAGTGCGCCACTGAGATTCAATCTGCTCTTCAGTCACTCTACAGCTGTCTCTCTGACCCGCAGTCCACCGGTGATGCCCTGGAGCTGCTCATCCGAAGGATCATACCAGATGCTGGCTTTACCGGCGGCTGCGTCTACCTGGTTGATCCATCAGCATTTGCTCTGATGCCACGTACTGTCTTTGGTTCAGTTAAACTTCGCGCAATCGAACGAATTTTGCTCAAACAGGCCTTTGCTGAGCAGGCCCATGGCCCCTTTCCGGGGCTCGCAAATTCTACCGCGTGCGAACCAGACCTTGCCGCCACGGCACTCTCCTGCGCTCAACCCGTGATTGAACGTCACGACGATCTCAATCATTCGGGATTAACGGGGATGTATGCATCGTTGGGCGATACGAAGAAAGTTGGGGTGCTATACCTCGAGGTACCCGAGGCCACAGATAGTGATACCGACCACAAAACAATGTGCACCTTCAAGGCAATGCGTCAGGCGCTCGCAGATGCTCTGCGACTAGACTAACCAGCGCCTGACTCGTCCAGTTCAAGCCCCCGCCCATTTCACCCTAAAAAGAGCAGTTATGGTGAACTAAAATGGCGCAGGTGGTTAAAAGAACAATGGATTTTGAACTTTTCAGAGGCTTAAACCCTGGCACCGTCAGGGTGAGCACCTAAAATTCAAAAGCCGAAGTTATTTTCACCAGATGCGCCATTTTAGGGCCCGCAACTGCTCTTTTTAGGTTCATACCTATTGAGCACCAACAAAAAAACGTGGCGGCGATCCCGATAGGACCGCCGCCACGTTTCTACTGTGACGATAAACGAGCCGAATTAACGCCCGCCGCCACCTTGGCCACGATAGCCACCTCCGCCTCCGCCGCCATGCGGACGACGACGTGGGCCTCCACCTCCGCCTCCGCCGCCGCGGAACCCGCCACCACCACCTTCACGGGGAGCGCGCTCACGGGCGATGTCTACCACAATCTGGCGACCCTCGACCTCGGAGTTATTAAACATCGACACTGCTGCCTCAGCCTCTTCTGGCGTTGACATCTCGACGAAACCGAAACCACGCTTACGACCCGTAGCTGGATCGAGCACTACTCGCGCTGAGGCGACATTGCCTGCTTGCGCGAAAAGATTCGATAACTCGGCATCACCGAGTGAAAAAGGTAAATTACCTACGTACAATTTATTAGACATTAGTCCTCCACGGCACATTCAATTCTAGTAAGCCGCAGGAACTCGTGTGACGAAAGCGCCCACTGCTGCCTCAAACTCGCACCGTCAGAGACAATCAACAAACACCGGTAAGGGTCCCGGAGCGGTAACCAGATAACCTTAATAGAATAACAGTCTGTAGGCACCCGGGTCAATCACGACTTGAAACGCCCCACTCTTTCAATAACCAGCTGAAACAGCAACACAATTCAACTCAGCTAGCTGCCTTGAGGGTGGCGTAGAATTCAAAGTAGCGGCGGGCCACTGAGGGCAGCGTGTATCGCCGTAGGATTCGCTGGCGGCCTCGCTCGCCGGCATCCCTCCGTCCATCAACTCCGTCCTCAATCGTTGCAACGATTGCTTCGGCTAATTGCACCGGATCCCTAGCTGCAACAACCCGACCTATGCCTTCGACCAGCTGGCGCGATGCGCCGACATCAGTGGCAACACACGGGACACCGCACGCCATAGCCTCAGAGAGTGCATTGGGGAACCCCTCAGCGATCGATGAGGAGCAGAACACATCAAAAGCCGGGTGCAGTTTCTCTATCTCCTCCTGCTCTCCCAACATCATCACACGCTCAAGACATCCGTATTTCCGCAGCTGCGCTTTCAACTCTGAATTACTATCGTCGACTCCCCGACCAATCAACACCAGGCGCGCACTCGGCTTTCGCGCGACCGCAATTCCGAACGCCTCACTCAGATACGTGTGTCCCTTTGCTATATCGTAACGTCCGATGTTTGCGATGAGAATCTCCTCATCTCCGATGCCGTACTTTGCCCTAAACTCCCTCCTGGACTCCGGTCGCGGCATAAATTTATTGGCATCGAATCCATTCTCCAGTACTACACTGGAAGCCGGATGAAACCCCATATATTCATGCTGCGTTTTGCTCATCGACGAGCAGTAAACAATACCACTCACCCCCTTGGAGAGTGCAGCATTACTCCGAATAACTAATCGTGTTTTGGCTCTCCGCTCTGCGTAGTCATCAAGCCCGCGTCGAATATTCCATACGACAGTCGCAGAGGATTTCGTTGCACGGGCAGCTACCAGCGCAAGCAAATTCGCGTGATACATCCACCCTTGTATAATGTCAGGCTGGAGCTCTCGGATTAATTTGCGCAACCGCGCTACGCCAAGCACGGCACCACAAGCTGTTGGTTCTATGTGTAGTGCTCGAACAGCTACCCCTTCCTTCTCAAATAAGTGCGAGACCCCTTGCTCATCTCCGAGATTAGCGACAACAGACTGAACACCGAACTCCTGCATACTTGCTGCAAGCCGCAATAGCATGCGCTGCGCACCATCACCGGTGAGCCCCGTTATACAATGGAGTATCTTCATCAGCAGAAGCGTACACGACGTATAGAGCCACACCTATGACGCCTCATAGGCTACTATCTCGCGCACACCACTCAATAGCGCTATACCATCGGCTGGTCCGATAGACCGTCGATAACGAGCTGAGCGTCTCTAGTAATATGCCTCATAGCATCGAGACAATACGCGGCACGCAGTTCCCCAAGTCCGTCTGGGCCCAACTCATCGCACACAAGCTGTAATGCTTTTGTAAAGGCCTGAGCACATACAAGTAGCGAGTCGAGGCCCACATTCGTGTCACCAATCTCTTCGAGTAAAAAACCCGCAATCCCCTCGACCCGTGTCGTATATGGCTCCCACTTTTGTACTCCGTGAACCTCTCGCTCGGCAGGAGAACGTTGCATCGCCCTCGCTATCTGGTTATCAATAGCCTTCATTGCCTGGAGTAGCCCTGCTTCGAGTTTTCCGTGCTGCTCTCCCATAAACTATCTCCTTCGACTAACGCCCCGCGCGAACCACACCACTACGAAAGCATAGGAGAAAGAGTATCACCTTTTTCCGTCGTCTGGCTATCTCTGTTGGTACTAGCGCCTCTCACGCCGACTACGCGGCGACGGCGCATTAACGGTTCGTCCCAGCCAGAGGAAATTCGAGAAAACCTCGCCGCCCTCAGTCTCAACATAAACGTAAACCCTTTGTCCACGTGGCAGCACCATCCTGACAAAGAACTCGAAGGTTCCATCCGCTGCTGTCACTGCGCTGCCGACCTTTTCCCCCGATACCAACAGGCTAATCCCTACGGCTCCTATTGGGCTACTTGTCTGTGAAAGCAGGGAACCTGATAATTTGACGATTGGATCGTTTCGGTCTCCGACCCTCGCGCGCCTAAGCGTGAGTGAAGCAGCCGAGAGCGGTGGCTGAGTTGGATAGTTCGGGTCAGCACCTGGGGTTACATCTGGCCGCGGTGCCATCTGTTCAAGCGAGATGCAGGACCCATACTTGGAGAGGTGAGATGTAATCTCGCCAAGAGAGACATCTGAAAATTTTTGTGCCGGAGGGATAGAGATACTTGGAAACATAAGCCCCTCGCGGGTCGAGGAATCGTGCCCTGCACCAAAGTTATGACCAAGTTCATGCGCGAAAATCCCCGGGTCGGCAACCTCCATAAACGATTGGGTGATCCCATACGATAGCGATGGCACTGCGCACACAACTCCAATATACGCGATACCGATCACTGAGCCATCGATATCTTTCCCAGTGAAGAGGTGCTTCAAGTCTACATCTTGGTGAAACGTTGCTGGATCTACAGCTAAGTTTGTTAAGTTCTCAACGTTCCGAGTAAATGCCGAGAGAAGCAGCCCTGGGTCAGTTGTGACATATGGCGAAGCGTCCGTATACACATGCTGTTTGACGATCCGGAATCTAAGCCCCAACTGCCGATTGTAAATCGTTTCGGCGATGTTCAAGATACTCGCTATAACCGCATTACTTTGGTCTCCATATTTCTGATACCACTCAGCATCAGCATCGGTACTAATTGTAACCACTCGGGCAAGTGACGTGCCCTGTGGCTCTTCATTCGTCCCTATAGGCGAAATGGTCTCTCCGCCCTCTGCACCGTTCTCACCCTGAGTATGAACGTGTGGCACAACGCTCTCACTAAGTGGTGCGCTGTTACTCGGAGCGCCGCAAGCCCCGCGACGGGCCGCAGAGCGCGGAATGCTGGAGACTCGGGCACGTACTACGATCGAACCGTCGAGCGTCATTTTTATGGTATATACTCGTTGCCACGTCTTTCTTGAACCTTTTGCCCGTCCCGGAAATGAGACTTTAAGCTCTTTTCCAATAATTGATGCCGCTGCTGGATACATCCTGCTGCCAGCCTTCTGCCAGGCGCCGCCGGCAGCCAAAGCCCCTTGCAGCAACACAGGATCAATCTCATCACGAGACTCACGGCCAAGACGCCGCAGCGAAGCCGACCACGTCTTATTGCGGCGAACGCCAAAACGAGCATCAACGAAACCCACACCGTGAACTCTTCCCTCTAGTCGCACCGTTGGAACAACCTCGACCTCGGAGCGAGAGCCACGTTCAGAAGCTACTTGATAGACTCGCTGGAGAGCAAAATCTGTACGATACGGAGAGCTCGCCTCGTCAGTACGAGCAGAGGCTAGTGCCGGCATGAAACTCACAGCTACAACGAGAAAGTGAAGTACAGCAACACAGGCACCGCGCATACAACCTCATGTTAAAAACTTGGAAAAGTTCCTTCTCTTCCAAAACCAAACGCTATAGCGTTCTCCCTTACGATGCTGTCATGGCGCTTAGGTCGCGGCTTTTTTTCATCTCTTAAAATTAATTTTCTATGCCTGTTTTCACACCGATTTTCCTAGGCAAAAATGTGCTAAATCCCGTCAAATAAGCTAGTAAATATGACGAGGTACCGAGACCAAATTTTGTTGAATCCTTTACTGTTGTCGCCGCTTCCCGGAGCCCTCGAGATATACACACGTTTGTTTTATTGAAGTGCGCGTATTGCTCGTGATACGTACGATCCAGTATGAAGTTCAATATGAAACGAATAACCAAACCAAACCTCCTCCACGTTTCGATGCAACCTCTGGTCAAACGACTGATGCTGTGGTCTGCACTTATTCCTCTCGTTACACTCGCTGCATGCGCACGCGTCACGCCACAAGGACCTCAGGAATCGTTTCGCGAAATATCAGCGCCCGAATTATCTGATGACCAGGATTTTAGGGGGCTTGCGGAGGCGCTTCAGTCACAATTCGATGTGTTAAAACGTTCTGCCAATACCATCATGCAGTTCGGACCAATCGCCACTACTCGTGGTGCATACGCTGCGGCCCTTGAAAGGCTCGTTACGCAATTAAGCAGCGCGGTCCCCGCTAGAGAGAAGCTCAACTATATCCGAAACAATTTTCGGTTCTTCGAGTATTTCGGCGGGAGAAGCTGGGGAGAGGTACTCCTCACAAGCTACTTTGAGCCGGTCATCCATGCGAGCAGACGTCCAACAGCGACATTCTCACGAGCTCTGCTGGCTAAACCAGCAGACCTGCTTACGATACCCCTCGCTCAATTCTCTGCTCGCTTCTCCGACGAGAAGCCACTCAAGGGACGCCTGGATGGTGTTCGCGTAGTCCCCTACTACACTCGAGAAGAGATTGACGGAGCACTTCGATTGAGAGACCGAAAACTTGAGCTTACCTGGGTCGATCCTATTGACGCTTTTTTCCTCCATATTCAGGGCTCAGGTACTGTGCGCTACGACGATGGAACAGAAGAGCACATCGTCTACGCCGATAAGAACGGCCATCGATATGAGGCTATCGGTGCATTCCTCAAGGATCGGATCGCGCCTAAAAAGGTCACGATGCAACGCCTTGTGGCACTGCTTCGAACCATGTCCTCGAGCGAACGCGACTCTATCCTGTTCCGCAATCCGAGCTACGTATTCTTCAGCAAGTCCTCTAAGCGAGCCATCACCTCTCTGGGGGTGCCCGCGACACCCGGCCGCACGATCGCCACAGATCCGCGATTTGCGCCGAAAGGAGCAATTGGCTTTCTTGAGTTCCACAAGCCAATCATCTCGTCGGGAGGAATCGAACCCGAAGGCGAACATCAGCTTACTAAAACCGCTCGTTTTGTCGTTGATCAGGATACTGGCGGAGCAATTACCGGAACAGGTCGTGTCGACCTGTTTTGGGGTCGCGGAGACGAGGCCAAAGAGTATGCAGGCCTCATGCAGGATGCCGCTCGCCTCGTGTACTTAGTTCCGCGAGAGTAGCGCGCTACGAGGCTCTGCCACTACCTAATAAGAAGCACTGAGATTTCCGAAACGGATAAAGATGTAAAGACAGATGCGGCTCGACCCACCCGTTCAAGAACTTCCGCACACTTTTAGTTTCTTGCAGGAGAAAAAACTGCGGCGTACTGCTCGTGCTATTCCTCGTATCCGTCATCTGCCGCCACGATCGCTGGTGGCGCGCCGCGTCCACCTGGTGGGATTTGGTTAGGCACTATTGGAGGATTAGCTGCCGGTGGCTCAACGTATGGGACGTCAGGCCCCGATGGAACCTCTTTAGCGATATCCCGTACGAGATCCCTGGTTTCACCGGCTACCTCGTTAGCCGCCGGCTGGGCGAATACTCTCGATTCCTCTAGACTCGCCTGCTGGGCAATAATCGTGTTGGTCGGGCGAAACGATCGAACGCGCCCGTTTTTAAAGGTCACCTTGGCACCGTCTTTGTAGTACCAGATCGTTTGCTTGAGGATCCCTTCCTCAACTTTCTCTACGGGTTCTCCCCACAAAGTAATCACATCTGCATAGGAGGCTCCCGGGGGTATTTTCTTGCTAAAATCGGCGGCCGCTGCCACCTGCACCACACCCGCGATTACCATCGCCACACCGAAACTGAACAGCTTGTCCATACTAGGCCCACTCAAACGCTATGCTATTTATCCAGAGGATAGCGGGCGATTGCCCGACCGGCAAGTACAACAATCGTACCAGTTGTGACTCGACTAAGTACTGGTCGTATCGACCAAAGGCAGGAACAACGAAAAAGTACTCCCGGCACCTACCACACTCTCCACTCCCACCCGGCCCCCGTGCACCTGCGCTATATGTTTTACGATCGACAATCCGAGTCCCGTTCCCCCCAAGTGTCTACTACGACCTTGATCAACACGGTAGAAGCGCTCGAACAGGCGTGCCAGATGCTTCGGCTCGATTCCTGGTCCGTGGTCGATGATTGCCACCTCGACTAGCTTCCCAGCCACCCTGGATTCAATCCGTACGAGGCGATTAGCCTCTGAGTATTTGATCGCATTATCTATTAGATTGACAAGCGCCTGCTGCAACAAACTGGCATTAGCTCGCACACGATTGTCTCCATCAGACTTAACGTCGACTCTCATCCCTTTTTCAGCGGCGCGGTGTCCACAGTCGTCAACCGCCGCCTTCACCAGGTTGGCCAACAGATGCTCCTCCATCTCGATGGCAGCTTCGTCTCCCGACGCCTCAAGGCGCGACAGGGTAAGGAGGTCATTAAAAATCGAATTCAGTCGCTCTGCCTGCCGAGCAATGATCGCTAAAAATCTGTTGAGCGAATCAGGCTCATCCTTTGCGCCGTCAAGCAGCGTCTCTACAAACCCTTTGATCGAAGTAACCGGCGTTCGCAATTCGTGCGACACATTCGCTACAAAATCACGTCGCACGCTCTCAAGACGCTGAATACGAGTCACGTCGTACATGACAAACAGCACTCCCGGTGCTACCCCTTCGGTCGCCATTAACGGAGCCGCACGCACCTCCAGAATCCGGTCAATTCGCCCTCCGACAGTTACCGTTATCGGCTCCGCTACATCACTCTCAAGCGCCCCAGATACAAATCTCTGGAGCTCCGTATTCAAAAACAACTCCCTAAAGTGCCGACTCTCTGCGCTCGGCCCACTTACATCGAGAAAATTAAGCGCGGCACGATTGATTGTTCTGACGTAGCCCTGCCGATCGACTACAAGCACACCCTCGATCATGGTACCAAGAATAGCCTTCTGTTCGGCTGATACATTTGAAAGCGCTCGCATCTGATCCTCAATCGAAGTGGCCATCTGATTGAGCTCGTTGTAGATAGCCGTCAACTGCGGAACTCGGGAAGGATATAGGCGTGTCGTTAAATTGCCCGTGCATATCGCTTGGGCAAACCGACGGATGCGGCTAGCCGCCTCGACGACTGTCCCAAACCAATAATATAGGCCCAGGGCTGCGACAAGCACGGTCCATACACCAGCTATCCCGAGCACATAGCGCTCCGTCGAATAGACAAACGCCACCACGACAAACGGAACAAACGCCACTAAGGCCAGCAAGAGGCCGAGCACTACTACGGATCGTGAGGCGAGCAGAGTCTTCATACAGTACAACGCAGTCGGCGCGAACAAGCGCTTCTTTCGACTAACTTTTAAAACGATACCCCACTCCCCGTACCGTCTCAATGCAAGCCCCGTACTCAAGCAGCTTTTTTCGCAACCCCACAACCTGCACGTCCACTGACCGGTCTGTGACCGGATAGTCATCCCCGTGAACACCCTCGACGATCTGGTCTCGTGTAAAGACGGTGCCCGGCTGACGTATAAGAAAATGTAACAGCTTGAATTCAGTGTTGGTCAGCTCTATGCGCTCATTATCAATCGCGACCTCGCGCCGCTGCGGGTTGACCAGCAAACGCTCGTGGCGAACTATTGATTGAAGATCTAACGCGCCCTGCTGTTTTCTTCTTAAGACCGTCTTCACTCTTGCAAGCAGAACCTTGGGACTAAACGGCTTCGAAATATAATCATCTGCTCCCAGCTCTAAGCCGGAAACTACGTCAGGCTCATCACCTCGGGCCGTGACCATTACGATCGGCACGCTCTTGAGCACTGGGTCGGCCTTCATCTCGCGGCACACCTGCAGCCCATCGATACCAGGTAGCATCAGATCGAGCACCACCAAGTCAGGTGGTGAGTGGCGAACAAGTGAGAGACCTTCCTCGCCCGAATTAACCGATACGACCCGGTATCCATCCTTCTCAAGATTGTAGCGGATCAGTTCCCTGATATCCTCTTCGTCCTCTACAACTACGATAAACTCATTCATATGGGGCGGTTCCTGGTGAAAACGAGAGACACAATAGCTCTTCCAGTAATACTCTTAGAAAGTCCCA